>JAABUV010008616.1_pt1 | contig 10256 bp, 9 predicted proteins | sample 5559971 | NCBI WGS metagenome assembly JAABUV01 (sample SAMN10711881, study PRJNA513362) | rock metagenome | isolation source: Antarctica rocks | place: Antarctica: Victoria Land, Knobhead nord | collected 2015-12-19
CCGTCGTCCTGGCGCATGGGGGGGGGTGCGGTGGCCGCACCCCCCCTTTGGCCCGGCCCGCGCAGGTAGTAGATCGTCGTGGCGTTGCCGCCGTCCGCGTGGATCGCGCCCTGGTGCTCGATCAGACCGCGCGCCTCCAAGTCGTCGAGCGCGTGCAGCAGGGTCGTGCGGTTGGTCACGCCACAGCCCTTGTCGAGCTGGCGGCCGTCCTTGGTCGTGATGCCGTACTGGAATTGGGTGAGGCTGATGGCGTCCGCGAGCTTGCGGAAGCCGCAGGTCCGGCGCACGATGTAGAGCAGGACTTTGAGCGGGGCCTTGTCCAGATCGGGCGCTACCTCGTCGAAGAGCCAGTCAGGGGTCGCGGTGGTGGACCAGGCGGGCACAAAAGAGGGATTGACGGACGCGGGCGCGCTGGATAGACTCATAGCAGACTCCTAGCAGGGTTTTGTGACGCTCCGCGTCGTGTGCTATTTCCGGCTAAGAAGACAGCATACGGCGCGGAGCGTCACTTTTTTTGCGAGGGCACCCCCCGCAAAGCGTGCCCGGAGTGTACCGCTTTTTGGCCCCGGCGTACAGCCTCCCCCATGCCACTGCACATAGCCAGGGACCGTACCCCTTGCTCTTGGCGCTGTTTACACCAGTGTCGTGAGGGTGTGTTAGTTACTATGTGCAGCCGCAGGTAGACAGCGCCGCGCTGTGCAGCGTGAGACCTTCAGGACGCGCTCAGAGAGCGCAGGGGGCGCGTGGGAGGTGTGGGAGCGCCCCTACTGGGACGCGGCGGCAAAGCTGCGCTCCGTGGCTCCTATGGCGTCTGAGCGCGTCGCGGGCGTCCCGTCGTTGACGGTGCGCGCCGCTGGCGACCTGGGCGGTGGTGTACCCGCCTGTCTCGTCGTCACGCCGCCGAGCGCAGCGAGCGCGGGGTTTCCGTGTCACGAGAACACACCTTGCTCCGCGTCCTCCACGGCGGTCACACAGGGTCGCCACGGCGGGAGAAAGTGGGTAGACATTCCCCGTCAGGAACGTCACGCCAGTTTACGCTAAAACTAGCGTGACAAAAGGGAGTACCCAAAGTAGGACATTCCCTATGCGCGCCGTACCTCTGATAACCCAACTATGAGGACGGTTACCCCCATCCCGATAGTCGCTGCCCAGAGCTCGACGCGTGGGCCGATAGACGCAAGCAGGACGCCGCCGACTGCCGTGCTGAACGGGATGCTAGCGAAAGCGAGCAGGCGCGCGACGCTGTTGACCCGGCCCTGCAACGCGTCCGGCGTCAGCATCAGCCGGTACGAGATGGCCGCGACGTTGTAGATCGGGACCATCATGGCTAGGATGGCCTCGCCGATCACCAGCATCAGTGGCTAGACGGCCGCCGCGAGCACCGGCAAGGTGAGCGCCTGTAGCGCGGCGGACCCGATGATGATCTGACCGAAGCGCAGACGGGTCTTGAGCAACGGCGCGATCAACGAGCCTATCAATCCTCCGATGCTGCCCACGCTGAAGATGAGGCCGATGGTGCGTACGTCGGCGTGCAGCGATCCCCGCGCTAACACGATCACGGCTAGGTAGGTGGGACTGAAACAGATGTTGATGCAGAGGGTCAGCAGTGCGACGAGGCGCAGGGGCCGGTGCGTCCACAGGAAGCGGATGCCCTCGGCGATCTCCACGCGCAGGGAGCGGTCTTGCACGGCTGGCCGGTCGTGCTGGAACGGCGTCGTAATGAAGAAGAGCGAGACCACCGACGCCAGGTAGGACACGCTGTCGGCAAGGTAGGCCACCGACGCGCCGGAGGCGGTCGTGCGCGCCAGGGAGATGATGAATCCGCTCAGGCCGGGGCCGACCAGTTGAGCACCCGATTCCGCAGCGGCGTTGATTGCATTGGCCTGCGCCAATTGCACGTCCGGCACGACACGCGGCAGCGATGCTACCTCCGCAATGTTGAAAAAGACGAAAGCTGTGCCGCCGACGAGGGCGACGAGATACAGTTGTGCGATGGTCAGATGACCCAGGGCGTAGGCCAGGGGGACCGAGCCATAAGCGATGAAGCGCGCCGCATCGCAGCGGATCATCACCCGCTTGCGGTCCCAGCGGTCGATCAGCGCGCCGGCCGGTAAGCTGAAGACGAGATAGGGGAGAGACTGCACGGCGGCCAGGAAGCCGGCCTGCGCGGTGGAGCGCGTCAGGGCGAGCGCCAGCAGCGGGAGTGCCAGGGTCGAGACGCTTGTGCCCAGGGTTGAGACTGTCTGGCCGCTCCAGAGTAGCGCGAAGTCGCGGTTACGCCAGAGCGGCCGCGTGGGTGTCGCTATGGCGGCGTCATCTCCATGTAAGGCCATTGTGTATGTACTCACTACTCTAGCTAAGCATGTGAGCATAAGTTTGGCACACATCTCGCGACAGCGTTCCGTGGGAGGAACGAGGGATGATGCGCATGCAGATCACAGACGAGCAACGGAGGGAGTTGGAGCAGGTCAGCCGGCAGGCGGTCGGACGGGTGGCGTTGCGGGCGCAGATGGTGCTGCTGGCGGGGCGGGGCTACAGCGTGCCACGGATCGCGGAGGTCCACGCCTGCGGGCAGGACGTGGTGCGGCTGTGGCTGCGCCGCTATCAGGAGGAAGGGGTGCGCGGCCTGGAGGACGCGCCGCGCCCCGGTCGCCCGCGGACACATCCGCTGGCGGAGCATATTGTGGATACGCAGGCCAGCCAGTCGCCGGAGTGCTCCGGCCATGTCCAGAGTTGCTGGACGGTTGGCCTGCTTGCAGCCTTCCTGGCGACGCGCTTCCGCCTGCGGCTCTCGCCATCCAGCATCCGCCGCTACCTGCGCGCGATGGGCTGGCGTTGGGCGCGCCCGCGTCTGGCCCCCGCGCGCAAGGTCGATCCGCAGGCGGCCGACAAGGAAGCCGCCGTGGCCGCCGCGCAGGAGGCGGCGGCGCAGGGCCGCGCTCACCTGCTCTATTTCGATGAGTGCGACCTGCACCTGCTGCCCGTGATCCGGGCCATGGGGATGAAAGGGCCGCGCGTGCGCGTGCCCACGCCGGGCACCAACCGCAAGCGCGCCTTCTTCGGCGCGCTCGACGCGGTCACCGGCGCTTGGTTCTCGGTCGATCATGACCGCAAGCTGGCTGTCCACTTCGTCGCCTTCCTACGGCGCATCGCCGCCGCCTACCCCGCGGGTCCGCCCTACCTGGCCATGGACAACGTCAAGATGCACGACGCCAAGGTGGTCCGCGCCTGGCTGGCGGCCAACCCACGGGTGCAGGTGCGATGGCTGCCCAAGTACGCGGCCCATGATGCCAACCCAGTGGAGCGGATCTGGGGCTTGATGAAGCATGATGTGGCCGCCAACCGCTTGGCCGGCAGCATCGAGGAGTTGACCGCCGTGGCCCGCCGCTTCTTCACCGATCTGGCGGCCCATCCCGTCTCTCTCCCGCTCGCTGCGTGATTTCCATGCCAAACTTATAGTCACATGCTTAGCGACACAGACCTTCTATGTCAAGGTCAGCTAGCTGGCCGACAGCGGGGGAGAGTTAATCCTCCTCGCGGTGGGTCGTTCTGGATAGCGACTGTCGCGGATGCGCATGCCCTCACAATCAGGGGACGACGCGGATAGCCTTTGCGTAGTCCGCCGGGGCTTTGCCGACGATTGCCTTGAAGTCCTTGATGAAGTGCGCCTGGTCGAAATAGCCGAGGTTCAGGGCCAACGCCGGCCAGTCCACAACGTCGCTGGCGGCCACGCGTTCGGCCGCTTCATGCAGGCGATAGCGTCTGATAACCCACTTCGGCCCCACGCCGACATAGCGGCTGAAGAGACGTTGCAGCGTCCTCCTGTTCAGGTTGAGCCGCCCCACGAGGCCATCGACCGTGGTGATGTCCCGGTCCGCGATGATGCGATCGATGGTCTCGGTGATCACCCCCACCGTCTCGTCCCGCTCTGGACACCGCGCACGCAGAAATGTCTCGGCGCAATCGACCATCTCCCCCTCGTCCTCGAGCGCGAGGATCACCCCTGGCAAGGCCGCGCCGGCGACGCCGAAGGCCGTGCGCAGGCTGATAGAGCTATCGGTGAACGCGGACACGGGCGATGTGATGAAGGGATAGAAGGCACCGGGCCTGAATTTGATGCCGAACACCCGCCCCCTGTCCACGAGGAGCTGGGAGAACCGCCCCCGCACAACGCCGACAATCCGCGATTTATCCTTCTCGATCACGAGGTGGACGCACGGATGGGGGAGGACCTCCGCCAGGTAGGGCTCACGCCCCTGGAGATCCCAGCTGACAACCCAGTAGTGCTCCACGAAGAACGCCAGGTCCGTGGCCGGTGAATGCAACGACAACTGAAATTTCTTTCCACCCGCTTGTGGGTCCAGGATGCCCCTGGGCTTCCCAACCTGTGTCATCACCATCACTCACACCGCATCGAGATAGGAGCGCCGTCTCCGCTATGCCGCCCCGGCGGTGTTGGGCGAGGCGGCTAATCCGCGCCATGCGCGCGTCCCACATGGCGCGTTTTTACAATACGTCGCGTTGCGCCTGTAGTATAGTTGACCCCAGGCGCCGCGACAAGAACATTTGTTCTTTATACGCATGGAGGCATGGTCATCAGCTGGCGAGCCTCCGCTGCCTATAATATATGTCGAGTGCATGCTGCTATTATGGACGCAGCAGGGAGGAATCACGATGAGCACACACGCGACGGGCACGTTTGACGTGAAGACCTGGGATGAGAAACCCTACGAGGAGCTCGACGGAGGGGCGAAGCTCACCCGCGCCAGCGTGACGCAGTCCTTCCACGGGGACATCGAGGGTGCGGGGGCCGTGGAGTACCTGATGATGTACCCCGACGAGAGTTCCGCCCGCTTCGTTGGACTGCAGCACGTGGTCGGCCGCATCGGTGGCCGATCCGGGAGCTTCGTGCTCCAGCTCAGTGGGACATTCGAGGACGGCACGGTCAAGGCCACCTGGTCCGTCGTGCCGGGTTCTGGGACCAACGACTTGCGGAGCCTGCGGGGCGAAGGACACTTTGCCGCGCCACGCGGACAGAGCGCGTCCGTCACGCTCGACTATGATATCGAGGCGGTGTAAGCGATCATCAAGCGCGGGGACGCGCACGCACAACGATCATCGAAAAGGGCAAGACTAGCGCCTGTGATGCACTCTAGACCATGACATGAGCGACACGCGTGAGCATTAGGATGGCGAAGGCGAGAAAATGGAGGCCGGCCAAGGTCTCGGTCAAGCACGCTAAGCACCTGACCATAAGTTCGGCACAGTTTCTCGGGCGAATCACGCCTAACAAAACCGTGCCAGATTTCTGAGCACATGCTTAGGTAACACTACGAAATCCGCAGCCGAGTCGGGGGGATGCGATCAGCACACCCCCCGTAGCTCGACTTGCGCTGGCGGTATGCTTGGGCGCGCAGGGCGTTTTGCTCGCGCTTCACCTCATCGCGGCAGAGGTCACAGTAGATCGACACCGGCCCCCGTTCCCCCCGCGTCACCGTCTCGCGCTCGCCACACCGGGCGCACTTAATCCGTTTGGCTTTAACCGCCATTTTTACCCCCTTTCAGACCGTCACGCAGGTATTATAGAAAACCTGCGTGACGGCTGTCAAGCGCCCCCTTTCTCCCCTTTGGGGGGCGTGTATGGCCCTCACCCCCTGTAACGCTAGTTTTAGGAGAAACTAGCGTTACACCTCCTGCGACCACCCTATTTAGCGGTCGTGATAGTCGTTGTCTTTGGCCGGCGCACGGCCGCGCGCCGGCGTGCGGGCCTCCTCCTGAGCTTGAGCCTGGGCGCGCTCCTGGGCGGCGCGTAGGGCGTCGTTCCAGTCCTTGGCCCCGGCCGGGGGCCGCTCGCGCTCGATGGCCTCGGCGCGCGGGTACGCCTCCTTGACCTGCGCCCATAGCGTGTTGCCGCCCTGGTCGTTGTCGAAGCCGCACCGCACCAGGCCCCGGTTCGCGAGCGCCGCGTCGATCTGCCGGCGCGGTAGCTCGCCCTGGCCGTCAGTCGATATGAAGGCGTGCCGGCCGGTCTCGCCCGCTTGCCGCACCAGCACTGCCCGACTCAACGCGTCGATGGGGCTCTCGACGAGGTGATACTGTGGCGTGTCGTGGCGGTCGGGCTTCCCGAACGTGAGCGCAAAAGAGAAGTAACCCTCGTCGCGCCGCGTCCCACGAACGAGCCCCTGGAACTCACTCTCCGGCGCCGTGCCGCGCAGGCTCGCGCCCACGATCTCGCGCCCCTCGTCGCGCCGCACGAACACCACGTTGGCGCGGGCGTCCGCGTAGATGTCGCCCCGCTCGTGCAGCGTGTCCACCATTCCGCGCGGAATACCCCGCTGCTCGACGAGGTAGGCCCGCACCTGCGGCCAGCGGTCCGCGTCGGGGGTCGGGGCGACGAAGGGGACGCGCTCCCCGCGCTCCCCGCGTTCCAGCCGCGCGATCACCTCCTCGGCCTGCTGCTGCGCCTGGCACGCGCCATAGTGCGCGGCGGCGCTCAGGGCCAGCTCACGGCCTACCTCGTCGCTCAGGTACATTACCGCCTGCTTGAAGTCGGCCCCTGGAATGATGTGCTGCACCAGGTCGATAGCCCCGCCGCCACCCTCGCGGCGGTCGTGGTTGTAGAACTTCTCACCGTTGACGCTGATGTGCTCGCCGTCGAGCCGCCACTTGTGCGTATCATAGCGGTCCTGCGCGCCGCCTAACCGCTCGATCACGGTTGGTAGGTCGATGGCCCGGACGTGCGCCGCCAGCGCCTTGTAGTCCTCGCGTAGCGTGTCCCGCTCGCGTGAGAGCTCGCGGACCTGGCCCTGTAAGACGACGATGTTCGCCTCGGCCTTCGCCGCCTGCCCTTCGTAGTGCGTCGCCTTCACCAGCGCCGTGGCCGCAGCCTCCAGCGCCGGCGCGATCCGCGCGGCGATCTTCTCTTGCTGCTCCGCTGCCCACCGTTCGGGGTTGGGCACGATGCGGTTAGGGCGCTCGATCTCCATCTGGTGCGTGGCGATCTCCGGCGCCGGCGTCGGTTCCTGGATCTTGGCGTACCACTCCTGCACCGTCTGATGCTCGGCAATGCTCCCGCGCACGCCGCGCTGCAAGCCACACTCCGCGACGGCCGCGTGGTACGTGTCCTGTAACTCGCTCAGGCGACCGCGCGACCCCCCAATGAAGTGATGCCCGTTAAGGCGACCGTCGTCCGTCACGGGCACGACGATAGCGTGCAGATGCGGGGCCAGTTCGTCGCGATGGAACGTGGCCGCCACGATGTTGTCGCGCCCGTAGGTATCCCTGAGCCACGCCATGCTCCGCTCGACCCAGCGATCGACGGTGGCGCGGTCGGCCTCCTCGAAGAAGGGACGACTGGCCGTCATCACATGCTCGATGGCGATAATCGCGTCCTTGCGCTTCGGCGGGGCGTCCTCTAACCGTGCCTGCACGTCGGCGCGCAAGTCGCCACTCCCGGCCAAGCGGACGTTCTCCGCGCGGCGGTCAGGGTCGGCGTTGGGCGTCCCGCGCTCCCGCTCGTTATGCTGTCCGGTCGCCGCGACGGCCCCCAGGCTCTTCAATTTTCCCAGGCGCATCACCGCATACATCGTGTGTCCCTCTTGGCCTGATCGCCGCTCATTCTTGTTCCAAGTAGTCCTGTGGTCGTCTGTCCCGCGTGGGTCACTGACGCGACCCGCAGGGCGAGCGACTTTCGGCGCCCCAGCGCCGAAAGGGAGTGAGTCCCCTTTGCTGCGCAAAACTCCTCTCGTCAGCATACACGGTCGCCGCCGAGGCCGGGACGCAACTACTTGGAAAAGAAGGGCACGGGGTCCGGTGTGGTCGCAGCAGGCGCGGCGCCGAGGCCCGCACGTCGGCCAGGCGCGTGCATGGAGACCGACGCAGCAGGCGCGGCTCCACGACGCGCCCACGCGCCCACGCGCCCATGTGCTAACATGTGACCCTATGGAAGAACTATGTGAGCCGCCCATTCAGTCACCCACGACGCGCCCACGCGCTCACGACGGCGTGGGCATGAGTGACGGCACCCTGGACGTGACCGCCGCCGCCAAGCTGCTCGGGCGCTCTGAGAACACGGTGCGTCGCCTCATCCGTGCGGGCGAATTGCCAGCGGACCAGGTCAACGGGACGCGCGCGGTGGAATATCGACTGCGTGAGGCCGACGTGCGCGACGCGCTCGGACGACTAGGCGCCAAGGCGTCTAGTCGCTCATGGGCGCGTGGGCGACTAGACGCCTACACGCACGATGGACGCGCGGGTGCGTCGCACGATGGGCGCGTGGGCGCGTCAAGCGGCGGTGAGGTACCCGCGCCGACGAGTGCGGCTGCGGCGGGCGTCGCCGGCGTACAGGCGCTTATCGAGCAAGCGACAGCTCCGCTCGTCGAGGCGAACAGACGGCTACAGGACGCGAACGAACGGCTGACCGACCAACTGATGCGCCAGGCTGAGGAGGTGGGCCGGCTGCGTGAGCGCCAGAAAGATGCGGAGGTCGTCAGGACGACGCAACCGGCTGAGGGGCACCTGGGTACACCTCCAAGCCCTGCACCGCGTTCGGACGATCCCGGCGCGTTGTGGGCCGCGCTCGCCGCTCATGTTCGCCCCGCGCTGGCACCGCCGCCGGCACCCGCGCCCGTTCCTACGCTGCGGCGCTCGCTCCTGTGGCGTCTGCTGCATCTAACAAGCTAAAGTGGGCCTTCAAGCGGCGGGATGGTGAAGGACTAAAGGACTAAGCGAAGAGGTTCGCAACGGGATAACTAAAGCCAGGGATAACGGCCTCTCCATCAAGAACGTCGCCAATACTGAGAGTGGCCGGCTTCGTAGCGCCGGGGCGCCATACATCGACCTGCTGACGCTTCGGCCACACCACCCACACCAGGGCCGTCCCTCCGGCGAGATAGCGCGCCGCTTTGGCCTTCATGCCCGGCCGGTACTGCGTCGGCGAGGCGATTTCGACGGCCACATCAGGGGCAAAGGGGTAGGCCGCATCAGGGTCGACCAACGGCTCACGCGCCACCGCATAGAAACTAATATCGGGCAACAAGCCGGTATCTTTCTGCCCGGTGTGCTCAAAGTCATAGACGGCATCAGCCCCCCGCGTCTGACCCAAACCGTGTACCTCTACAAAGTCGCCCAGCCGACGATAGAGGCGATCAGCCAGCCGCGTGGCTCTATCCCTGCTGCCTACCATGCGAACAAGCACCCCTTCGACAAGCTCATAGCAGTACCCATCAGCGCCACTGGGGTAGTCGAGAAACTCCCGCAGGGTCATAGGATACGGCGCGCCGGGCACGATGTCGGCCCACGGCGCTAGGGGGTCCGATGGAGTATCTCGTAATGCGGTCATGGGTGTAGTGTCCTCCGTTCATAGCGCCTGGTCAAGAGGGGGTGCTAGAGCCTCCACCACAAACCGGACCTGTAGCCCTGGCCGCACGCGCGCGGCGCACCGCTCGATCAGGCCCCGGAGGCGCCGGTCGAGCCACTGCTGATGAAAGTCGGGGGCCTCGTCGCCGGTGATCGCCACGGTAAGCGTGTCGCCGGCGTCGGCGATCTGCCGCGTCGGGGCGAACCACCGCGCGTAGTTCTCCGGCGTCACCTCCCGCGCGATCTCGGCGCGGGCCTGGCCCCATGCGTCAGCCGTCTGCGGCGGCGCGGGGGACGGCCGCTGTGGCGACGGGTCGAAGTTGCGCGGCTTTCCTGTCGTGCGCTGCGGCTGCGGCGGCGCACCCTGCTGCATGAGACTTTCGACGACGCGGAACAGGTAGGCCATGGGCTTCTCGATGTGGGGCAGGCTCGGCCGCATCAACAGTTCGGCCTCGTCGAGCAGAGCTAGGAACGCCGGCAGGGCGAGCCCGGCGCGGGCCATGAGGCCGTAGCCGCGGCTGACGCTGGCCCACGGTGGCGCACCGTCCCCCAGGCGCTCCACCAGCGCGCTGATCGGGCCGGCGAGCGCCTGATAGTCGGCGTCGATGCGGCGCTGTGCCTGGGCGGACGCGGCCGGTATGCCGGCGTCGTCGGGGGCGGGATCGCCGCCGAGCTGGCCAGCCTCGTCGCCGGTGCCTGGGTCCGCGATCGGTGTAACGGGGGTAGGGGGTAACAATCTTTCGATGTTCCTGTTTGTTGGTACGTCTGTTTGTTGTGGGTGCGGTGGCCGCACCCCCCCCGGGGGGGGGGGGGGGGGGGGCGCCCCCCCCCCCCCCCCCCCCCCCGCGGGGGGGGGGGGGGGGGGGGGGCGCCCGCCCCGGCGCCCCCCCCCCCGCCGC
>JAABUV010008618.1_pt1 | contig 10252 bp, 15 predicted proteins | sample 5559971 | NCBI WGS metagenome assembly JAABUV01 (sample SAMN10711881, study PRJNA513362) | rock metagenome | isolation source: Antarctica rocks | place: Antarctica: Victoria Land, Knobhead nord | collected 2015-12-19
TGCCGGTTGCCCTGGAAAGCAGGCATCTGCTGTTCTTGGATGTTGTAGAGCTGAGCAATAATGCATAGGCTCATCTCAGCCAGCCTGAAGCTTACACGTCTGCAAGCATGAGCGTATTCTGTAGTTGCTACTCCACGGCTGGGTTTGTGATCTGGCATCCCAAGAATCGGTGGCCAGTCCTCTGCCTTCAAGGCAGCTCAGCCGCCCATGCCAAACTGCGTCAGCTGTTGGTCAATCATGAGGCCTTGACAGCACAAAGAGAACCTCCAACTGCAAAGGCAGACTCAGATGGCGATGGGTCCATGTCCCCCTCTCAGCCAGCTCAGGAGAAGCAAGACCTGACAGCCTGCAGGAAAGATATAGTCAGTCTCATACAGGCCATGTTCAGCCACTTTGGGAGCCATGATTTGACCAGTGTCGATACGCCTGGCTATGGAAGCTTTGGGGACATTGCCTTGGCATTTGGCCTGCCGCTCTATGAAGGGTTCCTCAATAACAAGTTGAAGGTGGGTTCCCTTTGCTGTTATTCTTACCTTCAGCTTCACAAGCCTTGTTGCTCTACCTGCTACTGCCAGTTTAGAAGCGTCAGATGAACAAGGTGTGCCGTATTCCCAGATTGACCAAGCTAATATAGCATGCATGCTGCTACTTGGGCCTGCACTGGTCCTGATCAAATAGAATATGTGGGTCAGCTGTACTGCCTGGGCACAGCTCTTGCACTCTGCCTTTGGCTGCCTGGTTTTGTATTCCAGCCGCCATGGATCATGTAAGTCACAGTGGCATGGTGTAGCGCTGCACTCAGCATTGCAAACATGGCTATACTTGTCTTGCCTGGGCATGGTTATTGAGGTGGGGATGTGCTTGGGGTGGACTTCTGTCAAGCACAACAAAGTTGCCTTGTGTGTCAAATCACCATGCCCTTGTGTGGTTGAGTAAAAATGCGGTGGAATGATGCAAGTGCTCTGGCAAGCACATTACATGGTTTGTCCTGAACGCCAACTCATCGTGCTGCAGGGAATGAAGTTGAACACAGGCACAGCAGAGGAGCTAATACATGCATCAAAGGCTATGGGTTGGTCCAGCTTGTATCCATTCCTCACCAGGTTGGCAGATGCCACCTATGCTTGGGCCTGCACTGAGAGCGCTTCGGGTGCAGGGCTTAGTCTGAAAGCCTTTCAAGGCTTGAAATTGTTGCTTGGGAAGCTAGTGTCAATTTTGCAGCGAAGTCGTCTATCACGACAGAGACAAAATATTCAAATCTGTATCAATGTATCCTCCTGCGTTCCTCTTTGCAGCAGCTGTTGTTGCAATTGTGCATGTGCTGTAACGTGTCAATGCATGTTGCCACAGCCTTGTTCTACCAGTCAAGCAGGCAACGTTGCGGATTGGCACTGATGGCATGTAGTGAGATGCAAGCCAGCCTGGTCTGTGCTTTGCAAGCAGTCTGCATTGTGCTACGCAAGCAGCTTGTTGTGTGCTGTGCACCTTGAACCTGCTGTCCTGGCTCACAGGTGTTGATGACTCAGCCATGCAGTCAGCTGTAGCTGCCATTGCTGTGCAGCTGGCTGGTGTCTTGCAGCAGGTCATATCAGATGATCCGCTGACTCCTGCTAGCACAACAGGAACCACGTACAGCACAAAGCCGTGGGACGCCTCCACCACTAATGCTACACATGGCAGCAAACATGGTGGAGCTGCTGCAATGGGCACACTATGGCCGCATCTTGACAAACGGCTTTATTACCACGGCATGCGTGCTGACACCCGCAAACTGATTGTGATTGCATTTGAGCAGTCCTTGACAGCAAATGCAAAACAAGCTCCATTAAAGGTGCTGACATACTGGTTCTGACCCTTTTATTTTTGCAAAAACGTGTGTGTTCATGCACCACGCATGTTCATGTAGAGTATCTGAGGTGTTGCCGATCTGTACATGTGTCAGTGCATCCTTGAAACCCTGTCTTGGAACTGGGCACTTAGTGTAGCGGGGCATGTGACAACCCAGTTTAATGCCAGAGCAAGCAAACGGTATGCAAGCAACAGGGTTCCTGCTAGAGTACATGCGTTGTTGGCTGACCAGGGGAAGCCTTACTGAAGTAGACATTGTGTGCACAAGAGCTCTAATCAATACATTACAGCGTCAAGCCAACAGACCATTGTTGAAAATTCTTGCTGACTGCAACACTGATTCTGAAGTCCATGCATACTCGCCTGATGCAGCACGCTCTTGCTGTGGCATGAATTTGAGTCGGAAATTTTGCCAATGACATCTTGCATATATTCAGCTTCCCACTGCTTCTCTGTAGGCCTGAAGGAAGTGGGTTGCACCCTGACAGACTTGTATCTAAGACACCCACATTACTTTCATGTGGTGGAGGTGCTGGGACCCGCTTGCATGGAAATTTTTGGCCTTCAAGCAAACTTATCAAGCCTTACAAGTGAGTTGCACAACACTGGAGAACACCAGGCCACACAATGCATGCATGTCCCTTGACAGCAACCTGGAGCTAATTTCTGCACTCACCTGTCCAAAGCGGTGCTGTACCTAGCAAGCTATAAACAGCTGTCATGACACATTTGCAAAATCTTGGAGCAAGAAGCTAATTTGCTTCTCAACTACATTAACTCAGCAGGCTCAGTGGCTGTGTACTGTAGTTGCACCCATGTTTCACACACTGTTCCTCAATTTTGCAGCTGCTGCTTCATGTGATGGTGGTACAGAAGTCAATCCTATTTGCCTAGCAAGCGTGGCATGCCAAGCTGGCCAGTTACAGCTGTTCCCTTGGGGTTGAGAGGGATATAATCTGCTGCTGCAGGGTCTCCTGCGGCAATCAAGCTGCTGGCGCGGTGTGTGCAGCAGCTCAAGCAGGCGGCTCAGCCCCACCAGCCTGACATGCAGCAGGCACCAAAATGCATCTGCGATGTCTGTCAGTTGCTGCAGAGCTTCCTTGCGCACCCAGATCAGGCGCAGAGTCTTCCTGTAGGTGGCCACGAGGAAGCAGAGCATGGCATCAGGTAATCACGTGAGTACTTGGTAGTTATACTGCACAATTTGCAAGGTTTGCAGCACTTTTTGGTACCAAACTGCTCCCCAGTCAGCAGCCCCTGTCAAGGTCTAGGACAGCAGCATCTGCCTTATCTGTTGTGCACATGGACAGGATCTCTGTTGGCTATATCTGGCTACAAAGCATCAAATTTGCTGTTGGCACACTCTGCGCACATGCCTTTGGGTCTGCCATGCATGTGCTGGACCATGCTCTGCTGCATACGTCAACTCCGTGTGTCAGTGCTGCTTGTGTGTAAGCAAGTCAGGCACGCTTCACTTTGCCCAAGCTGGGACACCAACATGTTGATCTGACAGATGGCCTTGTACTTGCAGACAGCTGCGGCCTTATGCTGACAGTCAAGGGCATGTTCACGCATACTCTCTGATGCACCAGTCAATAGCAATGAGATATCAGATGAGCACTCATTACAGATGCACCAAGGAATCTGATGTCGACAAGCTGAGGAGGGTTCAACAGACCACATCAATGCTGGCAACACTGCAGAGTGTGTTCAGTCAAGTGAGAGATGACTGGTGACCTTCTGTTGCCTGCTTGCATTTTGCACCCTCTTCACCACTATCAATGAACTTGATGACTTGCTCAGGCTGCTGACAAGATGGACCACAGCACAGCATTGCATCAAGTTGCAGATCTAGCTGGTATGTAGCACGACAAAGTACTTGCAGGCTAGGGAATGCACATGTCATGTCTCACAGCCTGTTGTGTTATGGTCACAGTCCGGCAGCAATGTTACGCAGCTTTTACCTCTTCAACAGGTCAGGAACCTAGCCTTTTCACATCAGAAAGCTGCGTCAAAATCTTGAGTGTGTCATGCCAGTAGGCAATGTCCAGTTACAGTTTGTGGCACAAATTAGCAAGCCTATTTCTCGGCGCGTTGTCCAACACTTCAATAGTATTGTCCGCAATGCTGGTCGCACAGTGCTTTTCAGCGAGATCCAGCACTCGCTTAGTACTATTTTTTTCGAGTCTGGGTGGTGACTGGAGTGAAGCAAGAGCGCGTTGTTTGCTATCAGCAGAATGACACACGTACATTCACTGTATTGCACATACACCTGTCTCATACACAGGACACAGGGTGTACACAGCTTTTCTAAACTTCCAAGAAGAGCGTTGGTATTTTCTCAAAGCCTAGGCTGATCTAGCTGCTAGCTTACAGCCAGAAGGACTTTAGCTTGGCTCCTTTGACTTGTGGCAAAGTGGTCTCTTGGACAAAAATAAAAAACATGATAGGTCATGCAATGATATAACCCCTGCCACTTTGGCAGATTCGTCAGAGGCTATCCTTGCAGGTAGCAACATTAGGCCAGTGATCAATCTGTGGTTTGTCTAGTTTTCTGCTGAAACGAAATGCCAGCTATCCGTCACAGTAGAGCGCATCCAGTTGATAGAGGCAGACAGTGACGTTGCTGAAGCGGCTCACTACTCTTTTGAAGACTGATTTTGCGTGTAACAGATGTGGTCCGGACTCGCTCTAAATGCTGTGCTGTATTCAAGCTCGATGTGTGCTCACAAAAGGCCCATTCAAGAACAGCCTCACAAGTGCATTTGCATCATCGGCCAGTGCAATCCATTACATCACAACAACACTGCCCAGCAATACAATGCCTATGGCACGTCCCAGATCCCAAACATCACACGTAAAGTAAGTCAGATCCAAATATGCTCTTGGTGTTTTCAAAGCCCATCAAGGAAGCAATAAAATTGTGTGCAAGAATTTTGAGCAAGCAGCCAACGTTTCATGTCAAGGGCAGCTCCAGCTACAGCATAGCAGCTGTTGATATTGCAGCTGTTATACGCAATTGGTGACAGTGCAATCGCGCGACACCGTTCACAGCGCCTAAGAAGAGATCACACCTGTCCGCGAGGTATGAGCCGGCAAGCGATGAGCTCGAGCCGGCTGCAAGCAGACGGGCGAAAGCGTGCTCATGTGCAAAACAAATTAGCTTGCGCAAGCGCAGCTTCAGAGCACAGCACACTGTTGCGATGTAACACAAGCGACGAAACACAGAAATCAGAAGCTGCTTGGCCAAACAAAAAGCGAGTGAGAATCGCCGGGAAAACGCAGGCGTGACTACAGCTGCACATCCAACAGTTCCGTGCAAGCAGCGCCCAAAACGGCGAGAAGTCGGCGGAGTTCTGCAGCGCAGCAGCAGCGCCGTGACAAATCGAAAACGAAGTGGGACGCATTCGTCCTGTGAACAACGCGTTGGGATTAGATGCGTGCTGTGTTTAATCCCCGGAAAAAGAGACAAAAGACGACAGTCAGTCAGTCAGGGATTTTACAGTCGAACACACACATATTCATTCATTCATTCATTAGATTTTAAAGGTCGTTGGGGCCAACCATGACCATTGGACCAGTAGACTGAAAGTGTCAGACGAAGATACCCAAATGTTCTAAAGCACTTATGTATAGCACTTATGTAGCACTAATATATTATTCTTAGAGTGTAGAGAAGAAGAAGATTAGCATTGCCCATGTACTAAACTGGAAAAAGAGACAAAAGACGAGCCGCACACATCTATTATTCTTAGAGTGTAGAAATTATCTTAGGTATGAATCCGAAGACAGCTTCTCAAACTTGCACTAGCAAGCTTGATGAAGTGAAGGTATCAGTGTTAGTGTACATCAATTGACAAAACATGGGGCAGGAACTTATAGGCATGAAATGCATTGCCATGCATCTCGCAGTAAGTCCTTCCAAGCTGCTATGCTGAGTGCTGAAAGCTGCTTTACAATCAAAGCGTCTGAGTCTGAGCCCAAGTCAAGCCGTGGAAATGTTAACGCTGCCGGTCATGAGCCCAAGGAACAAGCATGTAGATCCACAAGAGGATGGTCCAATGTGTATACCTGAAAAACCAGAGAGACAAACGGTCTTGTATAGGGCCTCAGATCAGTTGAAGCATCTTGCAGGCACAGACAGGAGCCGACTCCAGGCATGAAGCACACAATAACTCGTGACCGGCTGCTTCTGTAAAACCATTCACATCGACTGCGCATCTGTCTCCTTGTGATAGTGTAGAGATTAGCATTGCCCATGTGCTGGACTGAAATGTTGGACAACCAAAATTTACAACAGAAATGCCCACACGCGGGATTGAACCACGGACCTCAGGTTTACAAGACCTGCGCTCTACCACTGAGCTATACGGGCTGGTCCTATTTGGGCATGCACATGATGCCAAAATTTATCTTTATAAACAGTAACACGCGCCAACCGATGAGCTTATAGCTTCTTTACTGTGGCCAGCAAGCTGGCAGACTTGACAAGACAGACAAGACAGTCTTTGCACTGCGAGGCTCATCACTACGAAAAACCCACTGTCGAATTTCATCAGCTGCCACACACGACAACTGTAGCTGAGTCAAAATAGGATGCCCTAGGTATGGAGCGATCCCCACTGGTCTTCAGCTCTGACCGCTACTTCTGATTCTCAGCTCTGGTCCTCAGCTCTTTTCTTTAGCTACCAGACTTGCCTGCCTACATCGCCATGATTTCACCAATTCTTTTGCTGTCACTAGCAACTAATCACTTGTCTCCCACGTTGAAGACTCCTTGTGATCCTTGTTGACCTGCATAACTCTCAGGTTGTCACTACACTCAGATGCAGATGGCATGCCGAAGAGCAGGTCAGCAGCTGCTGCCCTTGCCACACAGCCTGCGGACGCAGCTAATATCCAACTGTTGAGCCACAACTTGCCAGTCGTCCAGTTCCACCATCTTGCTGCACATGGCCCTGTGTTGTTATAGCAGAGCCACCAATGCATCTGGGCTAACTCAAACCACTCAATGGAGCAGCAGAGACTACAGGGGAGCGCCCTTAACCAGCACTCAGCAGCACGCACAAGGCCCCCAAGAGCGCTCAGGGATAACAGGCCAAGAGCAGAGTCCACAATTTGGCCTTCACAGCAATCACCAGACGAATTCTGTACCTGGAGATGTGCTCATTGGCTTGCTTACTAACTATGGACCTGAGGACAGTTTTATGCCTTGCTTTAGGCCAAGCAGCAGTGTCACGTATTTCAGCCTGCTGGCAAATCCAGAACAGCAGCCACTCCACGCTCAACAACTGCGCATACCCAGACTATCTGGCACAATCTCAGTGTCAAGCCTTCTGAGGCCATCAGCAACTCCACACTTTCCCGCCATAGTACTCCTCGACCAGCTAGCAATCCCAACTCCCATACTATGGCCCCTCAGACCCCAGAACAGGCTCAAGCTGCCATTCACTCCTGCGCATCTAGTAACTCCACAATGCCCCAACTCACTCCTCCCAAACCAATTAGCAACTCCAAGCCCCCTTGTATCATCCCATAACTTCACCTCTTGGGTCCCATTTCCAGACCTTGTCTGGCCTCAATCCCCAGCCAGTCACCAGTCACACTAGATCTTCTCGCATACTCAGACGCACACTCAGACTCAGATCCAGACTCAGGGCAAGGGCTTGCTGCAGGCTGCAAAGAGGCTGTGGAGTATGTTGTGCAACAATAGCTCACCTGCGTGGAGCACAGGCCAGCCAAGTTACAAGCAGCTGCCAAATCTGCAGCAGCCAGTTCTGACATGTCTGTACAGCAGAGCAGAAGCAGAGCAAGAGATCACCAACAAAGCGGAAGCGGAAAATTTAGAATACTCAGGCAGGATATTCTGAGCCTCTGCCACCAAGGGAAAAGAGGAAGCACTCCAAAACCAACAATGTGCAGTCATTGGCTGACATTCAGCCACCCAGCAGTCTCAAAAATTCGTACCAGTCAGCTTGATGACCTGCACAGGCAGTTACCAATGCCTGCAGCAAAGGCAGCTGCAGCAGACAACAGGGTCAAGCATAATCAGGTGCACAAGATGAACAGGCAGCTGCACTGTTAGCTTCTAAGAACAGTTCTAGTCGAGGAAGAGTTGATCTGTCCCACTGAAAGGCCCTTTGCAGCTGTTACATTCATCTCTAAATTGATCCTGAAAGTGGTGTAGAACTTACACCTAGTGCAACCTCAAGCAGTCTGGGCTTGACAGCCATCAGGCTCAGTTGCATCTCAGCCATTGCATGACTGCTCTTTTGCTGCCTATTTTGTGGGGATTAAATGGGGACTGGTTAGTGACAGCATATGAGACTACATTGCTGCTTGAAATTGCCTCCATTGCCACCGTGACGCCACGCTTGTTATATTTATTAAGATCACGAACATGTGCTTCACAACAGCATTCCGATTACATATAAGCTGAAAATTGCCAAATGCCATACGTCAGCATCTTTCGGCTATAGCCTAGGCCAATGCATCCTGGACGGTTCACATTTCTGGTGATCAGTGCATACTGTCGGAGCCAGCACATCGCAGTAATTCCGATGCCTCAAGAGAACAGCCTACCCTTGTTCGGCAGCATGCACCTAAAAGGAAGTCTGCCCAGGATGGGATAGACCATCGATTGACGTCTGACTCATGTTAACACCTGCCTTAAGAGCTGTTTTAACTACTGCACATATTAGGGAAAATGCCCTCGTGCTTGAGCACGAGCCCCCTGATAGCGCTTTCAGGGTTACACTTGTAAAAGCTGAGCGCAAAGTCAATACCAGAACCACGGATTCTGAATTGACGTTTACTCATGACATTAGTCACCTGCTACGTTATACATATGTCACAACCAAGGTCACCAAAAAGGGGTGCGCGTGTATGCGCCATCGTTCAGCCTCGTACTTCCTATATCCCAGTCATATCACCCATTTGGCGCACTGACATGGTAGCTCTCACCTACTATTTTCGTCTTTTCCGTGGTACCTTTTTTCAGTTCCCTCAACGCTTTCACGCACCAAGTCAGCCGAGCGACTTATCTCAGAAAATCTTCCTGGTCACAGGAGGCACGTAAAAAAGCAACATGTCCTAGCGGCTGTCTTGCCCTCAGATTACTTAAGTTCACCGGTGATTGCGGTTTGTGCAGGTAATGCCGGAATAGGGCTCGAAACCGTCAGGGAGCTGGCAAAACGAGATGCGGTGGTGATCGTTGGAAGCCGTAGGGTGGAGAAGTCAGAAGCGGCAGTGGGAGCTCTCGAGCGCGACCTAGGTATGCAAAGTACGCTCAAGCTGTCTAAGTGATCGGTCACTGCTAGCCTGAGCTACAGAACGAGACATACTGTCTTTTATGCAGGCAAGAAACTGCGAGTGCACGTTTTGCAGCTAGATCTTTCAGACCTTGCGAGTGTGAAGATGTTTGCGGGGAAGGTGCAGGCTTTGCTTGATGGCAGGAAGCTGGACGTGCTGGTAAGGAGGTTGGTGCTGACTTGCTTTCATTCGCATGATTGAATGCATTCGTTCAGGACTTGAAGCACTGTAATTCCCAGCACAGGGTCAGAAGTGCAAGGAAGCTTCAGTTCATGTCTTGCCGCATGCAAGTATATGTCAAATGCAGGCAGCAAAATAGGCCACCTGACGAGCACCTGAATGAAATGACAGTATTGATGCTTGCAGGTGCACAATGCAGGCGTGATGATTGACCAGTACTCACAGTCCAAACAAGGCCATGAACTCCATTTTGCTACCAATCATCTGGGCCCTGCCTTGCTGACACAGCAGTTGCTGCCAAACCTAGCTACCCCAGGTGGGCCCACATGTTTATAGGCTTGCATTCCACCAACCATGGACCACACAACTGGCAACCCTCTCATTGAGGCAACACAGCCACTGTGCAACTTACCACTGTACTGTGTGCAGCACAGTACTGATCAACAGCTTGATGAACAGCTTGAGCAGGTACTATGAGAGACATGTACAGCAGCACCACTGGACTGTATATGCATCTGATAGTGATGATCCATTTTTGCAGTCACTTTGACAGTCACATTTCAAGGTCCATCTCAGCTATGATCTTTGCATCTGCAGCGAGGCACGTGTCCCTGTTCTTTACCTGTTTGTTGTGATGACTGTGATTCGTATTATATTCTGTACACAGCGCATTTTTCCTGGGCATGTTGATCCTCTGGGCCTGAATTTCAGCACTCCTTAGATACAGTACAGCAGCTGAAAGTGCTCATAGTAGATGCATGGGCTATGCTGCAGGAGGGCGCGTAGTCTTTGTGAATGCAGAGCTGCATACCCTAGCTGAAGATGCAACACCGGACTTTGTCTTTAAGACAGGTTTAAATGCTGCCACTCCACCATACTGCAGGTAGTTGCATGACATGCACTATATGCACCT
>JAABUV010008619.1_pt1 | contig 10251 bp, 10 predicted proteins | sample 5559971 | NCBI WGS metagenome assembly JAABUV01 (sample SAMN10711881, study PRJNA513362) | rock metagenome | isolation source: Antarctica rocks | place: Antarctica: Victoria Land, Knobhead nord | collected 2015-12-19
CAAGCTCAAGAACTGGCGCGGCCTGGCCACCCGCTACGACAAGCACGCCCTGATCTACCGCGGCGGCATGGTCCTGGCCTCGATCGTCCTATGGCTCAACGCATGAGTTCAGAGACACGGCCTAGTCCAGCGGTAACGTTGGTCGGGTGGTGGGGCGCAAGAAGAACCGGCGATCTCGCAAGCGCCGGAGTTACCGTTCAGGTCCCTCAGGACCGCCGCTTCGGAGGTCTCATAGTAAGCCAATGGGGCGGTTCGATCTGTTTTTCTTCAACGTCCTCGCCCCAGCGTTTGCGGTCATGATGCTCTTCCTTGGCACCCAGGACCTCGGCCCAGCGTGGCGAGCAAGGTGGGGCCACGGAAGGCAGGGAGTCTTTACCGCCCTTTACGAGTACTGCGAAAAGTCCTGCTCGTGGTCAGGTAACTTCACGGCCGACGACGGGCAGGTCCGCCGCAACGTCACCCTCGGCACCGGCCACGGTCCCTCGCACGCTGGGGATGAGGTCGCCGCCGTGGACACCGACGCGCGCATCGACGTCTACCCGCTGGGAGGAGGCCACGACTGGCTGGATCTGAGTGGCCTGACCCTCGTCCCGCTGGCGTATCTGATCGGCTGGGGACGGGTCGTCTGGCGGTGGCGACGCCGCCGAAGACGGTGAAGTAGGCGGCTGCCGGTGAGGGTGCGTGCCGATTCCGAGCTTGGAGACGCGGCGTTATCAGCGATGGCATCGGCTGCTCATGTGGAGGGGCGACGCATCCTCGCCTTCCGCTGAGAACGTGGCCTGGGGCATCGGTGGAGGCTTCGGGAACGGGACGCGTGGATGACCCCGTTCGACTGCGGCGCTCCTCGCGTTCTGGAGCAGGTCGTGACGTCCTGCGCTGCGGGTTCCGGCTCCCCGGAACTTGTGGCTGCGCTGCGGTCAGTGGTCGTCTTGTAGGGCGTCGATGGTGCGGTCGAGCCATTCGCCGAGGAGTTGCTGTTCAGCGGCGCTGAGCATGTCCAGGCGGCCGACGTTGGCGCGGAACGCCACGGCTGTCGCTAGCTGACCGCTGTTCGCGGGCGCCGGCGGGCTTGCGTCGGTGAGGATCGCTCGTAGGACGTTCTCGTACACGGTGGTGGCGAGCTCTGGGTCGCGCTGCTCGAGGGGGGTCGACAAGATCCTGAGTACGGCGCCGATCCCAGCGACGGCGATGATGTCGACAGCTCGCCGTTCAGTGACCCGGAGCCGACCGGTCGCCGCGACCCGGTGCACACGCGCTTCCAGGATGCGCTGGCCGGCGTCGGCCGCGGGCGAGTGCAGCGCGCGGCCTGGGTCGCTCAGGAGAGGGAACAGTGCCGGGTTGGCGACGCCAAAGTCGATCTGTGTCGTCCACCCGGCGCGCAGGTCATCCAGGGGGTCGACGTCGCCTGTCGTCGCCGCCTCCACGGTCGCAGCCTTCGCCGCCACGAACGTGGCCATCACGTGCTCGGCGAGGGCCTCGAGAAGGCCGTCCTTGTCACCGAACAACCGGTAGATCGCCGGTGCCTGCACCCCAGCGCGGGCGGCCACCGCACGGGTGGTGACCCCTGAGGATCCTTGCTCCTGCAGCATCCGGGCTGCGACCTCGACGATCTTCGCCCGCGTGTCTTGATGTCCTGCCCGAACCGCACCGACCATGTACCAACGATAACGCCACAGCGCTAACGAGGTTGCCTCCAGTGATACCATATCGAGGATACCAGCGATCCTCGGAGGGTTGATCATGATCGTCGTCACGGGAGCGACCGGTGCGCTGAACGGCGCCACCGTCGACCACCTGCTCACCCGCATGCCCGCCGGCGAGATCGCCGTCGCAGCCCGCGATCCGGCCAAGGCCCAGCGGTTTCAAGAGTTGGGCGTCATGGTGCGCCGGGGGGACTACGCCGACCCAGGCTCCCTGCCCGATGCGTTCGAGGGCGCCGACCAGCTTCTTCTGGTCTCGTCCAGTGACCCGGGCGCCGATGCGGTGAGCCTGCACCGGACCGCCATCGAGGCGGCCGTCACTGCAGGCGTCGGCCGCGTCCTGTATACCAGCCACCAGGGCGCGGCTCTCACCTCCCCGTTCCGTCCGGGACGTGACCACGCCGGCACCGAACAGGTCCTCGCAGACTCGGGCCTGGCCTGGACGTCGCTGCGAAACGGCTTCTACGCCCACAGCCTGACTTGGCTGACCGGTCCGTGGCGCGAGACCGGCGTCATCACCGTCCCGGCGGACGGCCCGGTGTCCTGGACCGCACGCGAGGACCAGGCCGAAGCAGCCGCGGTCATCCTCGCCTCCGGCGGCGCCTTCGACGGGCCCGCGACCCTCACCGCCGGTGAGGCGCTGACCTTCCATGAAGTCGCGACCATCGCTTCAGAGCTTACCGGCCGCCCCATCACCTGTGAGGTCATCGACCCCGACACCTGGATCGCCGCCCAGATCGCGGCCGGACGCCCAGAGTTCGTGGCCCGCTTCACCTTGGGGATGTACCAAGCCGCAAACCAGGGCTACTTCGCCGGGACCGACCCCCTCCTCGCCGCACTCCTGCAACGCGCACCGAGCAGCGTGCGCGACACACTCTCTCGACAACCCAGCCACACAGCGACCTAACAGCCGACAGCAGATGTCGCGGGCTGCGGCACAATGATCACTGCGATCCGGGGTCGAGAACCACCGCCACGGTTCGTTCGAACACCTCGCAGAACCGCCATGACGCGGCGCTATCCCTGGTTGGTTACGAGTGGGTCCGTACCGTGGGGCCCGTGACTCTCACGCCTGCCGTGACTTACTCAGAAGTCGGGCAATCGTTCGCTGACTTTATGCCCCGCGGCTATCACCACCTCGCCGAGCATCGAGTTGTTGGACATGGCCGGGCCGAGTTCCAACGTCCTGCCACGGACCTGTTCCGGTGGGAGGTTCACCGGCGTGCCGGGCTGCGCATCATCACTTCGAGGGACCGGGTCGCCAAAGGTGCTCTGATCACGAGCATCCTGGGTTTGGCTGGGTTCGGCGTGCACGCGCCGTGCATCGTGGTCGCCGTCGTAGACGAGCCCGACCGAGTCGGGTGGGCCTACGGGACGCTGCCGGGACACCCGGAATGCGGCGAGGAGTCGTTCCTGCTCACCATCCTCCCGAGCGGCGAGGTTCTCTTTGAGGTACGAGCGTTCTCGCGAGCGGGAGTCTGGTGGACCATGGTCCTTGGACCTGCTGGTCGCGCCGTGCAGCGATGGGTGACCACCCGCTACCTGCGAGCACTGATGACCGCCCGGACCTGACGACATCCCTGGCGTTCTCAGCCGTTGAGCAACCAGCATCACCCGCCCGGGCCACGTCGACGACTCGCGGCGGACGACCTCGGCCAGCGTGACCCCTTCGCCCGGGTCACTCGTCGAATGCGCCGGCGCAGCTCGGCGGTCAGGTAGACCTGCGTCCGCGTAGCCGACCTACAGCGCAACATCCATCATGTCCCCTCTCCGAGTGAGGGCCGGAGCGTCGGGTAGCCAGTTGTCATGACTCTCACCCTCGGTTCCGGCCCGCTCGCCCCCGGCTCCTCGTCGACCGCGCAGCTGAACTTTAACCTCGACGACGCGCCGGCGCACCGGCTCGTGTTCCAGCCCGACCAGCGTCGGATCCGGGCGCTGGTCGGCGACGCGGTGGTGCTCGACACCGTGCGGGCGCACCTGCTGCACGAGACCGCTCTGATGCCGGTGGTCTACGCCCCGGAAGACGACTTCGCGGGCGGGGTCTGGACCGGCTCGACCACGTCCACGCACTGCCCGTTCAAGGGTGACGCTGCGTACCGCAGTCTGCAGGTCGAAGGCATTACCGTGGAGGACCTGCAGTGGCGCTACCCCGAGCCGCTGGCGCCCTCGTCCTGGCTGAAGGGGTTCGCGGCCCTGGACGCGGACAAGGTCGATGCGTGGTTCGTCGAGGACGACCGGGTCGTTGGCCACCTGCGGGACCCTTACCACCGGGTCGACGCGCACGTCAGCTCGCGCCGAGCGGTGGTACGCCACGGCGGCGAGGTCATCGCCGACTCCGCCCGGCCCGTCCTGATCTTCGAGACCGGGTTGCCGATGAAGGTGTACGTGCCGCCCGCGGACGTGCGTTCCGGAGCGATCTCGTCCGGCTCGGGGAAGCGGTCGATCTGCCCGTACAAGGGGGAGGCCAGCTACTGGAACGTCGGGCCGTTGTCCGACGCCGCCTGGAGCTACGAGACGCCGTTGCCCGACGCGCTGCGAGCCCAGGCCCACCTGTGCTTCGACGACTCGGTGGACGGGCTGACCATCGAGCTGGACTAACGAGCTCCCCCAGGCACCACTGGCGGCGACATGTGCAGATCGAGACGCCCACGCCGGGTGAAGGTGCCGTTCCTGACCGCGTCGAGATACGCAGCTGATAGCCGCGATGAGGCGGCCCTACATGCTGTCGATGAACCGGTCTTGACCAGGACATTGACGAGCTGCTGGAGCGCGTTGAGGCCCTGTAAGCTCAACTCCGGGACCACCGGTAGCCGGCTGCACTCGACTGCGAAGCGGCCTGCGCGTCTAGTCGCCACCTGCACTAGCAGAGCTTGATCGGCCAGCGGAGGTACGGGCGTCAGCATCTGCCAGGGCGCGCATGAGCCACCGTCATCCGTGCCGGGTTGCACCGAGCTGAGACCGGAGTGTTGCTCGGTGGCACATCAAAGGTTGCGCGGTCTCACAGGTAGTTGCGCGGTCTCACTCCCAATCCGGTGCTTGATCCGACGATCTTCGTTCGGGGACGGACTCCGGCGAGCAGGTTAATGTCGGACATAGACATGAGCAGGAGGGTCACGGGCTCTAGTCTCGTTCATGCCGGGTTTGCAGCGCCTCCCCGGCGGCGCATCTCGGCCAGCTCGGCCTGCGCCGCGAACAGCTGCTCTTGGAGGGCGGCGACGGACGCTGAGGCCATCGCGAAGCTGGCGAGCACCTCGGTGAGGAACTCCGAGGCGGCCGTGCTCATTGCGAGGACCTCGTCGGCGTCCTGGGCGTCCGGCAGCACCTCGACCAGGGTCACGTGGTGGGCGGCCACTAGGTCGAGCATGCCCTTGCCCTGCGCGACTGCGGTGCGGCCGAGCAGGTAGCCCGCGTGGCGAGCCGGCTCGTCGCGGCGGGCTAGGAAGCGCAGGAACGCCGGCCGGTAGTCGCGCTGCAGCCTCTCGGCCGCGTCGCCAGGGCTCCCCGTCACCGCCCGGGACCGGCCCCGGTGAGTCGTCCTAGCAGCAGCAGGCCCTCCTCGAGGTCCAGCGCCGTGTGCATGTTCGGCACCGTCATCCCGAGCCGGACCATCGTGAATGCGATCTCCGGGCTGACCCCGACCATGACCGTCTCCGCCCCGCGCAGCCGCGCCATCTCGGCGAGCACGCCGAGCGTGTTCGCGCCGTAGCTGTCGAGCACGTCCAGCGCCGCGACGTCGATGATCACGCCGCGGCAGCGCTCGTCCCCGATGCGCGCGACCAGCGCCTCCTGGAACCGGAGCATCTCGCCGTCGTCCAGGGCAGCGTTGATCGACGCCAAGAGGTAGTCGCCCTGGCGGAGGATCGAGACGAGCAGGGGTGAACTCAGGACGCCGCGCTCCCCTCTGCCTTCCGGGTGACCTCGAAGCCGAGCAGGCGCTCGGCTTCCTCGATGCCGCCCTGGAGATCGCCGATGGTGTTCATCTTGCTCAGGTCCACGCCGATCGTCACGAGCGTCTGGGCGATCTTGGAGGAGAGCCCCGTGATGATGACGCTCGCGCCCATGAGGCGTGACGCGTCGACGGTCTGGACCAGGTGGTTGGCGACGGAGACGTCGACGTCGGGGACACCGGTCGTGTCGATGACCACGACCTTCGCGCGGTGCTGGCGGATGCCGGTGAGCAGCTGCTCGGTGAGCTGCTGTGCCCGGTCGGCGTCGAGGACGCCGATGATCGGGAGGATCAGCAGCCGCTCGCGCACCTGCAGCACCGGGGTGGACAGCTCCCGGATGGCGTCCTGCTGCTGGCGGATGACCCGCTCGCGCTCGTCCACGAAGCTTACGGCGACCGTGTTGGCGATCCGGTTGGCGGCCGGCTCGTAGGCGTCGAGCACGTGGTTCAGCAGCGTGAAGTCGTCGTGGTACTTCTGGAACAGCGACCGCGCCAGCACGTCGCGCAGCAGCAGCACGATGCCGACCACCTCATCGGTCTCGACCCCGCGCGGGATGATCCGCTCGGACAGGTCCCGGGCGTACTGCCGGAGGGCCTCGACGCTGCCGGTCTCGAGGACCTCGACGTAGTTGTCGTAGACCGAGGTCGTCTCCGAGTGGATCTCTTGAGGCGTCATGGCGGTGAGGAAGTGGCCCTCGGAGATGCGCCCGGCCCACTCCTGGCGCAGCTGTGTGCGATGCTGGCGCAGGTGGGCGACCAGCTCGGGCAGGAGCTGCTGGTCGTCCAGCCAGCCCCCGTGCCCGGCGGGGGCCTCGCTCGTGCCTGCGGTCCCGGTGCCCTGCTCGGTCATCGTCTCCCCCTCATCGTCCGACCGTCGCGCCACTTGCGCATGGTCACCGTCGTGCCCGTGCCGACCTCGGACTCCACGACGAGGTCGTCCATCAGCCGGCGGCATCCCGGCAGGCCCAGTCCGAGCCCGCCGTACGTGCTGTGCCCGTCGCTCAGGGCCAGCTCGACGTCAGGGATGCCGGGACCGGCGTCGCGCGCGACGACCAGGAGCCCGCTGCGCCCGTCCTCGTCGAGCCGGCCAATGAGCACCTCGCCCGTCCCAGCGAACTTGACGATGTTGCGCGTCACCTCGGAGATGGCCGTGGCGATGAGGGTCCCGTCCGTAGGGCCGAAGCCGAGCTCGACGGCCAGGGTGCGGCCGGCCTGACGGGCGGTCACCACGTCGGCGTCCCGGCTCACGGGGACCCGTATCGTGGCGTCGTCGCCCGCCCGGTCGGCGAGCGGCCTGCCGAGCTCCTCGCAGTAAGTGCAGGACAGCAGGTGCCCGGCCACGTCGAGCTCGAGCTGGCGCCGGCGGTCACCGCCGGATAGGGCCAGCAGGACCGGTCGGCACTGCTCCGTGGGGGGCTCGGTGTGGTCCATGACCAGCAGGTACTCCACCCGAAGGCGGGCCCGGGCCCGCTTGAGCTGGGCGGCCAGCGCCCCCGTGGTCGTCCGCTGCTCCGCGGCGAGGGAGGCGAGGTCACGCCCGTCGACATCGTGCGCCAGCAGGCTGTCCCGGTCGCGGACAGACAGGGGCGTGAGCGCCGTCGCGACGGCGTCGCGGGCCTCCTGGTCAAGGACGGCGTCCTCCGGCCGGTCAACCGGTACCAGGTCGACGACTCGGTGCAGGTTGCGACTACTGGTGTCGGCCTGCCGCCACGTCGAGGCGACGACGTTGCGCGCCGTGGTGATGGCGTACGGGATGAGCGTCGCCGGGTCGATGCGACCCCAGGAGCCGAGCACCTTGACGAGGGTCTCCTGCACCAGGTCGTCAACGAGGTGGGGGTCGCGTACGCGAGAGGCGATGACCCGCCGGACGATCGTGCGCACCTCGAGCAGGTCGTCCGACGGCTGACCGGCGGACCGCTCTCCGCTGCCGTCGTCCGGCGAGGTAGGGCGCACCTGCTGCGGCGAGGTCACGAGCCACGGACCTCGATCTGCTCCGCAGCGACCGGTGCTGCGCGCGTCATGGCCAGACTGTAGGCCCGGAGTGCGTGCTCCGCGTCATGCCGCGGCTCCGCCGTCGTCCTCACGCACATGGACGATCAGATGGGACCAGCGGCCATGACGCTCGAGCACGACCGCCGCGACGCGCTCCAGGAACAGGACCTGCTGTGGGCCGTGGTCGACCTGGTCCAGCGCTGCCCGGGTCGACCACCACAGGCCCGCCTGGACGCGGTGCTCGCTGGAAGGGCACTGGGCCCGGTCTGGCTGGTGACGCTCCGCCCCTGGTCGGGAGACGAGCGCCGGTGGGCTGCTGACGCGTCCGTGCCGCTGTCATGACGCGGGACCCTGTCGTCCTGACCCCGCGCCCCCGCTCGGGACAGGCGTGCTCCGCCGGGTCGGACCGCACAGACAGGTGCTTGTCGGCGTCACGGGGCCCGTCGTCCCGCGTACTCCCTTTCACCACGACGAGGCGCCCCCCGCGCCCCGCCGACGATCGTCCCCTGGAGGACACCATGCTGCGCACCCACCAGCTCGCCATCACCGCCTGCACCGCCGCCCTGTCGCTCGGCGCCTTCGCCGCCCCTGCCTCGGCCGGCCCGAACAGCGTTGCGCAGCAGGGCCTGGTCAACCTGGCGCTCACCGACACCACCGTCCAGGTGCCGATCGGCATCGCCGCCAACATCTGCGGCGTCGCCGTGAACGTCCTGGCCGCGACGAATGTGACCGGGCCGGTGGCCTGCGACGCCGGTTCCGGCGCCACCGCCCAGCGCGCGGGCGGCGGCGGCGGGAGCAACAACACCAGCCAGTCCGGCCTGGTAAACATCGCCGTCACCAACACGACCATTCAGGTCCCCGTCGCCGTGGCCGCCAACATCTGCGGCGTGGCCGTGAACGTGCTCGCCGGCCCGACCGCGATCCTGCCGGTCCAGTGCACCGCCAAGGGCGTGGCTCTCGCCAACGCCTGATCATCAACGCAGTACCCGCACCACCGAACGCCTGCACCAACGAAGTCCGAGGGCGGACGACCCCTGGTCGTCCGTCTTCGTGCTGGCCCGGGCTCGGGACCGCCCGATCAGGCCCCGTCAGCCACACCGCAGGAGGTGCGCAAATCCTCGCCGGAGTCTTGGCCCCATCTCGTCTCACGTTGTTGGCGAACTCAGTGCAGCCCGTGCGCGGCTGCGATGCGCGGCCGTTGCGCCAGGAGCATCGCCAGACGGATGGCGGGCCACAGCTCGATGCGGGGAGCGACCCTCCCTCGTTCTGCTGCGCAGCCTAGGAGGCTCGCTCTTCCTGTCGTTCATGCTCGACCGTGACGAGGAGGAACAGGTGCGCCAAATCGACACGCCTGATCGCAGAGCCAGACTCAAGGGCTCCGACCCCGAGGGATACCGGTGGCACAGGCAGAGCATCACGTTGTTCCAGCCGCCGACGGACGAGGTCAGTCACCTCGACACCACCGAAGTAGGTCCGACTAGAACGCCCACGAGATCTACGACGCGCTCGTTGCGCAGGGTCTCGGCCGACCCGCCCCCTTACAAACCTTGGCGACGTGAGCACCGCCGCGTCTGGTAGTCCCGGCCGCAGGAAGCGAAGGCAAGGTGGCTTCACAACCGTGGAGAAGTGCCGCTACCTTGTGATCACTTGCGCCCTTCCCGGGTGTTGACCGAGGTCGGGAGTTCGCGTCGTCGTCACGTCCGCGGGAGCCTGGTAGACCGGCCCGGCTGGCCGGTGGTGACAACCCCGTTGTCGTCCTCGTAGGTCAGAGGCCCTTCTCAAGCCCGAAAGAGCGTCAGCCGGTCACGCGGTAGGCGTCGTAGACGCCCTGGACGGACCGGACCTGGACGAGCAGGTGCCCCAGGTGCTTGGGGTCGGCCATCTCGAAGCAGAAGCGGGAGACGGCCACCCGGTCGCGCGTCGTGGTCACCGTCGCCGACATGATGTCCACGTGGGCATCGGAGAGCACCCGCGTTACGTCCGACAGCAGGCGGCTGCGGTCCAGGGCCTCGACCTGGATGTTGACCAGGAACAGTGAGGCCGCGGTCGGCGCCCACTCGACCTCGACGAGCCGGTCCGGGTAGGCCGCGAGACCTTCGGTGTTCACGCAGTCCGCGCGGTGGACGCTGACGCCCCGACCGCGGGTCACAAAGCCGACCACGTCGTCGCCGGGGACGGGCGTGCAGCAGCGGGCCAGCTTCACCCAGACGTCGCTCACGCCCTTGACCATGATCCCGGGGTCGGTCGTCGGGCGGGTCCGGGCCGGGCGGGTCGGCGCGGCGGTCTCCGCAAGATCCTCGACGGCGCCCTCGGAGCCACCCATGGCAGCCATGACCTTGTGCACCACGCTCTGCGCGGACAGCCGACCCTCGCCGACCTCGACGTACAGGGCCGTGACGTCGGTCAGGTGCAGGTCCTTGGCCAGGCTCGGAAGGGCATCGCCACCGAGCAGGCGCTGCAGCGGCAGGCCTGCCTTGCGCATCGCCCGGCCGATCTGGTCCTTACCGGTCTCGACGGCGTCCTCACGCCGCTCCTTCGCGAACCACTGGCGGATCTTGTTGCGGGCGCGCGGGCTCTTGACGAACTGCAGCCAGTCCTGCGACGGGTGGGCGG
>JAABUV010008622.1_pt1 | contig 10248 bp, 10 predicted proteins | sample 5559971 | NCBI WGS metagenome assembly JAABUV01 (sample SAMN10711881, study PRJNA513362) | rock metagenome | isolation source: Antarctica rocks | place: Antarctica: Victoria Land, Knobhead nord | collected 2015-12-19
TGGGTGACCCGCCAACCCGGGACGACGACGACGTCCGTCCACCTGGTGGAGGACCTCGGTGACGGGCGCTCGCGGGTGACGTCGAGCGCCGAGCAGTCCGGTGCCCTCGGCGGCATCGCCCGTCGGGCCTTCGGCGGCGTGACCCGCACGCTGCTCGAGCGCGAGACGGCCGACCTCAGGCGCCGGTGCGAGGGCGGCCGGGGTGTGGCGCCGAAACATGCGCCGGAGGGGTTCCGTCACTGAGGGCAGAGGGCGCGGAGCATCAGCCGCGTTCGTCCAGGTCAGCCCTCGGCCCGGCCGAGTCAGCTGCGGGCGCGAAGGGTCTCCCAGATCGCCCGCACCGCCGGCGCCGCTGCCGAAGCACCGGTGCCAGCCTGGGAGATCATGACCACCACGGCATACCGGGGAGCGTTGGCCGGTCCGTAGGACGCGAACCAGCTCGTCGCCTGCTTGCCGAAGACCTCGGCCGACCCGGTCTTGCCTGCGAGCGGGTAGTCGTCTGGGGCCATCCTGCGAACACCTCCGCGCCGGTCCCCTCGGTGATCACGCCCTGCAACGCCTCGTCGAGGAAGGCGCGCACCTGCGGCGACAGCGGCACCGTGCCGGCTGCTACGGGGGCGATGGGCGTGCGGTCGGTGCCGTCCTGACGCTGTGTCGCCGCGGCGACCTGGGGCGTCCACAACGTGCCCCCGTTCGCGATGGCCGCGTAGGCGCGGGCCAGCTGCAAGGGCGTCACGGTGATGTCGCCCTGCCCGATGGCGAAGTTCGCGGCGTCGCCGGCGCGGTACTGGTAGCCCGACGCGCAGCTCTCGACGGCGAGGGCCTCGAGGTAGCCAGCCCGCGCCGGGTCGGTCGCGGCCACCTCGGGATAGCCGCTGGTGGCGCGCTGGCACGTCCCCTCCTTGGTCTGCTCCCACGTCGAGCGTTTCCACGCGCGGTCCGGGACCCGACCGGAGACCTCCCCCGGCAGGTCCACGCCCGTCTTGCGGCCCAGGCCATAGGCGTTCGCCATCGCCACAAAGGGGTCGCCGCCGTCGTCCTTCGCCGAAAGGCCGCCCTGCGCGAGCCAGGACTGGTAGGCGAAGCGGTACCAGATGGTGTCGCAGGAGACCTCAAGATTGCGCTTGAGGGTCAGCGGGCCAAGACCCTTTGACTCGTAGTTGTGAAACGCCCGGTCGCCGACCTGGACGGCGCTCGTGCAGTCGTAGGACCCACCCAGGTCCACGCCCATCGCGGCGACCGCCGGGAGCGAGACGACCTTGAACGTCGACGCCGGGGGCATGACGGCGCCGGTCACCCGGGAGAGGAGAGGGGTCCCGGCGGCCGGGTTGCTGAGGGCATCGAGGTCGGTCCGGCTGATCCCTCCGGTCCAGAGCTTCGGGTCGTATGCCGGGTAGCTTGCTGCCGCGACGACGGCACCAGTGCGCACGTCCAGGACGACGGCGGCCCCGGAGTCGGCTGCGTAGCCGGCGCCGTGGGCTTTCGTGACCGCGTCGGACAGCGCCTTCTCAGCGCTCGCCTGGACCGGCCCGGAGATGTGGGTGACAACGTCGCGCCCGGCGACGGGGGCCGTGTCCGCGAGGCGACCGGTCACGATCCCCCGCGGGTCGATGGCGACCGTCGTCGTGCCGTGGGTGCCCCGGAGGGCCTCGTCGTACTGCGCCTCGAGCCCCGCCCGACCGACCGTCTCGGTGGCGGCGACGGCACCGTTCCCGTGTGCCACGTCGTCCGCGCTCGCCCGGTCGACGTAGCCGAGCAGGTGTGCCGCATTCACCGAGTGCGGAGCCGGGAAGGTGCGGGTTGCGCTGGCCACGACTCCGACCCCGGGGAAGCTCTCGGGCTGCTCCATCAGGGTCAGGGCGCGCTGGGGGTCGACACCGGTCAGGATCGGGACCGGCTGGTAGGCAGAACCGTTGAAGCAGGCCGGCGGCGCAGGCGCTGCGGGTGACCCACACAGGAACGTCTTGTCCCACAAGGGTTCTGCCGGCGACCCGAGCGCGGCAGCAACGTGGTCGATGAGGCCACGGCCACCGTCCTGGGCGTCCACGAGGGCCCGGCGTTCGACGGTGACGGACAGGCTGGAGGTGTTGGCCACCAGCGGTGCCCCCTCGGCGTCGAGGATCCGGCCACGGACGGCAGGCTGGATCACCGTGCGCGTATTGACGCTTGCGGCAGCCCGGACGTAGCTCGCCCGGTGGACGACCTGCACCTGGCCCAGCCGGCCGAGGAGGAGGCCGAAGACCGAGACGACGAACACGCCGAGCACCCAGACGCGGGCGTGGTAACCAGGGCGGCGGCGCGGGCGCCCTCGGAACCTCTGACGGTGTGGTCCTGGCGTGCGCCGCTTCACGCTAGCCTCATGCCAGCCGTCGGCGGACGAGTGAGTGGTCGAGACCGATGAGTGCGGGAAGTGCTACCACCCCCACCACGAGGGTCATGGCCACGCGGGTCAGTGCTGCCGGCACGTCGACGACGCCGTCGCCGAGGATGGCCAGGACGACCTCGCCGAACCGGACGACGAGCGCAGCCGATGCCAGGGCTGCGAGCGCAATGACCGGCCCCCTGCCACCTTGGCGGTGGAGGCTGCCGGCGGTGGCCCCTGCCACGGCATACAGCAGAGCGGTGGCGCCGAGCGGGGACCCGGCTGGGGGCACCAGGTCGACGACCCATCCGGCGGCCAGGCCGAGGAGCGCGCCGTGCGCGGGGCCACGCAGGACGGCGGACGCGGCGACGCCGATGACCACGAGGTCGGGAAGCAGGCGGGCGGAGACGCCGAGACGCGGCAGGACGGTGGCCACCGACAGGGCACCGACGACGACGAGCACGGTCCGGACCAGCCCGAGGAGCGAGAGCCTCGGCATCATCGGCCGGCCTCGGCCCGTGGCTGGTCACGGGGTCGGTCGAGGAGGACCGCGACGACCTCGAGGCGGGTGACGTCGACGGCCGGTCGCACCACAGCCGAGGCCGTGAGCTGGCCGCGGGCGGGGTCCACCGAGGCAACCGTGCCGACGGCAAGGCCTGGCTGGTAGGGCCGCCCCTGCACGCTGCCGAGCGTCGTGACCCGGTCGCCGGCCGCCACGCTGCCCTGGTCGACGAGGGCGAGGGACAGCTCCCCCCGGGCGCGGGGCGGGGCCTCGGCGGGAGCGGTCGAGCTGACGCTCCCGAGGGAGCCGCCCGGACCGACCAGGACGCCGACCGTGGCGTCGGCGCCACCGAGCACGCGCACGTCGCAGGACCAAGGGGCGACGCTGACGACCCGGCCGACGAGGCCGTCCGCCGCGACGACGGTGAGGTTCGCCTCGATGCCGTCGCGCTCACCCACGTCGAGGGTGACGGTGCGGCCACCGGGCGCCGTGGTCCGGTAGGCGACGACGCGCGCGGCGACGAGCTGGCCTCCCGAGGTCGATGGTGCGGAGAGGAGGTGTCCGACCGCGGCGGCCTCGGCGAGGGAGGCCCCGCTCTGCGCGAGCTGCGTGCGCAGGGTGGCGTTCTCCTCGCGCAGCCGCGTCGCGTCGCTCTTGTCGACGTCCGCGAGCACCCGTTGGACGGGGCCGGCCGCAGCCCCCCCGAGGGTCTTGAGGTGGCCGGGGACGGCGGACCCGGACAGGTCGAGGAGGACGACACCGAGCGTGAGCAGCAGGAAGGCGGTGAGCAGCCGGCGGCGACCGAGGGCGGTCATCTCAGCCCCGCGAGCCACTGACGAGGACACGTTCGAGCGCGGAGAACTCTTCGACGCAGCGGCCGGCGCCAAGGGCGACCGAGCGCAGCGGGTCGTCGGCCACGCGGACCGGGACGCCCAGCTCGTGGCGCATGCGCTCGTCCAGCCCGCGCAGCAGCGCTCCCCCGCCGGTGAGGGTGATGCCTCGGTCGAGGATGTCGCCGGCGAGCTCGGGCGGGCAGACGTCGAGGGTCGTCCGGACGAGCTCGGTGATCTGGATGACCGGGGTCTCGATCGCCCTGCGGACCTCCGGTGAGGAGATCGTCACCGTCCTGGGCAGGCCCGTGGTCAGGTCGCGGCCGCGGATCCGCGTCGACAGCTCCTCCGCCAGCGGAAAGGCCGAGCCGACGGACGTCTTGATGTCCTCGGCGCTGCGCTCCCCGAGCAGGAGGGCGTACTCGCTCTTGACGTGGGCGAGCACGGCCTCGTCGATCTCGTCGCCGCCGATCCGCATCGAGCGTGCCGAGACGATGCCGCCGAGACTGATCACCGCGACATCCGTCGTGCCGCCGCCGATGTCGACGACCATGGAGGCCTCGGTGTCGTTGACGGTCAGGCCGGCCCCGATCGCCGCCGCCATCGGCTCCTCGATGACGTAGACGCGGCGAGCGCCGCACCGGGTGGCGGCGTCCTCCAGCGCCCGGCGCTCGACCCCGGTGACCTCGCTCGGAACGCAGACGACCATCCGGGGGCGGACCAGCCGGGAGGGGCGCACCCGGTCGACGAACCAGCGGAGCATCCGCTCGGTGAGCTCGGCGTCCGAGATGACGCCGTCGCGCAGCGGCCGGACGGCACGGACCGTGCCGGGGGTGCGGCCGAGCATCTCCTTGGCCTGCCGGCCGGCGGCGACGAGGCGTCCGGTGGCGTTCTCCACGGCGACGACCGACGGCTCGTCAAGGACGACGCCCCGGCCCCGTTCGTAGACGAGGGTGTTGGCGGTGCCGAGGTCGATCGCGAGATCGCGTCCCAGCATCGGCCATCCGGTCATGCCGGGATTCTGTGGGGCTGCGGACCGCACTCCGAGCGCATCGGCGGAGTGTCGCGGAAACTGTGACCAGTGAGGCGGATGTGCCTGGTGAAGTGGCTTCAGCGCCCCAGCGAGCGCCAGTCCGTCCCCAGCAGGTCGCCCGGTCCGTCCACGACGAGCACCGCACCAGCCTCCTCGAGCTCGGCCACCCCGAAGCCGCCGGTTCGCACCGCGACGCAGGGCGCAGGAAGCCGGCGGGCCGCCTCGACGTCGTAGACCGAGTCGCCCACCACGATCGCGGACGTGCCTCCACACTTGCGCAGGGCGACATCGAGGATGTCCGGCGCGGGCTTGGAGGTGTCGACGTCTGCCGAGCTCGTGATGGCGTCCAGCAGGTCCTTGACCCCGAGCAGGTCGGCCGCCCGCTCGGTGTGCTCGGGCGGTCCGGACGAGGCGAGGGCGACGAGGAAGCCCTTGTCCCTGAGCGACCGGACCAGGTCGCCGGCGCCCGGGAGCGGAATGACCTCCTCGACCAGCTTGTCGTACTCCGTTGCCCACGCCTTGCGCAGCTCGTCGCCGAGCCGGTCCTCGACGTCGTCGCCAGCCACTTCCGACACGAGGCGGTCTCCGCCCATGCCGATGCTGCGGTGGACCCGCCACATCGGCTGATGGAGGTCGTGTGCGGCGAAGGCCCGGTGCCAGGCCAAGGCATGGTAATAGGTCGAGTCCACAAGGGTGCCGTCGACGTCGAGCAGGACGGTGTCCGGTTGCTCCATGGCCCTTCCCTACCCAGCAGCTCTGGGACGCAACCCGAGCCCGGCGGAAGTTGGTGGCAGAGGGCGAACGGAGACGGAGCTTCGGTGACGACGAGCTCACTGTCGTTCGAGCTGAGTGGCGAGTGCCAGGGCGAGGCGGTCCTGCTCATCCTCGGCCACGCGTTCGCCCACGGGACGCCCGATCAGCGAGAAGACGCGCGGTCCGCGCACGTCGTCGGGCAACCCGGCCGCCCGAGGAACGACGTGGAAGTGGACGTGCGCAAAGCCCTCTGCTTCGGCCAGGTAGAGGACGAAGGTCTTGAGGCACCCGGTCACCACCGCGAGTGCGCGACTGACGTCGATCAGCATGGGTCCCAGCTGGGCGGCCTCCTCGGGCCGGAGCTCGGCGATGGCAACGGCATGTCGACTTGGCAGGACGACGAGCCAGCCGGGCAGTGCCGAGTCGAAGGCGTGTGCCACCCGCCAGTGCTCAGTCACCCACACCCGCTCACGTGGCGGAAGATCGTCGCGCCGGTCCTGCTCGCAGGAGAAGCAGCCGGGTTGGGGCCGCCCAGTCACAGATCCGGGAACCAGATGCCGATCTCGCGCTCTGCCGACTCGGCGGAGTCCGAACCGTGCACGATGTTGGCCTGCACCTTCTGCCCCCAGTCGCGGCCGAGGTCGCCCCGGATTGTGCCGGGCAGAGCAGCGGTCGGGTCGGTGGCACCGGCCAACGCGCGGAAGCCCTCGATGCAGCGCTGCCCCTCGATGACGATGCCGGTCACCGGGCCGGAGGACATGAACTCGAGGAGGGAGTCGTAGAACGGCTTGCCCTCATGCTCGGCATAGTGCCGGGCGAGCCGCTCGCGGTCGGGCGTGAAGATATCGAGCGCCACCAGGGCGTAGGCCTTGGCCTCGATCCGCCGAAGCACCTCACCGGTGAGGCCACGCGAGAAGCCGTCCGGCTTGACCAGGACCAAGGAGCGGTCCGTCTGCGTCGTCACGGGCTCACCTTAGTGGTCGTCTCGCGGGTTCGTCGAAGGACACCGTCGATGCCCGTGGCGAGCGGGGAAACAACCAAGTTGGACCTCACCCGCCGAGCGGACCTGCTCTGGCTGGTCCGGCCGCGACTCACCGGGACCTTCGGCCCTGCCCTCGGCCCTGCGCGAGGATCACCCTTGGACCATGACCACCACAGAGATTGCCACCACAGAGATTGCCACCACAGAAGTTCTGACGGTTGCCGCGTGCTGGCATTTGCTACGTGAGTCCGTCGTCGGTCGACTGGCCGTCACCGTCGACGGTCAGCCAGACATCTTCCCGGTCAACCACGTCGTCGACCACGGGAGCATCGTCTTCCGAACCGGGGCGGGGACCAAGCTCGCCGCCTCGATCCGCCGCGGGGTGGCCTTCGAGGTAGATGGCTACGACACCTCCGACGCCACAGCCTGGAGCGTTGTCGTGCGAGGCGTCGGCCACGACATCTGGGAGAAGGACGAGTCCATCCACGCACTGGCCCTCCCACTCCTGCCGTGGCACGAAGGCTCCAAGCCGAGGTTCGTCAGGATCGAGCCGACCAGCGTGACCGGTCGCCGACTGCATGTGGTCGGCGGGTTCACCCGGGACTGTGGGCAAGCACAGTGAAGGAGACGAAGCCGCGGCTTGGCAGCACAGGGCCGCCGTCTGACACCCACCCGTCCATCCGAATATCCGCACCCTTGCAGCCGGACAAATGCAGACGGCATGGGCCCGCAGCCGACTCTCTCATCGGAGCTGACGACGTATTCGTCGCCACCGAGCCGTCGGCCGTTCCCAACGCCGGGCATACAGGTCCGGGACTCGGTCGAGCTCAGGCCGAGGGCTCCGGGCCCCTGGCGGTTCCCTCGGACGTCGCCGGACGGGCAGTGTCCCGCGGTGCTGCCTCGCGCTCGGCCGCCCAGGTGGCCTGCAACGTGTCGATCCGGTGGCCCTGTACGAGACAGGTGACCCAGAGCGCGGTGAAGATGATCCCGACGACGAGCATCGCCGGCACGACGAAGGCACTGAGGAACGTCGCCACCTCGATCAGCCAGCCGAGGGTCACCCCGAACGGGCGCCGCATCAGACCCGCGGCGAGGATGCACGAGACGGCCAGTCCCGAGCCGAGCCAGAGGTAGGTACTCGATGCCGGGTCGCCCGTCGAAGCCCCGATGCCGCGGGCCACGAGCGCCCCGAAGAAGACCGCGATCGACTGGCCACCGAGCACGGTCGCACCCATCCGCCAGGTGAACTTCCCGGTGCGGCCGTAGAACACCAGACCCCTCATGCGCGCTCGACCTTCATGCCGTCGAGGGTATGCCGTGCGGCCGGCTTCGACGCACGCGGCGCCGGCCGCACGGCATACCGAGGATCAGGCGAAGAGCCCGTCGATCCGCTCCACCGCGTCGACCGGCAGCTCGACGGTCGCGGCAGCCGCGTTCTCGGCCACCTGCTCCGGGCTCGTGGCGCCCGCGATGACGCTGCCCATCCCCGGCTGGGCGAGCAGCCAGGCAAAGGTCACCTGCGTCATCGAGTGGCCGAGGTCGTCGCAGATCGCCCGGTAGGCGTCCAGCTTGTCCCAGTCGACGCTCCTGAGCACCTCCGGTCGGGAGGTGACCCGTGCTCCGGACGGTCCGCCGTCGCGGGTGTACTTGCCGGTGAGCAGGCCGTTGGAGAGTGGAAAGTACGGGAGGAACCCGAGCCGGTGCTCGACGACGACCGGCAGGACCTCTGCCTCCGCCCCACGGGACAGGAGGGAGTACTCGTTCTGCGCGGAGATGAAACGGGCCCAGCCGTTCTCGGCCGAGACGCGCTCGGCCTCGGCAATTTGGTCGGCGTCGAAGTTGCTGTGACCGATCTGGCGGACCTTCCCTTCGGCGACCAGCGCGTTGAACGCCTCGAGCGTCTCGGCGATCGGCGTCGAGGGATCGGGGGTGTGCATCTGGTAGAGGTCGATCCGGTCGGTCTGCAGCCGCCGCAGCGACCCCTCGCAGGCGTTCCGGACGTAGGTGCGTGCGCCCTTCGGCCCCCATGCCCCGGCCTCCGCGCCGATGCTGCTCCCGGCGTGACCGAACTTCGTCGCGAGGACGACGGCGTCCCGCCGGCTGCCCAGGACCTCCCCCATGAGCGACTCGCTCGTCGTGGCGGGGGACCCGTAGATGTCGGCCGTGTCGAAGAGGGTGATCCCGGCGTCGATCGCTGCGGAGATCACGGCGTCCGTGCCATCCCTGCCCTCCGTCACCCGGCCGGTGCGTCCGAAGTTGTTGCAGCCGAGTCCGACGGAGCTGACGACGAGGTCGCTGTCGCCGAGGGGACGGTGGGTCATCTGGGTCATGCCGTGCAACGTATCCCGCCGACCCCATCATGCGTCCGGCAGGTCAGCGCCAACAGCAACCGCGCAGCCGGAGGCTGCGCACGCGACGCCGTTCCGTCCGGCGGTTGGCGCCAGTCAGCGACCACGTTGCCGGACGCAGTCCAAGTCAGGTCTCCGTCGACCCCAGGAGCATCCGGGCGTCGGCGGCCGTGATGACCGACCCGGTCACCAGCACCCCGCCGCCGAGGCCGTCGGTCTCGGCGATCGTCACAGCCTGCTCCAGCGCGTCCGGCAGGTCCTGCACCACGGTGACCCGGTCCTCGCCGAAGATCTCCGTCGCCAGGGCGCCGAGCTCCCTCGGTGACATCGACCGCGGTGAGCTGTTACGGGTCACGACGACGTGCTCGAGGAGCGGCTCGAGGATCTCGAGCATCGTGGCGGGCTCCTTGTCGGCGAAGATCCCCACGACCCCGACCAGCCGGGTGAAGGCGAACGAGTCCTCGAGCGCGGCGACGAGCGCCGTCATGCCCGCCGGGTTGTGCGCGGCGTCGACGAGCACCGTCGGTGAGCGGCGCACGACCTCCAGCCGACCAGGCGACGTGACCTTGGCGAACCCGTCGCGGACGACATCCGGGTCAAGGCGCCGTTCGCCGCCTCCGAGAAACGCCTCGACGGCCGCGAGGGCCGCGGCGGCGTTGCTGGCCTGGTGCGCCCCGTGGAGCGGAAGAAAGACGTCGGGGTACTCCCCCGCCAGCCCTGTGAAGGAGAGCTGCTGACCGCCGACAGCCACCTCCCGGGCGATGACACCGAAGTCGTTCGCCTCGAAGACCACTCGCGCGCCGACCTCCTTGGAGCGGTCCACAAGGATCGTCGCGACGTCCTCCCCCTGGATCGACGAGACGGCGATGGCGCCGGCCTTGATGATCCCGGACTTCTCGTGGGCGATCCCCTCGACAGTGGTGCCGAGGAAGTGCGTGTGGTCGATGGCGATCGGAGTGATCACTGCGACCGACCCGTCGGCGATGTTCGTCGCGTCCCAGCCGCCGCCCATGCCGACCTCCACGACGGCGACGTCGACCGGCGCGTCGGCGAACGCGGCATACGCCAGGGCGACGAAGACCTCGAAGAAGGTCATCCGGGGGCCACCCGACTCAGCCGACCGGGCGTCGATGACCTCGATGTACGGCAGCACCTCGTCGTAGACGGCGAGAAGCCTCTCGGCAGAGATGGGCTGGCCGGCGATGGCGATCCGCTCCCGGACCGAGTGCAGGTGCGGTGAGGTGAACCGCCCTGTCGTCAGGCCGTGCTCCCGGCACAGGGTCTCGATCATCCTCGTCGTGGACGTCTTCCCGTTCGTGCCTGTCAGGTGGATGACGGGGAAGGTCCGCTGCGGGTCGCCGAGCAGCTCCATGACGGCTCGGATCCGGTCGAGGCTCGGCTCGACGTCGTGCTCCGGCGCGCGGCCGAGGATCTCCCG
>JAABUV010008623.1_pt1 | contig 10247 bp, 7 predicted proteins | sample 5559971 | NCBI WGS metagenome assembly JAABUV01 (sample SAMN10711881, study PRJNA513362) | rock metagenome | isolation source: Antarctica rocks | place: Antarctica: Victoria Land, Knobhead nord | collected 2015-12-19
AGGTATGTCACCCGCGAGGTCGACATCCGCCTGGTCAGGGTCGACGATTGACCCTCGCGTCGGCGCGCACGGCACTTGCACCTGCGCCGATTGACGGGTGACCAGGGCGTCTTGAGCTACTGCTCCGGACATCGATCGCTTAGCGGGACAGTCTCCGGGAGACTTCTATCTGGCGGCGCTCAGCTGCGACTCGATTGCCTCGGGCGTCACGCCAAGGCCAGCCAGGACCCCGGTCCCGTGGTCGACGGCCAGGACAGCCAGAAGGACGTGTTCGCTGCCGATGGTGTCCACTTCGAGGTGCTGAGCCTCCGCGAAGGTGCGCTGCAGTACGTCCTTGACGTGCTCGTCGAACGGGATGAGCGCGGGCACGCTTGCTGCGGCGGGTGGCAACGTAGCTGATGCCAGCCGCTCGACGTCCTCCAGTGACACCCCCTGCGCTACGACGGCGCGAGCTGCCGCGCTTTCGGGGCCTGCGACCAGGCCCAGCAGGAGATGCCCGATGCCGATGGTGTCGTTACCCGCCTCTCGGGCTCGCTGCTGCGCGGTGACCACCACCGCGCGCGCCTCCTCGTTGAACCGGCTGAATCCTTGGCTGGAGTCCAGAGGTGTCGACTGGGACTGGCTCCTGCCGACGAACCGCTTCTGCGCGGCCTGCTTGCTCATCCCCATGCTGCGGCCTATCTCTGACCAGGATGCGCCGGCGCGACGTGCCTGGTCGACGAAGTGACCGATGAGCGAGTCGGCGACCTCGCCCAGGTCCTCCGCCAGCTGGACTGCGCCGGTCACCCTGTCGAGCGGGTCCTGGTGCGCGCCGGCGACAGCGCCGATGAGGTCGTCGAGGCGAAGTGGGGGGACGGATGCTGTAGTCATGTGGTCAACCTACGGTTGACGCCCATTGTCGTCAACTACTGGTTGACGGGGGCCCCGATCAGAGTCGCGCAAGACGATCGTCATACGGCGATCCCTGGATCGACGACCCCAGAGTTTCGTCCTGCGCGGTCATTTCGTCGTCGCAAGCGGTTCCTCCTGCGGGACCCGAAACGAGGCTTCTCCGCTGCGAGGCGCAGCCAAGAGTCTCCCGCTGCGCCGCCACGATACGTCGGACATCTGACGGCGAGAAGCGGTGCCCGCCGCTTGCTCCTGGGTGCGCTCGGGAGTCCGACCGGTCTGCCCGCCCGGGCGATCGGGGGTCGAGCCACCGGCGCTGACGACGGTGCGGTGTCGTGCTGGCGCCGCATTCAGGCGGATCAAGCAGGGCCGGAGGCGTCCTCGGTCCTGTCGCGTGGAACCCCGAGCGTGCGGTCGAGGAGCGTGTCTGCGACACGGTCCCACGGTACGTCAGGGTCGTTCGTCGAGAGCCACTTCGAGAACGAGCGCTCCCGGTCGCTGTCCTGCTCAGCCGTAAGCGGGTCCCACCCAAAGGGGTTGGCTCCGATTGTCCAGATGACGTGCTCGGCGTGTAGTTGATCGTCTGTGAGGATGACGCGCGGCCGGTCTGGGAGCCGCCGCTCGGCCGCTGCGAGCGCTGGGATGTTTCGGGCGGGCTCGGTAACCACGAGCGCGTCCCATGGGGCGATGAGTGCGTCCGCGAGCGTGTCCATGAGCTGCACGGTGCGGTCGTTGAACCCAGCGAGGCGGCGCTTGACCTCGACGGGGACGAGGCTGCCGTCCGCGAACAACAGGAGGACATCGGCCTCGCCGAGGGTCCGGCCGCTGTCGGCGGGGTCGGTGACCGTGACGCCGGGGTGGGCGCCGACGAGCCCGTCTCGGTCGAAGAGCTTCACGAACCAGTGGAGCGTCAGGACGTGGCCGAGGCTGTCGGTTTCCAGGACTCGGCGGAGCGGCTCTCCGAGTCGGTAGGAGAACCTGAGCTCGCGGGGACCGTAGGGCTGGTCGATCTGGCGCCCACAGCCCGGGCAAGGGACCGGCGGAGGTATCCCCGCCAGCGGCAGCCACGACCCGGTCCTGCAGTCGGGGCAAGTGACTTCCGCGCCGCGGACAAGCAGATGCCGACGCTCGCCCCACGCGACCCAGTGCCGGGCGGGCGGCTCGCTGCCGAGCGCGGTCACGAACTCTTGGAACGGGACCGCGCGGCCTTCTCCCTGCGGCGCGACCGCGTGTTCGTCACGGCCGAGCACGACCGCCGCGTCCTTCAACGTTGCGGGATCGGCTCCTGCACCCAGGAGCTCACGGTGGGCCGCAGCCCACTTCTTCTTCCACCACGACATGCCGCTGGGCTCCGCCATGCGGTACATCAGAGCGATCAGCGGCGGACACTGAAGGAGTCGGATCGCGGAGACGCTGCCGAGCGCACGAATCAGCGTTGCCGCGGCCAGGCCGGGCTCCGATACCGAGATGTCGAGCCCGCGACTCTGGGCGACGGCCGCCAGCGACGTCCACGACGACGGCCACTGGACACGCAAGGTCCGCTGGTCGCGCATCTCCGACACCGTGACCTGCGCTGCGCCGGCCTGAAACCGCCCGAAGAGTTCGGTGCCACGCATCGTCGGGTCCGTCGGCAGTAGATCGCCGTCGACGGTGACGTCCAGCACGAGCTGAGGCTTTCGAAGCGCTGTCATGGACTCCCGCAGGACCTCACGGTCGGCGTCGGACATCGGGTCCAGACGCGTCGTGCCGTCCTGCCACGACGAAACATGGCTGCGGATGCGGCCGGGGGCCGGACCGAACGTGAGGACCTTCTCGTACGCGACGGCCTGCACGCTCGGTGACTGCGCCGCCAGCGCCTCGAGGTCGTCGAACGGGACGGAGGCGCTAACAAGATGGCAGGCTCCGCCGCCCCACCCGAACATTGTCGCGCGGCCCGGCTCCTGCAGTTCCCGCAGGATTTGCGAAGTGATCTGCTCGGCCGGTACGCCGATCGGCAAGGCTCGCCCGCCGCCATGCGCGCCCCGCAGGTTCCACAGCAGCGCGACGTCCTCGACTGAGCCTGGCGAAACCGCGACGATAAGATTCGGCCCGGCGGCCCGCCTGGTCCTCTTGGGGCTCGGCAAGACCTCGTTCCCGCTGCCCCAGAACGACGTGTCCGGACGAAGTCCGTGGGCGAGGAACATATTCGCCAGCGTCCGGGGCGCGAGGCGGTCCCGGTCGGTCGTCCGCGCGAGGAGGTCGTCGAGGGATCCCGTAGCCGCGACACGATCGACCGGCACGATCTCCTCAAAACGAAGGTCCTCCCGCAGGCCGGCGAAGTCGATCAGTGCTGGGTCGGGCGACTCTGGCCAGGTACCGAGGACCGCTGCGTAGACCGGTCGCCACGGGTCGTCGGAGCTGAGCTCGACGACTTGTACGGGCCGCCACACGTCGAGCGGCTCGCTCGCCGCGACCAGGATCGCCGGGTGGTCCCAGGGATGCCGCGCCTCGACCCGCAACGGCAGTGTCACGCTGATGTCCTGTAGCCCGCCGACGAAGTCGATCTGCTCGGTGGCGAGCAGCCGGGCGTACGGCTCCGGCAGGACACCACCGACGATCGGGAGCAACGGCTCGCTCCCCCCGCCCCACACCTGGCATGCACGCTCGATCTCGGCCAGTGCGCCCTCGAAGTGATCCGATGCCACCGGTCTGGCGTGTCGGACAGGCCGTAGGACCGTCGTCACCTCGCGCTGTCCCGACACCAGACCGTCGTCCAGAAGCCCCGGGATGGCCGAAAGGCGGCGGGTCGACGGCTCAGTCATAGGGTGAACGCTAGCGCCGGAAGGGTTTGCGGTCGCTCGACGAAACCCTGCCGCACGGCTATGAACCGCACGACGGTCGAGTCGGCCGTCCCGGTCGAGGATCCTCAATCGGAACGGGTTTATCGCTGTCCAGTAGCAACCTAGCCAGCGACCGTGACCTGGCGGTGACGCGGCCCTCGCTCGGTGGCGTGCGCGTAAGCCTCAATGGCGCGACGGTCCCACACCGGGCCAGTACGCAATCGCACCAACGGGGCCGGGAAGTTGTCCGCGGCCTGCAATTGGAACACCCGCTGCCGGGTGAGCCCCAACAGTTCCCCGATTTCAGGGCCGGCGACTAACTCCTGCAACGTCGGGGCGTCGGCCTGGCGCTCATAGTCCTCCCCCGTCATCACCGCCACCCGGTTCGGCGGCCCGTCAATCACGGTCGCCACCAACGCCCGCGCCCGCAGAGCGGCGTCCAAAGGATCGACGGACTCCTCCGTCCACACCGACACCCGCACACCACCACCAGCAGCGGGCATGACCGTGGCCTCGTGCACGTCGAGCAGGTCATCCCACCGGTCCAGGATCTCCTGGTCCACCGACGTCGGATACTCCAAGGTGACAACCCACATGGTCATAGCCCCTTCCTCCTGGCAGCTCGCTGCTCCTTCTTGCTCGGCGGCGGTATCGGAAGCCCGTGCGCCTTCAGTACCGTCTTCAAGTCCGCCATCCGCCGCCGCGGGTTACTGGGCGTGGCTGGGTAGCGACCTGCGTAGGCACCCTCAGGGGTGAAGAACTGGGTGTACCCCTTCGTCGTGTCCGTCACTATCCACCCCTGACTCCGCGCCCACGCGGCCCAATCCGCAATGTCCGAATTCATCGTCGCCCCCCGCTTGTCATATGTCAAGTGTACCGGGCGCTTGACAACTGTCAAGGGCATACTGCGTGATGCCAACTGGGAGAGCGGGATAAATTGGGGGAGGCAAGGGGTGCCGGGCGGTTGGCTCGGCCGCTGGGTGAGTTTCTCGCGAACTCGGCGTGGACTTCGCGGACAGGTCGAAGGGTCCGGAGAAGGAACCGGTGCAGGAGGTCGCGGGCATCCCCGACGCGATGATCACCGATTTCTCCCGCCGTGCCGACATCGTGGCGCGCACCGACGAACTCACCGCGCAGTACCGGGCGAGTCATGGGCATTCCCCGTCGAAGACCAGCCAAATCCGGTTGGCGCAGCAGGCGGTGTTGGACACCCGCGACACCAAACCGGTACCCCGGTCGCTGACCGAGATGCGCGCGGAGTGGGCGGTGCGGGCCACCGCGCACACCGGGGGGCAGGTGCCCGCGGACTGGGTCGATGAGCTCCTCGCCAGCCACCGCGACCCGGGCCGGGCACGGTCCCCCGAGGTGTTCGACCGGGAACTCCTGGCTGCCGCCGTGGTGGAGACGGTGTCGCGGCGGCGGGCCACGTGGACGGAGGCGAACCTGCGGGCCGCCGCCGAGGACCGCCTCGCCCGGTGCGTGTTCGACACCCCCGAGGCCGGCCGGGCGGCGGTGGAGGAGGTGGTCGCCGCGGCGCGGGACACCGGGTCGCTGCTGCTGAGCATCGACCCCGACGACCCCACACCGGCGGTGTTGTCCCGGGCGGATGGGACCTCGGTGTATCGGGTGCATGGTGCCGCCCGGTACACCAGCCACGCCGTGCTGGACGCCGAACGGGGCCTGTTGGAGGCGGGGCACACCCCGACCACCGTGTTCCTGACTGGGGCGACGGTCGACGCCGCGGTCGCCGCGGTCGCCGCCGAGGGGGGCCGGGACCTCAACGTCGGGCAGCGCGCCATCGCCCGCCACCTCGCCACCTGCGGGCAGCTGGTGGCGGTGGCGGTGGGTCCGGCCGGGACCGGGAAGACCACCGCGATGCGGGCACTGACCCGGGCGTGGACCGACGACGGCCACCCGGTGGTGGCCCTGGCGCCGAACAAGGCGGGGGCGAAGGTCCTCGGTGACGAGCTGGGTGTGGGGGCGCAGACGGTGGCGAAGCTGCTCACCACCGAACACCACCGCCAGCTGGAGGGCCAACCCAGCGGGGTCGCGGCCGGGACGATGCTGCTCGTCGACGAGGCGGGGATGACCGCCACCGCCGACCTCGCCGCGCTGGTGGAGTTGGCCCGCACCCGGGGGGCGGTGCTGCGCCTGGTGGGGGACCCCGACCAGTTGAGCGCGGTGGAGTCCGGGGGTGCGCTGCGCCTGCTCGCGGCGGATACCCGGGCACCGGAACTGGCGGATGTGGTGCGCTTCGCCGACCCGGCGGAGGCCGACGCCGGCCTCGCGGTGCGCGCCGGGGACAGCGACGCGGCGTGGGCGTTCTACCAGGCCCGGGGTCGGGTGCAGTCCGGGTCGGCGGAGGAGCTGCGGGAGCAGGTCCTGGCGGCGCACCTCGCCGACACCGCCGCCGGGCACCGCTCCCTGATGATGGCGGCCACCGTCGAGGATGTGACCGCCCTGAACAACGCCGCCCACACTGCCCGGGTCGGCGCCGGGCAAGTGGATACCGGGGGGTTGGGGGTGCGGCTACGGGACGGGTTGGCGGCCTACCCCGGGGACATCGTGGTGACCCGCCGCAACACGCCCGGCCTGCGGGTGAGCGGTGGGCACCACGACGGCGCCACCGTGAGCAACGGGGATCTGTGGACGGTCACCGCCGTCCACCCCGGCGGGGCGCTCACCGTGCGGGGCACCACCCACCGGGGCACCCTGACCCTGCCCGCCGACTACGTCGGTGAGCATGTCGAACTGGGGTACGCCACCACGGTGCACCGGGCGCAGGGCATGACCGTGGACACCGCGCACACCCTGATGGCCCCGTCGCTGACCCGTTCCGCCGCCTACGTGGGGTTGACTCGGGGGCGGGACACCAACCACCTGTACCTCGTCACCGACACCACCCCCGACGCGCACCTCGATCACCAACCCGAGCAGGCCGCGGACCCCGCCGCGGTGTTCGCCGCGATCGTGGCCCGTGGTGAGGACAACCTGGCTGCCACCGCCACCCTCGCCGCCGAACTCGACCACACCGAGGACACCACCCGGTTGCGTGCGGTGCACGCCGACCTGGTCGACGCCCTCGCCGCCGCCCACGCCGATTACCTGCTGGAGCGGGCGCTGCCCGCCGCCCACCACGCCACCGCCACGGGGTCCCCGCACTACCGCGACCTCGTGGCGACGATCACCGCCGCCGAGCGGCGGGACCTCGACACCAGCCAGCTGGTCACCGACATCACCACCACACCCCTGAACCCCGCACCCATCACCGCCCCCGCCCAGCTGGCCCCGGAGCTGGTCGACGGGGACCAGGTGGAGGACACCCTGGCCGGGGCCCGGGACCCGGCGGCGGTGCTGCGTTCCCGCGCCGACGCCTGGATCGCCGCCCACACCCCCGAGCGGGCCGCGGTCGCCGCCGCCGGGCAGCGGCCCGGTGGGTTCCGGGCGCTGCGGGACCTACCCCACCGCAGCGGGCTGCCCATGACCCCGGCGCGGCACCCCGGGTCGGACACCGACCGCGCCGACTACGCCACCGCCCTCGCTGAGCGCATCACCCGGCTGGAGGCCGCCGCCGCCCTCGGGTCCCTACCCCAGGTGGGGGGTGTGATCCGGGACCGCGACGTGGCCCCGGGGCGGGGGGAGGTGGCGGAGCAGCTGCGCACCCACCCGGTGCGGCGCCGACCCGACCACGACCTCGACGAGGAGATCCGCTACTTGCGGGAGCGGATGCGCAGCCACCGCTTCGACCGGGCGAGGGCGGCCCGGGCCGCGGCGGATCCGCTGATCCGCACCGCCGCTGCCCTCGCGGCGGAGCACGCGCAGCTGCCCACCCAGGTCGCGGCGATCACCGCCGCCCGCGCAGCACAAGAGCGGGCGGACACCGCGGTCACCGCCGCCCACGCCGCGGTGCAGCAACGCAACAGCCTGGTGAATGAGCTGCGCACCACGCCGGGGCGGCGGGTGCTGCGCCGCCGCGGCCTCACCGAGCAGGTCAGCGCCGCGGCCGAGCGGGAACACACCGCGCGGGCGGTGAGCGACGCGGCGAGTACCGCCGCCGGTGTCGCCGCCGCCGGTGTCGCTGCGGCCGGTGCCGGGGTGCACCGCAGTCACTGGGATGAGACCCTGCGCCGCGCCCACGACGAGCCGGGCCTCGCCGGCGAGCTGGGCGCCGCCCAACAAGAGGACGCGCTGCGCGCCGCAGACCAGCAGCGGGCAGCAGCGTGGGAGGACCACATCCGCCAGCAGCTGGTTGCGGCCGAAGACGAACGAGCCCGCCGCGGCGGGCTCACCCCCGCCGAGGCCACCACCGAAGCCCAGGTGCGGTCGGCCGCCAACCAGGATGCGACGCCCCCGGCCGGTGCCACACCCCCCCGGCGGGACACCGAGATGCAGCACGCCGAACTCCACCACCAACTCCACGACCAACAACGCGCACACGACACCGAGCTGGGGCTGTAGCACCAGACCAGCCGAGGCAGGGCTGGCGCCCGGCCTCCGCGATGATCTCCGGGCGTCGAGCAGCGACGTAGTCCCGCACTGTCCAGTACGACACCTCGCCCACATTGTGTTCGTCGATCAGCCGCGCAAAGATGCGCCGAGCGGTGTGGCGCTGCTTGCGGGGGGGGGGGGGGGCTTCCATGTCTGCCCGCAGCATGTCGTCGATCAACGGCTTGATCGGCTCCAGCGTCGGTGCCGCCCGCTCCGGGATGTGAGTAGCAACTGCGCAGGATCCTCCGTTAAGAACGGATGATCGCGGCTCTCAATCGTTGGCGGTGTGGGTGAGGGCGATGAGTTGGGGGCCGCAGTGATCACGCAGCGGGTTAGCGTGGTTGGCTGGCGTTGCGCCAGGCGGTGGCCCGGAGCAGGCGTAACCCGTTGAGGCCGACGATCACGGTGGACCCTTCGTGCCCGGCGACACCCAACGGCAGCGGCAGGGTGCCGAACAGGTCCCAGATGACCAGGCCGGTGATGACGGCGGCGGCGATGGCGAGGTTCGCGGTGACGACGCGGCGCGCCCGGCGGGACAGATCGATGACCTTCGCCACGGTGGCCAGCTCCGTGCACGTGGGTTGCTGGCCGGTAACCCGGGGATGCCGTGTGCGGGTGCCGCGGGCCGGACACCAGTTCAGAAGTCGGGTGCAGAACCGGCCTGGCACCCGTGCGGAGGAGGCGACGACCGGACAGGGCCGATTGTCCAGGCGGCGGCGGTGAGCGCGGGGGGCGATCCCGAACGTCCGGTGTTCGCCGACGGCCCGAGACGTGGGTCAACTGCGCTTGCCCGCATCATCTGAACAGCAGCAGACCCCGGCACTGTGGTGGCTGCCGGGGTCTGCTGGGGTCTGCTGAACTCAGCGGAGCCGCAGGGTCTGGCCTGGGTAGATCAGGTTCACATTCTCGATCATGGCCTGGTTCAGCGCGAAGATGGCCTGGTAGCCCCCCGTGACGCCCTGCGCGGTAGCGATCTTGGACAGTGTGTCGCCCGACTTCACGACATAGCCCCGGGCCACCGAAGAACCACGGCCCGGGGCGACAACCTCGGAATCATCGGAATCAGCAGCCTCCGGGGTCGACTGGACGGCGGGGGTGGACTGTATGGCGGGCACTGAGGTGGTCTGCGCCTGTACCGGGGTGGTGTTGGGGGCGCCGAGGCCCGTGCCGCAGACGGGCCAGGCACCCTTACCCTGGCCGGCGAGCACCCGCTCGGCGACCTGGATCTGTTGGCTCTTGGAGGCGTTCTGCGGGGCACCCGACCCGCCGTAGGCGGCCCAGGTGCTCAACGTGAACTGCAGGCCACCGTAGAAACCGTTGCCGGTGTTGGTGGCGTAGTTGCCGCCGCTCTCGCACTGGGCGACGGCATCCCACTGCGCGCCGGTGGCCGCCGAGGCGGGGGCGGCGAACGCGGTGAGGGATGCGCCGACGACCAGGCCGGTGACGGCGACCTTGGCGACGGTGCGGCCGGTGGTGGTGGTTTTGCGGTGCCGTCCGTGGTAACGGGTCATGGCGGGTAGATCCTCTCTCTCGCGCCGGCGAAGTTAGCTGTCGGGTTCGGGCTGAGAGGTAGCCCGGCCATACCGCTCGTGACTCGAGCGATCCGGCTTCACCCCAGGAACGACAAGCGGTGACGCTAGCTTTGTCGTCCCGTCGTTCGGCTGCCCGAACGTGGGTCCTCCGTCCCTGCTCCTGATGGTTCTCGAGGTGAACCGGTTGCCCATGGAGCAGGGTTTGGCGCGACGGGCCGGTTCGACCGGTGTGGTCCGGCTAGAGGGGACCGTACGGGCAGATCGGGGCCCCGTCATCCCCAACGTGGTGCGCCGCGCCGGGAACGTCCCGTCCACCCCGCCCGCGGACAACTGGGTGCGCCGCTCAGCGCAGGTTATAACCATCTGTTACAGAGCCGTCACCCCCGTGCGGGTGTGGGGTGCGCGAGGGTGCTGGTGGTGCGCGCGCCGATCCCCGCAGCCACCGCAGGGCCACGGTCGCGCTTGCGGCGCGGCGGGTGGCCCACGTATCCTGCGGGTTGCGGGGTTTCACCTGGTTCGC
>JAABUV010008625.1_pt1 | contig 10246 bp, 11 predicted proteins | sample 5559971 | NCBI WGS metagenome assembly JAABUV01 (sample SAMN10711881, study PRJNA513362) | rock metagenome | isolation source: Antarctica rocks | place: Antarctica: Victoria Land, Knobhead nord | collected 2015-12-19
TAGAAGCTTTTGTATCAATCTTCTTCTGTATTCTTAATATTCAGTTATAGCTATCTCTAAAGATCAAGCACTATCAACTCTGATCTTCATTGATTGTATCATCTAGACATGATTCTGACATTATATTAAGAATTCATTAATCACATGATACTGATCTCATTACTCATTCAACATACTCATACAGACAGAACGAGTTTAAAGAAATTTGTTTATCTGCTGATCAACGTAATTGAAAGACTGAACAACACTAGAAAGTTGAATAGAATCAACGACAAGATTGTTTGAATTGCTAGACGATTTATCGTTTATTAAGTACGCACAGTTCAAATCGATCAAAAGAATCAACTCATTCTCATAAAACAGACGAGTGAAAATAAGCTGTTCAACTCAATTAAGAGAATCAACGATAAAGAATCTTCATAAATTGCTTAAGAATCAAATCGATCGATAGATTCAATGATAAAGAATCTTCGTTGTTTGCTAAAAAATCAATCAAATCAATTAATAAACAAATCTCATCTTCTTTGTTGAAGATTAAACATCACTCTATGCATCTTTCTTCTTCAATCATTAAGCATTATTATTCATTCGATTTTCTTTCAAACAAATCTCATCATGTCTAGTCATTTATCTACTGAAGAGCATTTCAAAGAATTTCAAAATCATTTCTCTCAAATTTCTGATGCTGATTCATCGAAATCACGAACGAAATCATCAAGTGCTGCATCATTCATTCATGAAGATGATGAATCATTCGCTGAAACAATGATATCTCTTATGTTCTACGAAATCTGAAAGACTTGAAGCCTAGCTCTTGATGAAGAAACAGATCGACTCTACAAGTTAAATAAACAACAAGAAGACGAAATCAAAGAGTTAAAAATTAGACTTCAAGCTAAAGAAAACACTTCTTCTGATTTCATTTACTCTGAGCGTTCTAGATCTCAGAAAATATCTGATTCTCTCTGATTTACTGACAAAAAGAATTCTACTTGAGAAAACTGATACGACAAAATTCAGAATAAACTAGAGATCAACGTCGATCTCTGTTCAAATGAATGAGTCAAACTGAGCTATGTACATTTCAGATTATTCAATGACGCAGCTGAGATCATTCAATCTAGACGCGAACGTAACTGTGTCAATTTCTATAAGATCATCAATGATCTTTTGAAAGAACTAGCTGAGTTGTTTAATGATTCAGATAAGAAAGTCAACTTTCATAAAAAATACTACAACTTGATTCAAGAATCAAAAAAGTTCAGCGAGTTTTACACTCAGTTTCAACGATTATCTTTCTATCTGAAGTATCACGAAAAGCAACTGATTGTTGATCTGAAAGATAAAATTAATTCTCGTCTTTGATTCATTTGAATAAATCAATTAGTTCAACCTGATTTTCTCAAAAAGATTCGTTTCTATCTGATTCATTTGAATAATGATCAACGAGTCATTTGAGAAATCAAGAACAGAGTCAATCTAATCAAACATGTCAATGATTTGTCAAAGACTATCTTTCATAAAGTTGTTGTCAATCAATCAGTTGATCATTCAAAATCTGATCATTTAAAGTCGTGTAACGCGATTTCAACTAACGTCAAAGAAGCAGACGTTTTAGTCGAAACCTGTTTCATATGTTATAAATCAGATCATAGTTCTAAAGAGTGCTCTGATTGATCTACTAGAATCAATGCAGTGAACAATGAATACAATCATTTTGAGTTCAATTTCAATTCGAATTTCGATTCAAAAAACTAGTCATCTTTTCAAAAGTCATCAAAGAAATAGAGATTATATCTTTGTGCAAACTAAATGAAATTCTATTGAAAGAAAATTACTTTGAAAAGTTATTTCTAATTGATGCTCATTTTATCTCTCAGAATCAATCTTTCAGCCTTCATTCTTTAATAGACAGTGATTCAGTCATCTACATAATCATACATTCTAATTTAGTTGATAAAATATGCGAGAAACTGAAAATTCAACCTATATCACTGACAAAAGAGAAGCTAATAAGAGATTATAATGAGAAGATATTTAAGAAGATCATCACTCATAAAATTCTATTCAATCTCATCATCAAAAGTCATAAGAAATTGACTATGTTAATGCTGATAGCTGATATCAATCATCATGAAGTCATATTGAGTAAGCTTTGAATGAATAAAAACGAAATATTATTGAATATGCAAAACGACGTCATTGTTTTTTTGAATTAATTGAATACTTCTATTTCGATTTTTTCAATTTCTCTCAATTCAAAGCACTCAAGTTGATCGCGATTAACTTCGTCTTCTTCAATCACGCAGACTAAAATCTCTATGATGCTCAAACAAGTTGTTTCATTCACTGCTCAGAAAGAGTCATTCTCGATTCAAAGCATAAACACAGCTTCGTTCAAAACATTGTTAAATCATTCAAAGAAGAATCAGACTGAAGTTTTTGCTTTATTCATGATAAACATTAATAGAAAAATCGCGTACAATACTCAGTGCAATTTGAATGTTTTAAACGTCTCTTTAATCAATGAAACGACTCAGAATTTGAAAGATATTAAAGCGAAGCTGTCATCAAAATATCATGAGTTTCTAAATGTTTTTGATTGAACTCAATCAAATAAACTACTCTCTTATCGCTTCTACGATCATAAAATTGAGCTCATCAGTGATTTAATGCTTTCTCACTGCTGAACATACTGAATGTTCTTTGTCAAACTTCTGAAAGTAAAGAAGTATTTGAACAAGAATTTATTAAAGAAATTCATCACTTTCAGTCAGATCTTTTATTCTTTTCTCGTTTTATTTATTCTTAAAGCAAATGAAGATCTTTGATTCTGCATGAACTATCAAAAGCTAAATGTTATTTTCAAAAGAAATAAATATTCTCTATCGCTAATAGACAAGATCATTGATAAAATAATGAGTTGCAAGCATCTGACAAGATTGAATATCATATCAGCGTTCAACAAACTTCAAATGCATTTCAATAATGAGAATTACATCACTTTTATCACTGCTTTAGAAGCATATAAATACAAGATGTTATCATTTAAACTGACTAATGAATCAATCTTCTTTTAGTAATATATGAATGACATTTTATGAGACTTTCTGAACGACTTTTGTCAAGTCTATTTAAATGACATTCTCATTTATAGCAAAATAAGAAAGAAGCATAAAGATCACGTCAAACTAGTATTGAGTCAACTACGCGAAGCTGAACTGCAGATGAATATTCAAAAGTATGAATTTGATGTAGAAAAGACTGTCTTTCTAGAAGTCATTATATCAGAACTAAATCTTCATATGAATCTCAGCAAAGTGACAGTCATAATCAGCTGAATCACTTCAATCAATCTAAAAGAAATTCAAGACTTCGTGAGATTTGTTAACTTCTATCATTGTTTCATTAAAAACTTCTCGAAGCTAGTCAAATCATTTATTCAGCTGACTAGAAAGAACACATCTTTTGTTTGAAATGAAATCTGTGTTTAAGTCTTTGACAATCTAAAGAAACAAGTCAGCTCAATCTCAGTACTTTGTCACTTCAATCTTAAACGACAAGCTATTTTGAAGATTGATGCTTCAAACTATGTAAAAGATGAAATACTATCTCAGTATGATGATGAGAAAGTTCTTCATTCGATGATCTTCTACAGTAAAAGTATGATTCTTGCTAAAATCAATTATCACATTTATGACAAGAAATTGCTAGTCATCATTCAATGCTTCGAACATTGACGACTTGAGCTGAAATGCACTGAACTACTCATTCAGATATTCATTGATCATCAAGCTTTAAAGATCTTCATGAAAAATAAACAGTTGAGTCAATGATAAGTCAACTATCTGAACATTCTGTTGAAGTTCAACTTTCAGATCATCTTTAAATCAGGTAAAATGAATATTAAAGTCAATGCTTTAACTCAAATGTCTCTAGCAAACGTCTCTGAATTAGCTCAATAACTTGAAGATTATTTTCAGACTATTCTGATTCTCGATAAAGTCAATGTTCTACTTGTTGAATTGAAAGCAAATCTTTATTAGTGAGTGCATATGATCAATTAAACAGATGAGTTTTGCAGCGAATATAGACAAGCTATGAACGAAAACAAGCTCAAATATCATATCACTAAACTGAAGAACTGCGAAATCATTAACGATGTTCTATTTAGAAAAGATCTACTGTGAGTTTCTGAGAATATGCACACGAAATTACTACAAGAAGTGCATGATCAATCTTCAATCTTTTATCTTGATAATAGATGAATCATTGATTTAGTTCAGCGTTTCTACTATTGATCAGATCATCAAGCTACTATTCAATGATACATTCGAAACTATCATGCTTGTCAGCGAAGCAAAGTCTCTAGAAATAGCACAAATGAACTTCATCATTCTCTCTCAATTTCACAGAAACATTGAAAAGATATAGTTATGAACTTCATCACTGAACTATCTTTGTCAGAAGACTATAACGTCATTTGCATAATCATATATTGTTTTATCAAAGAACATCACTATGTTTTCTGTCATTGAAAAGACAATAACATCTCAGTTGAAGAAATGATTTGAATCATGCTATGCAACGTTTATCGACTGCATGATCTACTTAGTTCTATTGTTTTAAACAGAGACTTTCAATTCATATCGACTATATGAAAAAGTCTTTGCAAGCGACTGAGAATCACAGCTAGTTTATTCACAGTTTATTATTCTGAGATCAATGATCAATTGAAATGAGTCAATCAAGATGTCAAACGCGAACTTAGAATCTACTGCAATTACATGCAGAACGACTGAGTTAAATGAATATCTATGATGAAGTTCAGTGACAATTTCAATATCTTCTCAATTACTTCAATGATTCTCTTTTACTTCAATAAAGAATTTCACTCTTGAATGAGTTTTAATTCAGATACAACTGACTACGAAACAACTTATGAATGACTTGAAGCTAGAAAAGCAGATAATATTGTCATTCAAATGAAAGAACTACTGAGCTTTGATCATCAACAATTGAAAAAGACGAAGCTGATCATTGAAGTTCAGATCAATAAACATAAATGAAACATCATTTATGAAGTAAATGACTGAATTTGACTATCTTTCAGAAACGTCAAGATAACGAGACTTTGCAAAGATTTGAAAGACAAACAGCTAAATCTCTATCAAATCACTGTTAAAGTAAGTGTCTTCTATCATCTTCATTTATCAATCAGTATGAAGCATTTTAATGTTTAGCTTGAAGCTACTGCAATTGTATTCAGAAGACTCTTTATCAGAACAGCATTCAGAATCACTTAGATCAATCACTATTGAAGACAATGAACATTGAGAGATAGATGATATATTGAACTTCAGATGCTATCAAGATTGAATACAGTACAAAGTCAAATGAACAAATCTAGATAAAGATGATAAATGATACTATGTTGATAAAGAAAAATTCAATGACTCAAAGAAAGTTTTGAATGAATTTCATAAGCTATATTCAAACAAATCGCGCTAAATATCGAAATAACTATCAACAAAAGTGAGCAAAGAAACTACATTCATGCAAACATGAATTTTCGAAGAAGAAGATAATGTTACAAGTGTATCAAGACTGAACAAGGCTGAAGCTTTAATCAATTCGCAGTGAACGCTAGCGAGTTTTCTGCGTAACGATTAGAACTAATCAGCGAGCTAGTCAGGTTTGACTCAGATATGACTCAGATATAACTCAAATATGACTCAACATTCTTTTTCTTTCTCAACATTCTTTTCTTTCATCAACATCTTGTTCATTTACATCATATTCTTCTCATGTCACAAACACATTTCTTTCAAGTCTAACACAGTCTTTGAACATTACATAAATAGAAGCTTTTGTATCAATCTTCTTCTGTATTCTTAATATTCAGTTATAGTTATCTTTAAAGATCAAGCACTATCAACTCTGATCTTCATTGATTGTATCATTTAAACATGATTCTGACAATTTCTTGAATTCTTGAATCAAGTTGTAATATTTTCAACAAAAGTTGACTTTCTTATTTGAATTATCAAACAACTGAGCTAGCTTTTTCAAAAGATCATCAACGATTTTATAAAGATTGATATAATCATGTTTGCATTCAGCTTGAGTGATATCAGCTGCGTCATTGAATAATCTAGAATGTACATCGCTCAATTTGAATAATTCATTAAAACAGAGATCAACGTTAATTTCTAGTTTATTCTGAATTTTTTCTTATCAGTTTTCTCAAGTAGAATTCTTTTCATCAGTAAACAGCGAAGAATCAGATATTTTTTGAGATCTAGAACGTTCAGAATAGATGAAATCAGAAGAAGTATTTTCTTTAGCTTGAAGTTTAGTCTTCAACTTTTTAATTTCATCTTCTTGTTGTTTATTTAACTTGTAGAGTTGATCTGTTTCTTTATCAAGAGCTAAACTTCAAGTCTTTCAAATGTTGTAAAACACAAGAAATATTATTGTTTCAGCAAATGATTCATCATCTTCATGAATGAATGATGCAGCACTTGATAATTTCGTTCGTGATTTTAATGAATCAGCATCAGAGATTTAAGAGAAACGATTTTAAAATTCTTCGAAATGCTCTTCAGTGAGCGAATGACTAAACATGATAAGATTTGTTTTGAAAAAGAATCAAATGAATGATGATGCTTGATGATTAAAGAAGAAAGATGTATAGAATGATGTTTAATCTTCAACAAAGATGATGAAATTTGTTTGTTGATTTGATTGATTCTTTAGCAAACAACGAAGATTCTTTATCATTGAATCTATTAATCGATTTGATTCTTGAGCAATTCACGAAAATTCTTTATCATGATTCTTGTAATTGAGTGAACTTTGCGTACTTAATGAGTGATAAGCAGTCTAGCAATTCAAACAGTCTTGTTGTTGATTGTATTCAATTCTTTAGTGTTGTTCTATCTTTCAATTATCATCAATCATCAGATAAATGAATTTCTTTAAACTCATTCTGTTTAAACGAGTATGTTGAATGAGTAATGAGATCAGTATCGTGTGATTAACGAATTCTTAATATAATGTCAGAATCATGTTTAAATGATACAATCAATAAAGTTCAGAATTGATAGTGCTTAATCTTTAAAAATAACTATAACTGAATATTAAGAATACAGAAGAAGATTGATGTTAGAAATCTGTTTAAAGCGAGTTAGATAAAGATGTCATTTAACTAGAAGATAAATGCTAAGAAAGAAAGATAGCTACAGAAAAGAAGCTGACTACATATGTGTGTTTCTCAGTCAACGCTAAACTTAATAGAGACTAGTCAAGATGACGAAGTGAGAATAAATCTGACAAGATTAGAAAACTAAGTCTGACAAGATTAGAATCGTGACATTATTCTCTCTCTTCAACGATTCATATTCGCATGAATGTATTTTCTGCTCAACTCGATTGATTGCTCAATCATGATTTCACAGACTCAGATCTGTTAAATCGTGATTGATTGAATTGTTGATTAGTATGACTTGTTCAAGTATCAAATATAAAAATTATCAATGATCTTCTGAGCGTTCATAAATTCATCATCATCGACGTTGTATCAATTGAGATCATTGTCATAGTCATTTCATTTGACTTTATACTGAAGATGTTTTAATATCAACGAAAATTCAATATATCATCGATTTTTCACTCGTCTTTGTCGTTTATTACTATTGAATCTGAGAATTCATTCTTTTGATCAGACAAGAAATCGTCGACGACAAAGCGAAGCAGATCAGAATAAAATACCTCATAAACATGCATAAACTCTGATAATTTCAGTTTATATGAAGAGTTGATGAGATTTAGATTAATGAAAGAATTGAGCATTTTGTCATTCAACTTCTTGAAAGATCTCGCTATAACGATGTTTCTTTCATTCAGAAACATCTTTGATTCAATCTTGTAATCAACTTCTTTTCTATGCTTATTGACTTGTTTCATCATTTGTTTTCATGTTTTGACTAGTGACTTGCAAGCAAACTTCAGTGTTTTGTTCATATGTTCAGATATATTCTCAACTTTAGTTGTCTGCAAGCGTTCACAAGAACTTTTATATTCAATGACATCGAGTTCAAAGCTCATATGAGAATGAAAGTCTTTGTTTAGAAAGAAAGAGATCAAGAAGATGACTGAGAACAGAGCATTATTATTGATGAACTCAATCATGAGTAGTAGCTTAGCTCAGTCATTCTGCATGTATGAACAGAAGAATTGAAGATATCTTTCAACATTCTGATTAACTCATTCACTTTGATCATTGATTTGAGAATGATAGACTGTAAAAAGTTGAAGATTAATGTTTAGTCTTTTGCAAAGCGACTTTCATAGAATGAAGATAAATTGAAAGTCTCAATTCAAAACAATGAAATCGAGTAAATCATGTATTTGATATATTCATTGAAGCATTAGCTCAGCTGTTTTTTCTGTCGTGATCTTCTTGTCATCAGTGAAGCAAGAAATATAATGTCGTTTCTTTGACAGTTTACATATCACTGTTAGTATGATGTTTTTATCTTTCAAAGAAGATAAGTAAATGATAAAATTCATGACTATGTTTTTTCATTGCTGTTCAAGTATGAATAAAGAATGTAGTAGTTCATTGAATTTATCTTGAAAAGTCTTTGATCGTTAACAAATGTAGCAGTTTTGAATATATCAATCTATTGTCTTTCGCATTGAAAATCAATAGTAGTATCTTTTTATGATCTTCATCGTTCTGAGAATTTCGAAATGATCAATAAAAGATTGATCATAAACTTCTTAAATCAGCTTCATTTAAAGATGCTCATCAAAGAAAACTCATAGAAGATCACTTCAATATAGTATTTCGTTCTGAACTCAACAATTTCTTAATTTAGTATCTTCATATTGAGCTTCATCTTTTAATACAACTTCACGAAGTAGAATATAATTTTTGTTGATTTTGTTAACTTCTAGAATCAATCAATAAATTGATTCATCATTCTCTTTCTCTTTTAAATCAGCGATTTTCATTCGATTCAACGTGAGAATCATAGTTTATTGATAGCAACATCATTCATTCTTGAAACTTCTAGAAACTGAATTGACTTGACGAGTCAATGCATCGACTTTGATGTTTTATTTGCTCAAGCAATACATGATTTTAAAGTTGAAGTCAACGAGCTTTTGTACTCAGCACATTTAACATCTACTTAGCTCTTTATCTTTCATTAATGACGTTAAAGCTTGATAATCAGTGAACATCTTGATGAGTAGCTCAGTCAATTTCAGCTCAGATCATCAATGCTTGAAGACACGAATGATTGCTAGTAATTTCTTGTCATAGATCTTGTAATTGCACTCAGTGAGACTCAGATTCTTGCTGTAGTAAATCATTGAATGCAATGTTTCTTCATCATCATATTGAGAAAGTATATCATCGTTGACGTAGTTGAATGAGTTTGTTTCAAGAATAGTTTTTCTATTCTGATCAAAATGACGAAGAATAAAGATTTCAGTCATTCATTTCTTCATATAATCAAAGATTATTTGACAAGCTTGATCTTATTCAAATATCATCTCTTTTTGAGTTAGTTGAATCAGAGAATGAACAATCTTCGAAAAGTTCTTTATAAAACGTCGATAGAAATTGCAGAAGTTGATGAAGAACTGCATCTGAGTGAGATTTGTAGAAGTAGATCATTCGACTACTGCTTATACTTTTCTAAGATTCATCTTTAGTTCTTCAATGAATAGCAATAGTTTCAGAAAGAAGATTTTCTGAACATGAAACTTGCATTTGTTTATATTTATCTGAAGATCAGTCTCTTGTAATCTATGTAGAACTAATTGTACGTGTCGCTTATGTTTCTTCAGTGTTTTGCTGTAGATGATAATGTCATCTAGATAAATCTGACAAAACTGATGAAGATAGTTAAATAGCACGTCGTTCATATAGTGTTGATAGAAAGTCGAGTTGTTGATTAATTCAAAAGACATCACGTGATATTTGTAGAAATTAAAAGAGATGATAAAGATAATCAAATCTTCGCTGCTTGAATGCATATGCAGTTTGTTGAAGATGATGATGATGTTTAATCAAATCAGATATCTGCTATCTTGAATACAAGCGAGAGTTTCGTCTATTAGCGATAAGAGATAGTGATTTCGTTTGATCAAAGCATTGAGCTTTTTGTAGTTTACATAGAAACGCAAGCTATCATCTTTCTTTTTGATGAATAGTATGAGCGAAGCGTAT
>JAABUV010008626.1_pt1 | contig 10245 bp, 13 predicted proteins | sample 5559971 | NCBI WGS metagenome assembly JAABUV01 (sample SAMN10711881, study PRJNA513362) | rock metagenome | isolation source: Antarctica rocks | place: Antarctica: Victoria Land, Knobhead nord | collected 2015-12-19
GCCATAGTGACATCAATGCTGCAGTGCCTGAGCTTTGGCAAGCAGCTGCTGAGGCTCTTGCAGCTAACAGGAATTGGGACATGCTAGACTTGAGCAGCCCAGCAGGCCTTGCCTGCTTTACCAAGGTAGCTCCAAATGAGGTTGTGCCAGAAGACATGGCATTGAAAGCTTTTAACACAGGATCTCCCGTCTGGTCTGAAGTGCCAGTTGCAGCACTGCCTTCCCTGCTTCTTCTGCAGAACTACCTCCAGCTAGCACATGCGCACAAGGCCAACAGCGTGGACACATGCAAGCATGGTGCAGCTGAGGTCATAGCTGCTTTAACATGGCCAAGTTCAAGCAGCACTCCCATCCAGCATCAGGCAGAAATGCTATTTGCTCTGGTCACTCTCAAGCCCTGCGGTCTGCCCTGCTGTTGCTCAAGCTGGTATCTGCTCTGGCAAGCATCAAGGTGGAAAATGACACAGTGTATGCTGCCATCAAAGCCATCTGGACAGCAATTGGCTTCATAGCTGACCACAAAATATCAAGGCAGGCTGCCAAGCTGAGTGACAAACCAGAGCAGAAGCTGAGGCAAGGCCAGAAGGGACCCTGTCTAAAATGCTGATTCAGCTTGTGCTGCCTGTAATCAAGCCACTGCTGAAGACTGATACCAAGTCAGCATACGAGTGTATTTGCTGCGCTTGCAAACTCATCACAAGCCTGCTGCCAAGAACCAAACCAGCCCTCTGCCAACTTGTGGCATCAGAAATTGTGTCAGAAGGTGACATGTTGCCATGTAATTTTCTGCTGTTATGTCAAAATATGTCATTTGCCTGCGGTGTATATACTACACACGATGCTAAGCTTTGAGCCATTGACAGGGCTGTTTTGCCTGAGCTCAGCTGCAGAACCTTACCAGTCATTGTCTGGTATCACACGTAAACATATAGGAGCGTTGCGATCATAATCAAGCTGACTTGTATGGACGTTCTGTCAAACACCATGCATCATATTCCCACACATTATGACAGCTTACCAGATCTTGTGCCTGGCCGGCATTTGCATAGAACTGTTGCCTGATCTGTGTGAGTTTGAGGGCAATCACACCAATATTCAACCTGGCTGTTGTGTAGGGGGTGTACCGGTTGTGGTGGCTATGTTGACCCAGTACAGCGAGGCAGGTGTAGGTGCATTCAACCTCCTTTATGAGATCACATATCGTGAACACCTGCCAGCTGATCATGTGGAGACTGTGGAGGACCTGTTGGTGCGCTTGCAAAGCGCAATTGCTGGGGATGTTCCAAGTGTGGCTCTCCTGAGTGGATGTTCAAGACCGAGACCATAGCCACTCTCTGGACTCTATTCTGTGAGTTTATATCAGCTGGTCACAGACTAGTAGACAATTCTGACACCCAAGCAAATTTATGTGCACACCACTCCATGTGACAGTTGACCTGACTTTGTGGGGGGCAAAGTTTAGCATGACACCAGTTGGTGTGGCTCAGTACATGTGCAAAGTTGCAAGAAAAGACAGTTTGCATTGCATCCCATTGGAAACCAATCGTGTCATCATGCTGATGAGAATTTGCTTCATTGCACATCCAAAGTCCTTGCCTGCTCACAATGGCATGCCTGAGCCAAAATGACATGCTCACGATGTGATTGACATGCTTCCGAAAAGCTGCATGCAAAAGTGTTGTCAACAAAGCTTGTGTGTCTTCCTCCTTTTTTGATGAAATTGTTGGTATGTGCAGGCTCCCAAGCACACACAGATGGTTGCCAGGTGGCTGCATCAGTGACAGTGGATGCTCTTTATGTTGCGATGATGGATAGCAAGCAGTGCCGGCATTTGTTGGAGGGCACACAGACTGGCGACCGGATGCAAGGCTTGACCTCTGCCATCAGGAGTTTGGATGGGCACTTGACAGCTCAGCTTAATGCTAGTGCCTGCTTGGCGCACATGTTAACCCAGGTACGTTTCATTGCAAATTGTAATGTGACAGGCTCTCATTCTCACATAAGTCTGACAAAAATTGAGTATTGTCCATGTTCACCACCATTGAAAAAGATTTAACACACGTGATTCTTGTTTATAGTGTATGTTACAGAGGGGTCTTGTATGTTTATGACCTCCGCTGATGATCCCAAGGACAAGAAATGTAATTGGTTGATTGATCAGCAGTGATGGTATGATGTGCATCATGCAGCCTGAAATGACAGCGACAGACAATAGTGCTGCTGCATGTGCGGTCTCAGCCCTAGCTCAACTTTGGATGGGCTGTGCATCAGATGTCAGCTCCCTGTTGTTACAATTGGGCAGCAGACATGCTGTGACAGCATGCTGTAGCTGTCCTCTGCTTGGCTGCCACAACTGATGCAAATGGCTTGATCACAATGCAAGGCTGACTGTTTGGTACACATTTATATGTGCTTTGCATGCAGGAACAAGGAAATCAGCCTGTAGGCACACAAAAAGCAAAGATGCCAAGGCTCAAAGCAGCGCTGCGTGAAGGGATCTTTGATGTTATGTACGAGTGCATCCAATCTGCTGCTCAGGTGGTTCTTGTTCATGACAGCCTTATGACCCTGTCATGCTACAATAGTAAGATACCCAATGCTGGGAAACATCTGTAACAGCATGGTTTTAGGCCAATGTCAACTACTGTCTCATTACTGCATTTTGCTTTTGGCTGATGACTGCTCTGGACTGATATGCATCTGTCCATAGACACGCATGCTGCGTTGACATCTACGCTTGAATGCACAGTATTTGCAACTTGTAATGCTTTTCTTTGTTGCATGACCGAAGGGTCACTTTAAAATGTTGACCGCTACCTCATCTGGGTTTTGTTTGCAGGTCAAGCTGTCATGGGGTGCAGGCATGAGCGTGGCTCTGGCCAGAGTGCTGACCTGGATGACTCAACTATATGATGAAGTCCCTGATGAAGCACTACTGGCAAAGGTAGGATGGCATGTGTCATGCATGCATGTGACGCCTGCGTTTTCATGTTACACAAGGCATCTGCCAGTCTATAACTTGCGCTTGTGCTTGATTGGCAGATGCTGCATGCAATGGCTGTAAGGCATGTGCTGCTTTCATCAGAACAAAGCAGATATCCGGGATCACCTGCATGTGTCTGATGGGCGTTTGATGCCAGAAACGTGCTTGTGGCTGTAGTACAAGGAAGCGAGCTTACATGTTGTGGCGCTGCTATTGCCACGGTTGGTAGGGATAACAGACAATGACGGCATGCAGCTTCGCTTGCTTGGGCCATGTGTCAGTCTGATGACGCAAGGTCTGCAAGCCACAACCAGAGGACCGGACGCCCTAGCACACATGAGCAAGTAATTGAGACATGTGCTGGATCTGTGTGCCAAGGGTGCAGTGTACCTCAGCCTTGAGAAACCCGTGATGGGTGCATGATTGCGTTACTCTTCTTTGTGTTGAAGCAGCGAGTCAAAGTCAGCTTCAAGTCAAGACCTTGTCGCACCCACACGAATAAGACCCCAAAATGGCATGCAGGAGCTCTGTGGCCCCCTGGTTATTGCTCTGGTCAGCTTTCCTTTGGACAAGGCTGTACACCCTTCAGCTCAGTTTTCTGTTGGAAAGATGGTAGTAGTGGGGAGGCTGCCCGTCATGCACACACTACAGCCAAACATGCTGTTACCAGTCCTCCTCTTGAGCTAGGATTTGGCGTCTCACAGCTGTGTGTGGCAGCACATCATACCTCTGTGCACAGGCTGGTTCACACACCAGGTGGACTTCATGGTCGAAACACAGGATGCCTGCATCAATCTGGATCCTTATGCTGACCTCCTTGGTGAGCTCCATTGACACGGCCCACAAATTTGGGTGACCTTTAGTATCAAGGCATTGGCTGTTGACTATGCAGGACACTATTACTATGCCATGGGGCACATTTCCGGTGCCTGTGCTGAGATGCGAGTGTTTTCTTTTGCTTGTCAAGCGACAAAACTGCATGCTTTGCTTCTGACAAGTTCATTTTGAGAACCGCCAAAGGACTTGCAGAAAGGCTTGTTGCAGGCTGTTCACTCAAAGCTGCATGTCATTCAGAAAGGTCCAACGACTGTTCAAGTGTGCCTTGCTTATGCGTTGGTGCACTGTCAAAGCAAAGCAGGTCATTGTCACCGACTGAGGGTTTCTCAATCGCAGTGAACTTTGGGGCATGGCGGCCCACAGAGGGACCATCTTCACAAGCTCAGCCCCCAGAGTCAGCAGCAATCACCATGATAACGGCTATGTACACTTTCTTCCATAAGCTCCAAAGCTTGCACAGCAATCTTGCTGCAAGCAAACACCTGGCTGGTCTGAAGCTGGCCTCAGACAGTGCTTGCAAGACCCTTGCAGACCAAGCGGTGCTGCATGATGCTGAGTTGGTCATGTACAACGACAAACTTTGTGAGAACCTCTTCTCACATTTGGGTCAGGGCCGCAGCTGTCACACACCTGCTGCCCTCCCCCCCCCCGCAACACCTGCGCACAAGCCGGAAATCATTGTGCTACGCTCGGTCAGCATTTGTCTGTTTGTCATCCCTCAGAAGAAACTGCAGTGCACTTGATGGAGCAACCTGGCCTGTCATGCGAGCCTTGCATGCTCGTTTGCTGCCCTTGCATTCTTGAGTCATGCTGCAAAGCATGTCAGTTCTGCTTACAGGCAGATTCTTGCAAAGGTATGAGAGAATGCGGCGAGACCCTGTTTGGGTGCCTGTCATAGCTGGGCTAGCTCCAGCTGCAAACGGAGCCAAGCTGCAGAAGCACATGAAGACGTACTTGGAGTTGGTTGCTGATTTCAAGAGCAGCTTGGCGCGCTTAGCTAGATCCGCCAATTGGTTGCCACTGACAATCGTTCGGCTCCTGTAAGCCTGCTTGTCACCCTTGGTGAGGCTTTAGGCTCTGCAAACAAGCTACTTCTAAACGAGAGCCATCGTTGCATACGTCATGCTGCTTTTTACATGTGTTGCCATTGGACCGTCATACTGGCACGCTGGTGTGCATGTTGATGTTGAAGACAGTGTTCAGTGAGATGAAGCATGTTCCCCAGACAAGCATGCAACCTAACAAGCATGAAGCTGTCAAGTCAACAGGGATGAACTTATCAAGCACCGAATGCACACCCTCACATTGTCCCCAACCCAGGTCATGATCTGCACATTGCAGGTTGTAGACTCAAACGGAACACAGAGGCATCTGCATTGTCAGCAATTGAGCAGCTGATGGACGAGGAGACCCAGGCAGCCGCCAAGGCAGCTGCTAAGAAGGCCAAGAAGCTGAAGCAGAAGTCCAAGAAGCAGCAAGCTCAGCAACCTGAGTCACCATCACATGGCCGTGTGCCTGATGAGTCAGATGATAATGCTGAGCAGTCCACCATTGAACCTGGTCACTCTCAGCCAGAGCCATGGGTGTTGGACCCTGAGCTGCAGCCAGAGATGCCCCCAGCAGCATTTGAAGGCCTCAGCTCAGCACCTAGAATTTTGCATGTGACAGACAGACAGAGTTCTGGATGCACTGCAGTCAGTGTGGGGCAGCCCTTGACCACCAGTCTGATAGTAGGTGCACGCCTGACAGCAGACCTGCATCTGGCCAAAGGACAGCAGGGCGTAGCTGGCCAGCAGATGATCAAGTTCCAGGACAGCTTGACAGCATACAGCTACCAGCAGCTGCAATGTCACCTGCATGTTGTGCATCAGCCAGCTCAGAGGAGGCTGATCTTGCCTCTTCAGGCATGAATGCGACCTCAGAGCTGGACAAGGATGCCCAGTTTCTGCAGGCCCTGTTCAGCCTGTCAAAGTGTAATGAGCTCTCAGCCAGGATGGAAGCATCATGCATTTGCTGTCCTTTGCTCTGCCCATGCAAGGTCAGGGAACAACATATAGTACCCACACAGATGCCCCACAGAGGTTTTGTGTAATTTATGTATGTTCCAATTTTGCACTTCTACTGAGCACAGTTAGCACAATTCCATAGCATGGACTCTGAGCCGGCAAACTCTGTCAGGGACTTCAAAGAAATTGCCTCAGACTCATGTGTAGAAACACTTAGCAACAGCAAGTCGGTCACCCTGCCATGGCCGAATGCAATACAAGTTCGTGAGCAGATGAGTATATGGTCAATGGCATGGAACAGCTTGGCAAGAAGCAGTCAACTTGCCAAATTTAGTACATATTCTGCATCGTGATATGGCACCTCACGGTTCAAGCTGACCAGAAATTGGTAGGCAAAGCAGGTCATATGATATATGCAGGCCTGCATGGTAGACTTATTGGCTTTGTGCATGGACTTTTGCTACAAACTGCTCAAGCTGTGCTAATGTCAGTGCTTGAGCTCCTGGATACAGGACTCCCTGATATAACAAGTGGTCTCCAAAGACCTCCTACGCATAGGCGCAACAGCACATGTCAGGGACCAAAATTGCCATGAAAAGCCAGACTGCATGAGCTCATGATTGCAGGTGAGCAGTGGTCATGACAAGCAACATGAAGTGCAACATCAGTGTCATACGCACTAAGTGACAAGTTGTCACTGGCAAGGATACATGGCAACACATAGCATGAGGTCAGCCAACCATGTTGGTGTCCAAAATTTCTTAGGTCAGGCGCTGCTGCATGTTGTGAAAGCGCCGCAAAGAGCCTCAGATGCATGACACAGCACAACTTTGCATTGTCACCATCTTCATGTACAGAGGCAGGCCATGCAGGTGCTGACCTGCAGAAGCTGTGCGGCTGCCTCCACTTGAACTGTGGCGATGACAAAGCAGATGCTGAGGCGATCTGCTTCAGCAGCAAGGTCCCTGCCCTCTTGAAAGGGGCTTGACAGCCGGCCAGGCTGCAACAGATGTTGCTGTAAAAGAGACAGCTGCCCCAGCAACCTGTACACATGCAGCTTATGGGATCCTGAATGTCTCTTGCTGACAATGACCATGCCATTTGTGACAACATATCATGCTTTCACTGCATATTGGCACATCAATGCATAGCAGGGCACAAATACTTTTGCTGGAACAGTGCACAATGCTGAATGCTGCGAGGGGTAGCGGCTGTAAAGATGCAGCCAGCTGGACACACTCCTTGGGGAAGGCACTGCTGCACGTGTGTTGTGCCAGTTGTAAGTGATGCACAGGTGGAACATCTCAAACAGCCAGCACCCCTAGACAGGGTAGAGCATTAACCTCAGCAGCTTGTACAAAGCTGCTGGCAACACTTAAGTTGTATGTCAGGTTTCATGTCAAGGGTATTTTCTGTGTCTAACTTCATGTATTTGCTATCAGTACCAGACCATGGAATGGGCAGGGTAGATCACTACCCTCGGTACCTTGTGATGTGCTACTGGCGACCATGAAGGTTGAATCAATTGTCAAGACTATCACTATCGCTTTCAGACAGGGAGACAGGTATCACATGCAAGTTGACCTTTCCCGTTCCAGCACAGCAGCAGCAGCTTGCTCCCAGGCTTGCAGGCCTGGCTCAAACAGGTCACTCTGCTCCTCTCCCGTGTAGCGGATGACCCAGTCCAGCTTGGCTGTGACTGGTACCTGCAGAATGCTCCACACCCGCTCCAGTCGCACCTGCACCACACCTTTGGCTTCATGTCAGGCCCCACCAGCAAAGGCCACTCAACATGAGCAAGGGAAAAGCTGGTCTCCCATTGGATTTCTAAGTGGCAGGCCAAGAAAAGAGACTGAAAAAATGCGTTCAATGAGTTCATATCAGCTGTGTGATGGTTTATGGTAGGGCAGGTAAAATGTCAAACCCATGCAAGAGGGCCAGCTGACTGGTGCTGGCTTTGCAATGGCCTTGATGCACACTCAGGATGTTCCCAGAGATCTGTAAACATACAGTACGGTGAGCATCCTGCATCTAAAGCACATCAAGCAGCTTTGGTGCAGGCCTGTGACACCAGAGAGAAGACAGCAAGCAGCGCACAGTGGCGTCAGGATGGCAGTGCTGTGATGCACACCGTGCAGAGCAAGAAAGGGGGGGGGGAGGGCGCAGCTCTATGACTGATTGAGCGAGCAGTTTGCCAATCACCAGGTGAGAACTCAGTGCAAAAATGTGGGTAAGAAGGAGCATCATTGAACTCCTGGTCAACAAATGTCTGGAATTCATAAAAGGTATGTAATGAGGTGCGTATTGTTCATATATTCCACACATTTGATGAACAGGAGTGCGACGGTATTCCTCCTTACCCACCTACGTCCACCGAGTCCAGACCTAGGGACTCAGCATATGCAAGCACGTCATCCCAATTGTTTCATTTGGGGCTAACTTGGCCAATCATGTTTTTCTACATTGGCCAGACCATGACGGCCATAGCAGGCATGCTCCTCAGTCTGTGAGCTTTCACAGAATCACCATAAAGGGGCAGCATACAGGAGAACCACACAGCAGCAGCAGCAGCATCAGCCGCCGCCAGCAGAAGTTGTAGTCTCGACCATAATGGCCGCAGCAGCCACAACCGCAGTAGCAAAAACAGCAGGAGCAACCACAATGCCATCCTCACAACAGCAGAAGCAGCAGCAGCAGCAATAACAACAGCCACAGTATCCTCATTAGCATCATCCGTAGCAGCAACAACAACCACGACATGATCAACAGCATCAGCAGCAGCAACAACAGCCACAACATCATCATCAGCAACATCAGCAGCAGCAGCAGCAGCAACAGCAGCAGCGGATGTTGGTGTAGCAGGATGATTGTACCTGGAGGTACTGAGCGATGGTCTCAAACTGGGTCCGAGGGGAGATTGGCTCCAGATTGGGCAGCTCTGGCATTGGGATAGCAGCTACCTCCTCCCTGGTGGGTAGTGCAATGGCACCGCCCCAGGCCTGATCCAGAATGGACGCCTGCACCAGCGTCAGCAACCATTTTCCCATTGTGAATATGGGATCAGAAGGTCGCGCATTGTCCATTGTCAAACCAGCCTCGGTCATGACTGCATGGCTTCTGGATCTGGAGAATGAGGCTAGTCTGGGATGTTCAGATTGGAAGGAAGACCAGCAGGACATTATGCGTTCTGGCACTAAGTGAAGAAAAGCCCGGGGGTGAGCTGTTCTGGGCTACTCTGTCCTGAGTGACATTGGTCAGTGCAAGCTGGGTCTGATGCCAGATGGCAGAGCTTGATGCTGGTGGCTAAGTGACCGGTGAGACAATGCTGTGTCTGATGTGACGTGCATACCCAAGCATATTGTTGCCTTCCTGTCAATGTGCAGCAAGGTAGTAGTAGATGATGCTGTTCCAACTGCTGTTCAGACTGCTTTTCAAATTGCTGTCCAAATTCCCACCGTTGAAATTGCTTCAGTCTGACTTGTTTGTGTGCAATTAGCTGTTGTCATGCTACTCTAAGCCCTGTTCAAAAGGATTACCTCTTTCTGAAACACAACCGCCAGTGCCAAAGTCAAGGCAAAAAAAGCATTCAGCAGCAATTTTAGTCAGCTTTGACAGCTTTCAGCGCTTGTGCTGCTTTTCCCTCAGCAGCCTAAAGTGCCGTTTAAATTGCTACATGCATGCTTAGCAGTGCTGAGACATACCGCTGACTTATTGCGTCCTTCCTGTGCAGCAGCAGCAATTTTGGCTGCCGTTTTTGCCGCCTCCTCTTGCTTTGCCTCTTCTTCAGCAATGGCAGTGTCAAGACTGGCACCTGACTCCAGGGACGCGACGGTGGATGCTGAGGGTCTGAGAGGTTTGGGGATTGACTTCTGGGGACTAAGGGAGATACTGCGGGGACCTGCCCTGGCCCAGGGCATCTCATGGGGATGCAGATTCCTTGGCCGCTGGCCAGATTCCCAGGACTTTGCAGGTGCAGGTTGGAATTTCACATGGCCAGACTTGGTCCTCAAGCCTGGATGCAGAACTCAATGTTTGCTCGTCGACATTTGCCTCAATGAAACAAGGAGTGTGACTCGACATCAGGGCTGTGCAAGGTTCCTGAGGCCTTGTACAGTTTGCAAGTATGGACACCAGCTGGTCTGCCGTGCAACCGCATCAGCAGCCTGCAGGCAGACAAGTGTGCACCAGATCCACATCCCAGCTGTGCTCAATGTTGATGAGCACCTCATCTCAACTCTGTGCAGTGCCACATGCAGCTGCACACATGCACAGACGCACAGAGCGTAGAGGGGTTGACTCACTGATCATGCCGCCAAAGTACTTGTCTGCATCCTGCCTGTCAAAGGCCTTGCCAAACTCATAGTCAACCCCCCTCTGTGTGTGAGCAGCTGCTTGGGGGCTGAGAGCAGCAGCCCCAGG
>JAABUV010008630.1_pt1 | contig 10242 bp, 13 predicted proteins | sample 5559971 | NCBI WGS metagenome assembly JAABUV01 (sample SAMN10711881, study PRJNA513362) | rock metagenome | isolation source: Antarctica rocks | place: Antarctica: Victoria Land, Knobhead nord | collected 2015-12-19
GCCCGGGCAGGTGTCCCTGGCGCGCACGCTCAGCGTGCACCCCGCCGGCGAGGAGCGCTCGCGCCACGACGCGGACGTGGCGGCCTACGACGCGGCCTGGCTCGCGCTGCTCAACGGCCTGGCCGCCGTACGCGGGGCGGGCCCCAAGCTCAAGTCCCAGGGTTTGGGCCCGGGGCTGCAGGATGGCAAGACGCCCGGCGCGCAGGGCGGCTGGGCCGTGGCCGCCGCCGGCGGCGGCGAGCGCGCGCGCGGCCAGGCCGCGCTGTCAGGGTCAGGGCCGGCGCCGGCGACGTGCGTGGCGGACGTGCCGCTGCTCCCGCCCGCGCCGTGGAACCGAAAGCCGGGGCACCGGGTGCGCGCCCGGTAACGCGCCGGCGGCTCGCTTCTCGCGCGCGAGCGCGGCGGCGCCGGATTGGCGGGACGGCGGGCGCGGCGCTGACAGCAGCGCGTGTGGCGCAGGGCAGCCTCAGCGGCGAGCAGGAGGGCGCGCTGCGCGCGCTGCGCGCGCAGTTCTCCGAGAGCGCCGCGTTCCACACCGACGACGACCTGCTGCGGTGCGGCGCCCGGCTTGTTGGGTAGGGTAGGGTCAGGGTGCGCGCACAGTTCCCCGGGAGCGTCCCGATCCACACCGACGATGATGCTGTGCGTTTGTGGATGCCCAGCTTTCTGGGCGCTCAGCCCGGGCGTCTGGTCTAGCTGAGGTCAAAGCTGGGGTTGCTGTAAAGCGAGCGGCTGCCAGGCACCTGCCCTGATGCACTGGACCAGGAGCGCACTTCAAGTGCAGGGAGGGGCTTGAACGTCCCTGGCGCCTCTCCTGTGCCGGCGCCGCCCGGGCCCTGAGGGGTGCACACGTGGCGTGTGTGCGGTGCGCCTCCTGTGGACTTGTCACAGGACTTGTCACAGGGGAGCGCACCGACGCCGGGCGGCCATGCGGATCTCCGTGAAAGCTGTGTTGCGGTCCGGGCATGCTGCCCGGGCTCTGCTGGTGCCCTGCTCATGCTCGCTGTCGGCGTGACGCGCGCCCGGGACGCGCGCAGGTTCCTGCGCGCGCGCGACTTTGACCCGAAGGCTGCAGCCACGATGTACGGCAACTACTGCTCAGTGGTGCGCCCGTGCTCCGGCCGCTTTGTAAGTGCTAGGACGCCTGCGCTGTGAGCAGAGGGTTTCAGAAGCGAGCCGCGCGGCAGCTCAAGCCTGGTGTGCCACATTCGGCTCTTGTCTGAGCAGCTGTGGCGGCGGCGGGCGGGGGGATTTGTTTCTCTCACGCCGTCGCCCACGTAGGCCCGCATGCAGCCCATGGCCGTGATATCGCTCTGTGCGCTGCTGTGCTTGGCTGCAGCGTTCCTGCTTGTTGTGCCCCCAGTCAGTGTCCCGGCCCTGGACTGCACGACGACCGCTCGCGTGTGTGCTGTAAAGATGAGAGAGAATCATACCTGGGATGTACATTCAGAGGATAGGCCATCTTGAATGTATGCATGTGTTTAGCAGTGGGCCCGCCGCGCGCAGTACCGGGCGCGCCTGCTGACGCTGCCGCTGCCCTTCCTGCGGCCGGCGCTGGGTCGCGCGTTCCGCCTGGACGCGCTGGCCGCGGCCGGCTTCCCGGAGCGGCCGCGCGAGCAGACCGCGCGGCTGGCGCCGCTGCTGCGCATCATCCACGCGGCCGCCATCGGCACCGACCGCGAGCTGCGCCCGGTGCGCGCGCGCCGCGGTTCTGCCGGGGTTGCTGGCAGGTTGGTGAGATACCAAGCGCATGCTGCGCCCAGCGCGTCCGCCCGTGGTGCTACTGAATGATCTAATGGCTGCATTGCTGAATCTTTTGGAGTGCAGGTGTGAGTTGTCTGTGGAGTTTGGGTGGCCTGTGACGGTTGCGGCACGGCGGCTGCCCGACATATACTTCAGGCCGGACGGGGAGGGGGCGGGGGATGAGGCTGTGTGTAACATTAGCCTGCAGTTTTGTTGTTCCCCGCGCGGCACTTCCTGCGTTCAAGTGCGGGGCATGGGGTGCTGCGGCAAGTCTTGTCACGTTGAGAGGCCGGCTGCCACATTAGTATTGCAGTAGGAGCAGCCGTCCTGTCCACGGTGTGCCCTGACGCCGGTTGAGTGCGCCAGGTGGTGTACCTGCGCCCGGCCGCGATGGTGAAGAGCGCCGCGCAGCCGCCGCTGGCGGACCGGCTGGCACTGCAGAGCGCGTCTAATGAGGCCGGCCGCCTGCTCTTTGCGCTGGCGTCTGCGGCGGCCGGGTACCAGGTCGACCAGCTGGTGCAGGTGTGCGCCGCTTGTGCAGATTACATACTTTAGATAAAGCGTTAGATTACATAAATGTTAGGTTCTACCCACTTTGTTACACGGGGACTGACGCAGTAGGTCATAGGTGCTGGTAGGGGTGCTCACAGGAGTCGGGATTTGCTGGGGGTTGCGTCACGCAGGCAGGCCTCAGGCGGCTCTGCGCACTGCATGGCCGGCTCCGCGCAGGTGCAGCCTGTGCAACGTCGGACAGCTCAAGCTCTTTTTGGAGGCCTGCGGCACGAGGATGATCCGAGTGCGCATGACCGGGAATAGGATAAGGATCGGGTGCCGGGGCCGCGCGCAGTCCTGCATCCAAGGGCCCGTGCGCCTGCAAGCTAGGGTAAGGGTAGGATACATAACCTACGCCTGCGAACAAGCGCCCGCCACCGCCAGGTGATCGACCTGGCGGGCATGTCGCCGATCAACATGCTGCAGTACGTGCGGCGCGAGGATGCGCAGACCGAGTGGCAGCACAACATGGACTTCTGCCCGGAGACGCTGAACAAGGCGCGCGCACGCCGCCTTGGCGTGCAGGGCCTCGCTCGCACCTCCGCCGCGAGTTGTCTTTGTTGCCGAGGCGGGTTCTTTGGCGGAGCCTTGTTAGAAGTCATGCTGGGAAGTGGGTGTCCAGGACACCTGTCGTGTTGCACGGCGCGAAGCAGGGTCTGAGCGGCCCACAGACAGGCGCTCTTGTGGGCATGCGGCGGCACGCTGCGGGCAGCCGACGCCTCTGGGCGCCCACATGCGCGATCAGCGCTGGCACCAGTGGGAGGGCGGGGCTCCGGGACCATGGGATAGATCGCGCGCCGCAGGCGCCAGCGGCGGGCGTGGCTGTTGTCAGAGGGTTTGGTTTAGGGTTGATATCGCGCACAGGAGAGCACTCATGCGGTTTGCTAAAACCCTATTTGCATTCGCCCGCGCGCAGGTCATCATCCTCAACGCGCCGCTGGGCTCGGGCCTGGTGTGGAAGGCGGCCTCGGTGTTCCTGCCGGCCAGCACGCGCCAGAAGATCGCGATCCTGCCGCGCGGCGGCCACGGCCAGGCCGAGCTGCTCTGCCTGGCGCGCGCCCGGCTTGCCTCCTCCCCCGCCGTGACGCGCCGCGCTGGCATGGCGCCCAGCGTGCCCGCATCTGCGCGCCAGGTCGACCAGAGGCCTCTGCCTGTCTGGCCCCGAACATGCGCCGGCTCCCGGCCCGCAGTCATGTGTCTGTGCGCCTGTGGGCGCCTCACCCGGCGAGGACGAGGACAGGGTAGGGAAAGGTAGAGTACCCTCGCTGTGGCTCATGCGCCCGCCCGCGCGCGCGCCAGGTCGGGCGCGAGAACGTGCCGACGTGCTACGGCGGCGCCGGCGAGCGCTACGCCTGGCCGGCCGTGGACCCGGTGCCAGCGCCGCCCGGCACCGAGCCGCCGGGCGAGAAGGCGGCGGCCGCGCTGGCGGCGGTCGGCACCACGATCGGCCACGTGGTCGCCGGCGCCGTGCGCGAGCTCGAGGCGCTGCCCGGCTGCCTCAGCCGCGAGTCCGTGCGCACGCTGTAGGCGGCCGCGGTAGGAATTCTCCCGGGGTTGGCCCCCACACTGCCTATTGCCCAATCCCGTCCGTGCGCACGCTGTAGGTCCCGCCGCGGTGGGCTTATTTCGGGGTTTGCCCCCCGCTATTGCCCAGTCGCGTCCGTGCGCGCGCTGTAGGCCCCCGCGGTGGGCTTTTCCTGGGGATATCCGGGATATCATATCCCCCAATTACTTCATGTGAGCACGGGCGCTGCGCTGGCCGCATGTTGGACAGCCACTGGCCATGTGCGGTGCCGATGCTGCCGATATTGGGCGGGCGCAACGCTGCCCGAAGAGCCGCCAAATGACCGGTGTCACGCTGGCAGGAGCGAGTACCGAGCATGCAGATGTCAGCTGTTGCTCTGCATGCCGGGGGACATGGCAGTTTGGAAGGCGAGCGGCACCATATACAGCCAGAGGCGCGGTCAAGATTCTCAGCGTAAGGAATTTGGCAGCGCTGCAGGTGCCGCATCACGGCTTTGCCAACTGGGCATCACTGTGATCACTGTGATTTCGCTTGCAGCTGCGCCAAGTGCCTGCGCTTCCCAAGCTCGCAGCGGCATATCCATCTGTCCTAGCAGCCTGTTCAGGTTACGCCGCATCCAACCGAGCGCGCAGGTTGCTGCTCGCTTGAGCAACGGGTATTTGTTGCTGAGCTGCGCAGAATCGATGCGCCTGGCATGCTCGCCTGTCTTCAGCCTGTTCAGCTTTTCCTAGGTGTGCGTCTCTCAGTGTCCCGGGGGCGGGAGGGTCTGTGTTGACCCACATGAGTGTGCTCCGCCTTTGTCACTTCCTGGGGCTGTCTCTGCGCTTGCAGACGACACGGATGGAAAGCCTTTTGCAGCCAATGCGTGCCCGGCACCGTCTTGTTTATTATCGTATGAAGTCGGAGTCCATACGCTGCAACCTAACGCACACTTGAAGTTGCCTTCTGCCTGTAACTTTTGGGACACGGTGTGCACCTGTGCTTGCATGAACCCCTGGCCAGGGGTGGCCCTGATTACAGCTCTGAAGGCCCATGGGTGGAACCTTGTTGCAACCAATCTCAAGCAGGGAACGTATTCTAAACATGCTTGGCAAAGTCTCCGGTGTGCAACCCATATCTGCATGTCAAATTTGCATGCTCGCAGCCACACAAGGCTGCCTCAAGGTTGGCGCCTGGAAGCGTGCCCACCCTGGTAACTGCTAAGCACAGCCCCTTCGCGAGCCTCGCTTGGACAGCATCGCCAGCCCTGCCAGCCCTGCCCCTGTCACCGCTGTCCCCCGCAGTCAGCAGCCACGTCGTGTCAAAGCCATGCTGGCGCATGAGGCGGCTGCTGACAGGCCCGTCTTTGGCGGCGCAGCAGCCCCACGCTCCGCCGCTGCCTCGCAGGCGCGCCAGCCACAAGGCAGCGAGCCGCAGCGCATGCGCCAGGCTCAGGCGACGCTGCCGGCGGCCTCCCCGGTCGCTACGTCGCCGCGAGGCGCGGGCTCGCGCGGCGCGGCGCCGCCGGCCGCGCCGGCCGCCGTCTGGTCCCAGTTGCGCGGCGCGACCGCCTCCAGGTCCGCGAGCGCCTCGCACACGCGCTGCGTGATCTCGCGCCAGACCTGGCCCCGGCCCAGCGCTTCATATAATCTGGGCTTCTGGGCATCTGGGCGTCTGCGCTTGTGCGGAGTTGCCAGCTGCATTCTGGCGTGCACCGGGGTGAAAAAACGGGCCTCTAGGGCCTGGAGAGGGCATGTGGCGGCTGGCATGCACATGGGCTGACCCATGCAGCCTTGACTGGTGGATGGGTGCTCTGTCCTCATTGCCACCATCGGCCGCACGCTCCGGCGGCCATTCGCCCGCTCGCATGCGGCGCACGCCCAGCGACAGGATTGCAAGGCGCCAGTGCGCGAGCAGCGACCACCCCGCAAGCCTGCCTGTAAGCCTGGCGGGGCGGCGCGGCGCGCCTGCGGCAGCACGTGCTCCGGGCCGAGGCAGCGCGGCGCCAGGTCGCCCAGCGGCACGGGTTCGCCGACGAGGGCCACAACCGCCTGCCCCGCGCGCGGCACGCGCCCGTGCCGCGGCAGCACGCGGCCCATGCCGCTGTGGTAGAATGGCAGCACGAGCGGGGCCCTGCGCGGCCGGGCTAGGGTCGACATCAGTGTAAGACTGGGAGCGAGGCGCGCATGTTGAGCGGCGCGCTGTGCACAGGCGCCTCACCAGACAGGCACAAGTGCACGGCCTGAGCACCGCAGAGCAGGAGGGCGAAAGCCACGTATTGGACGCACAGCTCAGCCAGGCGCTGCGCAGCACAACGTGTGAAAGGGCGAGCTACCGGCGCCCGGCGCGTACGCAGTCGCACACGACCTTGCCGATGCCCCACCGACAGGGCGCCAGGGTGCCCGTGTAGCCGACGCGGCCCTGCCGGACACATGTGGGCACTCTCGCATGCTGCTCACAAGCTGAGCTCCAGACCACGGCCTTGCCCCATAAAAGTGGGAGGGGCATTGCGCACGAGCGTCCCGTTGCAACGCCTTGTTGAACAGGTGCGCTGAGGCCAGGTTCAGACACGGAGGGAGAGGCGGCTCCAGCCCAGCTGCGTTCGCTTGGAAATGCGCGCACGGTGGGCAGCCAGTTGAGTGCAGAGCGCACGCGCCTCGGGGAAGAGGTGCAGCCACTCGCCGTCCGCCGCCAGGCGTGCGGCCAGCGCCATCGCCGGCTGCATCAGCCCCGCACCGCGCTCAATGGGCAGCACCTTGCCGCTGGTGAAGAACTGCCTGCCGCCGGGCGCAGCCTCAGGGCCAGCGGTAGGGTAGGGTACAGGAACAGAGTCGGGTAGGGGCCTAACCTCAGACTCTATAATTTACGGAGGAGGTGATGCGTGTGACGCGGCGTGTCTGCCCTGCGTCTCACTCTGCACAGCCCAGTGCATCCGTGCGGTCCAGAGCAACACTCCTCGTCCACCAGCTCTGGAGCACAGTGGAGATGCGGCGGGCGCGTACGTGACTGGATAGCCCGCCGACAACATCCCGGTGCAAGCATTGGCGGAGGCGGCGCGCGCGGCGGCGGGCGCTCCATGCAGTGCAGGGACGGCAAACGTGCCTTGTGGTACAGAGACCTACATTCTCCACACCCGCCGGCACGCGCGCGCGGCAGGGTAGGGTGATCGCGGGCCGCACCGCAGGAGCTCGTTACGGAAGCAGATCTCCTTGGCGCACAGCGACCAGCGCGCGCGGCCGTGCCGCGCCTCGCCCCAGAAGAAGCGCAGTGGCAGCATCGCGCTGATGACCACGGGGTCGTCCAGCGTGCTGCGCGCGGGGCGCGCGGCGCTCGGGTGGCGCGCGCCGGTCGCCGGGCGGGCGCGCGCTCTGTGCTGCTGCCAGGCACCCATTGGGCTTGGGCTTGCGCGCAAGCACGCGCATGGTGCAGGTGCGCATGGCCTCGCACGCGGCGGCTAGCCTCTCAACGCGCTCTGCGCCTCGCATGCATGCATCCGGCTCTTGTCAGGCAGCTGGCGCGCCGCGCATGAGCAGCCCTACAGCGCACCAGCAGAGCGTGCAGGCTTCCCCTGACCAGACTGACAGCAGCGGGCATGCTCGCCCAACATCATAGCCGCAGCGGCCTGCGAGGTGCGCCATGCATGCATGAAGACGGACATGTGCGCGTGCGCACGCTGAGCGCAGACGCGAGCATCATGCTATAGGGTAGGGTAGGGTTAGAATAGGGTAGTAGTTAATGCGCACCTGGTGTGGTTGCAGACGGTGATGAGCCCCACATCGGCCGGCCGCCGGAGCGCCGCCTCGAGCGCCGCCCCGTTGCGGACCTGAGCGCGCGCAGGCCGCACGGGTCAGGGACTGCCCGCGGCCTTTTGCCGTCAGGGGGCGCCCGAGCGGCCGTGTGTGCTGCCGCAGAGGCCTTCTGTGGCTGTGGTCCGCATGCCTGTCAGATGGCCTGCCCAGCACGACATGCATGAATGCATCCCCTGTCATGCGTCCGGGAGCCTGGCGGTAGCGCTGGCACAATGTTCAGCGCATTGCAGCTGTCCACTGGAGCACAGGTGCAGGTGTCACAGCACCTTGAACAGACAGGCAGGCACCCCGGAGAGTGACCAGGGGAGACCAGGGGACCAGGGGCCCCGGCGCGCCTCGAAGCTGTTTGCAACGCGCAGCAGCAGCTGCGACAGCGCCGCTACGGAGCCCAGGGTCGCGCTGCGCCCGTAGCGGCCCCAGGGCGGTAGCGTGTCCGCTGCTGAGTCGGGCCCTGGGCCCGTGCTGCCTGCCGCCGCGTCAGACATCCGTCCGGCCCCAGCACGCTCCACGCGCGGGGCCGCAGAGCCCGATGCCAGGTGCGTGCAGCGCCGCGAGTGGGGGGCGCAGGTGATACGGTCTGTTCAAAGGCGCCTGCGCAACGAGCAGCCCCTGTCCTTGGTGCACACTCGGGTTTAAGGTGTGTTCCAATGCTTGCAAGTAGGCTACCTTCACAGTAGCTGCGGTAAAAAGAGAGCAAATAACAGTACAGCAGCATACACAGGCACACCACAAGGTGCACCCTTCTCCTCACATGCTTGCAGTGACTCGAGGAACCGGGAGCGGGGCTTGAACACGCAGACTAGGGAGGTGCTGGCTTGCAGAATGGCTTACCAAGGACGTGCCTGGCAAGGAATACACGGAAGACACTGGGGATGCAGTGCCTGAAGTCCATCGCGGCCCACCTAGGGCCGGCAGACGTCCATCTCAATGTCCCAACTTCAGATTGCAATCTTTCCGCCCAGACAGGGAGCTCCTTGACATTCCTGTAAGGTGCGGAAGGGTGAACCCCCGGGGTGGGCTTCAGCGCGTGCGCCCGGGCGGGGCCGACTTCCTTGCAGTTAGGCGGGCCAGCCTGGATGTACCGATTGACTAACTTTTCCCGCTCGCTCAGCTAGTTGCCAAACCCGCGGTGGTACAGCTGCGGGCGGCGCCGTGCTGCCCCAGGCAGCGGGAAAACATCCCTGCGCATGCTGCCGGGTGTCGGTGCGCGAACGCGCGCGGTTTCCCCTTATTTTGCACCGGGGCCAGCTCGCCTGTCTCGGCCTGCTTGCCTTGGCTCCTGCGCAAGCGAGGACGGACGCGTTAGGTTCAAGGCAGGCAGGCGCTCGCTGCAGTCTGCCAACGGTGCTGTGGTGCGGGCCGATAGGCTTTGCACCTCTGCTGCTGGACTACACTGCCCTGCGAGTCCCTTTGGGGCCACCAAAGGCTGCACGGCGGAGCGCGCCGCACAGATGACTGCACACGACTGCCGGCGCAGCATGTGACACTGATTGCCCGCTATGCAGGCGCGCTGCGCAGGTTTAGAGTCAGTGTGCTGCCTAGCGCTTGCAGCACGCATACCAATGATTGGTACGGTACCAATTAGCAGTGTTCATGTATGGAGCAATAACCATCTGCCGGTCCACCGTCAGAGCCTAAGTGGTTGGGCACCTGCAGTGAATTCAAACTGCACTGCTGCGTGCACAGGGACGGGTTGCCAGCGTCTTCTGTGGGGCGGCAGCGCAGGTACGATTAACTGCCATGACTGCTGCGCAGGGCACGTCCAGGCAAGAGTGGACGCGCATGTCCCTGAACGACAGCGCGCGCGTGCTGGACTCCCCGGCGGCGCGCCTGCTCGGCGGCGGCGACCCGCGCACGCTGCCGGCCGCCAAGGCCGGCGCTGCGCCGGGCGCGCCCCAAAGCGCAGAGGAAGCCAACGGCGGTGCCGATGCCTCGGGCCTTGCGGTCGCGGCGGCGCCCGCGCCGGCGGTTGCCGTGGAGCCTGAGCCGCATGGACACGGCCGGGCCCCTGCTGGCGACCTATCGCTGGGCGCGGCGCGCGCGCGGGAAGCCACGGCGGCGCTCGGCGGCGGGCTCGGCCGCGGGCTCATCACGCGTGACAGCGCCGCGATGTATGAGCCCGGCAGGTGTACGCCGTGTGCACCCTACCCCAAGCCGCGCCTAGACGGCTGCCTGTCCTGTCCACCCGGTGCCCCTCTGCTACACTGCAAGCCCACCGGCCGCCGCCCCCGATTTGCACTTCGCCGCGAGCCCGCAGCTTGGAGCCATGACTGCTCTGCGTGCTCGGCGCCCCGCCGCGAGCGCGCCGCACCTTGCAGGCGCTAGAGCGTTTGGCGCACCCCGCTGCTGATGCCCACACACCAGGAGGGCCCTCAATGCGGCGGGCCGCGGCCCGGCCGCTGTGCCATGTCCCGCCTAATACCTGCCCTCAGGCCCGCCCCAGCTGTGAGAGAGCGGGCTGTGCTGCGTGCCTTGGCGCGCCGGCGGGCGGTCACGAGGCCGGCCAGGCGGGGTTGTTGCACAGAGCGGGCAGTGCCTGATCACCGACGGCGCGCCGCCGGCCGCAGGGCGGCGAAGCAGGGGCGCGCGCTGCCGCCGAGGAGTATATCGCCAGGCGGCGCCCACACGCCCAGC
>JAABUV010008632.1_pt1 | contig 10242 bp, 8 predicted proteins | sample 5559971 | NCBI WGS metagenome assembly JAABUV01 (sample SAMN10711881, study PRJNA513362) | rock metagenome | isolation source: Antarctica rocks | place: Antarctica: Victoria Land, Knobhead nord | collected 2015-12-19
AAGAAGATCAAGCTTGGGATCAGACCAATGATCTCATGGCTCACTTGGCCTCAACCGGTCAAAACCACTGTGCAGAGGTACTAGGCTGCCCGGATCTGGACGGTGCGCGGCAACGCCGCAACCTGGTCGACGGCACACAAGATCACGTCCACGCCGCGCGGGAACAGCGCGTGGTTGGCGGCCCACCCACTCGCGAACCCGTCTGGCAGCCCGTCGACCGCCAACGTCGAGGAGGCCGCAAGGCCAGGGCCTGACAGATCGAACAGCGCGCCGCGGCCGAGCGCTGCCACTTGCAGGATGACCGTCGCCCCCAGCTCCGGCGCGTCGTCGGCTCCGGCCGCGAAGGCGTCCAGCCGCACTGGCCCAAGCGCCAACGCCAATGCGGCCAAGTGGGCGTCCGCGCCTGGTGCGCCGCAGTGGAAGGCGATCCAGTCCCGTGCGGCCGAAGCGGCTTCGTCGAGCCAGAGCGGCGTGTCGGTGTCCGCCAGTGTCAGCAACACGGCTGCGGTCGCGGCGTCGAGCGTGGTTGGCGGGTTCAGTGCGGCTGGGATGGTCAGGATACGCCCAGGCTGGGCCATCGCATCCAGGATCGCGCGGAAACAGGCTTGGCTGTCCCGCACCGGATCGGCAAAGCCGGGGTGGGTCACGTTCATGGTTGCCCCGCTCATGCCGCGTTCACGCCTTGCTCATGATCGCATCGTCGCCAGGGTGTAAAACTGCACCTGGGTCGCGGCGGCCCTGAGGGACAGGGTTTCACGGCGCGCCGCTTGTGCGGTCGCCAAGGGTTGGATGACTGCGGCGTCCAGTTCCAGCGTAAGTGCCGGGTCTTGCAGGGCCGCGTCGAGCGCCGCCGCCAACTCGGCCTGGCGCAGGTCGCGGCCCAGGCAGTAGGCGTGGCCCACCCATCCGTCCGCAGTCCGCACCGTGCAGCGCGCGACCGTCGCCTCGCCCAAGTTGAACGGTGCGCCGGTCCCGCCCGCCCGGCCACGCAGCATGACAAGCCCGACCTCCGGCCCGCGCAGCCGGATGAAGGCCGGCAAGCGCCCTTCGGCGGCAACGGCCAGCTCGTCCGCCGTGGCGCGGGCGAGCACTGCCATCCAGCGGCGGCGGTCCGGCGGAGCAGAGGGTGGGACGGGCAACGGAGTCTCCGAAGTTGTCTAGACAAGTACAGGGTGGGTTCGCTAGCGTCAAGCCGAAGCCGCACGGGACCATGGCGCGCAGGATGACCATCGCATGACGGGCTCGACTGGACAGGCCGGCCCAAAGCCTGGCGCCCCGCTTTGGCGGCAGATCGCCCATTCGCTCGCTTCCGGCATTGGCCCAGGCGGGCTGCGGCCCGGCGACCGCCTGCCCACTGAGGCGCAGCTCGCAGCACGGCACGGCGTCAACCGCCACACCGTCCGCCGCGCCATCGAGACCCTGGTCCGCTCCGGCTTGGTTCGCGTCGAGCAGGGCCGCGGGTCCTTCGTGGCTGAGGACCGCATCGACTACACCGTGCAGCCCCGCACACGGTTCAGCGAATGGGTCCGCGGGCAGAATAAGGAGCCGACGGGCCGGGTCCTGCATGTCGGCCCGGTCGCCGCGACGGCGCAGGTCGCGGCCAGCCTGGGCATTCCACGCGGCACGACGGTGGCGCTGTTCGGACGGTTGGGCATGGCAGATGGGGTGCCGGTCAGCCTGGCGAGCCACTATTTCCCGCTGGATGCACGGCCGGGCCTGCTGGATGCGTTGCGCGCCGCGTCCTCAGTCACGGCCGCGCTGCGGTCGGTCGGCATTGCGGACTACCGGCGTCGGGACACCCGCGTATCGGCCCGCATGCCTACGGCTGCCGAGGCCGGGCTGTTGCAGGTGCCGCGCAGCCATCCGCTGCTGGTGTGCGAGAACGTGAACGTGGACTTGATGGGCGCCATAGTGGAATTCGGCGTCGCGCAGTATCCCAGCAGCCGCGTGCAGATCATGTTCGAGCCGTAGTCCGCTGGCTCAAGCTGAAGGGTCAACCTGGCTCCCGAAGTTGGACTCGAACCAACGACCGAGCGATTAACAGTCGCTTGCTCTACCAGCTGAGCTATTCGGGATCAGGTGGGACGCCCGTATAACCCCGCTCCGGGCTGGATGCAAACGGCTTTTCGAGGCTTGTTGGTTGAACTATGTTGAATTATGTTGCCGCATCCGCGTGGCCACCTTGTCGCGCCGGCGCGACTCTGGCATGGAAGGCGTGCTGCGGGCGTGGTGGAACTGGTAGACGCGCCGGACTCAAAATCCGGTTCCGCAAGGAGTGTCGGTTCGATTCCGACCGCCCGCACCATTTTAACAAATAGGGTTGGGATCGGTCGACCGATCCAACAGCCTGGCTATTCCAGCAGCAGGGATTCCGGCCGCAGCACGTCGAAGGTGCGGGTGCCGATCTCGGGCGGCATCGGCGCCAGCCAGGGCGCGGCCTGCAACGTCCTGCGCGCGTCATCGAAGCCCTGTGCCCAGCGCGCCTCCATCGTCGCCCGGCTGAACTCGTAGTCCTTCGACTGGCCCTGCGCGATGTCGGTCCGGTAGATCAGCTCAACGATGTCCATGCTGCTCAGGCTGCCGAGGGCGTGCAGCCACTGCGCCTCGTCCGTGGCGCGCATCTCCTGCGGCAGCTTGGCCCAGAGCAGGCCGACCAGGTGGCGCAGGTCGTGCATGGCTTTGAACTGGTCCGTGACGGCGCGGGTGCGGCTGGAATAGCGGATGTCCTTCTCCCGCTCTCCCGCAGCTTGCAAGGTGTTCGGCACCGCGCCGCGGGCCGGGAACAGGTCGACTTGGAACGTGGGGCGGCTCTGGTCGAACGTGCTGTCCAGCACGTATTGCAGCGGCGTGTTGGAGACCAGGCCGCCGTCCCAATAGAACTCGCCATCGATTTCGATGGCGGGGAAGCCGGTGGGCAACGCGCCGCTCGCCATTACGTGCTCGGCGCGGATGGTGGTGCGGGCATTGTCGAAGTAGGCGAAGTTCCCGGTGCGGACGTTCACCGCGCCGACGCTGAACCGGATGGCGCGGGCGTTGATGCGGTCGAAGTCCACCAAGCCCTCCAGGGTGGATTTCAACGGGCTCGTGTCATAGTAGCTGGTCGGCGCCGGAACGCGGAACCAGGCGGAGGGGTCCTGCGGGCGGAAGAAGCCGGGCTGGCCGAACAGCAGCGCCCGCAGCGATCCCGCCTGGCGGCCGGCGTCGCCAAGGTCGATTGAAGGAAAAGCGGGCCAGACCGGCGTGGTGATGCTTTCCCAGAACTGCCGTAGCCGCTCCACCCGGTATTCAGGGGCGTTGCCAGCGATGATGGCGGCGTTGATCGCGCCGATCGAGATGCCAGCCACCCAGTCCGGCAAGTAGTCCGAGCCGGCCAGCGCTTCGTAGACCCCGCCCTGGTAGCTGCCCAGCGCGCCGCCGCCCTGCAGCACAAGCGCCACCGGCTTTACATAGTTCGGTGGACGCGGCTTCAAGCTCGCCTCGCTCATCAGTGCTGCCTTTGGTTGTGTCCGGTGGAACTTAGGGCGGTGCGGTGATGGAAAGATAGCCGAGACCGTTGAAGCGTCCGGCGCTGATGGCGAAACGGCTGGTGTCGCTGGCTGCCAGGCCGGCAAAGGTCAGGCTGCTCGTCCCGCCGGTACTGGGGATGCTGACCCGCAGCGTGCGCCCGGTATGCCCAGGTGGGCCGTCGCTGTCCGACCAGGTGAGCACGGACCGCCCTGGCTCAAAGCCCCAGAGCACGACGGTGTCGGCGCCGGTGAAGCCGATCAACGTGTCCCAGTGCGACCCGGACGCATTGCCGTCGATGAAGTAGGCGTCGCGGCCGTTGGTACCGGCCAACAGGTTGGCGCTGGCCGGATTGACGATTACCGAGTTGGCTGGCGGCCCGGTGAAAAGTTGCGGGGCCGCCGGCAGATCAGGCGGCGGCGTGGGCAGCGTGCCCGCCGAGGTTACGATGACGCTGATGTCGCGGGCGACGCCACCCGCGCCGTCGTTGATCGTGATGGTCTCGAATGCCTCACCTGTGGCGGACTGGCCGGCGGTGAACAGCAGGCGTCCGGCCTCCGCCGTGAGTGCGGCGAGCGTGCCGGTCGAGGTGAACGCCCCAGTGGCCTGGTCGATATGGCCGGGGCCTGCGCCGCTCAGCGCGCCGATGGCCGGGTCGGAGAATTGGATGGTCAGCGTCTCCAACTGGCCCGCGTCGGCGTCCTGCAGCAGCAGGCCGGTGAACAAGCGAACCGGGGCGCCGGGCGTGAGAGGCTGGCCCGGCGCTGCGTTGCGGACCGTGGGCGCCGTGTTGGTCGCCGCAGCCGTCACCCGGATCACGAGCGTCGGACTCGTGCCGCCGGCGCTGTCCTGCGCCTGGACGCTCAGGTCGGTCGCCACCGCCTGGCCCAGGCTGGCTTGGTGCCGGGTCGGGATGAAGCGCAGGGCGGCGGCGGCGGCGGTCACGTCGGCGAGCGTTCCCGTCACGGTGTACACGCCCGTCGCCGGGTCGTAGCTGCCAGTGCCTAGGTTGGCCAGAATGCCGTTGGCCGGGTTGCTCAGCTTGATCTTCAGGGTTTGCGCCTGTCCGGCACCGGGGCCGGCGTCGGGGTCGGCCAGTCCGATGCTGGCGAAGGCCGCGAGCGCCGTGTCGTCCTGGGCCGCCTCGGCAACCGGCAGGCCCGTGAGCGTCGGCGGCGTGTTCCCAACCAGTGCCGCGAACGTCGCCGGGGCAGAGGCCGCGTAGCCGGTCGACGCCGTCACCGAGTTGACCAGCGTTGTTCCAGCCACGGCAGGGACCAACCGCGCCTGGAGTTCGACGATGACCTGCCCGCCCGACGCCGGTGCGTTCACCGCGCCGAAATCGAGCGTGAGCAGCGGCCCGGTCATGCTCTCGGACGGCGCAGGCAGCGTGGCTCCGCCTGCCGATGTGACCCCGCCCGCCTGCACGATGCGCGCCGATCCCGGCACGTAGGCTAGCCCGGCCGGCAAGCTGTCCAGGATATGGAAATCCGTGCTCATCCCAACTGGCAGGGCGACGGTGACGCGGAAGACCGCAGCTTGCCCATTGAGCAGGGTCGCTGCGCCAGGGCCGGCGAGGGCCAGGGTGACAACTGGCGGCACCGGGTCGGCGACGACGAGGGCGACGGAGTCCACGGCTTTGATCGCGGCGCCCGGTGCGCCGATGCTCACCATGCCTTGGAGGGCCACCGAATGCGGGGCGGGACCGTCCGGGGCGCGGGTCGGCCGAACCGTGACTTCGATTTGGATTTGGTCGCCGGTCGTGTCCTGCCCGTCCGCCGCGTTCAGCGTGTCGCCGAAGGTAATCCCGCCGGCGCAGTCCGCGGCCTGGGTCTGCGGGGTGATGTTGGCGCCGACCGACACCACTCGCGCCGACACGGCGGTGAAGCCGACCGGGAGCACCGGGGCTATATCCAGCGCGCGGCTCAGCCCCTCGGGGAGCGTTGCTGTGAAGTCGAGCGTCGCGGTCTCTCCCAGGGCGAGCAACGTGCCGGCGGTGTTCGGATCGCTGGTCGCGACCAGGGCAATTTTCACGGTGGGCAGGATGGTCGCCACCTCGGTCGTGGCGGTGTTGTTGGCGGCGGGAGCCAACGGCACGCGGTTGGCCCAGCCGGGCTGGGTTGCGTAGGAGACGATCTGCGCCGTGCTGGCGTGCACGGGGACACTGAGGTCCAGTTGGTCCGCGGTGCTGAGGGTGTAGCTGATGACCAGGATGTTCAGGCCGCTGTCGGCGTCGTAGCCGGCAAGCGGCGCCTTCGCGTCCAGCGTCAGGCCACCCTGGGGATCGAACAGGTCGCCGGAATAGGCCAGCGGCGTCCCGGCGCCGTCGGTGACGGTGATGCTGGCGCCGCCCTCTGGCAGCACGAACCCGCTTGGCATGGTGGCGCGGATGGTTGGGCTGTAGGCCCTCGCGCCGGGCGTTGTGTTCTCGACCGCGATGACGAAAGTGACGTCGTCGCTGGCGTCGACGCCGGACAGCCGGTCGGCGAACGGCTCCTGGGCCATCCCGGCGCTGCTGATGATGTCGCCGAACTGGCCGAAATCCGGGCTGTAGCCCGCGGGGCCGCCGGTCCCGGTCCACGTTGCATTGTCGTTCGAGGCGTAGACGGTCGCGGTCTGGATGCGCAGCGACGGCTCGTCGAGCGCAAGGCTGGCCTGGGGCGCCGCCACCGCCGCCTGCAGCCCGAACGAGTTCGACTCGGTCTCGGCCGCCGTGAAGGCGAGGAGGGTGCCGGGCGCGAGCGGGGCGGAGACGAGCAGGTCGAGCTTGCCGATCCCGTTGCCGTAGACGGGCTGGATGTCGCCGAAGTTGAACCGGAGCGCAGGGTTTCCGGCGGCGTCGGTCGCGGCCGTGATGCGCGGCGCCGTTGCGGTGTAGCTGCCGCTCGGCCCGAACTGCGCGTGGTCACCGGGCGGCGTCGGGTTGGCGCCCGCTGCGTCGAACACGAATGCGCCGCCGACGAGACCTGGAGCCGTTGCCACGAATTGGACGCCGTGCGCGGCGGTCAGCGGCAGCTCAAGCTGCATCCGGTAGGTCACGACGTCGCCGAACGCCGCATGCGCCGCACCCACGACCGGCACGCCGTTCACCGCAAAGACCGAGGTCTTGAGCAGGCTGGTGGGCAGCGTCAGGGCTGCGACGGTAGGGACGCTGCTGCTCAGCGCGCCTGCGACGGTGCCGCTGAACAGGGCGGTGTTCTGCAAGGGGTCGCCCTGGCCCAGCAGCCGGCCGAGCGAGGGCGCCTGCTGGGCCGTGTACAACGACTGGACCTGGCTGTGGAACGTGACGCTGATCGTGCTGTCGTCGGTGAGGCCGCCGGTGAGCTTGGCCGCCTGCAAGGTCGGGCTAAGGTCGAAGTTGATCGCCGTGGCCGCCGTCGCCGCGCTCCGCACGCCTGACCAGCCCAGCAGGTCGCCGCTGAACAGCGTTGCCGACCCTCGGCGGATCAGCACCTGCGGACGGAACGCCGTGTCCATGCGTTGGCCGTCGCCCAAGGTGTCGAGCAGGCGGAGGTCGGTGATGCCGCCCAGCCCGGAGCCGCTGACCGTCCACTCCAGGCTGCCGCCGGGCGCCAGCTTGTCGAGGATGGAGACCGACGTGCGCAGGCTGCGCCCGATGGCGCCAGTTGGGGATTGCGTTGCCATAACTTTCTACCAAGGGTGGTTGTCGCCCTGGGTTGCAGAATGCGCGGTTATGGTTGCGGCTTCGTTAAACCGGGCTATGGTCGCGCCATCAAGACGACAACCCCAACCGAGGTGCCCCAATGTCGCAAGCCATGAACCATCGCCTGGTCCTCGCCCGCCGCCCGGTGGGGGAGCCGCAGGAGGCCGATTTCCGCATGGAGCAGGAAGCCATGCCGACCGCCGGCCCCGGCCAGGCGCTGCTGCGGACGATTTGGCTTTCGCTCGACCCATACATGCGCGGACGGATGAGCGAAGGGCCGTCCTACGTGCCGCCGGTGTCAATCGGCGCGGTGATGACGGGCGGCACCGTGAGCGAGGTCGTCGCGTCCCATGCCGAGGGCCTGCAGCCCGGCGACCTCGTGGTGGGCGGGACGGGCTGGCAGGGCTACGCGGCCGTGGACGCGAAAGGGGTCCGCAAGCTGGAGCGCGGTGCGCTGCCGGCGTCCACGGCGCTCGGGGTGCTGGGGATGCCGGGCATGACGGCCTATTGCGGCCTGCTCAACATCGGGCAGCCCAAGCACAGCGAGACCGTCGTGGTCGCGGCGGCCAGCGGTCCCGTGGGGTCGATGGTCGGGCAGATCGCCAAGCTGCGCGGGGCGCGTGCGGTCGGGATCGCCGGGGGCGAGGAGAAGTGCGCCTATGTGCGGTCGCTTGGTTTCGAGGACTGCGTCGACCACCGCGGGCCGGACCTGCCGAAGCGCCTGGCGCAGACCTGCCCCAAGGGGATCGACGTTTATTTCGAGAACGTGGGAGGCAAGGTGTGGGACGCGGTGTTCCCGTTGCTCAACCCGTTCGCGCGGGTTCCGGTCTGCGGCCTGATTGCGCACTACAACCAGACGGCGCCGTCGCCGGGGCCGGACCGGTCGGCGGGGCTGATGCGGGCCGTGCTGACCAAGCGGCTCAACATACGGGGCTTCATCGTGTCCGACTTCGCGAGTCAAGAGGCCGAGTTCCGGCGCGAGGCCGGCGCCTGGGTCGCGTCGGGCCAGGTCAAGTATCGCGAGGACATCGTGGAGGGCCTGGAGCACGCGCCCGCGGCGTTCATCGGCCTGCTGAACGGTAAGAATTTCGGCAAGCTGGTGGTCCGGGTGGGGCCGGACGCCGCTTCGTAGGGCGACGCGGCGGCACGGAGGCGTGAACAGGCATCCGGCGTTGAAATGGGCAGCCGGGCAACAATATGTTGCAGTGCACCATTTCACTCAGGAACGACGCCATGAATTTTTCCCAGGCTTTGCAGGCGCTGTTGTCGCTGCGCTTTGGCGGTTCCCGTCCGGACGCGGTGCCGGCTGCGGTGCTTGACGACACGGCGTTGGCCGGTGTTCCGTTCGCCGCGCTGGAGCCTGCGCTGTCGCAGGAGCTGCATTTGACTGGGGAAGATATCTCTGGCTGGGCGATGGGCGGGTCAAGCTTGTCCGACTAGATCGCTGTCACCCAGACTGTGCAAAGCCCTCCGATGTCGTTGCGAGGAGTGATTGCGACAAAGCGATCCAGGGTCAGGTGCCTGAACGTCGGCCCATGCAGCCCTGAATTGCGCGCTGAAGCCGGCTCGCAATGACGGGCGCTTTTCGAGTGGCCTCCAGCCTGATCCGCTTTGGAATGATGCTGTGCCTGCTGCCTGGATCCATCATTGTTGGATGCACACTCCCCCGCGCTGCGATTGACGCCGTTTGATCTCAAGAAGATAGTCGTGTCCAACGATCCGCCCCACGATGGCGGACGATGTCCTAGGAGGACACGATGGCGACCCGTCGATCGCTGCTGCTGGGCGCTGCCGCCGCGCCGTTGCTGGGGCGCTCCGCTGCTACGCAACCGGCCGAACCGCTCCGCGTCGGCTGGCTTGCATCGCTCACCGGACCCAGCTCGGCGCCGGCCATCGGCTTCAACCGCGGCGTGGCGTTCGCTGCCGACGAGCTGAACGGCGCCGGCGGGGTCAATGGGCGCAAGGTGGAGATCATCACCCGCGACACCCAGGGCGACCCGACCAAGGCGGTGAACGCCACCCAGGAGCTGATCAGCCGCAGCAAGGTCCATGCCATCTGGGGGCCGACCAACTCCGGCGAGGCGCTGGCGACCACGCCGATCATGGCCCGCGCCAAGATGCCCTGCATCCACCCCTGCGTCGTCGACAGCCTGATCGACCCGGTGAAGTATCCGAACGCCTTCCGCATGGCGCCCAGCAACGGCCAGTGGGACGACGCGGTGCGCGGCTATGTGCTGAACACGCTCATGGCGCGCGACGTCGCGGTGTTCGGGGACACGACGGGCTACGGCACCAGCGCCGTCGCGGCCTCGGTCGCGGCGTTCGGCAAGGACGGCGCCAACGTGGTGAGCCAGTCGCAGATCGACGCGACGCAGCCCGACGTGACGCCCGACATGCTGCGGGCCAAGAACGCCGGCGCCGGCGCAGTCGTGGTCTGGAGCGTGAGCGTCGGCATGCTGTCCCGGCTGATGAACGTGCGGAACGCGCTGGGGTGGGACGTGCCGATCGTCGGGCACCCCTCGCTCGGCTCCGGCGAGGTGCGCGGCCTGCTGGAGAAGCCCGGCAACTGGGAGAAGGTGTTCATGGTGGGCTACCGGAGTTGCAGCTTCGGCGATGACGGCAAGCTGCCGGAGCGCAGCCAGGCATTCGTCGGCAAGCTCGCCGGCAAGGTGGAGCTGAACGACACCAGCCTGTGGTGGGTCGCCTGCGGCTATGACGCGGTGAAGCTGATCGCGAGCGCCGTGGAGGGCAGCGGCGCCAGCACGCCGGAGTCGATCATTGGGGCCTGGAACAAGACGATGGCGTATCCCGGCATCTTCGGCGACTACAGCTTCAGCGCCAGCAACCATAATGGCTACCCGCAGGCGGACGTGGTGATGTCGCGCGCCAACTCGCAGCGCGACGGCACGTTCGCCCTGGCGCCGGGATACACGTAGCGCCCTATGCTGGCGTCCATCATCGCGTCCGGGCTGGCGCTGGGGGCGGTGTACGCCCTGATCGGGATCACCTACAACGTCATGTTCTCGGCGTCGCGGGTGATGAGCTTCACGGCGGGGCAGTTGGGCATGCTGGGG
>JAABUV010008633.1_pt1 | contig 10242 bp, 9 predicted proteins | sample 5559971 | NCBI WGS metagenome assembly JAABUV01 (sample SAMN10711881, study PRJNA513362) | rock metagenome | isolation source: Antarctica rocks | place: Antarctica: Victoria Land, Knobhead nord | collected 2015-12-19
ACGTGTCGGCTGCGGGTTCGCCAACCAAGCCAACTACGAACGCCGTATCCTCGCCTACGCGACCGCACGGGACGCGGCGTGACCAGCCAGCACAACGTCACCGCTCACCCGGAACCACGGAGAGCCCATATGAGGCGTAGGAGGCTGCCAGCCGCGGCACGCACATGCCAAACTTCTTGATAAAGGAAGTCTGGGCTATCCATGTAACCGGAGGAGTGCAGGTCAGGTGGTCCTCCACGGCCGGTTCGCTGGGGGACGCTCCAGGCTCGGTGGATGTCCGCGGGTCTGTGGTGGCGTTCGTGGTGTTTTCGATGGCCGCTTGGTGGCGATGAGGTCCTGGTAGCGGACCGGTGGGTGGCTGACGGCGAGCTCGAGGACCCGGTAGAACAGCAGGCCGCGGCTGCGGGAGCGGCGCCGGTTGAAGCGGAACACGAACTCGTTCATGTAGCTGGGCAGGTGGGTGGCTTCCGTCGAGCCCTGATGGGTGCCCAGCAGCGCGTTTCTGCTCAGCTGGGGAGGAGCGTCACGATCTCCGAGCACTATCCACCGGTTCTGATCATTGCTCGCGCTTATCGTCGTGCTCGAACTAATGGTGTCTTGCGACTTCTCAGGCTTGAGTAACTTGGGCAGAGTGACGTGCAATCTAGCTGCCGACCGTTTTCGATGTCTGCGCGGCGGATGCCGCCTTGGCCGAATCAGTGAACCCATGGGTCTTCACCATGTCGCGGGTCACAGTATCCCCTGCGATAGCTGTGTCGATGACCGCGACCGCCCGCAGCCTGGAAGCCGCTCGCCTGGTGGACTTCATACCAATGAGGTCTTGGACTTGACATTTATAGAGGACAGTCGACGCAGAACGGTCGAGGCGACGCGCGACCTCCTGCACCCCATGGCCGCACTCGCGCAGGGTGGCGATCCGCTGGCGCGCGGTTTGACGCCTCCCCCCGCAGGGCGACTCCCAAGGGCCATCCTTCATCGGCTGCACAGCATCATCCTCACCAACGACTACCTACACATCGCGCCTCCACCGTTCGTGGCACACCAGGGTCTTGACTATTCCTTCCCGACGTGCCGCGTGAACACTCGACATCACGTCGAACGTCCAAGAGCCGAGTTGGGTTGTGAGGCGGTGATCTGCAAGACGGGCTTCCCCCTCTCAGGTACGATCTCAACGGATGCGGCTTGGCTGGACCAGTTCGGTACCCACGGTCTGATCCGCACTGTCGGTGACCCTTACCCGCTATTTTCCGTAGCACTGCTCCAAGATGCGATCCTTTGACAGTTCCTCGCTATCAATCTGCGCTGCGACTTGACCGTCCCGAAATACGAGCACTCGATCACACACATGCGCTAAGTCATCGAACTCAGTTGAAGCATATAGAACTGCGGCTCCGGTACCCGCCAGATCACGGATGATCTGAAATATTCGCTGCTTGGCGCCAACGTCCACACCTTGAGTCGGCTCCTCAAGCAGGACCACCTTGGGCCGGTTTTCAAGCACGCGCGCAATGATGACCTTCTGCTGGTTGCCTCCGCTGAGTGAGGCGAAAGCCGTGTCGAGGTCTCTCGGCACCACGTCAAACTTAGCCACCAACATCCCGCTGCGTCTACGCTCGGCGCGCTCGTCGAGAAACCGGAGAGCCCCACGCCTGTACTGGCGCAAACTTGAAACAGACAGATTCTCCCGGGTAGTTGCGCGTTGTATCGCCGATTGCCCAGGTCGATCCGCGGGCACCAGAACCATCCCCCTAGACTGACATTTTCTGGGGTTCGGAACACCCAGACGTTCTCCTTGGAGTTTGATCTCTCCCGCAGTGCGGCGTAGAGATCCGAATAATAGATGCGGTACTTCGTTGTGGCCGGCACCTGCGATACCGGCCAACCCGACCACCTCGCCAGCCAACAACTTCAATGAAACGTCCCGTACGGTTCGGCCGCAAAGTCTCTCCACGGTCACCGCTGGCCGGTCCGCATCCCCGGCGCGATGATTGATGGCAGGATACATCTCACCGAGCTCACGTCCGATGATGAGATTGACCAGCGTCCGCGAAGTCAAGTCCTCCGCTATATGATGGCCAACTATCCGTCCGTCACGAATTGTCGAGACTTCATCGCTACGTGACAACACTTCGTCGATTCTGTGGCTAATGAAGAGTACCGCTGAACCGGCAGCCGTCACTTCACGCACAGCAGAGAACAACAACCCAACTTCATGATCCGGAAGCGAAGCCGTCGGTTCATCGAGAACGACCAGGCCTGTGGACTGAGAGTCTTCGAGCGGCTGCAGCGCCCTGATAAGGCCCAGAACCGCGCGTTCCCACGGCGCCAAGAGAGCAACATTGTCATCGACATTTCGTTCCACACCGAACCGTTTCAGCGCGGCGCTCACCCGCGCACGCTCGGAGCGCCAACTAATTTTCCCCAGCCGTGTGCTGTAATGGCTGGCCCGTACGTTGTCAACTATCGGCATGGTATCAACCAAACCGAGGTCTTGGTGCATGAAACTCAATCCAAGACCCTGACGCACTAACGCGGGCGCGTGGTCTGGAACTGCGACACCGTCCACCTCGATACGGCCGGAGTCGGGACGATAATAGCCAGACAGACATTTGATCAGCGTCGACTTTCCCGAGCCATTCAAGCCCACAAGCGAGTGAACGGTACCGGCTTTAACGCTGAGATTAACCTTGTCAAGCGCACGAACCGGCCCAAACTGCTTGGATAGATCAACAACGCCCAGCACCAGTTGCTCACTTGATGAACTTGTCATCGGCAACTCCACTCCCACTTCTAGTCATCCAATTGAGGACCCGATCATGAAACTGCCAGCGCGCCTCCGCATCCGTGTTGTGCCCAAAGGCGCCCAAGCATTTCTTTCCACCTACTACGCTACACTCCACAGTGCTTTGAAACCCGCTTTGTATTCCGTACCAAAGAGAGCATCCTCACTCTTCACGTCGACGCCTGAAAGGTTCTCCTTGTCAAAGAAGCGAATGGGCACCACTGGGTCGCCCGGCTCAAGTCCCAGCATGCCGCGCATCGCCTGGTCGACCCCCTGCCAAGCCATCCAAGTAGTAGGCTGCCCAGGATCCGCGACCAACGGACTCCCTTGATCAATAAGGCTCAGCGCCGCCGGTGACGCATTGAAACTCACGATCTTGACCCGATCAGCGGCTCCACTCCGTTGTACACCCGGCACCATAAAGAGCGCCATGCCGTCGTACAGGGGAAGCAAATAATTGACTGAGGGGTCAGAGAGGATGACAGACGACGCCTTAGACGGCAACTCTGTCTGCCATGCAGCGACTGCGGTGCTGTTCTTATCGTATTTACACCCTCCGCACTGGTTAAGGATCTCCTCCATACCAGCGACCTGAGGCGGTGCCGCTTCCTTCAACTCGTCAACACCGAAGATCAACGCGTTAGCCTTGCCCTTGGTATCAACAACGGCCTTACATGCCATCAATTCGCCGGAGACGGTCCGAGATGGCCCGGTGCTCCCGAAGACAGACGCGCCTGCGCCTTGGCCAGGCTTGCCCTTATCGGGCTGGTTGCTGAGCTCGCTGACGACTGTTATTCCCGCATCTTTAGCCTTCTTCAGAACAGCGGCGGTCGGCTCCAGGGGAATTCCAAGAAGGATAATAGCCGACGCTTTCGTATCGATGGCCTGTTGGATGCCTTGTTGCATCCGAGTGACATTGCCCTTAGTATCGTATACGGATACGTCGAGACCCACGAGTTTGGCCGCCTCACTAGTAGCAGACGCGGCCTGTGCGATAGCTGGCACCGACTGGTCCAATGACACAAAGACGATTCGTTTGCCCTTCAACGTTCCGGTCGCAATCCCCGGGCCGGGCGCTTTCCACGTGAGGGGTTGTCGGGCTTCCTTCAACATGGAGTCACACTTTTGGACGATCTGGGCGTTTACAGTCGCGGACTGCGAATTACCAGACCCCGTCCCGGATCCGGCATTGGAGCCACAGCCGGAAATTCCAAGAACCAGCCCAACGGCAGCGCCAGTTGCGAGCCAGGCTCGCCCTTGCAAAATCATCTTCGTCGGCATGGAATCACACCATTCTGTGAGTAGTAGTACATGCACTTCGGGACAGTCGATTGTTCATTACGCCCCCTAGCGATCCGCGCTTCGCGACGCGAAAACAGCAAACGCGACCGCAATCATTAGGGCACCGCCATTGAACACGTCACTTACCCAGTTACTGGCTCCGAGCATCAGCAGGCCAGTCGTTCCCGTCGCCAGCAGGAAAACACCCACTACCGTGCCCCATGCGTTATACCGTCCTCGTTTTATCGTGGTGGCACCCAGAAACGCTGCGGCGAACGCGGGCAATAGGAAGGGCGCTCCGTATGTGGGGTCTGCCGCCCCAACCTGGGAAAGCAAAATCACCCCGCTTAGCCCGGCAAGCGTGGCGGATGCCACGAGCGAAAGCCAGCGCACTCGATCCACCGGAATTCCAGATAGTCTCGAAGATTCGCGAGACATCCCAGTAAACAATGTATGCCTGCCCGCAACCGTATGCTCAAGGACAAACCAGAGGATGAGTGCGACAAGAAAGGCAGCATATGCCATTAGACTAACGCCCAGGAAGGACTCCCGGGCGGGAGTAGTCAAGGAGCTGGGAACCCCACCAATGGTGGTCGGACCTGCCACGCCAGTGGCGACCCCGGTGATTAGTGTCCCACTTCCCAGCGTCGTTATGAACGAGTTTACCCCGAACCGTACGACGAAGAGGCCATTAACGAATCCCACGAGCGCAGAGGCCAGCAACGCTGCTGCCAAACCGGCCGCCAATGGCCAGCCCTGCACCGCCGTGAGGTAGGCGAGCATGGACGCAGAGAGCCCAACCACGGAAGCTACCGACAGATCAAACTCCCCAGCGGATAAAGCTACAGTTAAGCCTAATGCCAAGACGACTAGAACCGCCTGGTTAGCGAGGATCGATTGAGCACTGGTCACAGTGAAGAATGTACCCGGTCGCAATAGCGAAAAGAGGATGATCAATAGAGCCAAGATGAGCACAATGGCATACTTGCTCGCTATCTTGCGCGCGAGCTCTCTTCCGGTCGCTCGACCCCACTTCTTCTTCCCCTCCACGCGGCTGGACATAGCATCCTCCTTATCGCCCAACCGTTCGGTCGGGGGGACGCTAGGCTGAATGTGGCTCACCCTCATCACCCGTTCTTTTCCACTAACGTGAAGCCGCAGTAGGGACCTGCTGCGATGCTCTCTTGCCCAATTCTCGATGTAGGCTTCATGGGTGGGCGCGGTTGCCCTATGAAACCCGAGCTAAGAATGTGCGCACAAGCTTATTGAATAGTTCTGGCCTATCTGTGCAACTCTTATGACCAGCGTTCGGGATAACTGTCATGATGGCGTTTGGCATTGCCGTCGAGAGACGTTCAGAATACTCGCGGGGCACTTCGATGTCATCACTACCCCAGACAATCAGCGTCGGTGCTGTGATGCTCTGCAACTGATCGTCGATATCCCAGTCGCGGATCTCTTCCAATGCACCGACGTAAGCGTCGATGCGAGCTTGGCTCCACGATTCGCCCGAGTTAACCGGATTCTCCGCAGACAGGAAGCCTTCACCGTGGGCAAAGATCGAGTTGATGTTTGCCATGAGCTCATAGCCACCCGCACGAAGAGAACCGATAAGGGCGTAATCTATGAATCGGCGGAAGCGCTCCGTTCTGACGGCACTGAAAGTATCGGCAAGAACGAGCCGACGGACACGACTTGGGTGATCCAATGCGGTCTGCATAGCCACCGCGCCGCCGAGCGATAGGCCGACCAAGTTCGCCCGCTCGACGCCTTCCTTGTCCAGTACCGCCACGACATCTCTGGCGCATGCTTCTATGGCAAATGTCCCTGCATGCTCGGATTGGCCAAAGCCCCGATGATCCATCACGATCACGTTGAAAGATCGGGATAACTCCGGGACTTGACCAGCCCAGTACGTCTCGGAACTTCCGGTGCCACCATGTAGCATCACTACAGTTGGCCCACTGCCGCTGACTGAGTAGTGGATGTCGCCCATTGTTACTCTTGGACAGCTGCCACGAGGCGGATGGGGGATCCAGTGCCGGCACGGATGTTCAGAGGGAAACCGAAGAGGGTGAACCGCTTGCCGGCGAGGGGCTCAAGCGTTCCAACGTTCTCGAAGTGGGTTACACCGCGCCGCGCGCAGACCTGGTGCACTGGAAAGTCGTACCTGCCCGGAACGTCCACGCTGGGGGCCTGGTTGCCGAAGTTCTTCACGCCTTGGTCGATGAGCCATTCGGCTGTTTCTGGTTCAAGTCCAGGTGATCCGTCAAGGTACTCGTCCGTGCCATGGGTACGCTCGTAATGTCCCGTATAGATCAGAACGATGTCATCGTCCATGAGCTCTATCTTTGCAGCGTTGAGTGCCTCTTCGATGTCAGCGACGGTGATTCCAGATCGCGGTTCCTTGTGGGACAGGTCAAGACAAACGGCATCGCCGCAAAAGGTGCTTAACGGCATCTGGTCGATTGTTGGTGCCTCCGGGCGAGGGTCCATGTGACTGATCGAGTCAACATGTGTGCCAGCGTGGTCGGACAGAATGAGCAGGCTTGCGGCATAGGAAAAGCCACTGTTCAGAGCCTCCTTGGAGTGTGCGTGTGTCTCAAACGGATAGACCTCAGTACGAGGATGAAGAGCGTGGCTTTGTGTGTCCTTCGACAACTCTTGAGTTAGGTCGTAGAGCTTGGTGTTGCTGCCGAACAACCGCGAGACACTGGTGCGGTCTTCATTCATCGTCGGAGCCATAGTCGTCTCTCACCTTTCATCGATGATGTGTAACCGATGTGACGTCCACACGTGTGGCGGACATCACCTATGCTATGGCTGGGTCGACGGGAACGCCATGTGAGTAAACACCGTGCGACTTGCACCGCAGTGTGGAATCTCCCATGTGTTGTGCCGCTGGGGATGGTTCCGTATCGCAAGCCCCAGGCGTCGGGCAGGGTGTGCACCTGGTCGGCGGCGGTGAACGTCAGCATCAGCGCGGCCCAACCCAGGATCAGGCGGGCCCCGTTCTCCCGCCCCGTGCACGTCGATTCGGTGCTCTGCTCCCCCGCCAACATGATGCTGGCCCTGGTGCTCATGGTCTGCAGCTGTGCGCTCATCGGTGGACTCCTCTTCCTCGTTGTCCCCGGCCGTTCCTCGTGGGTGAGGTCCGTGCCGAACGTTCGCCCGGTCTCGGCTGGTGGGGTTCTGCCAACCATTCCCCCGGGCCGCCCGAGCACGGCGTGCTCAAAGGCCCCGAAGGTGGTCCGAGCACAGCGAGAAGGGGCGGGGGTTAGAGAGAGAAGTTTTCCGGGGCTCCCGCAGGGACCGAGCCCGGCGAGGCCTGGTGCCGGAAAAATTGTCGACCGCTCATCGGCCCCTTGCCGCCGCAGGGGCACCCACCCTTGACGAAGTCGGGCGGCCGGGCCGGGAAACAAACAACCACCGGGGGTGGCCGTGAGGGACGAGCGGGCGCCCCCGGTGCCCTGCTGCGGTGATCGAGCGCCAGCGAGACGACCGCACCCAAATCGGTGGTGCAGGCGGCATAATCACCAACAACGCAGAGCAACACGCGACTTCAGTTACACCACTCCAGGGGACTTACCCGCCGCCAGCCTGCTACCGGGCCACCTGGCAGCTACCCGGACCGGACTCACACCGTCACGTGCTCGACCACACAGAGGGTCCTTAGCCTTGATCTTTCGCGTTCGCCGCGTGTCTGATGTGTCGGCCTGTGGCGGGTCGTGAGGGTCGTTTTCGTTCTCCGTTCTGTTGGTAGGTGTGCTGGTGTGGCCCGGGTGATCAGTCGGGGTGGCCTGCCGGGTTCCACGGTTCCGGTGGTGGTGGAGTGTGGGTCGGGTTTGTGCTGTTCAGACGGGCGCGGGAGGTGCTTTCAGGCGGGTGAGGGCCTCGCTGCCGGGTTGGTTGGTCCAGACGGCCGTGGGCAATGTTGGCGGTTCTGGGTGTCAAGCATCTAGGTCTCCTTGAGTGCTGGTTTCTTCAACGCGGTGACGACGCGGGACGGACTGGGGCGCCCGAGTTGTTCGGCCATCCAGACGCTGGTGGCCACGAGGGACGTCAGGTCGACGCCGGTCTCGATACCGAGGCCGCCCAGCTGCCACACCAGGTCCTCGGTGGCGAGGTTGCCGGTGGCCGAGCGCGCGTACGGGCAGCCGCCGAGACCACCGGCCGAGGAGTCCACTGTGGTCACACCGTGTTGCAGCGCGGTGAGGGTGTTGGACAGGGCCTGACCGTAGGTGTCGTGAAAGTGCACGGCCAACTCGTCCGGGGGTGCCTCGATGGCGTCGAGGACGGCAACGACCTGCCCGGGGGTGGCCACGCCAATGGTGTCGCCCAGCGAGATCTCCTGCGCCCCCATGTCGCGTAGCGCGGTGACGATGTGCGCGACCTGGGCGGGTTGCACCGTTCCTTCCCACGGGTCGCCGAAGCACATGGACACGTAGCCGCGGACTGCCAGCCCTTCCTTGCGAGCCCGGATGACCACCGGCTCGAAGACGGCCAGTGACTCCTCCAGGCTGCGGTTGAGGTTGCGGCGGGCGAAGGTCTCGGTGGCGCTGGCGAACACGGCGACCTCGCGTACTTCGGCGGCCAGGGCGCGGTCGAGGCCGCGCGCGTTGGGTACGAGTACGGGCATGCGGATGCCCTCGGGAGCGGGGCCGAGCTCGGCGAGCAGCTCCTCGGCGTCGGCCAGCTGCGGCACCCACTCCGGGCGGACGAAGCTGGTCGTCTCCACCGCCCGGAGCCCCGCGGCGAGCAGGCGGCGGACGAACTCGATCTTGACTTCCAGCGGCACGAGGTTCTTCTCGTTCTGCAAGCCGTCGCGGGCGCCGACCTCGTAGATGGTGACCCGTTCGGGCATTCCGCCCAGTGAGGCGACGCCGTAGTCAGGCATCTTCGGTCTCCGCTTCGACCGTGCTTGCTTCGACCGTCGCTAGGTGTGCGTCGACGGCTACCAATTGTCCCGCGCGGACCGCTAGCTCACTCACCGTGCCCGCGTGGGGCGCGCGGATGGCGTGTTCCATCTTCATGGCTTCCACCACGACCAGGGCCTGCCCAGCCGCGACGTGATCGCCCTGCTCGACGTGCACGGCGATGACCGTGCCGGGCATTGGGCTGCGCAGCTCCGCCTCACCGGCCGCGACCGTGCGAGTGCGCATTGTGGACAGCTCAGTGACCGGCCACGCTGCCCCGCCGCGGCCGACCCACAGGGTGTCGCCGTCGGGGGCACACAGCCAGGTCGTGGTCCGCCCGTCCACCGTCAGCGAGAGTTCCGTGCCCCGCTGTAGGACGGTCGCAGTCACGGCCTCATCATCGTCCACAGTGATCTGATCACCACACACGGCGACCTCGCCGAGGGTGGTCTTCCACCGTAGGGGCGCTTGCTCACCCATCCGCCACCCGGTGGGGGCCGCCCACACGTCGGCGGAGCACTGGTGCATCCGAGTATGCAGAGCGAAGCAGCGCAGGACGTCCTGCGGAACCTCCCGCTGCACCAGCTGTTCCAGCTCACGCTCGACCAGGCCGGTATCCAGCCGTCCGGCCTGCACATCGCTATTGCTCAACAGCGCACGAAGAAAGCTGAGGTTGGTCCCCACGCCGAGCACCGCGGTCCGGCCCAACGCCGCATCGAGACGAGCCACAGCCGTGGCCCGGTCGGGCCCGTGGGCGATCACCTTGGCCAGCATGGGGTCATAGGTACTACCGACGTTCACGCCCTCCGAGAGCCCCGAATCCACGCGAATCCCCGGCCCGGACGCCTCCCGCAGCAGCAGGGCCACGCCCCCGGTGGGCAGGAACTCCCGCGCGGGGTCTTCCGCGTACACCCGGGCCTCGATGGCGTGCCCGGTCATCGTCACCTCGTCCTGGCCGAAGCCCAGCACCTGCCCCGCCGCGACCTGCAGCTGCTCGGCCACCAGGTCCACCCCGGTGACCAGCTCGGTGACGGGGTGCTCCACCTGCAGCCGGGTGTTCATCTCCATGAAGAAGAACTCATCCGGGGCGTCCGCACTGACGATGAACTCCACCGTGCCGGCCCCGGTATAACCGCAGGCGCGCGCAGTTTCACACGCCGCGGCACCAATCCGGTCCCGCGTGGCGGAGTCCAGCAGCGGCGACGGTGCCTCCTCGATGATCTTCTGGTGCCGCCGTTGCAGCGAGCACTCCCGCTCGCCGAG
>JAABUV010008634.1_pt1 | contig 10242 bp, 13 predicted proteins | sample 5559971 | NCBI WGS metagenome assembly JAABUV01 (sample SAMN10711881, study PRJNA513362) | rock metagenome | isolation source: Antarctica rocks | place: Antarctica: Victoria Land, Knobhead nord | collected 2015-12-19
ACAGTCGCTGAGCATACATCACTACTCTCGTATCAGGTTGCGCCCCAAGCACGGCTCTGTGCAGCTGCTATGAAGCGCAAGGCCCCCACCGCGGCGGTGGAGGCCGTGAAGGTCACAAAATCCAAGACAGTTGATAGCCCAGGCGCCGTCAGGGAGCTCAGCACTACAGCACCAAAACGGCACGCCTGCATCATGCTCTGCCTGCTGGATGTCCTCTTGTTTCTCTGCTGCCCTGCACTCCTGACACTGTTTGGGTTTGCTCTATGGGGCAGGAGCAGGAAAGAGGTGAAGAGCGCAAAGCTCGCCAAGCGCAAGCCAAACTACAGCCTGGTGCAGGTGGGTGGCACTGCCTGTCTTGAACGTCCGCCGCACCTGCCCCCAGCGGTGTTGCCAACCTGTTTGTTGCTCACTGCAGGATGCCGTGGCCAAGTGGGAAGTAGCCCGACGCCGCGACGTCAGCGCGTCTGAGCGCGCCGAGCTGGTGTCACAGCTGCTGCAGCAGGTGGGCACGCGCCTGGCCTGTGCTGTGCGGCGCGGACGCAAGGCTGCTCCGCAGGGCTCTGAGCTCCGAGCGCTGTAATCTGCAGGTGCAAGGGCGCATGGCAGAGATCTCCGCCTCGCACACTGGCTCGCGCATCATCCAGGCCTGCATAAAGCTCGGCAGCCAGGAGCAGCGGCGGGTGCTGCAGAAAGAGCTGGCGCCCGCGTTTGTGGAGCTGGCAAAGAGCCCGTACGGCCACTTTGTGGCTTCCAAGCTGGTGGGCACAGCCACCAAGGTGGAGCTGGCGGGTGCGCGCGGCGCCCGAACCTCTTGCGCAGGCTCGCGCGCCTGCTTGCACAGGGGGCCAGCGCTGGGCCGGCAGGTGAAGCTGCCCGTGATGCTGAAACTGCGTTATCATTCCAACAGCGCCCCGGTCACCCGGGCCACGCTCGTGCGGACGCTCAGTCACTGAGGCTTGCCTTTGCTATATGCTGCCTGGCAGTGCTGGGCGTGGTTTGGGTGCCTGTGGGCCGAAGCTGGGCAGGTGTGAAACCCAGGGCCCGCCAGTGTCGCTCTGCGGTCATGACCTGTCCGACAGAAAGTGCGGTGGCACGTCAGACGCGCTGCGCGCCCCCAGTCTGTGCCGCGCAGCGCTGGCGGGCCCCCTCAGCATCCCGCACCCCCGCGTGCGCGCACTGAGCCTGCGCCCTGCCCATGCATGGGCAGGGCTGCTGCGGCTCGTGCAGGGCCGCACGCCGCAGCTGCTGCGCCACCCGTGCGCGTCCGCCGTGGTCGACGAGCTGTACAACCGCGCGTCGGGGGCGCAGCGCAACATGCTGGCAGCCGAGTTCTTCGGCAGGGAGTTTGCGCTCTTCACGCAGGTCCGCTGCCGGCTGGCGCGCAGCGCAGAGGGCGCACCAGGCCATGTGCTGCCCGTCCGACACGCGTGCGCGCGCCGCAGGACAAGGCGCCCGAGAGCCTGGCAGCCGCGCTGCGGGGCGCGGACGCGCTCAAGCAGCGCGCAATCGTCCAGCGGCTGGCCATCCACCTGCTGCCTATCATGGAGAAGGGGCTGCTGGACGCCGTGCTCTCGCACAGGCGCGCCCCTCCACGCGCCAGGGCCGCCGCCGGGCGGCAGCGCGCCTGCAGCGGCTCGCCCGGGCCTGAGCAGCCCGGCGCGCTCGCGGCAGGCTGCTCGCGCAGTACCTGCAGGCGGCGCCGAGCTCGGCGGTGGCGGAGGCGGTGGAGACGCTGGCCGGGCCGGGCCTGCTGCGCATGGTGCACACGCGCCACGGCGCCTTTGTCGCGTGCTGCGTGCTGGCCTTTGGCACGCCCAAGGACAGGAAGAAGGCCGTCAAGGCGATGAAAGGCGCGCCGCTCAACCGGCGCTGCGAGCTGGCTGGGCGCTCGACGCCGCGCGGGGCCATGAGCGGGCCGTGCGCGCAGGGCATGTGCGCACCATGATGGAGGATGAGTGGGCGCATGTGGCGCTGCTGTCTGCGCTGACGCATGTGGATGACACCGCGCTGCTCGCGAAAACGCTGGTGCCCGACATCCTGGTGCGGCCCAACAGGCCCCAGGTCGGCCATGCGTGGCCGCCTGGCGCCTCTTCACCCTGCCGACCGATTGTCGTGGTGCAGGCGCACCTGGACGAGGTGGTGGTCCACCGCTACGCGCGGCGCGTGCTGCTGCACCTCCTGGCGCCCGACAGCCCGCGCTATCTCCCGCCGCACCTGCACGCCTTCCTGCACCCAACGCAACCGCCCCCGGCAGAGGTGCGCCTGCTCGGGCAGGCAGACCTGCATGCGCTGCGTCGCCGGAGCCGTGCGCCGACGCCCGCGCCGCGCCCAGGCGGCCGGCGCTGCGCCCGACGCCCTGGGTGTCAGCAAGAAGAGCCAGGACGCTCGGCGCATGGAGGTGCTGGAGTCTGGGCCGGCGAGCCTGGCGCATGCGCTGGTGCGGGCGTGCGCGCAGCATGCGGGCGCCTGGCTGCGCTCCCCGACGGCCTGCGATGTGGTGGTGGAGGCTGCGCGCGGCGGCGCGGGAGGTGAGGCGTCAGAGGCGCACCCGCCTGTGTGCTGAGCAGACACGCCGGAAGGCTGGACTCAGCATGCGGTGCTCTGCAGGCGCGCTGTGCCGTGCGGACGCCGAGGGCGTGCCTGCGCTGCATGCGAGTATCGTTGCCGACCTCGTCGCACCAGCCGATGCACCGGCCGATGCACCGCCGGCGGACGAGACTGGCAAGCCTGGTAAGCTGTGTGACGAGCAGCAGTGCCTGGCTGTGAGGCTGAGAGCGAGCACGGCTCGGTCACGGGCGCCGTGATAGAAGCTGCAGGAGCGGCGCGCGCAGGCGAGTCTGCGCTGGACAACTTTTATGCGTCGCGCGCGCTGCGGCGCCTTGTGCTGTTTGGCAACGAGGATGGCAGCGGCGGCGAGGCAGCGCGCAGCTTCACCGGCCGGCTGTGGGGTGACGTGTTGAAGGGGCGGTGTGCCGCTCTGCTGACCACGCACGGCGTCAAGGTGCGGCAGCGCCTGCAGCCGCCCCTCTCTGCTCACCCTGGCTCTGACACGGTGTGCAGTCAGCAGTGGGCATGCTGCACGCAGGTCCTGGCGGCGGTGTCGCAGTGCGGCGACGCGCGCGCTCGCCAGGAGGCGGCGGCCGAGCTGTCTGAGGTGGTGGAGGGGCCGCTGGATGCCTGGGCGGCCGCCCTGCTGGGACAGGAGCACTTTGGCGCACGTCGTAAGTAACCAGGCAGCGCAGCACACACAAGAGCCTCGCAGGACTGTCCTAATTCATAAGCAGACAAGCGTGATCAGAGCAGGGTCACCGGGTCCTCTGGGACTACAAAGCTGATAACCTCAAGCACACACACGCAGCGCGCAATGACACGCGAGTCACCAAGCAGTTCTGTGATGCACAAATATCCTAAAACACATCAGGCGTTGGGCGGCAGTGCCGGCGAAGCAGAGCCCGGCAGTTGCAGGGGCGCCACCATCTGCAGCGCCTCCACCTGCCGCGCAGCGCTCCCCCGTCGCCTGCCGCGCTCTGGGCCGGCCAGACAAGACAGGCTCGGGATGGGGCCCGCGCCTGGGTGGGAAGGGCCGCGTGTGGCAAAACAGCGCTAGGGTGCGTTGGCAGCATGACGACGCTTCCCAGGGCCTGGACTCCCATGCCCTGCGCCGTGTCGCAGCAGCCGCCTCATCGATCGGGCCTCGCACAGGCAGGCAACCGGGCGTGCCTGAGCACGAATCGCTGGGCCCGCGAGGGCATGCTTGGACGCGTGCGCACCGCTGGCGGAACAAACACGGCGGCGGCGGGCGTGGGCGCGATCGCCACGGGCGCCAGCGGCTGAGACACGATGGGGGGATGCGGAAGGTGCAGCGCGAGCGAGCTGGCCATCATCTCGTCCACCTGGGCCCGCAGTCAGCGGAGTGGGTTTGACGGCGCCGCGTCCCTGGACGCCAGCGCACGCATGCAGGGACGGGGCACGTGCACGCGCGTGCCACACGAAGAGCCGCAGTGGCCCATGGGGCCGCCCGCACACCTGCTCGACAGACGGGGGCAGCAGGGGGGACGGGACGCCGCTGAACTGCGCGTCCGCGTGCGGCGGCGGCGGCCGCAGCGCGCCGGCAGCCTCGCCAGGGTCCTGCAGGTGCGCGTCCACCGCGGCGGGTGCCGCCGCCGGCTGCGCCAGCAGCGCAGGCGGCGGCGCGGCCGCAAAGGCGGCCTCCTCCTTCAGCGCCTGCAGCGGCGCCTGCAGCTCGGCCGCGCCCGCAAAGCCGTCGGGTGCGAGGGGCGGCAGCGAGGTGGCCACCAGCGCGGCGCCCCCCGTCGCGGGCAGCATGGCCTGCGAGGCGGCAGCCGCCAGGAAGTGCGCATCCATGCGCTGCTGCTGCGCGGCCTGCGCCACGTGCATCTGCTGCACCGCCTGCAGCGCCTGCTGCTGGTGCGCCTGCGTGGCGTGCAGCATGTGCTGCTGCTGCTGCTGCTCGGCCACCAGCGCGGCCTGCTGCTGCGCCTGCGCTACGTGCAGCATCTGCTGCTCCTGCTGCTGCTGCACATGCAGCTGCGCCGGCTGCAGCGGCAGCGGCGCCGCGGCCGCGCCCGCCGGCGCATAGTGCGCCTCCACCTGCGCGGCACGCGCCTCCCGCGTTAGTGCCAGCGGCGGACAGGGGGCGCCCCCGGCCGTGCCAGCTCCCCGCCGTGCGATGTACTATGGGTGGCCAGCACGAGCAACGCCTGCACCGCTGCGCAACGGACGCTGGGCTGGTTCACAGCGCGCGCCGGGCCCTCCCACACTGCGCCGGCACGAGCTGGAGCGAGCGCAGCGAGCGTCTGCTGACGCCCAAGACCGCGAAGTACATCGCGCCGGCCTGCCGGCGCGCCGGCCGAGCGCGGGGGCCCGCTGGAAGACGGCCACACAGGGAGCGCGCCTGGATGGCCTGCGGCTGCTGCGCAGGCAGGCCGGCCGCCGGCGCGCTGGACGCGACCAGGTGCGCCTCCGCCTGCAGCTGCTGCGCCGCGGCGTCTAGGTGGTGCGCCTCCGCGGCGGCCGCCTGCGCCTGCGCCTGCGCGTGCGCCTGCGCCGCGCGCGCGGCGCATCAGCGCGGCCCACACCGGCAGCGGCAAACGCGCGGGGGCCCCCCGGCGGGGCGCGCCTGCGCGTTGGCGTGCGCCTGCGCCTTGGCCGCCAGGTTGTGCGCCTGCACGGTGAGATGCGTCTGCGCCTGCGCGTGCCCGTGCGCGCGCGCCTCCAGCTGCTGCGCGTGCGCGACCACGTGGTGCGTCGCGTCCTCCGCGCCGCAGCCGCCCACCTTCTTCAGGTGGTCCGCCTGCGCGGCCGCGTGGCGCTGCGCGGCCGCGTGCTCGTGCGCCTTGGCCGCCAGCTGCTGCGCCTGCGCGCTCGCCTCCGCCTGCGCCTGCGCGTGCACCACCGCCTGCGCCTGCGCGGCGCGGCGCGTCCGGCGTCAGCGCGCGCCGGCGCCCGCCGCCGGAGCGGGGCGCGCGGCGCGGCGCAGCGGGGCGGCGGCCCGCGCCTGCAGGTTCTGCGCCTCGGCCGCCTTCTCCAGGCTCTGCGCCTTGGCCTGGAAGCTCTGCGCCTGCACGACGGCCTGCACCATGACGGGGTGCGACTGCGTGTGCTGGCTGTGCACGTGCAGCTGGTCGGCGTGCGCCTGCGCGCGGCCCCGCGGCGCGCGCTCAGCCGGCTGCCTCATGCTGCGGCGGGCGGGGGCGTGGCTGTAGTCGCGAGCCCGGCGCGCCTTGAAGTTCTGCGCCTGCGCCTTGAGCTGCACGGCCTCCTGCGCGAGCGCCTGCGCCTCCGTGGCCGCCACGCGCGAGGGCGTGGCCGCCAGGCCGGCCGGCGCGGCCACCGCCGCAGGCGCCTGCTGTGCAGCTGAGACCAGCACCACAGCCGGCGCAGCCGCCCCTGCGGCCGCGGCGGGCAGACCTGGCGCGGCCCCGCCCTGCGCCGGGCCGCCGTGAGCCGCCGGCGCAACCCCGCGCGCCTGCGCGCGCGCCGGGACCTCACGCGACAGCCCGGTCGGAGCACACCGCCCGTGCGGGTGGCTGGGCGGGCGCGCGCCTGCTCGGCAGCCGGCGGCAGCGGCGCGGCCGCGACCTGCAGCCCAGGACCGCCGGGCACGGGCGCGGCGGCGACAAGCACCGCGGCCGGCGCAGCCGCGGCGGCTGCGCCCGGCGCCAGCCCCGGCACACCCGCAGGGTCGGGCCCGGCCGCAGCGCCCTCCGGTGCCCGGCCCTCCGCCTCGAGCAGCAGCATGCGCTCTCGCAGGCCCTGCCGCAGCGCACAGCGCGGCGCTCACGCCTGGCTCACGCCGCGCTGGACACCTCACCGGCCACGCTGTTCGCCAGGTCCCCTTCTGGACCTGCCAGAGGCGGCCAGGGCGCACCTGCAGCTCAGCCTCGCGCGCCTCGCAGTGCCTGCGCACTTCGCCCGAGGCGATGCCGCGCACAATCTTGGCGAGCGTCAGGCGGCTGCGCTCGCCGCGCTTGCCCACGCCGCCGAGCAGCGGGCCCAGCAGCTTGCACTCGTCCGCCAGCCGCTTCTCGTCGCACTTGGTCTCGAGCCGCCCGCTGAAGCGGCCCTGCGCGCGCAGCCGAGCGGCCTCGGCGCGCGCGACGAGACGAGCGGCCGCAGGCAGCGGCGCAGCGCGCAGGGCTCGGCGGGCCCCACCTGCAGGTGCGGCTTCCGCGGCCGCTCCTTGCGGTCGGCCTTCTCGGGGCCGTCGCTGTCGCCGGCGCCCTCCTCCTCGCCGTCCTCGTCGCGCTCCTGCGCCTCGGCGGCGCGCGGCGTGCCCAGCTCGGACGCAGGCGCGCTCTCGCTGCGCTGCGCCTGGGCGTGCGCGCCGGACGCGGCCCGCTGCAGGGCCCACCTGACCCCGCGATCCTGGCCATTGAACCCGCGCGGGTGCGCCGCCCCAGCCTCACTGTCGCTGCCGCTGGAGTGGCCGCCGGCGGCGGCTTCAGCGGGCAGCCCGTGCGGCCCGCTCGCCGCAGCGCCCTCCCCCACCCCGCTGGACAGGCCGCCCTCCTCAGCCGACAGGGGTACCTGCGCGGCCTCAGCCGTCAGCTCTCACCCGCGCCCAGAACGCAGGCGCACAGGAGAGGGGGCGCTGGGGCAGCGGCCCGCACAGGCGCAGGCACCTGCGAGTTGAGCGCCCGCTTCCGCGAAGGGGCACTGGCCATCATCCCTGGGCGCCTCCTCCCGCAGCGAACGCGCCCCCTCCGACGCCAATGTGGCCCCCGTGACGGGCCAATGCAAGGACGCCAAGCGCCGCGGCGCGCGCAGGCGCAGCGCCCCTGACCAGGTCGGCGGCGAGTGCGCGCATGAACGGGCGGCAACCGGCGTGCAGCAGTCACACAGTGCGTGTGGGTACTGGCAGGCCAGGTGTGCGCTCGTGCTTGCACTAGTGGTCCCGGCAACGGATTGCGCCTGGCATCCTTCCCGTGCTAGGGTGTCCCACTTCAAGCCTGCACTCCCCAAGGTATCTCTGAAACAGCTTCCGTCCACGGTAGCCGCTGTCAAGCGTCCAGCAGCGCTGAGCTTGAGCCGCCTGCGATGCTGCAGCGCCGCGCCTGAGCGCGCCCCATCAGATATGAAGTCTGTGCAGCCTGCATACCCGCCCCAGACTCTGGCAAGGAGACAGCAGGAGAGCAGCAGCAGACCCTTACGAAGACAACCGAGGCTGACAGGACAGCTCTGTTGACGCGGGCGCTTGCCCGTTGCCTCAGCCAGCTCCCAGCAGCACCAATGTCTGGCAAGAAGCCGCACCACCTGAGCCGCGCGCGCGAGTCCACCGACGACACGGGCTGGTGCGAGGCGCTGGAGGGCCTGCCGGCGGTGGACGAGCCGGAGGACGCGCAGGCGCAGGTGCTGCTCACGTCCGTCGGCAGCGAGCTGACGCCCGAGCAAGCCTTCAGCGCGCGGCTCGAGCACGCAATCACGGCCCTGCAAGTGGAGGCGCGCGCTCCATGCCCGCCACCTGCCGAGCCCGCCCGCCGCGCTGTGCCGTGCGCGCCCCGCCGGCGCTCGAGCGGAGCCGTGACCTGAGGCGGTGCCCGATGCGCACCAGGTGGCCGCGGTGGGCGAGGTGGTGATGGCGGTCGGCAGCAGCTGGGGCCCGGACAACCTGAGCGAGGCGCAGCTGCAGCACGCGCTGGAGGAGCTGACGCGGCGTCTGGCGGACCAGGAGGCGGACGCGACCGTGCTGCGCACGCGCCTCAGCCTCAAGCCCGGCACCGGTGAGCGCCTGCGAGCTCGCGGGCGCCGGGCTCCGGGCAGCGCGCTGCAGCTGACGGCGGACCGCCGGCCGGCAGGCGGCGCGAGTGCGGACGTGCTCGTGCGGCGTCGGGCGACGGGCGGCATGCCGCTCGAACTCCGCGTGGCCGTCATCGGGTGCGCTGGCCGGCGTGCCCGCCATGCGTGCAGCAGCGGAGCGTGTGCACGCGCAGCTGCGCTCGCTGACGCGGGCCTGCGCCCTTGCCAGCGCTTGCCCTGTGTCACTTTGCTGCCAGTGCACTGGGGAGGCAGGGCGCGCGTGCGCCTGCAGGAACGTGGACAGCGGGAAGAGCACGATGGTGGGCGTCCTCACCCGCAGCCTGCTGGACGACGGCCGCGGCCTGGCCCGCTCCAAGGCGCGCCGAGCGTGTGCGGGTCTGCGCACACCGCGTGTCGCGCCGGCGCGCCGCAGGCTGCTGATGACGTGTCGCCCCGGGATGCAGGTGTTCAAGCACCACCACGAAGAGGAGACGGGCCGCACGTCGTCCATCGGCCAGCACAACCTCTGCGTGCGCATTTGCCCACAATTGCGGCAGCCATGCTGTCCTGCGTCTCACGTGTTGACATCACGCGGTGCCGCGCAGCTGGACTCCCGCGGCAACATCCTCAACGACTCGCTGTACCGCACGCACGCGTCAGACTACATCGCGCGCTCCAGCAAGGTCATCACGCTCGTGGACCTGGCCGGACACGAGCGCTACTTTAAGACCACGGCGTACGGCCTGACCGGCCACATGCCCGGTGCGCAGTAAATGCCGTGGCCGGATGCGCCGCTGTGCCTCGACTCGGCAGAGCGCTGACGCAAAGTGTGCGGGCGCTGCAGACTACGCTTGCCTCATCATCGGCGCCAACGCGGGTGCGCAAGCGTGCTGACGCCGTGCGGCGTGCGTTAATCCGCGCTGCGTTTGCGCTGCGTGTGGTTGCGTGGTGCCCCAGGCCGGTGCCGTGCGGCTGAGGGCCTGCTCCCGCCCGCGGCGGCAGGGGTGGTGGGCATGTGCAAGGAGCACCTGGGCGTGGCGCTGGCGCTCAAGGTGCCCGTGTTCTTCCTGGTGCGAGCTGCCCTGCAGCCGCGTGAGGCCGGCCTGCGCTCGCGACCATCTGCGCGCGCAGCCCGGGGCGCGCGCACTGACTCGGGCGGGCGCCGGACGGGCGGCAGGTGACCAAGGTGGACATCTGCCCGGCGCATGTGCTCGAGCACACGCTGGCCACGCTCTCGGCCATCCTGCGCAAGCCGGGCGTCCGGCTCAAGCCCTTCATGGTGCGGGCCGCGCCTGCGCTGCCGCCCGCCTGCGTGATGGGCACCTGCCTCCTGCACTGCTCTGGCTGCACGGCCGGCAAGGGGGCTGTGATGGCGCATGCTCGCGCCCAGGTGCGCTCGCGCGACGACGTGCTGACGTGCGCGCGGCACATGCACACCGCCACGCTGGCGCCGGTGCTGCTGACATCCGCGGTGACGGGCGACGGCCTGGACCTGGTCCGCCTGTTCTACAACCTGCTGCCGCTGCGGCAGCGCTGGGCGGAGCGGGCGCGCTCCCGCCCTGTGCCCACGGCATTGCCGGGGCATTGACCGCGGATGCTGGGAGCCGATGGGCGCTGTGGAGCCGGCCTGGTGTTGTGGCGCGTATTTGGGCTAAACACCTAGGGCGTGGTGCGGCGGCAGGCACAAGAGCCGACGACGTTCATCATTGACGAGACGTTCGGCGTGCCGGGCGTGGGCACGGTGGTGGCGGGCACGCTCAAGGGCGGCGTCATCACCACGGGCGCGTCGCTGCTGCTCGGGCCCGATCTGGCCGACGGCTCCTTCAAGCCGACCGCCATCAAGTCCATCGCGTACAAGCGCCTGACCGTGCACAAGGCGCGGGGCTGCTCGGCACGACGCGCCTCACATGCCTCTCGTCTAAGATACCCCTGTGCTTGGCGCGTCTAGTCTGGACGCTGGAGCATTTCCTGCGCGCTGCCCCC
>JAABUV010008635.1_pt1 | contig 10241 bp, 8 predicted proteins | sample 5559971 | NCBI WGS metagenome assembly JAABUV01 (sample SAMN10711881, study PRJNA513362) | rock metagenome | isolation source: Antarctica rocks | place: Antarctica: Victoria Land, Knobhead nord | collected 2015-12-19
GCTGGTTGCGGCGCTTTAGCCAGGCGATCGTGGATACGACCACGACGATGACTGCCTGCAGCGCGGCCACGACGGCGAGGCCCCACAGCGCTACGCGCCGGGGCGAGAGCGGCCGATGGAACAAGGGTTGTCTCCGTTTCATATCCCGCCCCGCCGGCGCGCACACCCCTCACGCATACTACCTCCCGCCTCCCGCTCATCTATATCACGGCGTCCCACACGACACACTCTGGGCGCCCCCATAACCATAACCGAAAAAGGCCCTACCGCGCGGGTCTGCGTCGATAGGCCGATAGGCACGCAACCTGCTATTCGGTTACTACGTCAAACGCTATAAAGGACGCTCCTTGGCTTCGCTACGACATCCCGCTATACGACGATGGATCGACCGGTTCGTCGCGGCGGATCCGGGCCTGACGGCGCTGCACCGGGCGGTCAGGACGACGCTCACCGTTATGTGCGCTGTGTTCACCGTCTACCTGGCGCTGCAGGCCCTGGGTTTCGGCACGGTGCTAACGATCCCCCTGCTCGCCGGGGTGGTCAGCCTGATGTCCTCGGTCGTCGTCAACGACCCCACCCCCCGGCAAAAGCAGGTGACGATGCTCCTCCTGGCCCTCGTGGCCATCATTTTCGTCTTCGTGGGTACGGTGCTCGGCCACTACCAGGTGGTGAAAAACGTCGCGCTCCTGGTCATCATCTTCGTCGCCTACTACCTGCGCCGCTTCGGCCCCAGGTTCCTCGCGCTCGGTATGATCGGCTTCATGACGTTCTACTTTTCGTCGCTCATCGGGACCACGCTCGGGCAGATGCCCGAGCTGATCGGCGCCATCGCGGTCGGGGTTGGGTGGGCCTTCGTGTTCGTGTTCCTCATCCTCCCCGACCGGCCGGCGCGCACCGTGCAGCGTATGCTGCGCTCGTACGACGCCCGCACGGCGCTCGTGCTCGACGTCCTGTGTGCGATCGTCGGGGGTGAAAAGCGCGACCACGCCCTGACGAAGAGGCTGCGACATCGCCTCACACGCCTGAACGACACCGCGATGGCCATCGAGGGCCAGCTCGCCGGGGACGCGGTCGACGCCCACGCGCTGGGGGCGCGGCCGGACAGGGTACGCATGTTCATCTTCGACGCGCTGCTCTCGATCGAGACCATCGCGGCATCCGTCCAATACATCGTCGCGCACGATGCGGAGGCGCAGGACCAGGCGAACGTTGACGCGGCGCTCCTCGCGACCCTACGGGCGCTGCGGGCCGCGTTCCACGCCAGAGACATCCGGGACATGCGGAGTAACCTGCCCGAACTGACGCGGGCGCTGGATGCGCTCGGGCGTGTCTACGACGACCACGCATCCGGTGGGGACCGCCAGCCATGGGCCTATGCGGTGCGCCGCGTCGAATCGGCCGGGCGGTGGCTTGTCGATGACATCGCGCACGGGAGCGAGGTCGAGACGCAACGCCAAGGGGACGGCGCGGGGACGGACGGCGGCGCGGGGGCGAACGGCGGCGCGGGGGCGAACGGCGGCGCGGGGACGGACGGCGGCGCGGGGACGGACGGCGGCGCGGGGACGAGCAACAAACCCGGCGGGCTCCGGGGCAAGCTCCAGCCCACCACGATCCAGGCCATCCAGGCCACGGTCGCGGGCGCCATCGCCATCGTCCTGGGTTACCTGCTCTCACCGACCCATCAGTACTGGACTGTCCTGGCGGCGTTCGTGGTGCTCTCCAACGCCGGCTCCATCGGCAAGGCGTACAACCGCGCCTTCCAACGGGTCGCGGGCACCTTGCTCGGCGCTATCGTCGGGTTTGGACTGGCCTCCCTCGTGGCCGGCTCGACGAGGGTCGAGATCGTGCTCGCCTTCGTGTGCATCTTCTGTGCGTTCTACCTGTTCTCGGTCGCCTACGGGCTGATGGTGTTCTGGGTGACGGTGATGCTCGCTCTGATGTATGACGTGTTGCTGGGCGGGATCAACGCACAGTTGCTGCAGGTTCGTTTTGTCGACACCCTCGTCGGCGCCGCCGTCGCCCTCGCCATGTCCATGCTGATCCTGCCGACCAGGTCCGGTGACGCGGTGCAGGCAAGCGTGCGCGCCTTCCTGACAAGCCTCAATGGCTACGTGGGCCGATACCTGGACGAGCTACAGGGAGGGCGCGGCGACGTCGACCTGATCGACGAGGCCGTCGACCTTGGCGCCAAGCTCCAGCAGGTGATGGCGTCGACCATTATATTACGTAAGGTCGCGGGCGCGCACACCCGCTCGGGCGTGGAGCGGGTCGTCGCGACGCTCCTGGCCGTCAACTACTACGCGGGGCATCTCACCGATCCCACGGCGCGCGAGCTGGCGCTCACCCCTGACCAGCGGACAAAAGCGCTGCTCGGGGACGCGAAAGAGAACATCACGGCTAACGTCAAGGCGCTGATCGGCAGGATCGATGGGGACAGAACAACGACGAGCATCCAGGATCTGGACAGCGTCGAGGAGCTTATCGAGGTCAGATTCGCGGCGATGCGCTCCGCACGGCCTCTTCAGTCGTCCGGCACGTCAGGGGAGGCGCGCGGGGGCGCCGCCGCGGCCGTCGGCGTCCAGCCTCCCGTGCGCGACGGCCTCGTGCGGTCGTTGCATTTTATCTGGCATATCAACCAGGCGATCGTGGACCTGGCCGTCGACCTCGGCGCGCGACGACCGGAGACAACACACCGATGAGACAGCCCGATGGCGACGGCGAGCGCGCGGCGACGGTTGAGGACGTGACGGCGGGGGCGGTTCAGGGGCGCCATTCCGCGCGCCGGGCCGGCCTCGTTAGTGAGTTGCTCCTGGCCGTCCCACCGACGCTCACGGTGTTGGCGGCGCTGTGGCTGACCGAAACGCTGATCCACCGCCGCGTGGTCTTCGCCGCGCTGGCCGCGAGCGCCTTTTTGATTTATCGTGACCCCAAACATCAAATGAACGACGTGCGGGTCATGGTGACGGCGCACCTATGCGGCGCCGCCCTCGGCCTCGGCGCCGAGTTGCTGCTCGGCCCCAGTTACCCCGCCGGCGCGGTCGCCATGGTCGCCACGATCCTCACGCTCATCGTGCTCGACGCGGTCCACCCACCGGCCATCGCCACGTCCCTCGGCTTCGCCATCCTGCCCAGTCAGGGGGGCGTGCTCGGCGTGTTCCTGCTCGCGTTGGCGCTGGTCGCCGTCCTTGTCGTCCTGCAACGCCTTGCCCTGAGAACCCTACGCTCTGTCGAGCGTCGCACGTAGGGGCATAGTACAGATACCAGGAGTTCGATGATCATACTATTGCACGCCCTTGCGCACGGTCACCCGCTGGCCGCGCACGCTGTCCACGCCGTGTCGGGCCTCGCCGCGGCGGCGCCGACCCCCCACCCGACCTCCAGCGCCAACGGGCGCGGCCCCGTCCTCAAGCACGCGTACGATGATTTCCTGGCCCAACTGCTGCAGTTTCTCATCTTCGTGGCCAACTTGATCGGCGCGTGCGTCATCGCCGTCGCCGTCGTCCGCGAGGCGCTCTTCTACCTGTACGAACTAGTGCGGAACAGGGGACGGTCGATCCCGGACCGAGAGGCGATCCGCCTCTCGCTGGGGCGCTCGCTGTCCCTGGCGCTGGAGTTTCAACTTGGGGCCGACATCCTGGGCACCGCGCTGAACCCGAGCGCGCAGGATCTCATCGTGCTCGGCGCGGTGGCCCTGTTGCGCACGTTCCTCAGCTACTCGTTGAGCCGTGAAATCGCTGCGGAGGCGCGCCGCGTCAACGACGCGCGGCAGGGACAGCAGGGACAGCAGGGACGGCAGGGGCAGGACCTGCCCGTTGAGCGCGAGTCGGCGATGGCGACCGTGCGCCGCAAGCTCGGCGAAAAGTAGTAGAATTCACGGATGGAGCGACTTATCCGACGTGTAGCAGGTGTTGCGGCAGGCCTTGCCGTTATCCCCAGCGCTGGCTCCATGCCGAGCAACCGCATGACTGGCGCCACTGCTCGGCCGAACGAAACCACGCTGAAACAAGCGCCCTTCGACGAACGCTTTGTGTTGAGTCTTGCTCTTTTTATCCTCTCGCAGGTCTTGGTGTACCTCTGTATATACATCTTCCATATGAAAATACCGTTCAATGCCTATAATTATCAGTACAACGGCATGCATTATCTTCGTGATCCCCGTATCGATGGCGGACCCTTTAATTTCTTACGCGCGCTCGGCCCCTTCGATGGGCAATGGTATCTGAAGATCGCTGATGCGGGTTATGCGGCGCCGTTGGGGGATTATGGCCGCTATCCTGATGCAAGACTGACGGGTACATTATCCTACGCGTTTTTCCCGCTGTATCCCCTGATCCTCTCCGCAGTGAACAATCTGTTCCACCCCATTGAGTTGAGCGCGTTTGTGCTCACAAATGTACTGCTCGTCTGCAATTTTACTAGCCTTTATTATGTCGTTTCGCGGTTGTTCGGCCGCGATGTGGCGCTTCGTTCGATTTTTCTCCTGTTCCTTTCCCGTTTAGCATCTTCTTCCGGAGCTATTTCACCGAGGGTCTATTCCTGCTGCTCCTCATCTGGTTCGGCTACTTCCTGATAACCAAGCGCTGGATGTGTGCGTGCGCGCTGCTCGCGCTGCTCTGCGTCACACGGCCGAATGGGATCATGATGGGCGCCATCTTTTTGTACTACCTGCTCAAGAGTGTCAGGAAGGCGGACATTCGCCTGTCCACCGCGGCCCTGATTGCCCCCTATGCCGCCCTTCCGTTCCTCGCCTGGTGTGGTTTTTGTTTACTGCAACGGCAAGACCCGTTGTACTGGGCCCATGTCCAATCTCAGTGGTTCCAGTCGACAGCCATCTACTACCCGCTCCAACACAATATCTCGACCATCCTTTCCTTTTTCCAACTGCCTCTCCACTCCTTCCACAAGTCAAAAATCGACGTTAGCGCGATCTTCCTCACGCTGCTGCTGCTCCTCCTGAGTTGGACGTTCCTGCCGCGGCAGTTGTGGTTGATCAGTTTCCTGTTGTGGATCACGCCATTGTTCACAAAGGATCCGCAGTCCTACACACGCTTCCAAACGGTGTCCTTCCCCTTATTTGTCTACCTCGGCGCACACATCAAAGGGAGGGAATATCTACTCCTGTGCGGCCTGTTCCTCAGTCTGCTCCTCGCGGTCGCCTTGTATTTCGTCAATTGGGACTGGATTGGGTGACAGCACAGCCCACCCCGCGCCGCCGCTGCCCCCACGCTATCGATCGTGACGCGGGCTACAGGGGTTAACCCATTCCGCCGATATTCTATATGCCGGCAAGTGACACGGAAGCGCGGTCGTTGCCGGCCAACGCGCTACCCAATAGCACGATCGTGAGCAACACGGCCACCGCCGGCTACGGCGGCGGCATCAATGAGAACGACGCGCCTGTCACACTGATGCGCAACTCCACCGTCAACGGCAACACCGGAGGCGCCGGCGGCGGCGGGCTGGATCTCTTAGACACTTTCGACAATAGCCCCGGCGCGCTGACCGTGGACAACAGCGCCATCGTGAGCAACACGGCCGCCAACGACGGCGGCGGCGTCAATAACGATACTGGCAGCACGCTGACGATGACCAACAGCACCATCGCGGGCAACACGGCCGCCGGCTTCGGCGGCGGTATCCTCACCTACAGCAGCACGGTAGCCCTGGTCAACGACACGGTCGCGGGCAACACCTCGCCCAACTCCGGCGGCGGCATCAGCATCGCTAACACCAATAGTCTGAGCGCGACGCTCACGAACTCGATCCTAGCCCTCAACAACGCCCCCAGGGGTCCGGACTGCAACGGCGCATTCACCTCGGGTGGGTACAACGTCGTCGGCAGCACGAGCGGCGGCTGCGCGCCCAGTGGCGGCATGGGCGATGTGACCAACCGCGATCCGCGCCTCGGCCCATTGCGGGATAACGGCGGTCCCACCCTTACACGGGCGCTGCTCCCCGACAGCCCGGCCATCGACCTCGTGTCTCCCGCCTCCTGCGCGGGGCTGACGACCGACCAGCGCGGCTTCCCGCGCCCCTTCCCGGTGGGCGGCGCCTGCGACGCGGGCGCCTACGAATATCAGCCCGTCGTGACCGGCCTGAGCCCGACCAGCGGCCCAGCGGCCGGCGGTACCAGCGTCATCATCACGGGCGTTGACCTGGAGGGGGCCACCGGCGTCAGCTTCGGCGGCGTCGCGGCCACGGGCGTCGTCGCCGAACCATCGGGCCGCTCCGTCATGGCTACGAGCCCGGCGCACGCGGCTGGTCCCGTGGACGTGCAGGCCGCGGTCATGGCCGGGACCGGCGTCGTGACCTCGACGGCCACGATGTCCGGCGCCTTCACCTACGTGGCCGCCCCCCCACCAACACGGGCACAGCCGTCCCTCCGATCCGTACCAACACGGCGGTCCCCGCGACGAGCACGGCGGTCCCCGCGACGAGCACGGCGGGACCGCCAACAGGCGCCAACACGGCGGTCCCGCCGACAGACGCCACGCAGCCCACGCAGCCCGAGTTCGTGCCCTTGACGCGCCGCTTCTGTGTCGCTGGTGGCGTCGAGACGGGGCGCGAGCACGCTGCCCTGGCCCTGCTCAACACCGATAGCCACCCGGCCCGCGTCGCGGTCACCCTCTACTTCGCGGACGGGACCACGCGCACGGCCACCCGCGCCGTCCCCCCGAACGCCCAGCGCAGCTACGCCGTGGCCGGCCTCACTGACGCACGCGGCAGCTTCGGCCTCTGCGTCGCCGCCGACCGCGCGGTCTCCGGCCAACTCACCCTGACCCGACCCGGCCAGGACGGCGACAGCCTGCTCGGCAGCCCTGACCTCGGCCGCCATTGGTCCCTGGCCGAGGGCTACACCGGCCTCACCTTCCATGAGACCGTCGCCCTGCTCAACCCTGGCGCGACCACGGCCACGGTGTCCGTGCATCTGCTCCTGTCCGGCGGCACGGGCAACCGCACGGTCACAGAGATCGTGGGGGCGCACAGCGAGCGCGTGGTCGGCGTCAATAGCCTCATCGGCAAGAAAGGCACGGCGGTGAGCATCGTGGCCGACGCCGACCGGGCCATCCTGGTCGAGCGCACGCTCACCTTCGGCAAGGGCGACTACGGGCTCACTATGCGCGAGGCCGCCCCCGCCGCCTCCACGTCCTGGACCTTCGCCGAGGGCTCCACGGCCAAGCCCTTCGAGACCTTCCTGACCGTCCTGAACCCGCAGGATAGCACGGCGCGGGTGACGGCCGCCTTCTTCGGCCGTGACGGTCGCCGCCTGGGCAGTAAGACGCTGATCCTGGTCTCGCGCAGCCGCGCGACGATTAAGATCAACGACATCGTGCCGGGCACGAGTAGCGTGGCCAGCGTGGTCACGAGCGACCGCGCGGTGGTCGTGGAGCGGCCCGAGTACCTTGGCTCGCCCAACGCGGGGGGCGTCGCGGGCTCGGACGTGTTTGGGCGCAACGGCGCGGCGCGGCGCTGGGCCGTCCCCGGCGGCCTGTTGGCCGGGGGCGACAGCGAATTTCTGCTCCTATATAACCCCGCGTCGCGCGCCATCGCGGTCGACCTCACCTTCTACAACACCGCGAAGGGCGGGACTGTTACTCGCCGGGTGACGGTCCCCGCCGCCGCCCGCTACACCTTCGACGTGAGCGCCTATCAACGCGGGACCAAGAAGAACCCCGGCCCCACGCTGACGGCGAGCCACGGCGAGACCTTGCGGTCCGACGGGGGCTTCATCGTGGAGCGCAGCGTGTTGGGGCCGCGCCACGACGCTTTGCAGTCTTCCCAGGGCCTCGCCCAGTAGCGGGGCGCCAGGCGATGGGCTTAAAGTGGGGCGCCGCCGATGTCGGATATCGGCGGCGCCCCATCCGCGTCACTAGGAGGAAAAGGGAGTCACGCTAGCGGGAGGCGCGCTCGTAGAGCACCGAGTGGTCGTCCCGATAGTCCAGGCGCCAGCCAGGTGTGTTCGCCAGGGCCTGTGCTAGGCCCGTGGAGGGCTCGACGAGCACCAGGCGCACGCCCTGGGACCGCAACGTCGCTTGCCACCCGTAGTCCGCGCGCAACGTGCTGAAGAACGCAGTGATAAAGTCGGTGCCGTACATATCCGTGCGGCCATCCACGTACACGCGCAGGCGTGGGTAGAGCGTCCAGATCAGGTAGCCCCCCCAGTTGTAGCTGTTGAACAGAGGACCGGCGGGCCGGTGGGTGTTCAGGTAGGCCACGGCGCCCGCCGGGAAGCGCTGCGCCTGCACGTTCAGACTGTACGCGTCGGTCAGTTCCGGCCCCTTGGCGACGATCACGGACACCGCCAACACGACCGCGAACGCGGGGTACAGCGCCACCTTGGCCGGCGGGATCGGCATCCGCCGGGCCGTCCGATTGGGCAGGCGGACGCCGGTCCCGTCCCCATTGGCGGCGCCCGCCTGCCCGCGCAGCCGGATGCGCGCCCAACCCGACGAAAGGTACGCGGCGATGAGCGGCCCCATCACGACGGCGAACACGGCGGTGTTGCGCACGGCGGCAAGCGCCAGGTACGTGAAGGCCACGGCCAGCAGAGCCTCCGCGGCCCGTGGTCGTCGCCCGGAGACCGCCAGCCCGACTACCAGCAGCAGCAAGAGCGCCTCGAAGTACTGGAACCGTTGCTGGTGGAAATCGGGTGAGGCCCATTCGTAGATATAATTCCACAAGGCATTGTTGCCGAAGTAGGTGAAGGGGTAGATCAAGCCTTTCAGCCCGTTGGGATTGAGCAGGCAGGCCGCGACGCAGGCCGCCAATAGGCCCCACACCCGCGCGAGCGGCTTCCACCCGTCCCAGCGCCGTAAGGAGAGCCGGCTCCGGCCCCACGCCTCGGTGAGCGATCCCCCTGGGGCGTGCTCGGCGCGGACGAACCACGCCCAGAGCAACTCCCACGTCCGCCCCGCCGCGAAGGCGCCCACGATCAACAGCCCTAAGATGAAGCCCCCGTGCAGGTTGATCCAGAGGACCATCAGCGGCGGCAAGACCCACAGGAGGCGACGGCTGCCGCCGAACGTGGCCCGCGCGAGCACCCACGACACAAGCGCTGCCATTAGCAGGGACATCATCTGGGCGCGCACACCCGCGACCCCTACGTCAGCCCAGGTGTGGCGCGACGCGAGGGCTTCGAGGAGCATCACGCCGAGACCGATGAGCCGCGTCGCGCCGAGCAGCCGCGCCGTGGCGTAGGAAATAGCGAACGCGCCCGTGATGACGCAGGCGAAGACCAGGATCAGCGCCGCGTCGTGGCCGTGGACGTAGAGCGGATACATCCACGCCTCCGTCAACCATTCGTGCGCGATCCAGGCGTGGCCGGGGATCGTCCAGGAGAACGGGTCGGTGAGTGGGACATGGCCGGTGGCCCAGATGTAGCGCCCCGTGGCCAGGTGCCAGAAGACGTCGTTATCCACCACGGGCGTGATCGCCATGATGAAGATGGCTACAAAGGCGCCGAAGGCGATCAGGGCCCAATCCGCTCGGTCGAGCAGGGCCGTGCGGGCGCCGCGGGCCGCGCGCATGTCGCGCTGACGCGCGAGATCAACCGTGGCAAGATCAGCGTCCAACTCCTACCCCTCCATCCCACCTATATGCCCCCACTAGACCAGGCGCAATGTGGCGCCACGAGGTGATGGGGTCGCGGCTCGACGGTCGTGGACTTTAGTGTAGCGCAAATGGCCATTCCCCGGCCTACCTGTCTAACCAACATGAACGATTAGTAGCGCCCCGTGCGGTCCATACCGTGATCCAGGGGCTGTCCGCCGCGCGTACTAGCTGGCGCCCGGCCCAGTAGAGCTATAGAAATTTTCGCGAGAGCCCATGGCCGCGAGCGTAGGATGACCCAAATCGCCGGCAGGCGATGGGCACGAAGCGGCGCATCCGCGCGATACGCGTGGGCGGCGTCATGCAACAAGCCGCCTCTCCGCGATTTATGTATGCTTGTAGCGGTGATCGACCCTTTGGGACTACCAAGAGGCCGCCAACACCAAGAATCCCACGGTTGTAACCTGTAGCCGTGCGGAGTATCAAAGAGACAGCCACATCGCTCTCGCCTTTCTCCCGGCGAGGGTGATTTCGTCGCACTAACCGAACGGAAAGGAGGGCGTACTGCCTGACGGGGGGCAGGGGGAGGGGATCACCTTTTGAGGGTAGGTTAGCCATACTGCCATTATGCTACCTGCCGGGCAGAGGCGGGTGAGGCGGGTGAGGCGGTTGGGAAGGTCGCGGGCCAAGGC
>JAABUV010008636.1_pt1 | contig 10241 bp, 11 predicted proteins | sample 5559971 | NCBI WGS metagenome assembly JAABUV01 (sample SAMN10711881, study PRJNA513362) | rock metagenome | isolation source: Antarctica rocks | place: Antarctica: Victoria Land, Knobhead nord | collected 2015-12-19
AGTTCATCACCTTGGCGAGGGGCAAGACCTCGCCGATGGTCACCTGGCTACGGGCACTGGCGGCGGACGAGCACGAAAAGGTGTGGTTGACCGGGGGTCGGCGCGTTCGGCATGTGTTTTACCGGCGGCTACGCCATGGCCACGGCCACCGAGGACCGCTTGCTCGCGCCCGTGCTTTCCGAGCCGTCCAACCGGTTCCCGGTGACGCCCTCGCGCCGCCGGACGATCGACATCTCTCGCGCAGACCTCGATGTGGTCAAGAACCGGTGCCACCCAGGGGCTGGGGTTGCGATTGAAGGGCGATCTGCTGGTGCCCGGTGAGCGCTCCGAGTTCCTGCAGGCCGAGCTCGGCGACGCCTTCGTTGCCGTCGAGCTCGATGACGCCTCGGGCAACGCGAAGGCCGCGATGCCCCCGCATTCGTTGGTCACCGAGCACCTGATCGACGAGCCAGGTCAGCCGACGCGTGCGGCGTTGGACCAGGTGCTCGAATTGTTCCGGTCTCGACTACTGACGGTGTGACTCCTCGCGGCGCATGTGGCGCCCGTGTCTGCGGCAAGATGGGTCGACATGAGCTCAACCGGCCCACCCACGTCCCGCCGGGCCGGACGTCAGGACCACACCGACGAGGACATCGCCGGTGTGTTGCGCGCTGCGGCGGCAGAGTCTGGTGATCCGTTGTCGGTGGCCCGCTACGACGCCGGTGCCTACGAGCCGTCGAGTTCCCGAATCATCCAGCGCTTCGGCTCGTGGAGCGCCGCGTGTGCCGCAGCCGGCCTTCGTGCACGAGGGGCCAGCCGTCGGTACGTGTCGTCCTGGGACGCGGACGAGGTGGCGGCAGCGGTATCGCGCTACTTGTCGAGCCCCGGTGCATCCGGCTCTTACGCCGGGTACGAGCGCTGGGCGAAAACGGCCGATGGCGAACCCAGCGCGCAGACCGTCCGCAACATGCTGGGCGGATGGACGCAGGCGAAGGCTGCCGCAGTTTCTCGGTCGTCAACATCGGGGTAGCAGCTGTCAGAACGGTGGGCAGGTGCATCGGATGAGTTGGGTGTTGTGGGGCTGTTCGGGTTCGGGTGGCGGGTGGCCGAAGTGGCGGGTGCCATCCCGGGCGCGGACCAGGCATCCCAGTTTCGGGCTGGGCCGGTAGCGCCTTGCGGACGGCTGGGAGTCGGGGACCCACCCGCCCGGCTGTACCGGTCCGATGCCGATGACCGAGCCCGCGGAGGTGAGCAACTGTGGCCAGTGAGAATCGGCTGCCAGACGCCGCACCAGGGTGGGGTCGATGACCCCGAGCCCAGACAGGACGGCCTACAGGGTGCGGCGCTGGCCGGTTTGCCCGCGACGGCGATGGCCTACCTCGGCGAGGAGATGTCGTCGCGCGCGCTGGCTGGTGCGATGGGCCTGTACAACGCGGGCAACAGTCTCGCGGAATGACCGGACGGCTGCTGGCCAGACTTGTCGCAGACGGCACGACCTGGCGCATCGGGATGGTGGCAGATGCATTGCTCGCCGTTGGTGGCACGGTGGCCATTGCGATGCTCCTGCCGCGGTCGCGCCGACCCGGCACTGCGGTGGATGTACACCGTAGCCGCGCTGCTCGTCGTCGCCTACGCCGTGGGATCGGTGAGTTCACCGTTTGCCGGGCGAATGACACGCGAGCACGGACGCCCCACGGTGCTCGCGATGTCCATTGTGGTGTCGGCGGTGGGTCTCGTGCTGATGCTGTGGGCCTGGGTGCCCGCCGTCCTGCTCGGTCTGGTCCTGCTGACGGGGGGTTTCTTCGCCGCCCAGTCGAGCCGCTGGGTTGCGGCTCGCGCAGGGGCCCGCGCCCGGGCTCAGGCGTCGGGACGGCACCTGTGCGCGTACTACGCCGGGTCCAGCGTCGGCGGTTGGGCTGTCGGCGCGCCCTTCACGGCCCACGGCTGGACGGCACTGACCGGGGCGGTGCTCGTCTTCCTCGCCATGGCATTGCTGGCCAGCTGGCGGGCAGCGCGGCTGACGTCCGAGTCCCGCTAGGACACGCTTGCAGTGGCGGCGTGGTGCGTGCAGCCAGGCTGCGGGTACCAGGGCACCCGGTAGCGCGCGACCGCAAACTCGCATGGGCCCCGCACTGTGACCGACCGTGAGCACGTCACTGGCTCGCTGCGACACTGAGGGTGTGCGCGATGATGTTGTGTCCCTGCTGGCCTGCCCGCACTGCGCTCAACCGTTGACGCAGGTGGGCGCAGCACTGCGATGCGTTCGCGAACACAGCTTCGACATCGCCCGGCAGGGTTACGTCAACCTGCTCGGGGGTGCGGGGCACGCGGCATCGGGCGACACGGCAGAGATGGTGGCGGATCGCAGGCGGTTTCTCGACGCGGGCCACTACGCCCCGCTGATGGACGCACTGGCTGGGCACGTGGGGGTTCGACGGGCGACCAGCGTGCTCGACGTCGGCGCGGGTACCGGGCACTACCTCGCGGCGGTCTTGGAGCAGTCTCCCTCCGCAGTAGGGCTGGCGGTCGATGCGTCCAAAGCCGCTGCGCGGGCCGCCGCCCGTGTGCATCAGCGGGCGGATTCGGTGCTGGCCGACACGTGGCAGCAGCTCCCTGTCCGGAATGACAGCATCGACGTCGCCCTGACGGTGTTCGCTCCCCGTCGCGCGGCCGAGCTGCGCCGCGTGCTGAGAGGGGACGGGATGTTGTTCGTACTCACCCCCACGGCGCGCCATCTCCGGGAGGTGGTGGGGCCGCTGCAGCTGCTGCAGGTGGACGAACGCAAGCCGGAGCGCCTCGAGCAGGCCATGAGCGGCTTCTTCAGCGAACGCCAGCATACCGAGCTGGAGTTCACCATGTCGCTGAACCACGACGACCTTGCTGCGCTCGTCGGTATGGGGCCGTCGGCCTGGCATGCGGGTGCGCAGGTGCGCGCCGCGCGGATTGCGGTGGTGCCCGAGCCGATGACGGTGACGGGCTCCGTGGTCCTCACCGAGTACGGCGCACCGTTGTGCCCGGCGCCTCGAAGCGGTTGACTGATCCCCAGAGCGAACGGGGGCCCGTGTGAACTCGGTCGAAGCGCCTCCTCGTCAGGTCAGCGGGCACCTCGATCGGGCCGCCATGGGCCGGTTCGAGGTCTTCTTGTTCTCCGCGATCGCCTGTGTGCTGATGACCAGGGCATTCCTTGCCGCTACCGGCTACCCGCAGGTAGGTGGCGACGGCCTGCATATCGCCCATGTGCTCTGGGGCGGCCTGCTGATGGGCGTCGGCGTGGTGATGCTGCTGGTCGGGATGGGTTCGCACAACCGGCTGCGCGCCGCGCTGGTGGCAGGCATCGGCTTCGGGTTGTTCATCGATGAGATCGGCAAGTTTCTCACCAAGACGGTCGACTACTTCTACCAACCGGCTGTCGCCATCATCTACGCGGTGTTCGTGGCCTTCTATCTGGTGGTCCGCGAGCTGCTGCGGCTGCGTGCGCTCACGCCGGCTCGGCGCGTGGCTTTGGCCGCCACCGCACTGTCCGACCAGTTGCTGGGCGAGCTTGACGAGACCCACCGGCTCGCCGCGTTGGCGCTGATCGAGGGCATGCCCGAGCCGGGCGGCCGAGGCCATCCGGCGCGCGCTGCTGGAAGCACCGGTCACCAGTTCGCGGTTCGAGCACCGTCTGACGGAGTGGCGCAACCACTTCGCCGCTGCCGTGGCCCGTCTGAGCGGCAGGCGGGGTGTGCGCATTGTCGGCCTGGGCGTGATCGGACTGGAGATCGCCAGCACGGTCCTGTGGAGCATCGGCAGGATCGTCGACACCTCGTCGCCCACGGACACCAGCGAGCTTGGTGCGTTGCTGTCCAGCGTCGTCAGCGCCCTGCTCATGTCTCTCGGCATCGCGCTGCTTTTGCGTCGTCGCCGCGTGGCGGGGCTACGGAGCCTATCCGCCGCACTGACGGTCGACCTGCTGGTGACCATGATCTTCGAGTTCGCGTCCACCCAGTTCGGCGCGTTGGTCGGCTTCACGATCCAGCTGCTCTTACTCATCGGTGTCCGCACCGCGATGGCAGCCGAGCAGGAGGTTGCTCCTGAGTTGCCCCGGACGGCCGCGACCCGTACCGAGCCCAGCCCAGCCGCCGCCGTGTCCCGGTGAGCGCGGCGAGCGACAGCGGGTGTCCCGGTGAGCGCAGCGAGCCGCCGGGGGTGTCTCAGCGCAGCACGGACGCGTATACCTCGATCGTTTGTCGCGCGACCTCCTCCCAAGAGAACTCGGCGACCACCCGCTTCCGCCCGGCGGCACCCATGGCCGCTGCCCGCGCAGGGTCGGCGACCAGCTCGTTGATCGCGGCAGCCAGATCCACGCGGAAGCCTGCTGCGTCGGACTCGTCGTAGTGCACCAACAGCCCGGTGCGTCCGTGCTCGACGACCTCGGGGATGCCACCGACGTCGGAAGCCACCACCGCCGTGCCGCAGGCCATGGCCTCGAGGTTCACGATGCCCAGCGGCTCATACACGGACGGGCATACGAAAACTATTGCTGCAGAAAGTAATTCGCGGATACCGCTCGTGGGCAGCATCTCGCGCACCCAGAACACGCCGCCACGGGCCGAGGAGAGCTCCGCCACCGCCTGCTCGGTCTCCGCGGCCAGCTCCGGTGTGTCCGGCGCGCCGGCACAGAGCACCAGCTGGACCCCGGGATTCAGCTGATGCGCCGCCGCCACGAGATGGGCAACGCCCTTCTGCCGGGTAATCCGTCCGACGAACACCACGACCGGCCGTGTGGCATCCACCCCCAGTCGTTCCAACACTGCAGTCCCGACGCCCGGGTGATAACTCACCGTGTCGATGCCGTTGCGCACTACATGAACCCGCTCCGGGTCCAGCGCCGGGTAACAGGCCAGCACGTCGCGGCGCATGCCATCGCTGACGGCGATGACGGCAGCGGCGTGCTCCACGGCCGTGCGCTCCACCCAGGACGAAACCCGGTAGCCGCCACCGAGTTGCTCGGCCTTCCATGGCCGCCGTGGCTCCAGCGAGTGCGCGGTGAGCACGTGCGGCACCCCGGACAGGAGGCTCGCCAGGTGACCGGCCATCCCCGCGTACCAGGTGTGTGAGTGCACGAGATCCACGGCGCCGAGACTCGCCACCATCGCCAGATCGGCCGAGAGGGTGGCCAGCGCCGGGTTGGCGTCCACCAGCTCGGCCGCAGGGGAGTGGGCCAGGGCGCCTTCGCGCGGCGCCCCGATGCAGTGCACCTCGATGTCGCACAGCGGGCGGAGATGGGCCACCAGCTCGGCGACGTGCACACCGGCCCCGCCGTACACGTCCGGCGGGTACTCCTTGGTCAGCACACCTACTCGCACAGGTACGCACGGTAGCCCTGACTGCAAGTGCCCTGTGGCTCTGGACGGCGGGAGCCGATAGGTTCACAGATGTGCGTAATCGGCCGAATGTGCTGGGCATCGTTCTTGCCGGCGGTGAGGGTAAACGGCTGTACCCGCTGACGGCGGACCGGGCCAAGCCCGCTGTGCCCTTCGGCGGCGCCTACCGGCTGATCGACTTCGTGTTGAGCAACCTGGTGAACGCGGGCTACACCCGGATCTGCGTACTCACACAGTACAAGTCGCACTCACTGGACCGGCACATCTCCCAGACCTGGCGGCTCTCCGGGTTGACCGGCGAGTACATCACCCCGGTGCCCGCGCAGCAACGTCTCGGCCCGCGCTGGTACACCGGCAGCGCCGACGCGATCTTCCAGTCCTGGAACCTCGTCGACGACGAGCGACCCGAGCATGTCGTCGTGTTCGGGGCCGATCACGTCTACCGCATGGACCCGGAGCAGATGGTCGCCCGCCACATCAGTTCCGGCGCCGGGGTGACCGTGGCGGGCATCCGGGTTCCGCGCAGCGAGGCGCACGCCTTCGGCTGCATCGACGCAGACCCGGACGGCCGGATCACCCGGTTCTTGGAGAAGCCGGCGAACCCGCCGTGCACCGCCGACGACCCCGAGGTCACCTTCGCCTCCATGGGCAACTACGTGTTCAGCACCGACGTGCTGCTCGAGGCCATTCGCTCCGACGCCGTGCTGGACAGCTCGGACCACGACATGGGCGGTGACATCATCCCGGCCCTTGTCGATGCGGGGTCGGCGCACGTGTACGACTTCGCCGACAACATCGTTCCTGGGGTCACCGAGCGCGACCGCGGGTACTGGCGCGATGTGGGCACCGTCGACGCCTTCTACGACGCGCACATGGATCTGGTCTCGGTGCATCCGGTGTTCAACCTCTACAACCAGCGCTGGCCGATCCGCTCGGCGTTCGAGATGCTGCCACCAGCGAAGTTCGTCCAGGGTGGACTCGCGCAGGAATCGATGGTCGGCGCCGGCTGCATCATCTCCGCAGCAACCGTCCGCAACTGCGTGCTCAGCTCTGACGTGGTGATCTCCGAAGGGGCGACCGTGGAGGGCAGCGTGCTGATGCCGGGAGTGCGCGTCGGCCGGGGCGCGGTGGTGCGCAAGGCAATCCTGGACAAGAACGTGGTGGTCGACCCGGGCGCGATCATCGGGGTGGACAACGAGCGCGACCGGCAGCGGTACACCGTCAGCCCCGGCGGTGTCGTTGTCGTCGGTAAGGCCGTGCGGGTCGAGAACTAGGGCCTCGAGAGGTAGGTGGTGAGCACCGCGGCCTGCAGGCCATCGCCCAGCGGGAGCAGCAGCGAAACCAACCGCTCGTCATCGGCGATGGCTCGCGCCGTCTCCCGCACAGCGACCGCGGCGGGATCGCGCTGCGCCGGGTCGCCGATGCGGCCACCCACCAGCGAGCCGTGCAGCACCACCGCGCCGCCCGGGCGCAGCAGGCGCAGCGCCTCGCTGAGGTAGCGCGGGTGGTCACCCGATGTGGCGTCGACGAACACCAAGTCGTACCCGCCGTCGGTGAGTCGGGGCAGCACCTCCAGTGCCCGTCCGTTGATCAGCCGAAACCGTCCCGCGGAGATCCCTGCGTCGGTGAACGTCCGCTTCGCGGCCTGCTGATGCTCCGGCTCGATGTCGATGGTGGTGAGCACGCCGTCGGTGCGCATGCCACGAAGCAGCCACAACCCGCTGACCCCGGCTCCCGTGCCGATCTCCACGACGGTGCGCGCGGCCATCACCCGAGCCAGGAAGGACAGGGCCGCCCCGACGGACGGCGTAACAGGTTGGGCCCCGAGGTCGGTGGCCCGGTCCCTGGCGGAGTGCAGAACCTCGTCCTCCACGACGGAGCTCTCCACGTACGCAAGGATGCGCTCGGCTGAGTTGGCGGGAACGCTCGCAGTCACCTGACAAGGCTATCGCCGCGGCAGTAGTCAGCGCGGTAGGCGCGCACAGGAAGGGACATCGCGGTAGGACCGAGCGATCCGGACTCTCAGGTGATGCACAGGCGGCTCTCATGGCCGTCATACCGGGCTCGGACATGCTCGGTGCACAGGAACACATCGCGCTGTGCAGGCGTTGTGCAACAGACCAGACGTCCACAGGTGGCGCCGGTCCCGAGCCAGGAGGCCTCAACCACCGCGATGACGCCCGTCAGCGACCGCCGCAACCCAGTGCCGTCGAACGAGGCCGCTCCGCTGGCCGTGTCCGAGGAGGCCGCTCCGCTGGCCGTGTTCGACTCCGACGGTGCGGAGTGGGTGATGCCGACCTGGGACGAGGTGGTTCGTCAGCACGCAGACCGCGTCTACCGGTTGGCCTACCGACTCTCCGGCAATGCGCAGGACGCCGACGACCTCACTCAGGAAACCTTCATCCGGGTGTTCCGCTCGTTGTCGCGCTACCAACCGGGCACCTTCGAGGGTTGGCTGCACCGGATCACCACCAACCTGTTCCTGGACATGGTGCGCCGACGCAACCGGGTCCGGATGGAAGCATTGCCCGAGGACTACGACCGCATTCCCGGTGACGAGCCCAGCCCGGAGCAGGCCTTCAGCGCCGCGCACCTCGACTCAGACCTGCAGGAAGCCCTCGACGGCTTGGCGCCGGAGTTTCGCGCCGCAGTGGTGCTGTGCGACGTAGAGGGCTTGTCGTACGAGGAGATCGGCGCAACGTTGGGCGTCAAGATGGGCACGGTACGCAGCCGCATTCACCGTGGCCGCCAGGCACTGCGTGCATCGCTGGAGAGCAAGGGCAGGACGGGCGCGTACTCGGCGGTAGCCGGATGAGGACTACTTTCGGCGATATGGAGCATCTCGCGACCGAGGCGGTGGTGGCCTTCGCCGACGGTGAGCTGGGGATGACGGCCTATCAGCGCGCCGCCGCGCACCTGGGAGCATGCGCAGAGTGTGCGGCCGACCTCGACGCACAACGATGCGCACGCACGGCAGTACGCTCCGCGGCTCCACTGCTCATGCCTGCCGATCTGCTGGCGATGCTGTGCCGCATCCCGGAGACCAGCACGCTTGATCGGGAGTTGTCTTCCGCCCCGGCACGCGGGCAGGATGCGGCCGCTGACAGCGGGCAGTTGCAGCCGCGTGGCGGGGCGGCGACGGCACGGACCAGACGATCCCTCCCCCTCGGCGTGCTTGCGGTGTCGGCGCTGGCCGTGGGGGTGTTGTCCGTGACCGCGGGCGCGACCGGCCCGGCCGCGCCTGGACCGGTCGCGCCTGATCAGCCGGTCCAGGTGGCCGCGGGTCCTGCCCAGCACGGTGCCCAGGTGGTCGCGGCCAGCTACACCGCGCATGCACGGCTGGTGTCCTTCGGCGTGCTGTTTACCGCCTCCGACGAGGCCAGCCGTGCGCCGCAGATAGGATCCGACCAGGTGCGGTCGGCTCTGACGATGCCGCCGCAGACGCGGACTTCACCGTAGGACGGGCACGCTGGGGTCCTAAGCTGAGCTAACGCATTTGACGTCCACGAGGGGTTGCAGCCGAACATGACCGAACCCCAGATGAGCGTGCGGCCCGATGCGCCCGCCGTCAGTTTCGGCGAACCGCCCCGTTTGCGTCCGCGCGGGCAGGAGCGCCCCCCGATCGGGCCCGGCCAAGCTGCGGTTTTCGGCCGCCCCCGCGAGGTGTCGGGCTCTTTCGCACCGGTCGAGCAGCGTCGTACGGACCCGAGGATGCGCAGCGTCAAGCCTGCTGACCCAGCCCTCGTCGAGGCCTTCAGCCGCCCGGCAGGCGCACCGGACAGTCTGCAGCGGGCAGCGCCGGAGCCCGCGGCGGGCGCGGCTGGGACGGAGCAGGCGGATCCGTGGCGCGACGCGAGTAGCGGCGCGCGACTGGGGCCGCCCGCGTTGACGGAGGCGTCCGAGCACGATCCGAGGCCCAAGCCACCCACCGAGAAACTGGGCGTACGCGAGCTGCTGCTGGGCTCCCGGGTGCGCCCGACCGCCCTGGTCGTTTTGGTGGTGCTGGCATTGGCGGTTGGCGCGGTCGGTGGTCTCCTCGGGCGTAGCACCGCTGAGGTCAGCACGGCGCTCACCAGTCCCGATGTCACGCTCGCCCAGGCCAAGGACACTGCGGTCCCACCTGCGGGTGGCGTCGCCTCCGTTGCGGCGGCAGTGCTGCCGTCAGTGGTGTCCATCGAGGTGCGCGCCGGAGACACCGGTGGCAGTGGGTCCGGGGTGATCATCGACGGTGGCGGCTACATCGTCACCAACAACCATGTGATCTCCCAGGCGGCCACCGACCCCTCCGGTTCCACGCTGGACGTGGTTTTCTCGGACGGCACCAAGGAACGGGCGCAGATCGTCGGGCGGGACACCAAGACCGACCTGGCGGTGCTGCGGGCCAAGGTGGCCAACCCGACCGTCGCCCAGCTGGGCAGCTCCGCCCAGCTCAACGTGGGCGACGCAGTGATCGCAATTGGCTCACCACTCGGGCTCGCCGGCACGGTCACCACGGGCATCATCAGCGCCAAGCAGCGCCCCGTGCGACTGTCCGGCGACGGTACCGACACCGATGCGGTGATCGACGCCCTGCAGACCGATGCGGCGATCAACCCGGGCAACTCGGGCGGTCCCCTGGTGGACGCCAAGGGCAGGGTGATCGGTCTCAACTCGGCCATCCGGACGTCGGGCAAGGACTCGAGTGGCTCGATCGGTCTCGGCTTCGCCATTCCGGTGGACGAGGTCACCCAGATCGCTCAGGAAATCATTCGTACCGGGATGGTGCATCACCCGACCATCGGGATCAACGTCCGCTCGGTCACCGACGGGTCAACCGACGGGGCGGCAGTCGCCAACGTGATCGGCGGGGGTGCGGCGGCTGCGGCCGGCATCGCTGAGGGCGACGTCATCACCAAG
>JAABUV010008637.1_pt1 | contig 10238 bp, 4 predicted proteins | sample 5559971 | NCBI WGS metagenome assembly JAABUV01 (sample SAMN10711881, study PRJNA513362) | rock metagenome | isolation source: Antarctica rocks | place: Antarctica: Victoria Land, Knobhead nord | collected 2015-12-19
TATAATTATTTTTATATATCTACTATCTATTAACTATATACTAGGGTTTAAGGTAGGGCTTAGCTAGTTATATCTACTATACTAAGAATATATTCTAATTTAGATAAGGAGGAGGAGGAAGAGGAGGAGGAGGGATATAAGGGTATTATTACTATTATTACTAAGACTATAATTACTATTATTACTAACGCTTTCACGCGTTAGCTCTACGCTTATAATATTACTATATAGCTACTTATAATATTATAAAAGTATTACTAAGATTTATAATAAATTAAGATATAATATAATAGGCGTTATTAATATTATAACTAGATATATTAATAATAGTAATAGGAATTAGATTTTTTTAAATAGAATAATTATAGTTATAAATACTAAGATATAGGACTTTAGCCTATTAATATAATAGTATTAGCTATATTATATATACTTATATACTAATTTAAATAGTTCTAATAGTATTATATTCCTTAGAATAAGACGTATAATTTACTTTATATAGATCGATATTATATATATTATTAGATAACTAGAATAGAGGCGGAGTAGTATTAGGATTTAATATTTAATTAGATATAGGCGTACTAACTTTAGTAGGTAAAACTACTTATTTAGATATATCTTCTAAATAAATAGACTAAATTTTATTATTATTAGAGTATTAAGTACGTCTATATAAGCTATATAACTTTATTTAAGTAGAAATATTATAAAGGGTAGGTATATACGTAAGTAGAATACGAAGAAATATAGTAGTTTTAATATTCCTAACTAAGAAATATTACTACCTAATTAGGTAGGAGACCTTCCTAATAAGTATCCCTAATATATTCTATTATAGTAAAGAGATTATTAGAGGATATTTAAGTTAAAGATATCTAAGTAAGTATAAGTCTATCTACTATTATTAAAAAGGTATAATATAATAAAGGTAATATAAATAGGTAATATACTTACTAATATTTATAATAGATTTATACAAGGGATTACTTAGATAGCGGTAATAACGGGCGAATAAGCGTACGCGTAAAGACTACAGGTAACGTACTAGGCGTTACATGCGAACTTATAGGAAGGAGACGAGAGGGGGGAAGGGGACGGAGGAGGTAGTAGAAGTAGTAGTAGGAGGGAAGTAAGAGGGGAGGCTCTTAGTGTCGCGACGACAGGACCCCTAACACTACTAAAGTCCCCGGAAATTAGGGAGAAAGAGTAAGGGAGATAAGGCTAGGAAGGTCAAGATGTTATAGAGTCTATTATAAAAGCAAGGGATATAATCTAGGTAATCTAGAGTCTCCGGTTCGGGGAGATAATAGAGGCGATATAGGGCGTTACCTAGGTCGCCCTTTACACTATAATAGGAGGCTTTAAGGCTGCGGAGGTACGCATTACTAAGCTAGAAACGCGTCTAGAAAGAACGGGGAGGGATAGGAACGCGTCGGTAGGGTGTAGTAGGGGGTTATAGGCCCAGGTAGCTGGGGCTAGCATAGGGACTAGGTCCTGGCAAAGCCCGGGCCCGAGGATAGGACCGGGCCTAGGGGGGACGCGAGGTAGCTAGCTACTTAAGTAATTAGACGTTTGGAGGATAAGGGAAGTAGTAGTATAATTCGGAGATAAAGAAGGCTATAGGAAAGCGAGTTAGATAGAAAAAGAGGAGCTTATTAAAAGCTTTATTAACCTAGTAAATATAGTTATAAAGAATATTATCGGTGCCTATATTAGGGGCACGACAGACGTAGTACTACAGACGGCGACGGTTAAAGGGCGTAAGGCCCTTAAGAGAATATAGGAGTAGGTAAGCGTAGCCTACCCCTTAGCGAAGGTAGTAAGGAAGACCTTCTACGTAGCGGCTAAAGGGGCGTGTATAAACCTCCTTAATAAAAAGGAAAAGGAGAAGGGGCTAGCGAGGATTAGGGAGGATAATATTATTACCCACCTAAATACTAACTTTACTAGTTTTAGGTAGGTAAAATATACGGCGAGACTAAGGTAGGATAGGAGTAAGAAGACCTACTTAACCCTAATTATCAGGGTAGCGACACCGGAGGCGGTGAACCGCCTAGTTCGAGGAGGGATAGCTCTTAGTGGTAGTCTCTTAGTCTATAAGAGATAGGAGTAAGGAGTAGAGATAAGATAATACTTTAACTGCTATAGATACGGACACTTTACGCGAGAGTGTTAAAGGGAGAAGAGGTGCGGCTATTATACAGGTAGCCATAACTTAGCGGACCACGTTACGGCCGAAGGAGTAACGATATACGCTGCTTATAGAGGAGGCTATAAGGCCTAGAGTAAGGACTACCTAGTCAGGCGAAGGGAGTACTAGAGAGTGGTATAGAGACGCCGGACTAGGCCGGCGTTCTATAACACGTAGGGCTTACGGGGAACTAATACCCGCAGCGAAGAGGAGATAGACGCAGATAGTTTCAGGGTAGTCTAAGGTATATTAAGGAAGAGGAAGTCACCGATATAAGCGGAAAGGGAACTACTAGACCCAGCCCCTCCCCGATAAAGAGGGCGGCCAACTACGATAGTCTAAATAGCCCGAAAGGAGGTAGGATAACAGGTCCTCCCGCTACCCTAAGGGGTACCTGGGGTCGAGGTTACCCTTAGGGGCGCTTAGACTATAGACGATTAAATAGCAGTAGACTCTAGCCTTATACCGACTATATAGTAGGATAACCGCTTAAGATCCTAGAGTATAACGTATAAAAAGAAAAGGACGGCGTATAAACGCTACTCCTAGAAGATGCTGAAGTCTAGTAAATGGATGTCTTAGTAATATAGGAGCTATAGATCAACCCGAGGACTAAGTCGACGTACGACCTATCTTATAGTAGGTTCTATCTAGTTTATAGAGCTAAGGAAGATACTCGGGTATGCTTTTACATTAATAAAAGGGTTGATATAGAGATCTAGGAGGCGGACTTCTCGAGCGGCGACTACTACTCGCTGAAAGTCAGCCTTAGGGGAGGGTAATAGGGAATCTAAGAGGATAATATCTAGATATATAACATTTATAGCCCCTCTCTAACGACGTATAAGTTAAAGGACGGCCTAATAATAATCCCTCTAATAGCGGAGGCCCTAAAGAGGCTAGGGGAATATATCCTCCTCGGGGACTTTAATCTCTACTATCCCCGGTGGAATAATAAAGGGAGAAGTATACACTACGCTATAACAGATATATTACTAGGCGAAACGAGTAAATATAGTATAGAAGTCACCCTACCGGAGGGTACGGTAATATAACGGGGGAGAGGTCTAAAGTCGGTAATCGACCTAGTCTTTACTACTAAGGGTGCTACTAACGCACTCCGAAACTGCGGCCTAAGGGCAGACCTCTAGTATAGATCTGACTACCTCCCGGTATACACGGAATTCGAATGGAGCTGGGAGAGCTAAACCCTAGTCTAGAGGAGGGCGTAGAAGATACTTAAAGACAAGGAGGTCGCCACGAACGTAAGGAATAGGGCCTAGTAGCTTAGACTTTCTCTAGGGCTCCCCTAGATTAGATCCGCCGGCGAGGCGGACGAGTACCTAGGGTAGATACTAGATAGGTTCCAGGCTATCGTATAGGAATATATTCCGTAGGCGAAGCCGTCTAGCAAGGCAAGGTCCTTTTAGAACTCGGCTTATAGGGATACAACGTAAAGGGCTAAACGGGAACTAAAGGCCTACTACCGGTACCGTAATACGGAGATAAGGGAGACTCTAAGAGAAGCGGAAAGGGCGAAGGTAGCCACGATCCGAAGAGAGAAAACCCTCTACTTCCGGGCGGCTATATACTAGGCCTTAGAAGACCCTCGGGGGGTATAAGTACTGGCCCGGTGGGGGAAAAACAAGAGTATATCGCCAAGAGCCCTGCCTAAGTTCCCCTCCCTAAGTAGACAAGACGGGACGCTGGCGGCTACCTTCAAGGAGAAGGTAGAGCGCCTTTAGGAAACCTATTGTTACGACCCGTCGTCTTCTAACTAGAAGGCTCCGGAGTCTAGGTGGATCTCGTAGAGAGGAGTGTTAAGGACTAGGGTAAACAGGCTTCGTACTAAACTAGTCTAATACAGGTCGAGTATTATATTTAGTATCTAGGAGATATCTAGGTTAATAATATAAGTTGAGTACGAAGCTCCTATCTAAGTAGGAACGCACGCTTTCTATATAGATATATAAGATCCTGCTAAGAGGTATAAGTCGGTAGACCGATCCATCTAATCTACACGTGGCTCCTATAGTTCAGTAAGCTGATCCACCTGATCCACCTATAGGTCAAGTCTCTCTCTAGACTAATCTACCTAATGGTAACGAGAAGTGCCTTTGCTAGGCGTAGTATAAGGACCGCTGGTCTATACTCGTAATATTAGCTCCTCCTCTAAGAATTATCGTCCCGATAATCCTAACTTCTATAATGCCTGCTAATAGGTATAAACTATTAAGCTCTTTCCGTCGTCGCTAGCTATCGTCGTCAATCGCGCCGGTAACTCTAATGCGCGTCTATAAGAACTGTGAAAAGGCTAGGCGCCTAGAGAAGTATAAAGTGGGGGGTTCGTCTAATCGTTACGTGGAATGCGCCCGACTGGGCTATAGCTGCGATCTCGCTCCTTTCTCTCCTGCTCGTTAGGCTCGCGTTCAGAAATAGCGCGATGCTAAGCTAGCAGAGTAGAAGGCTTTCTAAAAGGAGGCCCAGGCTCGAATGGTTCGTCTTACTACAGAGCTGGAAACATTAGAGCGAGTTTAAAGAGAAATAGTTGAAGGGGAACTATAAAATATCGAGGAGGTCGAGGTTAATAAGTAAATAGCTGATCCTTCCCCTAACGACTTCCTCTTTAATATTTCTTCGGAATAGGTCGAAGTCCCTCTTGACTTTAACTGGTCTAGGTTTGCTGTTATTAGCGGAACTATTACAGGAGGCTCTAGTAGTTCTCAAGGTTCTTGATTAGTTCCTAGGTACTTTCCGAATCTTCATACCCTTTCCATTTTACCAGGTACTTCTAACTCTTATATGCTAGAATTCTTTCGGCTTCGAATTCGTTTTCTTCTTCTATTTCAAAATAGAAGGTTTCTTGTAAGGGTGTGTTAGGATCTACTGGTTCCAACATTAAGATATGGAATACTGGGTGGATTTTAGCGTCGGGTGGAAGCTGTAATTTATAGTTGACAGGCCCTTTATTTCTAATAACTAAAAATGGTCCGACTTTAATATAGTCCAGTTTCCTACTTAGTCTTATACCTTTCAAATTTTTTGTAAGGAGGTATACCTTATCCCCCTTCTTTAGCTGAGGACCCAATTTTCTTTTCTTGTTTACTAGCTTCTCTATAGTAATATTAGCCTCGCTAATCGTATGCTGCATGTCTTTATACAGGCTTTTCATGTCAGAAGTTAATACCAAGGCTTTTTCGGTATCTAGTCCTTGTCGAGGATCTAGGAATAAGTTTACGTGTCGACCGTAGTTTGCAAAAAACGGTGACAGCCTTATTATATCTAACCTTTTGTCGTTATATACTAACTGTACTATTAGGAGTAACGTAACCTAATTATTTTGCCTTTTATTAACGTAGTATCTAAGGTATACTTCTATTATCTAATTAGTACGTCTAGTCTATCTATCCGTTTAAGGGTAATAGGCTATTAATATTCGTAGTTTAGTTCCTATTAACGCGATTAAAGTCTTCTAATAGTTTAATATAAAGAGTTTATCTCTGTCTGAAGTTATTGATTCTAGTATGCTATAATCTCTGATCAGTCTGTCTAATAAAATGAATCCAAGCTGACTAGCGTTATAGGATTCCTTATACGGGATTATAATAGTATACTTAGTAAGTTTGTCGACGATAACTATTATTAAGTCGTACTTGTTATTAGTTACCGGGTTAACTAACTGAGGTAGTTTTATAATAAAGTCCATCGTGACGTCTTTCTATAGTATATCTAGAACTTCGGCAAACTGAATTTGTCCGTACTTGGCATGTCTTGCAGATTTGTTTTGCTGGCAGCATATACATTCCCTGATGTATTACTTGACTAACGCTCGCAGGTTTAGTGCGGCGTATACTCTTTAAATGAGTTCTAATATTTTAGATACTCCTAGATGTCCTAGTAAAGGATCATTATAGTGATCCCTAATTACTTCTTCTATTACTTTCGGTGGTAAGTACAGCTTCTGTTTATATAGTAATAGGTCCCGGCTAGGCTGTTCCTTCCTAAGTTGTCCGGCTATGTTATTATTCTCGTATACTTCCTTTAAATCAGGAACTGCATGTGTCGTGACTCGTATAGTCGTGGCTAGATTCCTTACTAGTACTAACGACCCATCGTTTTCTTATTTTAAGATAGGTTAGGTGGTGATGTCTTTTACTTATATATAGTTAGATCGTCTACTTAAAGCGTCTGCTCGTCTATTATCTTTTCCTGGGGTGTACTGAATTTTGAACTTATATTACCTAAGGAGTTCGGACTATTAAACTTATCGTCGATTCAATTCTTTTATAGTTATAAAACCTACTAAATTTTTGTGATCGGTAAAGATAGTAAGTTCCGAATAGCTTTCGGCATATACTCTCTAATGCTATAGAGAACAGACGACTGCTAAAAGCTCTTTGTCGTGTATATTATAGTTCTGTTCTACTAGAGACATCTTGCGTGAGTAGTATACTACTGGATACCACTTGCCGTCTCTCTACTAATAGAGGCATGCTCCGATTATAAGATCCGAAGCATCCGTTTTAATACGTACTAGTTCTCCGTTACGAAACGTGTAGAGTACCGGAGGATCTATATAAGCTTACTTCAGTTCTTTAAATGCTCTCTTCTAGTTAGTATCCCATCGAAATCCCGTATCTTTCTTGGTGATTTCCGTTAGTGGCAAGGCTTTCTTAGAGTAGCCTTCTATAAAACGTCTGTTAAAGTTAGCGAATCCTAGAAATTCTTATACTAATTTAACATCGTGTAGTGTAGGCCATTCCTATATAGCCTGAATCTTCTTAGGGCTTATACGAACGCCTTTAGTTGTTACTATAAACCCTAAGAACTTAACTAAGGTCTTATAAAACTCGCATTTCTCTAGCTTTAGGAGGAGTCCAGCTTGTAATAAGCATGTTAATACATCTTGTATATAAAGGATATATTCCTTAAGAGTTTCAGAGTAAATTAATATATTATCGAGGTATATAATCGCTGTAAGATCTAAATAAGCTCGTATAATATTATTAACTAATGCCTAGCAGGTTGCTAGTACGTTAGTAAGACTAAACGGCATGACTAGATACTCGTAATATCTATATCGAGTCCTAAATACTATTTTCTATTCGTTACCTTCTTTTATTCGAATCAAGTTATACGCTCCTCGAAGATCTAGTTTTATAAAGATCTTTGCTTTAGCTAGCCGATCCTACAGCTCGCTAATATTAGGTAGCGGGTAACGATTTTTTATTATTATATCATTCAACTTTCGATAGTCTACGTACAGTTATAAGGATCCGTCTTTCTTCTTTACGAAGAGTATCGGATATCCTGCTAGTAATTTGGATTCTCGAATAAATCCCTTTTTTAGGTTCTTATTAAGGTACCTACGTAGTACTATAAGTTCCTTTTCGGATAACGCATAAATAGGTCTAAATGTTAGTTCCTTCCCTAGTTCGAGTTCGATCTTATAATCCTAAGGTTGGTGTTTAGGCAGAGCTTTTACTATTATCTCTTCTATAAAGAGGCGTTTCTATCTTTAGTACTCTTATAGGATATTAGGAGTGCTATTAGTTACTCTAAGAACTCTAACTTATTGACCTAGCGGACCGCTGCCAGTGTCTATTAAGTCGGATCCTTGTATTTCAAGGTCATCCTTATTTGAAATTAAGGTAATATATGCCTCAACCGTCTTCCGGTTCGATTTCTTATCCACCGTCATCTACTATCGACGTGTAGGTTAGAATCTAGTAATATCGCCAGTTCGCTCAAACTTAAGTACTTTTCTTCTCTAGTTAATTACTAGGTTATGCTTTTCTAACTAAGGCATGCCTAATATAATATAATAGGTGGCCATCCCTATAATATCGAAGGACATTTCCTTATAGTGTCGTTGAATTATAAATAGTAGCGAGGTTGTCTCCTCGTCTACGCTTCCTTTTAATAGCGTTGACCCGTCGGCCATTCGTAAGTTATATAGATCCTTCTTTCTTCGCGTTAGTAGGCCCACTAACCGTACTAATGCTTCAGAGATAAAGTTCCCAGATACTCTAGAATCTATCATTACTATAGTCCGCTAACTATCTATTTTAACTGGTATATTCATATATATTACGTAGTTCGTTAAATATAGCTGATATATTTTTAGGGTAAGGACATTAATCTCCTTATACTTCCCCTTAGTATAAGGGATTACTCTTTTCCCGAAAAGGATAGGAATCCGGTAGTTCTTTTTATGTACATATGCTTTCTGTAATTGTCGTGGAAGCAGGCATACTAGTCCTGTAAGTGACACTTAGAAGTGTACTCGCCATGCTTGAGGTGTCCGTGGAGACTACTATGCTATCTTTGGTTATGGTTTAGAAACCACTTCCTTAATCTCTTAGTTACTAAGTACTAATAACAACTTATATTATTATAGCTTGACTAAACTTTTCTATACGTTCGGATTCTAATAGACTTTCCTAGGTTTATTTTCGCTTAGTAGTAAATCATACATGTTTTATCGGCGTAGGCTGACTAGTATATTACTCTATGCTATAGATATGCTAAGTCATTTCTAAACTCCTTCTATAGAAGTCCTCCTACTACTTTTTCTTAGTAGAACTCTACCCGTTCCTCGAGTTTTATCTGTGGATCTTTTGATGTGGAAGCTCGAGATACTACTCTATCACCTTCTTTCTTAGAAGTCTGGCTGAGGTTTTCCCAGTTGGAATCATCCTCGCTTTCTCGGCTTTATTCGGGTTTTCCCTTCCGAATACAACCACCATTATATTCGTTATTAGAGTCTAATTCCTTGAGTTATTCGTGAATATCTGCTAGCCTTTATTTAATCTTTACGATATTCCTCTATTTCTTAGCTATTTCTTCGCGTAATTCTTCCTCTCTAGATTATAGTTCTCTGTTAATAGGTAGATTGACGAGGGCTAGTAAATTATCTATAATTGCGTCTAGCTCGGTGTCGTCGTACTCCGTTTCTTGTTGATCCTTTAGAGGTTTAGTCTTCCTAACTAGAACTCTTTCTAATATATTTAACTGAGGTCGTTTTACTATATTTTTTAACCTGTAGTTTTTGGCGATATGGCCCGGTTTACTACAGTTATAGCAATTTATTACTTTCTTACCCCCTTACTATTTCTTACCTCTAAACGGTTTCTTCTTCTCGGTAAAGTCTAACTCTATTAGCATCGGACCGTAAGGATCGCGCGAGAATCGCTTCTTCCTATAACTTCCTCCGGAATAGAGTCCTGCGTGACCGAGTCTAGAAACTCTACTATTATAGCGTAGTTCTATTACTAACTCGTGGATCTAGTTATCGACTCGTATTAAGGCTCTTATTAATAAGTCTAAGTTATTATAAACGGCTCCGTCTCGCATAAGTTCCTTCTTCACCTGAGGTTTTAATCCTCTCCGATACATTACTATTAGCGCGTTATTATCCCAGTCGGTTCTTATAGAATACTATTGGAACTGCGTTACGTATTTAGATGCCGATTTCTTTTATATTAAGTGCTGGATAACTCTTATTACTACGCTTGCTTTATTAGAAGGTCCGAACATTCGCCTTATTTCTCCACGAAAGAGTGTCAGGCTCTCTATCTATAACTTGATAGAGATATTATCGTCGTCGTCGGGATCTTCCATATATCGTTTAAGAAATGGAGCGGACTATCTCTAGGCCCGTCCTCTTATGTAAGTTATTATAAATAGTAGTTATTTCTTTAGTCTTATAACGTCCTTATTAAAAGAGAAGTATAGCTATATCTATACTAACTACTCTTCAAGTTTGTCCCAGTCGCTATAGTATAAATCTGGCTTAGCAACTTTAATACCTTCTTTAACTTCCGCTATTACTAACTATCGTGGACCGCGTTCACCCGGGGTGAGGTCCCTTTGTCCTGAGGTACTTATCTTGAGGGTGCTTAAAGTGTTACAACCCGTCGTCTTCTAACTAGAAGGCTCCGGAGTCTAGGTGGATCTCGTAGAGAGGAGTGTCAAGGACTAGGGTAAACAGGCTTCGTACTAAACTAGTCTAATACAGGTCGAGTATTATATTTAGTAT
>JAABUV010008638.1_pt1 | contig 10238 bp, 8 predicted proteins | sample 5559971 | NCBI WGS metagenome assembly JAABUV01 (sample SAMN10711881, study PRJNA513362) | rock metagenome | isolation source: Antarctica rocks | place: Antarctica: Victoria Land, Knobhead nord | collected 2015-12-19
GCAAGGCATATAATACAAGCTTGCCTTGTCTGAGCTGCCATTGCACATACAGGCACTTCAGCCAGAGTCGTACATCACCAATGCCTCGCCTCAGAGTGCCACTGCAGGCACAGCGGTGCCAGCAGGCACAAGAATAGATGCAAGGGGCCAGCAACATACATTTTGTCAGCAATCACGTTCAGGTCAATTCTACCATCAGCAAAGGTCTACCATCAGCAAGCCTACAGTCCTGGTGTAGGCCATGCGACACAGCTGGTCCTGAACCTGGTGCGTCACCTCAGACTGGCACTGCAGGCACAGTGGTGGTGGCAGCAGATCCTAGAGTGCTTGCAAGAGGGTGCCTTACCTGTGACTGCTACATCATGTACAGTGGCTCAGGAATGCATGCAAGGGGGGTGCCTCACCTGAGACTGCCACTGCAGGCACAGTGGTAGCAGCAGGCACCAGGACGGTCTCTACAGGGCTGGCAGCAGGTGTCTCCTTCAGCAACAGCTCCTTCAGGTCCTGTGTGGTAGGGCTGAACACTGCCTCACTGGCTGATGGCGTCTCCTGCAGGGGTCATACACAGCCTTGTGCATGCCATTTGGTATTTTTTTATTATTTTTTGGCAGACATGGCGCAAGCACTGGTAGGATTGATGTACGAGTACAGCAGCAACGCCTGAGCTGTTGGTGAGATAGACACCATACATTCACAAAGTTTGGTGCAATATGTTCCCATGCTGCATGTCTTGCTTAGCTGTGACTGGCACATTGAGTGATGCTCATGCACACAGAGGAGTGGGTTTGTTGAGGACATTCAGTCTTTGCGCAAGTTGTTTCATTGCCACGTGGCTGTTTACCAATCATCGCCTGCATGCGCCAAAGCTCTGACAGCACACTAACTGCTGCATAGAGCCCAGAATCATAGGCATTTTCTGATAGCCTGAACATCAATGTTGAGAGAAATACAGCTTACGTGCAGGAGCAGCTCCTTTAGGGTGGGCACAGAGGGGGCTGAGGTCTCCTCCGGGGTAGGGGTGGGGGTCGAGAAGGTGTTCAAAGGGAACTTGGTGACCAGGCTGTCCAGCAGCTTGTGCCCTTGGATGGTTGCCTTGGGGGTGGTTGCAGGCACCAGGACTGTGGCTACTGGGACAGGCTCTGGTGATGGTGACACCACACGCACGCCTGCAAGGACAGTTCACTTTCAGCTTTGCACTGTCAAGGTGACTTGCAACAGTCAGAGTTTGACACGGTCTGCAGTAACAGGCCAAACATAGCATGTCAGGGTACTCATGCTTGTGTCAAGTACAGCAATACATGCAACAATGAGTACCAAAAGTAGACAGCAAGCAAAGCAAAGCTGGCAGGTACTCTGTCGTACAGGCAGCATTATATTCAGCAATGATAGTCATGTGTTTTTCCCAATACAGTCATTGCAGCAATGCAGCAATGAAGCACTGTTCTTTCCTCCTACAGCACACTGCAGCAGCGATGACAGCTTACATAGCAGCCACAGATGCAGCTGCTGGGGTCACAATATTGGCATGCTTTGCAGCTGTCCCCATCCAGCCAATGCTAGCAAACTGAAAACAATTGGGCAAAGCTCAGAGGCGACGCAACAACAGCATGTGCACTGCTGTCTTGCACTTCAGCAGCAGCATTGCATAGATCAGATGACTACAACCCATACCTGAGACAGCAACAGGGGGGACAGTGGCAAGAGGGGTTGCAGGCACCAGGATGGTCTCTACTGGTACTGCTGCTGCTGGAGTGGCAGCACTGGTCTTCTTGCTGACAAGGCTTTGGACAGCCTGAGTGTCCGTCTCTCCTGCTCCTGGTACGTCCACACTCACCATGCCCAAAGTTTTAGCAGCCTGCAAGCAGCAAGAGAAGAGCAGGAAGCATGAGTGCGCTGGGCGAGCCTTGTGATGAGCATGGGCTTCTGCAGACATGCATAGCAAGGAACTGTATGTGCAGTAGCTTGCTTCATTACCTTCTCATGAGTAGCAAATACATTTGTTTCTTTTTTATGCCTGCATGCTGCTTTGACATGACTGATGCAGTATAGCACAGCGGTGCAAGGAGGATGGCAAGCTGATGTTGTCCTGAGTAATCGCAGTAGTCAGGATTGCCACAATGACAGGTAATCTCAAGTCATCACACACAGACAGTCAGACAGGCAGATGGACAAATGGACAGACAGACAGACAGGAGTAGAATCATCGATACACTCACAGCTTCAGGGATGAGCACGGTGTCAATGAGTTGGACATACGCTGTGCAGGCGCTCAAGTCAGAGACCAAAACAGTTGCCGTGGATCCAGCATCAGGCACCACAGTCACAATGTCTCCAACAGTCTTGACCTGCAGCAGATGAATACAAGGGTATTAGAGACTTTCAGGAGTCAGCAGTAGTAGCTTGTCCTGTTGCAATGCTGTCACTCAAGCACTGAACAGCAGGATGGAGCGCAAAGGTTGCAGTCGATGATGCGCCATCAGCGTTGCCTCGGGAGACTTTGGTACAAGAGCGTGGCTGTTTCATGCGTAAGATTGCAGTAGTACAATCAGGCAGTGTTGTTGGCCACACACAGCAGATGCAGCACAGCAAGACTGCTTACTGTCAGGGTCTCGCCCTCTGCAGTCACCAAGGAGCTGTGCTGCTTCAAGTCGGACACCTTGTAGGCATCCTGGGAGTAGACGTGGTACTCCAATATCTGCATGCAGTTCAACTTTAGAGTTTGCCTTGCAGTTGGTTCTACACCTGTTATCCATGACAATGAATGATTGAATGTAAATGCTCACTAGCTCTGTCATTGCAGTGTGTTGTTATGCTAAGAGACCCTGACACTGCTACAGAGCATCTGCTACTTCGGGTCAACTTCTCACCACGCTGAGCAAGTAGCTCTTGGACAACAGCTCCTCAGAAGTCAGGCTCAATGCACTTGCAAGAGCTGCAAAGGCATCATCCGTCGGAGCAAAGACCGTGATCGCTGATGTGGTCGAGTCCAGTAGGTTTACCAGGCCGGCAGCCTGCATACAATCTTTCACGCTTGGGGCGTAAGGTCGGGCACTTCTGCATGCAGCGGTGGCGACTGGCGTTTACACTACCTTAATGGCAGCTGCTAAAGTCTGCAAATTGTGCGAGTCAGCGGCAAGAGCGTAGGGTGTTGAGCACTGGTCGTTTTGGAAGTAGCCGCCAAAGAGTGAGGAGTCATCAGATCTAGCAACACCTGCACGCAACCATGGCACTCAGACCCAGCACGCCTGTTGGTGGGCGTCAGTTTAGGCATAAAATAATCATTGCATGACTTGAGCGGCAATATGCAGCCTGCCAGCTATAATACGTAAAAAAATTCAACGCGCATGCCTTCGCCAAGGTGTGAATGCAGCTGCAACCAGGCACCATTCTGGCGCTGCAAGGAAACCACCTGTCAAGCTCGCGAGCAACAACGCCACTGCGAAGCCCTTGACGTGCCCGGGTCTCATGCCTGCCAGCTTGAACACGCTGACTGCAGCAGAAAGCTGCTGTTCGACAAACTTCGCAAATAGCGAGCTGCACACTCTCAGCCGTACAGTACGTACCCAAACAGTGGTCCCAAGAACACGACGATCACAAGAAGGCCCAGCGATTTGGCACCTCGCAGCCTTGAGCGCTTTGTTGTCGACGCCTCTGGACTCGAGCATTGCGCCAAGCCGGACGCGAATGAGGTGCGACAGCCCTAGGTCAGCGTGTCCATTATGGGATTTGCCCATGCTAGCTGCGGCACTCAGTGCAGTTCATCTGTTTCAGCGGTGGCGAACAGTGCCGCTCTACAGACACTTACAACTGCACTTACAAGCAGCAGAGAAAGGCCCCTACAGCAGCAGGACACCCCTTGTAACTTACTTTCGTCTGACCTTCTTGGCGCGGAATCACTACGCTGAGGCTGGCTACACTTTTGTGAATACACAGATCACACTTCACAGTTGCGATCTGTGCGGTCATTTGCACGGGAAAGGGCGTCACCCTGCCGAGATCAGAGTGTGTCCACGCTTACTCATAGCTGTGTGTCACAAGATGTGATAAAGCTTTGACTCCGGAATGAGTTCGCCGTCCGTAATCAGCCTTCTGCTTCTTCAACAACTGAATCAGTAGCGGGCTGCTCTAAGCAAACAAGCGCCCACTTTCACCAAGTGACGTTCAACACTCTTTGCTGCTGTACGATCTTGTGGTCCGGAAACGAGAGAATCCATGGCTGCGCTTGTTTGCGGCTCAGTCTTGTATCAATGCACAACTATGCTAAAGTACCTTTCGAAAAGCGAACTTTTACCAAGGAAGGAGGGCCAAAGCCTGCACTTGCTAGGGACAGAATGCTGACTACAGGTGTTCGCCCTGGATTCTGTGTGAAAGGCATGGCTCAACTGTTACCAGTCATTGTGGCAGAGCTGACTCTGCTGCCCTTCTTGGACGCAAGCTAACCTGATGTTGTTTTGCTGTTGTAGTTTCCGAAGTTCACCAAGCTGCAGTTCCTTGCACTGAGCCATTGCAATCCTTGCATTCCCTTCACTGAAAAGGATGCCAGCATGTTCCTGTTGGACGTCAAGTTACCTGACTGGTATCTTTACATCTGTCACAATGAGTCCTTGAGGTTGGCCATGTTGTGGGACATCTTCTGCCATCCATTCCCCTTCCCTCTATACAGCAGCTCAAGGTCTGCCTATATGCCCACTCTGTGTATCCTGACTGTATGTTGTCCTTACCCAATTTGTAAAAACTGCATGTCACAATGACAAGTCCTCCTGGTATGGAGTAGGGATCAGAGTGAGAGTACTCAGGCCTATTGACAGTGAGTAAGACAAGCTCGTTGTGTAAATTTTATTCTCCTGTTCAGTAGATTGCAAGCCTGATGTAGAGCTAGTGGCTTACAGGTCTGAAATCCAGTTGAGCTGTGAGAATGTTTTTGATGTTTGGGTGCCAGTTGTGTCCAGGTGAGCATACAAACCCTTTTTCGATTTCATACCACTAAGAAAAAACTCTTTTGCGAAGCTTACAATTGTCAGTGACCTGGCTGGAGAAGCCAAGCGATGCATGGGGTGCTTGAAAACTCACTGCGTCATGATACTTAGTGGTTGTAAGTTGCCTGTTGTACAGTGGACCATGTACATTATATTACATACATGGTCCATGATTAGTTTTAGGACCTCTGCTGCCTCACGTTGTCTTGAGATTATGTCGAAACCTGAGATTCCATCGAGTTACACACATGAAGCTAAAGAGGCGTAAGCTGAAGCTTCAACATCTGCTTGAGCGCAGGCCTGCAGGCATATGTGCATGCGTGAGCTCTCAGTCTAACAGAGTATTCAGTACATACCACGGATTACCACGTACACGGACTGTCATGCTGTTTTATACCTGAGTCCTGAGGTACTGCGCAGAGATGGCGAATTGCGCATGGCGGCAAGACAGGTGCCCTATTGATGCACACTGAGACAGCTGGGGCAGACTTTGAAATCGCATTGCAGGGCGCCACGTGTGCACGGAGTATCTGCGATGCTTGCGTAAACGTCTTGCTCGTCATGCACGCCAGATCAAGTATGCAAAGAGGGACAAGATAACCGCCCGTAGTCAGAGAGCCCCCATGTACTGAACTGCATATTGTTCAGAATGCCGCATCATTTGTGTCAGTTTAGCAGCAGCACAACGTCGTTGAACACGAACATGACCGACGAGCAGTTGCAGGTAGTTGGCTAAACAACTCAAGTTAGCGTGACCAAATTTGCTCTTCACCAAGTCACCACGTTGAGAGCTTATCATCGTCCGCGTTTGCAACACTGCAGCATAGTCGGGAAGCTGGTTCAGACGCAATTGGCCAAACCTAAAAAGTGGTCCTCAACATCTTGCCTAGCCGAACGCTTATCGCGCTCGGCTTGACTTTCTTTTGAATTACTTGCCGGCCCAGATTGGTCTCTCGATCACCGTTATCATCTCGAATATGCAAAGGTTTGTCGTTGCCTCTTAGGCGCCTGTCCTGCACAAGTGGCCGGTGTTAGCAGTCTGGTCTCTTGCTCAGCTGACTTATCCGAGTCCTTGAACCATTTGCAGGGATCAGCAGGAAAGCCAAGCTAGCACATCTCAGGGTGGCAGAAGCCAGTTTGCTTCCTCCTCTGCACCTACGAGACAATCCTCAGAGCCACTGACACCCTCTGACTCAGGCAGTACCAAGAAGGTGGGACTTATGCATCGCCTGCTGGCAAAAGCAAAACATCACAAGGGGGAGGCACACAAGGGCATGACCCATAGCCACAGCCACAGCTCCCTGCCACCGCAAGATCAGCAGGGTCAGGATGGCCTGTGCAGAAAGTCAGCTGCTGGAAGGCATGTTCATATTGCAGAGGAGAGCAAAGAAAACTATCCAGCAGATGCCATTCCTGCCCAAACATTGGATCAGCGACAAGAGCGCTCTTTTCTGAGCTCAAGTTTGCCAACAACACCAGCAGGAGAGTCAGCACTACCTTCTATGTCACGTAGATCAACCATATCTGAAGATCATCATCAGAAGGCTTTTGAAGCTTCTGCACCTGGGCGTTTGGCTCTTTCCATTGCCCCTCAGCTGAGTGAAGTCAAAGGTGTGCTTGAAAGCCTTTGACAAAGCCTAGACTGCCCTGAACCCTTTCTTTGTGCCTGCGGCACTTGCATCTGCCACATGACGGTTAAACACAGTACTGTGAGAGGCACTGACTGTATATGGCATGTTCTGACATATATGGCATGCATGCAAATGGCATGTTCTGTTATCTGCATGATTTTATGTTTTGGATTGTGCATTTTGTCTTGCTCAACAGCTTGGCATATACCTCTATAGCATAGCTTGCTGATAAAGTATCCAGCTAGCCTTGATTGCACTAAGGCAGCCTGCACATGCAATGCAGGGCTGGAACTGCTAGACGCCCTGGAGGAGGGCGCCCTGATGCGCCTCAGGCGTGAGCACATGGGCCGCAGCTCAACTGGCATGGGCAAAAACGCCCAGGTCAGATGTGTGGCAGAAGGCTTCCAAGCGAGGCTGCTGTTTGATGGTCAGGTATGCAACAATGGGTGCGGAGCATTGCTCAGTGCTGTGTGATCTGCAACAAATGTAACAGCCCCATCTTGCTCATTGCGTTTCAGCAGTGTGTAGTAGCAAGCTGCTAAGGTTTACACCTCTGCATGTGCCTGCTGGGTTCTGCTGCATTTTTCAGCTTGCAGCTAGCAGGCCATGACTGGATTCCAGCAAGTGCCTTACAAGTTGTTTCTTGCCTTCATAGTGGATTTGACATGACATGCCTTATGCAGCTGGGCCCATCCTTGTTCCAAATTTGAGCAAGCTCACCAGCTGGTGTGTGAATGCTTATAGGGTCTTACCTCTCTGTTGAAGCAAGCTCATCTGACAGACAGAGACCAGGGTGTGCACAAAGCCATCATTGAGTATGTGGAAGTCATGGAGGGCGCTTGGCACAGAAGGAAAAGCATAGAGGTGCACACCAACCAAGGCTTGCTCAGCCTGCTTCCTGCAGATGCAGTCACATATGCCACATGGATCATTGGGCTGAACACTGCGCTGACAGCCGTTGAGCTGCACAGAGGGGATGGGATCCACCCCCTGAGGCCTGCCAGGAAGCTGCCTCTCAGCATGAAACTGAAGATCTTTGATCCTTCCATGGCCTTAGTTCAGGAGGAACCTGACATGTAGACGCTTCAAGTATCCAGACAAGAGCAGAAACGGTGTGATCATGAGGATTTCACAAAGTTTGCTGAAGACATGGCTCCTGACAGGGCCTCTACAGTACAAGTGATGCCAGTGAGCAGTGAGCCTGAACGTTGGGTGTCAATTTTGATCAGGACTGAACAGCACTGCTTGTAATTCCAATGGAATCGACATTTGGATGATGTCTTTCAAGAACAGCTACATGGAAGGTGTGTGTGCGGATTGAGTTTGTAAGGGCCATGCTGTGCTTTACACTTCAATGGCATGCTTCATCAGTCACTCACTTCAATATTTGCTTGCAGACTTTGAGTGTGCTCAATGGTGGTTCAGCATGTCATGCTAGGTGCTAGGCTGTGCATTACCTATCTTTTGTTTGTCTTCTCAGTCAAGTTTGGTTCTATTCATTACCTAGGTGCAGATTACATAATAAAAGATGCAATATGCGCCTCCATTGGGGGAGCGATATAGTGTGTTCAGGGAGAAGCATGGTAGATCATGACTGGTCTTAGTTGTGCGAATGTACCACCATGGTGTGCTTTTAAAGCCAAATTGCCTCTACTGGAACTCTGTTGTAACAGTATCTTTTGATTCATCTGACAGCCTGCTGAACAGCTTTCACCTGCAGCAGCTGTGCAATTCTGCTGCCAATGTTGCCTAATGTGGGAGCTATGGACTGGCTCAGTAACCCTGCACCACAACACCCTAATCAGCTGTCATGCCAAATGCCTGCAACAAGTGTTGCGCATGCAGCTGATGATTTGGTCAAAACATGAAGGGGTGGTCGGTCATAAGCATACAGCGCTGCACAGCAATCTTGCCACACAACATGACAGATTGAGGCATTGGTGCGTACGAATATCTGTAATGCCAACAGATACCTGCGTTTTCTCTAGCATGCGCAAGCTCAAGGCATAAAGCCCTGATCTGCACCTCAAGCCCAGTTGCACGCGCCTTCTCTTGCAGCACCTCCTTTTGCAGTTGAGCCTCTGCAGATACAGAATGGTTGGTGTAGCAATGGACAGCAGAAATCTGGGTGGGGAAACAAAGAAGTGCACATGAGTTGATCATGGCAGTGGAGGCAGCTGCCAAGCAGATACACATCTTCTGACTTCTTGTTCTGACAGGTCATGAACATCTACGCGTAGCCAGTCACAATTTTGCATCAGCACATACCGTCTGGCGCACGCTGATGGTCTGGATTACGGTCATCTGCATCTGATGCACTCGGCTCCGCTGACTGGGACTGCCAGAAAGCGCTCTCCTCCAGCAGGGTCTTCAGCTGATCCATGTGCTGCAGGTTCTCTTGCGCTTGAGCTTCCCATGTTTGTGCACTCTCTTGCATTTGCGCCAAGCCCTGCATACCAACAGCCTAGGATGATGGCTGGCCTAAGACTGGCAAAACAGGCGAGGCAGCCTCTGAACGCACGTAGCTTCACAGTGTAGCTAAATGCTGCTCAGTACACAGCACGAGCTACAGGCCTCTGCTGCAACTCACAACATGCAAACACTTCTAGTGCAGAAGTCCAAGCCTGACCATGCGGGAGGTGTACACTTTGGGTACCTGCTCGAGGGCTGAGTTGTCAGTGAGGAGCCGTTCGATCTCCAGAGACTGTCGGTCCACTTCCACCAGCAGCTTGTCTCTGCTTGCCTTCAAGCTGCTCACTTGCCCCCTCAGTCTCTGTACCACACAGAAAATACATTTCTGTGCCCTCACATATGTAGCAACGCGTCAGGAATTTTGCCTGGAGTGCAATGTTGCTGTGAGTCGTGTATCGATGCAACATGATCTTTCACAAGGTTTGGGGCCAATGTTTGTGGCTGCACGCCAAGTATAAAGACAACAGTTTGCTCAAGTGTCTATTCTGCTGACAGTAGGCAATGAGTTGAGACCGCTCACATACAAGCTAGACTACCGCCAGAAAGCAGGGGTTGCTCAAGATGTCATGATGTGAATCACCCAGCACAGCAGCATGCAGTCCTGCCTGGAGTCAGCGAGCAGATGAATGGCACAGCAGTGTCAGCAGCGTTCTACCTGCAGCAGCTGTGCTGTGTCATCAGGCAGGCTGCCAGAGCTAGCAGATCCTGCTCCAGAAGGCAAATCGGTGGAAGCTTGCCTTCTGCCAGAAGGCAGCTGAGACACCCCATTGGGATAAGCTTGCCCATGAAGTGTCGCCTGCCCAGTGACAGACAGCTCAAGCTGACTGACTCGTGCTTTGGCTAATGCAAGCTCAATCTGAGCTGAGTTCAATTCTGACTCAGTTGACATAAGACTGACAGACAAATCATCTGCTCTGATCTGTGCTGCATGCAGCTCTTGATGTAGCTGTTCATCACTTGGCTGGCTTCTCTGTGTGCCAGCACTTGCGTCTACAGCACTAGGATTTTGGTGAGCTGACTCAAATTCTAATTTTGTTGCAGCCAACTCTTGCTCCATTTTGAGCTGTTCCTCTTCAGCTTCTGAAGCCCTCTGCTCTGCTACCTGCTCAGATATGCCAATGTGTCAAGGCAGGCTTTACTGAGTTTTTGATGACCTGCA
>JAABUV010008639.1_pt1 | contig 10237 bp, 8 predicted proteins | sample 5559971 | NCBI WGS metagenome assembly JAABUV01 (sample SAMN10711881, study PRJNA513362) | rock metagenome | isolation source: Antarctica rocks | place: Antarctica: Victoria Land, Knobhead nord | collected 2015-12-19
GCAAAACCTAGAAAACCACAGGCACTCTCACCCGAGACGACTTCCACGGTGAGTGGAACTACACGCTGCACCCGCAACCCAACGACACGCCCGACCTGAACCAGGTTAATTAATCACCAGCCCTTAGTGGTTGATCAGGACTGACAGGGCCAGGCCCAGCGCCATCACGACGACAGTTCCGGCCGCTGCGTACAGGTGCGGGAGCCACCACCGCGACGGGCGGGGACGGTGCGCGAGAGTGGCGACGGTTTCGCCGGAGTCGCCTTCGTGCAGGGACAGGACAAGCCGGACGGGGCGGCGGTGGCTCCCCGGTTTGGCGGGCGGTACCCGCCAGATCGTGAGCGGGTACTCCATCTGCGGTTGCCACAATTCGATGCTGGTCTTGACCATCACCAGCACATCGAACAACCGGCCCTCTTCGCTTTCGTGGCGCTGCGGCGGTGGGCCACGCGATCACATCGGCCCACGCCTGCGCGGTGACGGCCACCGGCCACGGCAGCCGATGAAGGCGGATCAGGCTCGGCGGCACTTCGACTAGCAGCCGGTCGGTGATCGCGTCGGCGCGGGTGTACATGTGGGCGATGGTGAGCCGCGACGGCCCGGCGGCGGCGGCGTTGATGCGGCGGTCGCAACGTTCGGGGTTCATCGGGGAATCCCTTCGGAGCTGGTGCGGTGGGCGGTGAGTTGCAGGTGGTAGGCGGCGAGCTGCCCGACCCAATCGGGGGCGTCGGGGTCCAGCAGCTCCCCGGGATGCGGGCGGACGGTGCCGATCAGGTCCGCAATGACGGTCAGCTCATCGGCCGACCAATCCGGGGATACCGCCAACGTCCAGGCGATGGCGTCGAGCACTGCCGCGTCCTGCGGCGGCGCGGAAGGCTGCGCGGTGATCGGTGCGGCGGTCATGACTGGTCGGATTCGGCGGTGCGGCGGGCGGCGACCAGGGCGTGCACGTCGGTGGTGAACTGGGCGAACGTGGCGGCGTTGAACCTGGCCGCTGGGATGCTCGACACCTGCGTGGTGGTGCGGGTGGCGAACAGTGAGAACCGCTGCCCGAACATGCCGCCGTGTAGCCGGATGCTGCTTGCCGAGAGGGTGGCGCGGTAGCACTTGGCGTCTTTGTGGTGCCAGATCGACAACTCGGCGGCGTCGAGGTAGTCACCATCGGCGCGCTCGGCCTGGCCGGGCAGCAGGTAGAACGCATCGACCAGACGGCCGTTGCTGGCCCGGTGGGTGTAATACGGCTCGGCGGTGGTCGCGGCGTACAGGTCCGCGACACTGACACCGGCCCCGATAGGTGCGGGCGCGGGTACGGGCGCGGGCGTGGTGGGGGTGGTGTTGCCGGGGGCGTGCTGGGTGGGGATCATGGGTGTTGCCTCTTTCATCCTGGGAAGGTTGGGGAGTGCATCTGCTGGGCCAGGGGTCAAGACCTGGGCCAGCGACCGGGCGGACCGGGAAAGCTGTTCGGCTTTCCTGGCCCGCCACCTACTCGCTACAGCGCGGCGAGCATCTCGAACGCTCGGGCCTTGACGGTGGTCACCGTTCCGCCCGTGGCGACCCGTTCGGCGCGGGCGGTGTCGGTGCCGCCTGCTACCGGGGCGAAGTGGTCCAGGTATTCGGTGATGGCCTGGTACCCGGCCCACCGGGTGCCCCGGATGTTGGCGTTCGTCGGCGCGTCGGAGAACAACCCGGTCAGCACATCGGCGCGGTTCGCGGTGATCGCGGCGGACCGCTTCGAATCGGATTCGGTGGTCCACAGCTTGCCGATGATCTGCGCGAACTGCGCATCGGTCAGGCGCGCCTGGATCATCTGCTCGGCCTCACGCTCGAACGTCTCGGCGTATTTGAACGTCAGGCCCAGGGCCTCGCGGGCCTGCGCGATGTTGCCCCGCGCGCCGGACGTGTGCCGGATCGAGAATGAGGACTGAGCGCGGCGTAGCGCCAGGGCCTGCGTGTTGGCGCAGACCACACGCACCGGCGACACCAGCAACCGAAAAGCGCTGGTCCCGTCGTGCGAATTGAGCGCGATCAGGTACAGGTCGACCGGGTCGATGCCGCCGATGTTCATGGTCCGGGGGAGCTTCATCGACAGGAACACCGACCGGCCACCCCGAAGCGATCCGGCCGTCTCGAAATGCGCGCCGCCCTCGTCCACCACCCGGTTCAGCAGGTCCGCGTGTTCCTCGTTCTGAATGACGGTATAACCACGACCCACCACACCCAGCACATCCACACCGCCGCTCACCGGGTTGGTGCGTACCGTGGCGAACTGATCCGGCACCGGCAACGCACCGAACACACCATCGGCGGACAGCACCGGCGCGGTCTGCAACGCCATCGTCCGAACATTCCAACCACCCAACCTCGCATACGACATCGCCTGCGCCGCATCAAATTCGGCGGGCAACACCGTCCCCAACCGGTGCCACGCATGCTGCCGAGCGGAGACGAACGACGCCGTACCGTCCGACCAGGTTTCCAGTTCGTGTGCCATGACTTGCTCCCTTCGGATGAGCAGACCGCCTGCCCTCTCCATATGTAGAGTCTAGTTGATGGGGATATGCATGTCAACAGGGAGTGTGTAGAGTTTGCATCATGAGTACAGTCACTTTTATGGCATTACGACTCGTCGGACCGAGCGAACTCACCAAGATGTTCGGCGTGAGCCGCAGCCGTACCGTCCAGATCTCCAACGCCCGCGACTTTCCCGCGCCTCTAGCGGTTCTGGCCATGGGCAGCATCTGGAACCTTGATGACGTCACAGCGTGGGCCGAGCGCAAGGGCCGCTTTTTGAACCTTGAAGCGTTGACCACCGATGTCCAGGCCGGCGACGACTCGACCCCGTAGTGCATACGAGGGAGCCCTAGTTCGGGAACCCGTGGTACCGGCCGGAGCGTGAGGCCGGCCGCCGGGCTGTTGCCGACGATCGAGGTCAGAGAGCTTTTCCGCGTCGGGTTCGACTCGATGCGTTCATACACCAGGTCAATGACAACCAGGGAAGGGATAGGCAGATGGACACGATGGACACGATGGAGACGGCAGACGGTCGGCGGATGTTGGGCGCGGGGGATCTGAGCCCCCTGTTGGGAGTGAGTCGGCAGCGCGTGAAGGAACTCGCCGACGAGGTGTGGTTTCCGGCGCCGGCGGTCCAGCTGAGCCGGTCCGCGGTGTGGAAAATGGGTGACATCCAGCAGATGGCGTCCCAGACGGGTCGGACGTTGGACTACCCGGCGTATGCGGCACACGTGGCCGCAATGCGCGAACGCCAGCGCGCCAACCCGGAATTCCGGCGTTTCTTTTAGCCGGCTGGCCGGACCCGGTCTCCGGTGTGTCGGAGATCGGGCCCGGGCCGACCGAGGGCCGGCTACCTGGCCAGGTGGTCCATGAGGGCGGCCAGGTAGTCGGTGGTGCCGTCCCACAGCAAGGCCACCGACTCCTCGCCGCCGTCGAAGATCGCCGCCGTGCAGTCTGGGACTGCGACCTTGGTGTGCATCACCGAGTCCAGGAGGCGGCCGCGCAGCCAGACGAGCGCGGCGTCGAGAGAGGGCTGCACCGCCGAGTCGTTCTTGCCCGCGATGATCGTGAACGCTTCGAACAGGCCCAGTCCGAGCTCGAATTCGGCGATATCCATGATGGTTCCCCTTTTCTGCACCGGCGCGTTCGGCTGATGCCCGTAGGGGGTGTGGGGGTGGGGTGGTCGGTCAAGGGCGGAGAGTGGCTCCAGGTGGGCTCGTCCGATCGGTGTTGACCTTTCGGGGGAGCGCAGCGGAGGAGGAAGGTCGGCCCGATCGGATGGGGCCGGCTGGGGACGCGTCCCGGACGGGCCCCCACTCCCACAAACTCGGAGGACTTCAGCGAACCCCAACCCAGCCACCGACAGAGCAGTGAACCCAGCGGGAACACCCGAAGCTGGCCCGGGCTCGCCGATCCGGTCGGCGCGGCTGCTGCATTCGCGCTGTTCAGTTCGCCCGATCTGGCCCAGAAGCTCGGCTCGCCGGCAACATCGAGGGCGCCGTCCGCGTTCCCACCTGGATTCGCCGGGTGGCTACACCGGATGAGTGAGTGCAGCCCCGGCCGGTTGGGTCGTAACGGGTGCGGTCAGAACGGCATCGATGTCGGCTCGCACGGCTCGACGCCGGCCCAGATGGGCCATTGGGGATTTTTCCGGGCGCGTAGCCGGGCCGGGGCTGTGGGTACTCGAATGGGGTAGCACTGCGCGTTCGCCACACGGCTGGTCGTACACCTGGGAACGATTTATTGCAGTGAAGCGCCACGGTGACGCCGAGCGGTCGGGTTGCAAGCAATTACTCCCCGAACGGGGAAGCTCAATAGTTACTCAGCGGAACTGTCCGGGTTGAGGTTTTTACAATTTCTTACATCGGCCGGCTGAACCTCTTGGATTGCCATCAGCGGCCCGACCCCGGATGTTCACCTGGTGGTTCCCCGGCACCGAATGCGTTGTCCACCAACATTTAGCGGGTTCATCGGTTGTTGGATTGTCAGGTTCGAATGGCAATTTCATGCGACGAGAAAAGGGTGCTTGTTGACGCGGCCCTGGCGGGCGGGATAGCTTTCGCGTTGTCTAGCGTAATTGAGTGATGCCGCGGAGTGATCACCGTCGCCGGACAACTTGGAGGGGCCTCCCGTGCTCGGTGAAATCGCGATGAACGCTGCCCGGATTTCTTTTGCTGCTGACCGTCGCCGACGGAGCCGGCCACGGCGTTTTCTGGCGCGGGTGGGCATTGCGTTGTTGGCTGTGGTGGTGGCGTTGGCCACCGCCGGGCAGGTCTCCGCCGCGACGCCCGGCCGGGTCGCTTCCGTAGTCGCCCCGATGGCGGCCACGTCTGGGACCGGTACGGGTGGGGCGTTCAATCCGTTGCTGACCAGGTTGGTCGACACCCGTAGCGGTGTCGGCGGATATTCCACGCCCGGAACGGCGAATGTGTGGCGGTCTGTCCAGGTGACCGGAATCGGCGGTATCCCGGCATCCGGGGTCGCCTCGGTTGCGATGACGGTGACGGCGTTAAACCCGGCCGCGGAGGGCGCCTTGACGCTCGCGCCGAACACGTCGCTGTCGGGTTCGCCGACGTTCCTGGTGTTCGAGGCCGGCGACAATGTGTCCAACAGCGGTGTGGTGGACGTCGGAACCGACGGGAAGATCGCGGTCAAGGCCAACACGTCGGTGAATATGCTCATCGACGTGCAGGGATACTTCACGGTCGGCAACGGCACTCCCGCGCCGGGCGGTTACGTATCGGCGCACAGCACCCGAATCGTGAACACCGCAACGGGTGTCGGTGTGGCAACGGCGGGAAAGTTGGCCGCCAGCAGCACCACCACGATCTCCGCCACCGGCGGCAACACCGGCATTCCCGCCACCGCGTCAGCGGTCTACGCGAACATCACGGTGCAAACCGCGAGCACCACCGACAACTTCGTCACGGCGTTCTCCACCGGCACCCCACGGCCCAACACATCCTTGAACTATCCGGGCAGCCCCACCGCCGGCACCGTCTCGGCGACCGCGCTGGGCGCAACGGTCGACCTGAACTCCTCCGGCCAGTTCGACCTGTACATCGGGCCGGGGGCCGGCACCGCCGGGGTCGACGTGATCGTCGACATCCAGGGCTACTTCGACGGTGAACCGTCCACCTCCGGGTTCACGCCGCTGACCTCCCGGGTGCTGGACACCCGGGTGGCCCCGGCGGTGCCGCTGCCCGCGAACTCGGTGACCACGGTGCAGCTGGGCGGCGTCGGCGGCATTCCCAACGGATCGACGTCGCTGGCCGGGGTGGCGTTGAACGCGCAAACGTTGAACGGCAACGGCAGCGTCGGCGGTTATCTGCGGATGTGGCCCAGCGACCAAACCGAGCCGAACGCCAGCACCATCAACTTCGACCCGAACAGCATCACCAGCAACCTGACCGTCATCCAACCCGCCCTGAGCACCGGAACCATCAAAGTCCGCAACGTCTCCTCCGTCGCCGTCAACCTGGTCCTGGATGCGGAGGGCTATTTCACCAACCCGTCGGTGCTGCCCGCGGCGATCGGCCCGAACAACACCAACACCGGCTCCCGCACCGCCGGAGCGATGATCAAACGCACGTTGACCGACCGCAGCGGTGTCCAGATCAACCCCGGTAACGGCAACCTGCTGTACACCCAGTCGCTGCTGTCCCTGGCCGGCGTCGGCCAGTCCGCCACCGTCGGACTGCGGTACAACGCCCTCAACGACGCACGGCCCACCCTCAACGTCGGACAGTTCGAAGGTCAGCTCTACCGCAACGGCACCACCAACACCGTCACCTACACCGCACCCGACGGCGGCGGATACGTCTTCGCCGCCACCGGCAACTCCTACATCGGCACCGACGCCGCCGGGAACAGCAAAACCCTATACAGCTACACCGTGCCCACCGGCCTGAACGCCTCACTGGTGCGGGTCGGCGCCGGCTACGGCCCCGGCACCGAATACGACCTGACCATGCACCCCGGCCAAACGATGAACGTGTACGCCGACAACGGCTCCAACATCACCCTGAACTCCTCGCAGGACGTCACCGGCGCCAACCACATCAACTACACCTACGCCCGCGGTGCGTTGACCACCATCACCGACACCCAGGGCCGCACCATCAGCTTCGCCTACACCGACCCGAACAACACCACCCAGCCGTCCACCGTCACCGACAACTCGCTGGGCCGCACCATCACCCTGACCTACGCCGGTCCACAGGGCGCCCTGTCGAAAATAGTCGACGCCACCGGCGCGCAAACCCAGTTCACCTACGCTGCCTCCGGGAAAATGGCCACCGTCACCGACGGCCGCGGCAACGTCACCGCCTTCAGCTACGACACAGGGTTCAAACTGCTCACCATGACCACCGCGTCAGGTAGCACCAGCACCACACCCGGAGTGTGGACATGGGTGTACAACACGGCGCTGAGCGGCACTCCCGCCACCCGCACCACCGACTTCACCGACCCCAACAGCCACACCGCGACGTACACCATCATCAACAACACCGCCCAGGTCACCCGGATCAAAGACGCCCGCGGCTACCTGCACGGCTCCGGCTACAACACCCACAACGACACCACCAGCATGGCGAATGACTACAACGACACCACCAACATCGGCGTCGCCGACTCCACCTACAACCTGACCTCGATCACCGCGCCGACCACCGGCACCGGCGGCACCGGAACGGCCGGGCGCACCCAGTCCTTCCAGTACACGTCCGCGCCGTCCGGGCCGGGCGGCACCTACTCCACCGCCGACTACCGCCCGCAATTCGAAAAAGACGCCCAGAACAATCAGACGGCGCTGACCTACAACCAGTTCGGCGAAACCACCGCCATCGGCACCCCGCAAGGACAAGGCGGCACCCTGCACCGCGGCTACCAGGGCGACAACACCTCCACCCCGTCACCGGACTGTGCAGGAATGACCGGGCAGTTGTGCACCGCCACCGACGGTAAAGGCAACGTCACCACCTACAGCTACACCGCCGGCAACGTCACCACCATCACCCCACCGGCGCCGCTGGGCGTGCGAACGTTCGTCTACGACGCGGCCGGCCGGAAAGTCAGTGAGCACGACGGCCGCGGCAACACCGCGTACACCTGTTACGACCTGAACGACCGCATCACCCAGGTCTCCTACACCACCCCGGCCTGCGCCACCGTCTCCGGCGTCACCTACACCTACGACCCGGCCGGGAACACCACCAGGCGAATCGATGCCTCCGGCACCACCACCATCGCCTACGACGCGATGAACCGCCCCACCAGCAAAACCCTCGGAACCACCGCCACCTCGGTCGGGTACGACCCGACCGGCAACATCACCAGCTACACCGACGCCGCGGGCACCGTCAACTACGCCTACGACGAGACCAACGACGTCCTCACCCTCGCCGAACCCGGCGGGTCCTGCCCCGCCGGCGTCGGCTATCCCAACAGCAGCAAATGCATCGGCTTCCACTACGACCGGGCGCAACGCCGCGACATCACGTCTCTGCCCAACGGTGTCACCAACACCACCGCCTACGACACCTCCGGCCGCGTCGCCAGCATCACCGCCGCCACCGGCGCCGCAACCCTGGCCGCACGGCAGTACACCTACCACAACGGCACCGCCGCCGGTGACTCCTCACTGATCTGGACCACCACCGACCCCGTCGCCGCCGGCGGCAGCACCATCAACGGATACCTCTACGACGCGATGAACCGGCTCAAACAAACCGCCACCGGCCCCACCCCCGCCCCCAACGTCGCACTCGTACCCACCACCACCACCAACTGGAACTACGACCTCAACGGCAACCGCACCCAACAAACCATCACCGGAACCGGCGCAGCCACCACCAACTACGGCTACAACGCCGCCGACCAACTCTGCTGGAGCGCCGCCACCACCGGCACCGGCTGCACCACCCCCGCCGGCGGCACCGCCTACACCTACGACGGCAACGGCAACCAAACCACCGCCGACACCAGCTACAGCACCTACAACCAACTCACCGCCGCCGCCACCGTCGGCGCCCAGACCTACGCCGGCACCACCAACAACGAACGCAGCGCCGCCGGATCCACCAACTTCACCAACAGCATCCTCGGGAAAATCTCCTCAGCCGCAGACCCGTACACCAACCAGGAATACATCCGCGACCCCAGTGGCACACTCATCACCATGCAGGTCACCAACGCAGGCACCACCAACGACTACTACTACACCGCCGACAACGTCGGCAGCATCATCGCCGTCACCAACAGCGCCGGCGGAACAGCAGCCACCTACACCTACGACTCCTACGGCAACACCACCGCCACCACCGGCGGCACCTTCGCCACCACCACCAACCCCTGGCGCTACGGCAGCGGCTACACCGATCCCAACGGCACCATCAAACTCGGCGCCCGCTACTACAACCCCACCACCGGACGCTTCACCCAACCCGACCCCTCCGGGCAAGAAGCCAACAACTATCTCTACGCAGCCGCCAATCCCATCACCAACAGCGACCCAACCGGCCTCGACGGCGACTGCAACTCATACAACGCAGATCCCGCGTGCGGCAACTACTACGAAAACCCGACAGATCCCAATTTGCTCGGCACCACCCCTACCCCCGATTATGGCTGCGGTATATGCCCAATACTGGGTGATATTGCGCAGACCCTCTACACCGCAGGTTCCGCGATCACCGGATGTGTTGCAGGGATGGCCACAGTGGACTCTTCTGGGTTGGGCGCCGTCGCTAGTATTGTTCCTGGTCTAGGAGAGGCAACCAATGGCGCAGCATGTGCAGTCGGTGCAGACGCGGGTTTGAATGGGGCTCGCAATGCGTTCAACTAAGGATTACACTACTGAACGACAGACCCTCCCTGCCGCGGCGTGGCTCGGCTTTGCAGTGGTGTCGATATTGGCGCCGTTTGGCCTAGTATTCGCTGTCTGGGGGAGTCCCGATCTCCGGTTAGTTAATGCCGCACTTGGTTTTATAGGTTTCGCGTTTAGCTGCGCTATATGGTTTTTTCTGTACAGGTATGTGCGAGGTAGGTTCCGAAAGGGCGTAGCTCACTCAACCTCTAGTCCATTGGAAGAGGAAGTTCACGACCGTAGAATCGACTGATTCTAGTGAATTCTCCTACCACCCTGCGCGTCTCTGCCGAGCAACATCCAAGAACCGGTACCCACCAGTCCGACGGATAGCACCGTTAACCAGATCGGGCGAACAATCACGCCTGAACGCCGAAACGGCCCGATCAAGATCAATCTTTATCCGTCCCGGTGGGTCGAGGCCCAGACGCGGCGGCGGCGAAGCTGAATGGCCGCTCTAAAAGAGGCAATTAACAAACTGGAGAACAAGATGAAGGCCGCATATGGCCACCACCCATTCCGACCGTGAACAATGCTTATAACATCGAGCGCCATTTCGGACGCCCCGGCCATACTGATGGCGACGATGCGACCAGGCGTTCGAAACCACCAAGCCGCGACTTTTGGGCTGTGCATGCTACGATTATGTCACGTTTGCAACGGAATCGTCGGAGCATTGGCCATAGTCACTGGGACATGGATGACGGTTGCCGTGTCACTTGTCGAATCAGCCTCGTGCTTTCGCGCGGGAATTGATTTCGGGGTGTGTTGGGCATAGGAAAGGTGCTCTCACCTGCGATGATGAGGGTCTCTGAGGTCCACACCAACCGCAAAACAGGAGCACCTTTCTAGTGTCGA
>JAABUV010008641.1_pt1 | contig 10234 bp, 12 predicted proteins | sample 5559971 | NCBI WGS metagenome assembly JAABUV01 (sample SAMN10711881, study PRJNA513362) | rock metagenome | isolation source: Antarctica rocks | place: Antarctica: Victoria Land, Knobhead nord | collected 2015-12-19
CGGCGGCGGCGGAGCGCGAGCGCGGCGGCGCGGCCGCGGACGCGCCGCCGGGCCGCAGCGCGGAGGCCGCGCCCGGCGCGGCGCGCATGATCCAGGGCCTCACGCACCGCGTGCTGGCGTACCTGTTCCTGGAGCGCGCACGCGCGGGCCCGCGCTCGGACGAGCTGCGCCGCTTCTTCTTCTACTTTGAGAAGTACGCCAACCTGGCGATGTGGAAGGCGCGCGCGCCCGGGCCCCCGCTGCGTGATGGTAGGGTTGCTCAGGGTAGCGTAGGGTAAGCAGTGAGACGACGGCACTGCTGTGGCAATGGCAGGGCAGCGAAGGATTGACGGTGAGACGATGGCGCTGCCATGGACGCAGTAGAGCACAGCGGCGCTCCAACGGATCAGCCCTCAGGGGGCCGCGCGCCGGCGTTGGCGCGCGCCGCCTGCTGCGGACGCTGCGGGTGGCGCCCGCGCTTCGGGCGCGTCGCGCTGCAGCGCAGCGGGCGGCGGCGGCCGGGGGCGAGCGGCGGCGGCCGGGGGCGAGCGGCGGCGCGCGGGCGCGCAGGTGCAGTTCCTGGACCGCGAGCACCTGCTGTTCAGCATGGGCCCGGGCGACCATGCGCTGCTGCGCAGCTCCTCCGACATCAGCGCGCAGGCGCGCCCGGCCGCGCCGCGGCGCCCCTCCCGGCCCCCCGCCCTGCGTGGAGGGGACCGAGCGGCGAGCCGGGCCTGCGGAGCGCGGGCCCTGGGATGGGCGGCCGGGCGGGTCTGGAAGCAGGACCGTCAGCCTTGCGGGATGCTTGCCGGGATGCTGCTGCCCGCCCGCCCTCTGCAGCGCGCCGCCGCGCCACGCATGCGCAGGCACGCCAGCGGCGCGCTCGCCCGGACCCGACAGGCCGCCGGCCGCGCGGGCAGCCTCCCGCGCGTCCCGGCAGGGGCGGCGGCGCGGCCTGCGCGCGCGCCGCCCCGTCCCGCGCGCGCCTGCGCCGCTCGGCAATTGCTCTGGGTGGGTAGGTAACACCAACCCTGCCGCGCCACGCGCACATGCGCAGGCGTACTTCCTGGTGGTGTACGCGCGCGGCGCGGGGCGCGTGGTGGACCTGCACGACAACCGCAGCGCCGGCCTGGCCGCGCTGTACCTGCGCTGGCCGGCGCTGTTCCACGCCGGCTGCGGCCAGGCGCCCTGGCACGCGTTCGCGACGCCGCTGCCGGCCGCTGCGGCCGCGCGCGGCGCCGCCGAGCTGCACGCGCAGCCGCCGCGCCCGCAGGCGCAGGCGCGCTCCGGCTGTCGCAGCTCCTGAGGATGGCGAACGCGGCGGGGTTTGCTGCGGCGGTGCATGCGGTGTGAGGGCAGTTGAGTAGGGGACGGGTGCCGCATGCAGCAGCGGCCCTGCTTCTGCATGCGCGCATGGCAAGCCTGCGGGATGAGCGCCGCGCGCCGCGCCCTGCTGCAGCCTCCAGGTGCGGGACGCGGGCGCAGGCGGTCCGGCGCATGCTCGCGGGCCTCCCGGCGACCGCGCAGGCGCTGTGCGCGTCGCCGTACCTGGACGCGCACCTGTTCGCCTTCGACGACAAGCTCATCACCGCGGCGCAGCGGCCGCGGCCCTACTCGGAGCAGCCGCTGAAGTTTGCGTCGCGCGCGTTCCCGGAGCACTCGCGTTTCAAGGCGCGCTGCTGCGCGAGCGTGGCGCCGTCTGTGCCTAGATCACCTAGGGTAGGTGCATATCGAGCATCTATCGGGGGCACAACATGCGACCTGACCGCGCAGAGGCAGTCCTCAGTTCTGTGGCGTGGTTGTGATCGGCTGCCCTGCCGGTCAGTAGAGCAGTTTCGTGCGCTGGGGTGCAGGTGCAGCCCTGCTGCGTGGAGCCCGCCGGCGGCCGGCCGGGCGGCAAGCAGGTGGTGTCGTACCACTTCCACCCGGTGCTGCCGCTCGTCCTCTGCCTGCTGCACACGCAGCAGGCGGCGCTGCAGATCTGCATCGCGCTGCGGGCCTGATGCCGCCTGCGGCGCGGTGCTGCTACAGAGACAGGCTGCAGAGCAGGTGGCTTCTGTCGTGGAGTGCGCGCGGATGCGCATGCATGACATGGCTGCGGGTCACAGAGCTACTGCAGAGCATTTTGGTGATACGGCACACAGTGTAAAGCTGCATCCTGACAGAGCATCAAGCTTTCTGCTTGTGCCCAAGTTAGCTGAGCAGCCCTGAGCCAGCATGTCAGCCCCACATAACGACGACCAATACATGGACACCACGACGCAGAGAAGATAGCAGCGCCTGAGGCCGAACGACACAGGCATGAGGCCGCATGGCATGATAAAGGTCCTAGCGCGCGCTTGCCTCATCGCGGCCCTTCGAGGGTGAGGGAGTGGTACGAGTCAGCAATCTGCCGCAGCGCCCCCGGACCAGGACCTCAGCGCTGTGACAAGCGGAGCAGCAAGCGGTCAGCAGTGCAGCGACCGGTAGGCCTCGCGCACATTGCGGATGCACGTGATGAGCGCGTTGCGCTCCCAGGTCGACTCGCAGGCCAGCATCCACACCGAGCTCCTGGCCATCACCAGGAAGATGCCAAGCTTGGCTGCGTCGCCGCCGCCGCGCGCGCCGCAGAGCTGCGGGCCGCCACCAGTCGGGCCACGCCGCCCGCGTTCAGGCGTTCTCACAAGAAGGTCCCAAAGCTCCTCATGCGTCACGGGGGCCCATGTCGCCAGGGAGTGCCACATGCTGTGCTTGCCTTGCGGCATGATCATCCAGCCGCCCCAAGTGCGGAGATGCGCTTCTCAAGACTTGCTTGTTAGGATGGGCAGGCACGACTTGCGCGCTCAGCACACGCCCAAACCAGCCCGGCGCCTCAGGCCAGGGTCTCACAAACCTGCATGCCGTCGTTGTTGCGCTTGAGCCACGCGCCGCACTTCCCGCCACCGTACAGAGGCGTGTCGGTGCCCTGCTTGTAAAGGGCTATCGACCGGGGTTCCACCTGAACAAGCACACCAGGGCTTAGGTCCGGATGATGATGCCTGACAGCCCATCCATGGGCCTCGAGGCAGCGCGCCAAATTGGTGCCGCTCAGGCGGCGGCGCGGCATCCCAGATGCACGCCAGCCTGCAGTTGGGCAAGCTAATCACCTCCCGAGCGCGCGTTCGCATGCAGCATCTCTGCACCAGCGCCCCAAAGTTGTCTGATGCAAGGTGTTGCAGGGACCGGGCAAAGCAGGCCGGGGCAGGGCCGCGTACGTAGAGGTCGCAGACAGACGAGCGCGCCGGGGGCCGGCCGTTGTGCTCGACGACGACCACCTTGAACGTCTTGCCATCTGTCACTTCCTGCTCCAGGTCGTAGAGGTACTGGTCGTACTCCGCTGCAGCGCGGCGCTCGGCCATGTCACACCCGCCCCAGGGCAGCCCGCGCTTGGCTCACGCCCCGGCATGCGTGACCGTGCCCGACGAGGGAGCCCATGCTGCCCGCGGCACATGTCCACGCGCGGCCGCGCACCAGGGAGGCCCAGGATGCGCGACGGCGTGACGACCAGCGGCGCGCGCGTGCCGTCGCCCACGCGGCAGGCGAGCCAGCAGCCCACGTCGGCGGGCTCGGGGCTGTACGTGTTGCGCTGCGCGCCCTTGATGCGCTCCCATGGGCCGGCCTGCGCCGGGCTCTTGAGCCACTGCGTGCGGCCCGCCGGCGCGACGGCGCCGCCCGGCCCGGCCACCACCGCGAGCGTCTCGCCCAGCGCCGGCCTGCGCGGCGCTCGCCGGCTCGCACGCAGCGGCAAGAGGGGTTAGGGTATGGGGCCTATCCTGCACGCGCGCTGTGGGCCCGTTCGCAGCCTGCGCATGGCAACAGAGCAGTCCGGCACCGCCCCAGCCCCGGAGCGGGCCCGCGCACTTGCCGGCCATGGCCAGCTGCTGCGCCGCCGCCGGCCCCGCCGCCTTCTTTGGCGCCCCGGCCGCCAGCTGCTCCTGCGCCGCGCCGCACGGCGCTGCTGAGCCCCTACAGCCGGCCGGCGCCGCTGGCGGGCGCGGCGCGCGCCCTGATGCGGTGAACACCAAACTGAGACAGGGGGGCGGGGAAAACGTGTGCTCGTGCATCTGCTGCACGCATGCCGGCGGGCTGCTCGGGGCGCTGCACCGCGAGCTCGCAGACGCGCGCGCCGCAGGCGCGCGCCGCTGCACAAGCGCCGGGCAGGGCACGGCGCGGGCGTGCCGGGCGCGGCTCTAGGCAGGCGCGCGCGCGCCTGCATGCGCTCCATGGCGGCCTTCATGCTGGCCTGCTCGCCCAGCGCGGCGGCCAGCTGCACCTCCGCCTCCTGGCTGCGCGCCTGCGTGGCCGCCCGCGCCGCGCCGCGGCCCGCCTCCGCCTCCGCGCTCGCGCGCAGCGCCTGCAGGCCGCGCAGCAGGCTGGCCGCGTCCTCCTTGTTGCGCCCGGCGCAGCGGCCCGCAAGCGCCTGCGCGCGCGGGCACGACATGCGTCGGACCCCGGGTCGCGCTGCGGTGCAGGGAGGCCACTCGCAGCGCTTCCAGCGCGGTGACACGGCTCGTGCGACGTGCCGAGAGCGCGCGTGCGGCGGGCTGCGTCGGCGCGGCGCCGCTCAGCGGACCGCCGCTCGGCCTGCGGCGCGCGCAGGGCTCTGCAGTGCGAGGCAGGTCGCTGGCGGGATGCCTTTGAAGCGCGCTGGACGCGTCAAGCGACCTGCGCTCTATAGAGAGCCCCTCTATCAGCTTGCTTGTCCTGCTAGTGCTTAGCAAGCGCCTATGCCATAAGCATGGTGTCAGCAGGCACGGCATGCTTGTCATGATGCACGGTGCGCAACCAGCCTGCGCAGCAACTTGACGACAACCTCAGCGCTGTGGTTGAGGAAACAGCCCCTCAGGCCTGTTGGCTGCACAAGCAGTTCAAAGTGTAAGGCACACACGCACTGCGCAGTGCGTGACAGGCACCTGCGCCGCGTGCGGTCACCAGACGACTGGATGTGAACTGTGTGCAGCACGCTCTGGTGTAGGTGCACGTGAGCAGTAAGTGTCCTGCGCAAGCACGTGCTGCAGAGGGCCAGGATTAGGCACACGCCTGCGCGCAGGCCACCATCTGCGCCAGCAGGTCGTTCTGGTCGCCAACGTCTTGCACGCCCGCGCCGGCCTTGAGCGGTGACGCGCTGGGTGCGTACACCGCACCGCCGTTGATAAGCGTCGCCACTGTGCGCACGCTGGGGATTGGCTGGCGTTCATCAATCGGCAGGCTCATGGCGGGCGGATCCTCCCGGCGTGCGGCCTTCTTCCTGCCTGCCCTGCTCATATGGGCAGCGCGGTGGGGTCGGGGCGCTGTAGGATGTCTGTCTCCAAGCCGTCTGTCAACGACAGACTAATCAAACATTGGAAACCTGCCTACCCGGCGGCTTGCCATATGGCGCTGCATGCATGGCGCTGTGCATGGGCCAGGGCTCTTTGTGGCTCCATGCCTTGGTCTAGTGTATCTGGGGTCTCTGTCTTGCCTGGACCTCCTCAAATTGTATCCACAGTTACAGAAAGTGCATGCAGAGAAGTTCATAAGTCGCGCTACGCTGGCAAGCTGTGTCAGTAACACAAGCAGGCTGCTTGAAGCAGCTCCTTCCTTCAGCTGGCTCAGGAGAAGCAACCCAGTGCCGCGTTGCCCGCCAACAACACAGAGTATTGCAGAGCTGCAGAGCTGCAGCACCAGAGGCAGCGCTGACAAGCACACAGCCGCCGTCCGCCTGCGCTACAGAGTCACGCTCCGCCTGTCGCGGTATTGACGCCCCTGCCACGCTGAAGCAGTCACGCTGTGAGGGCCCTCCCGCCCGTCGCTGCTCAACCTGCAGGCGCTCAGGCCGGCAGGCGCTCAGGCCGCTGCCACGCAGCAGGCCGCGCCGCGCCATACTTGATCTCCCGGCCAACCAGTCACGCTGTGCACGGCGCGCCCGCCCGTCGCTCTCAGGCCCGCAGGCGCTCAGGCCGCTGCCGCGCAGCAGGCCGCGCCGCGCCCTACTTGATCTCCCGGTGCACGGTGTGCTTCTTCATGTACTTGTTGTACTTTTTCAGCTCCAGGCGCTCAGACGTGTTTTTCCGGTTCTGCGCAGCCCCCGCACGGCCCCCCTCAGCGATCGCCGCCCCGCTCCTGGCGCTACCAGGCTGCTCCAGCACGCCACAGAGCACTTTGACTTGTCCGTGCTGCGCCACGCCACAAGCAGTGGCAAGCTGCTGTTACCGGATAGAACAAAGTGAAAGAAAGCACGGCTCAACGCAGCAGTGCAGCTCTTGCTCTGTGCGCCGCTCCATGAGCTTGCACACCTTCTGCGTCACGTAGCGCGAGGGCGTCGCGCCCGCAGGCCGAGCTTCCGTGCACTCCAAGGTCACGATGCAGCGGATACCTGCACGCAGGCGCGCCATGTGGTGAGCTGCTACGGTGGCCACAGGCGAGCGTGCGCGCTCGGCTGCCAGGAACAAGCAAACCCCCCAGGAGCAACACAGGCCGCCGCACCCTTCTTCTTTGCCATGCACGTGGTGGTCTGGCGCGGCGCGCTGGTGCTCGCCGGCCCAGACGCGACCAGGCGCGCGCTGAGGCGCGACCCCAAGAAGAGAGACGTCAGCTGCATTGTTGCCCAGTGGCGCACCAACACCAGCCGGCGCAGCAGGATGAGGAGGAGCGCTTTCCACACGGTAACAAGGTGCGGCGAGCTGGGGCTAGACCCTACCGGGGTCTGCTGGCAAGCCAACTCAGTGGGACTGGGCCAGAGAAGGGCGGGAGCGAGGGGTCTATAGAGCAGCAGGTGAGGAGGCAGGTCGTGCGGGTCGCTGGCACAATGAAGCTGCGGCTGCGCATCGGGGCGGCAACGCACAAAGTGGAGGTGGCCAACGCTTGCACGCTCGGGAGCTCGAGGAGTACCTGGCGAGCACGGTCACGCGCGGCGTCAGGCCCGTGCTCGGCTTGAACAAGACGGTGCGCTTCATGCTCTTGCGCCCAAGCCGCTTACGCACGCGCGGGGCGCGCCGCAGCAGCTGATGCTGTTGACGCCGCGTCCGACAGGCTGCGATCCTGGCTAGTTCAGATACATCCCTGGCAGAACTCGGCGTGCGCTCGGCGGACCTGCTATTCATGCACAACACCGCCGAGCTGCCCGAAGCCAGCGGCGCCCCGGGCCTCGGGCCGGGCAACTGCGGCGTCGACGCGCTGCCCGGCCACCTGCGCCGCGTGCTCGCAGAGGCCGGCCCCGTCTGCGATGACCACGCCGCGCTGCTGCTGGCTGCGCACGCCGCGCTGCTGGAGAGCGGCCTGGCGCCGGCCTGGAGCGCGCCGGTGGGCGCCGCGCTCCTGGCAGCCGCCACGCCTGTCCCATGCCCCTCCGCTGCTCTGAAGGGCGGCGCTCTGCAGGCTGCGGTCTGCTCCACAAGCTCCTGCGGCCTGCTCCGCAGCTCTACAGGCTGCGACCTGCCAGTGCCGCGTCTCCTCAGCACCCTGGTGAGCGGGGCTGAGGCGCAGCGCGGGTCGGGCGCCGCGCGCAGGCCGGCGCCAGCGAGTGCGCGCTGCCGGCCGGCGCCGCTGGCGCCGCCAGCGGCGCGCTGGCGTACCGGCTGCGCGGGGACGCGCGCGACGCGGGGCCGCCCGGCGCGCTGCCCGGCTGCGCCGTGCGCTTTGCGCGGCTCGGCGGGTTCCTGCTCGTGGCGGGCGCCTGCGAGGGCGGGCCCGTGCACCAGGCGCGCGCCAGGCCGGGGGCCTGCTTGCCGGGCTCCTGCAGCACCGCCTGTTCCCAGCCTTCTGGGAGCGGCGTGGTGATACCCAGTACCAGGACGACAGTGTTTCTGCTGCCATGCGGTAGCAGGCACGCTCTGCAGTCGTCCTGAACTAGTTGTCATGCCTGCCCGACGCAGCGCCTGCATCTTCAGTGCATGCCACACTCCCGCGTGCGGCGCCGCACAGCGCTGTTAGGGCCGTGGGCCGTCGCTCCGGCGGCCGCGCTCGAGCGACCAGGAGGCAGCTCTGGCGCTCGCGGGCGCGCGGGCGCGGCTGGACGCGCTTGCGCTGGGTGGCCGCAAGGGGGCGCATGTCGACGGGGATCCCATCCTGCACAGCGAAGAGTAAAGATAAAACGCTTACGAAGGTGGTGCCGTCCACGGGGCTGATGATCTGCATAAAGGGTTGTTTACATAAATGAAGCGCGCACGCAGGTGATGCTGTCGGCCAGCGAGCACGCGGCGCGCGGGCGGCTGACCGACGCGCGCGCGCTCTGGGTGCGCCTGAAGGACGCACTGGCGCTGCGGCTGGCGGCGGCTGCGGCCGCGGCCGCGGGCCGCCCGGCCGCGCCGGCGCTGCTAATGCTGCCCACCGAGGTCAAGGAGCGCTGCCTCGCGCTGCTGCCGGCGCGCGCCCGTCCCGCCGCAAGCCGCGCCCGCGCCTGCTCTGCCAGTGCCTGCCGCACTGCTGGGCGACAGGGGCTCGAGGCCTCCTACCCGCTCCGCGTGCCCGGGCATGCTTTGCCCAGTGCTCGCCACATGCTTGGGTGTCAGGGGGCGTCCAGCTCGCACCCTCGCTCCGCGTGCCTGTGCCCGCTCCCCCGGCGCCTGCCACACGCCACGGTGATGTGGGCTCTTTCTGAAACCAGAATGCACGCGCTCCCCCGGCGCTCGCCGCGCGCGCGCGGGGACGCGGCCCGAGCGCGCGCGCGCTCCCTCCGCAGGCGGTGGACCTGGCGGCGGCCGCGCGCGCGTGCGCGGAGCTGCGCCGCGCGGCGGCCGCCGACGCGCTGTGGAAGCCGCTGTTCGACGCCGAGTTCGGCGACCGCCCGCCCGCGCCCGGCTGCGCGCCCGAGCGCCAGGCGCGCGCCCTGGCCCCGCCCGCGCCCTCGCGCGCTCCGCGGGGGAACCCTCCCTGCGGGCGCACCGACGGCGCCAGCCCAGTCGGCCCCATGTCCAGCTGCGCTGGTCTGGGTTGCGGCGGGCTGGACGGCGCGAGCCCGCGCGACGGCCGCGCGCATGCCAGGCCCGCTCCGCCTGCGCGCCTTCGGTATCAGGCCCGGCGGGCGAAGCCCCGCGCGCGCGCGGCCAGGGCTGGAAGGGCGCCTTCGGCGCGTGCTGGGCCACGCGCGCGCGCCAGCGCCGCCAGCGCCGGCGCCTGGCCGCGCCAGCCGGCGGCCGCCTGGCGCCATTCCCGTTCGGCGGCTCCATGCGCGCGCCGCCGGCCCCGGGCTTCCAGGGCATCAGCGGCGGCGACGTGGACCGCCTGCCGCAGCCCTTCCTAGGGTTTGGCGGCGGCCTGCCCGGCGCCGGCGGCGGCCGCCCGGGCGGCCTGCCCGGCGGCTTCGGGCCGGCGGGCCGGCAGGGCCGGTTCCGGCTGTGCTGAGGGCCGGGCTCTGCGGGCATGCTGGTCGTGTGCGCGCTCGCTGTTTCACCCTGGCACTGGGGTGGGGTTGCAGCATTCGAATTTACGGCGGCCTGAGTTGCCTGTCCGGGAGGCGCCTGCCTGCAGGCTGGCAGGGCAAGACCGACATTGGGGCCGTGCTGCTGAGGCATGCATATGGCTGTCGGTTTGCCAAGTAGAGCAGGAGAGTGGGTCCTAAGAAGGTGCACAGGCCTTGAATCATTGCAGCCTTGAGTCAATTTTGAAGGTGCTGTACGCTTTGGAAGTGCTCAGGTGTCGTTAGGCACACTCTAGCGGCCGTGCGTTTGTAAGATACTGCAAATGGCTGGGCGCTTAAACATCCAACGCTGCCACAGGACCACAGCGCCAAGCCTGGACCCGTAGCGCAGTAGGCAGCGCAATGCGTTGCTGGCAGCGCGCCTGGAGGCCGACAGGCTTGCAGGCGGCGGGCGCACGCGGCCAGCTCGTCCGTGGTAAGCCACCTTGCAAGCGCGCTGGCCAGCACAGGCATGGAAGCAAGGACGCTGTCGTGAGAACCAACGCTTGCAGCCCTCCTCTGCAGGAGCGCGCTGCTGCCAGCACCAGGCGGCCCAGGCAGGCGTTGCGGGGGAGCTGTTTGAGTGGATTGGGCGCAGCGGCGGCAGCGTGGCAGGCGTGACTGGGGCGGCCACGCCGCTGGGCTATGGCCTGGTGGCGTCTCAGGTCAGTCCAGCTGTGTGGCCGGGCTGGCAGCACTGTGCGCACAGGCCTGTGAGCTGACTGCGTGCCGCGTGCCGTGCTGCCGCAGGCGTGCGCAGCGTCCGCCACGCTCATCGACCTGCCCAGGAGGTGTCACCTGACATACGAGGAGGACGCGTGCGAGCCCGCGCTGCTGCGGCTGATCGACAGCGTCCCGGCC
>JAABUV010008642.1_pt1 | contig 10234 bp, 9 predicted proteins | sample 5559971 | NCBI WGS metagenome assembly JAABUV01 (sample SAMN10711881, study PRJNA513362) | rock metagenome | isolation source: Antarctica rocks | place: Antarctica: Victoria Land, Knobhead nord | collected 2015-12-19
GCGGCGCGCGGCCCGCGTGACGCGCGCGGCCGGCCAGCGTGACGGGCGCGGCCGGCCAACGCCAGAGCTGCGCGATGCGGCGCGCGGGCGCTCGGGGCGCGGCGCGGGCGGCGGCCGGCTCGGCGGCAGGCGCAGTGCGCGGCTTCGGGCGCGCCGCCGGCCGCCCTGCAGCCCCTGGCGCCCCTGACAGGTCCCCGATAACCTGACAGCGACAAGGAAAAGCGAGGCGCCAAACGCGCCGGCACAGAGCGACCGGCACCTGCAGCGTGGCGTCCTGCTCCTCCGTCCAGCCCTCGCCGCCGGCCGCGCCGTCGTCCTCCTCCTGCGCGCTCTCCGCCCGCCGGTCCATCACTGCGCTTCCGCCGCCGCCCCCGCCGTCGTCGCCATCGTCGCTGCCGTTGCCGCACGTCGCGTCGCCCGCCGCGCTCGCCGCCGCGCACGGCGGCGCCGCCGGGGTGCCATCCCCCGACGGCGCCGGCGCCGGCGCGCCCGCCTTGGCGCCAGGAGGGTCGCTGTCGCTGGCGGCGTGCGCATCGCGACTGGACATGCGCTGCCGCTCGCCAGGCGCGCGCTTGGCCGCTTTGGGCGGGCGCACAGGCGGCTTGGCGCGCGGGCGCCCAGGGGCGCGCGCGGGCGGCGCGCCCAACCCCGGCGGCCGGCGCAGGCAGGCGGGCACGGCGCGCTCCGTACCGCAGTGGCCCTTCTTACGGCGCCGGCACTCCTCGCAGGCCATGCCGTGGGGCGCGCGATTGCCCTGCGCGCGGCGCGGCGATCGCTTCCGGCGGGCCTGTGCTGTCACGGGGTTGCGAGTGGGGCCGCTGCACCACTAAAGCTCGAGGGTCAGCGGCCTGGCCGGACCCTCGTGCGGCGACGGCCGGGCGCGCTTGGATCCAAACACGCGGCCGCTGCCGAGGAGTTGGTAACAACAGCAAGGCCAGGCTTGCCGTGCCAACAGACCACTCAGCGCATCAGGCCCAGCCAAGCACGAAAGGCCTGGCAGCGTTTCAAAGGCACCAGGCGCTGCCGCCCTCCCCGCGCTAACAGGCGGGTCCCCGGCCGGCAGCGCGCACCTCGACGTATCGGGGCTCCAGCGGCGCGCGGTGCGCAGGCGCGCGCGTCTTGGGCGCCTCGGCATCGGAGCCGCCGCCCGCGGCGCGCGCACGCTTGCGTGCTGCCCCCGCACCGGCTGCCTGCAGGTCGGGCGCCGCGCCCGCTGCGCCCGGCTCCTTGCAGCCGTCCGTCGCGCCGCCGCCGCCGCTCGGCGCGCCGCGCGACCTGGCAGGCTCGCGCTGGTCGCCCGTGCACTGCCGCTTTCGCGCGACGGCGCCCACTGAGTCCATCACTGCCGCGGCCGCCGCCGCGGCCGCCGCCGCAGCGGCAGCGCCCGCGGTAGCCGCCGCGGCCGCGGCGCCCAGCGCGGGGCCGGCGGGGGAGCCGGCGGCGGCCGCCTGCGCGGCGGCGGCCTCGCGCGCGCGCTTGCGCGCGGCCGACGCCGCCGCCGCGCCCGGCAAGCGCGCGCCCTGAGGCGCGGACGCCGCCGCGGCCGCCCGCGCCGACGGCGGTCCGGCCGCAAGAGGGTGCTTCCGCGGCCGCCCAGGCCCGCGCTTGACGATGGGCGCAGGGCCCGCGTCGACCCCGGCCCCGGGGGTCGGGGCCTGCCCTTCGGCGCCCGCCGCACCGGCGCCCGCCGCACCGGCGCCGCCCACCGCGCCCGGCCGCTCAGCTGCTGCGGCGCCGGACGCCGGTGGGCCCGATCGGGCGGCCTCGTCCGCCGGCTCGCGCTTGACCTTGCGCGCGGCGCGCGCCGCGCCGGCCGGCGCCGCGCGCAGGCCCGGCATGCCCGCGGCCGCCAGCTGGTCCGGGAAGCCCGCGTGCACGGCGAACGCGCCGCCGTTGAGCGGGTCGGCCCGCAGGCTCTGGTTGGCCCAGTACGCGAGCGGTGCCACGCGCACGCGGCCGCTCGCGCGCGGGCGCTGCGCGGCCTCGCCTGCGCACGCAGCGCGCGTGTCGGCACAGAGGTCGTTGCTGCGGGCCTGACGTTGGGCGGCCTGCTGCGCACCGCACCGCCCTCGCAGCATCAAGCTCTGTGCACAGCGCATCAGGCATCAAGCATCGTGCGGAGAAGACCAGGCGGCGCGCCGCGCATTTGCCGCCCGCGTCCGGCCGCTCCCGCGGCGGCCGCGACGCCGCCCTTGGGCTGCCGCCCGTCCTCGGATGCTGGTCCGCGCGCGCCCTGGGCGTCCCCGGAATCGCCGCGCCCATGGGCCGCCGCCGCGCGCTCCTCCGGCGGCTGCTGGCCCTCAGGACCCTGCCGCTCCCCGGGGCTCCGCGGCTCCGCCGCCGCTGGCTCGGCGGGCGCCTGCAGGGCCGCGGGGTCCCCGCCGGCCGCCTGCGCGGACGCGCGGCTGCCCTCGGCCGCGCCGCGCGCCGCCGCCTGCGCGACCTCGCCCGCCTGCCGCTCCCCCGACCCCAACCCTAGCCCTGCCACGGCAGCGCCCTGCAGGTCGTCATCGCCCGCGTCCTGCCTTCCGCCACCCGCCTCCTCCGCCAGCTCTCCGCTGCGACTGCGCCCAGCCGCGGGTAGGCTCCCGGCCGGCGGCGCTGCCCCCGCGCCGCCGCGCGCGGCAGCAACGCTTGAGGCGGGCGCGTGCTCGGCAGTGCTGCGGCTCAGCGCCGCCGACGGCGGCGCTCCGTCGGCGCCCCGGCCCGGCTCTGCTGCGCTGGGGCCGGCGGACGGGTGGTCGGCATCCGCGCCGTGCGGCGCCGGCGGCGGACCAGGGCCGCTCAGGGCCGCCGAGGCCTGGCCCCTCGACGCCTGGCTCGGCTCCGCCGCACTGCCGCCGCCGGGCGGGCCCTGCGCGTCTGCACCGCGCGCGCCGCCCGGGCGCGACGCCGGACCCTGCGGCCCGGCATCAGGGCCGGGCCCCGCCGCAGGCCCAGGCGCGTCCCCGCTGACAGTCCGCTCGGACGACACGGATGCCGGCCGCGGCTCCGCCGCGCAGCCATCCCGGGCGCCCGCCGCTGCGGGGACAGGCGGGCCCGGGTGCGGCCGCGCCGGCGGGAGCGGCGCTGCGGGCGGCTCAGGAGCGCCCGGCGCGCGCGGCGCCGCCTCGCTGCTGCGCCCTGCAGGGGGCCGCGCGGGCGGCGAGGCGGCGGCGCGGCGCGCCGGGCCCGCCACGCCCGCGCCGCCCGCGCGAGCGGCGGCCGACCGCGGCGAGCGCTTGCCGCGGCTGCCGCAGGCCGGGAAGCGCTCCGCGGGCGGGCTCGCCGCCCCGCTCGGCAGCGGCGGGCTCGCCGGCGCTCCCGCCGGCCGCGGCGCGCGCCCGGCCCCGCCGGCCGCCGGCTGCTCTCCGTGGAGGCCGCCTCTGCCTGCTGTGTCTGTCTGGCGGCCCAGTGTCCCGCCGCGCCCGTCTGCATTGGAGGCCGCCCCGTCACCGTCGCCACCGGCACCCGCGGGCGCGGGTGCAGATGCGGGGGCGCCGTCCGCGGCCGCGGGCGCGCCGTCTGCCTGCCGGGCGCCTGCGGCCGCGGAGGCTGGCGTGCACGCCGCCGCGGGCGAGCTGGCGGACGCCGCCAGCGCGCTCGGCAGCGGCTGCACGCCCCAGGGTGCGCGCCCCGGGCCAGACGCGCCCGAGACGGGCGAGGCGGGCGCCAGGCGCGGGTCGCGGCTGCGCGGCCGGCCGCCCGGCGACGCCGCCGGCGACGCGGCGCCCGAGCTCGCGGGCGTGCCCTGGCCGCGCGCGGCGCTGCCGGCGCCCGGCGCGCCGGCCCCGCCGCCCTTGCCGTCACCGTCGGGCAGGGGCCCGGGCAGGCTCAGCTGGCGCGCGCCCGTCGGCGCGGCCACGACCGGGGCAGCCGCGGCAGGCCGCGCGCCCGGACCGGGACCCGGCCGCCCCGCGCCGCCCGTGCCAGCGCCCGCGCCGGCGTCCCCCCAGCCTGCCGGGCATGGGAAGCGCGCAGCGGCCTCAAGCGCAGTCGTGTCCCGGGGCGGCGCGGCGCCTGCATCCCTGCCCGCAGCACGCACCGGCACCGCAGCGCCGCCCGGCGGGTCCGGCGCCGTTGCCCGGCAGCGCGGGGTGACCTGCCGGAAGGCGCTGCGAGCCGGCGGGGGCGACGCGTCGCCCGCCGCCCACGTGGGCGCGGGCGTGCGCGCGCCCGCCCACGCCGGGCGCGCGCCGGGCGCAGGCGGCGGCGCGGCGGCGGCGCCCGGCGGCGCGCGGTCCTCGGCGGGCGCGCCGCGCGCCTGCAGGCCGCCCGGTGCAGGGCAGCCTGCGGCGGCCGGCGCCGGGGCGCGGGCCTCGGCGGGCGTCCACGCGGCCGTGCCGCACGCACCCGCGGCGGCGGCCGCCCAGGCGGCCGCCGCGGGCGGCCCCGGCGATGCCCAGGCTGGCGCGCCCGGCGCGCAGAGCCTCAGGGGGCTGGCCGCGGGCCCCGCTGGACTGCTGCACGCTGGGCCGCACGCCGCGGCGGGCGCCGGCGACGCCCAGGCCGGCCAGGCGGCGTCCACGTCGAGCCGCCCGTGCGGGTTGATCAACACTTCCACCGCCTGCGCGCGGGACACGGCAGGGAAAAGCCCTGAGTGATACCCTGAGCAGTACCCTACCGCAGCTGGAGCACCGTCTGCTCCGAAGCCTGCGCGGCGCGGCGCGCGGGCCTCAGCGTCCTCTGGGCCGCCCCGACTCTTTCCCAGCACCTCGAGCGGGGGGCCAAAGAGCAGGGCGGGCGCCCTGCGCTGCAGTCGCGCCGAGCGGGGTGCCCGGGTGCAGCCAGGTTAGTCACCACTTGAGCGCACGACGCCGGGCTTGGGTACGGCGCTCTCCGGCACAGCGCGTGTCTGGACACCACAGCAGGCGGCCCGGCTCACGCTACAAGTGGACATGGACGACGAGTTCGCATACATGACGGAGCGGGAGCAAGGCTGGCGTGCGGCTGGGGCGCACCCGCGGCAGCGGGCTGGCGCGCACGAGCGAGTCGAAGTTGGCGCGGATCGCCCGCGCAACCTCGCTGCGGTTGAACGCCTTGGCGCTGGAGCCGCGCTGCGCATCGCCGCCGGGCGGCGCGGCCGCGAGCGCCAGCGGCGTCGCCAGCTGCGCTGCTGGCGTGGCGACGGGGCGCACCCTGCTCGCGCCCACGCGCGCGGTCGTGCTGCGGCCACGCACCATAAAGATACGCAGGCGCACGCGGGCGAGGGCGAGCACCACGGGGCATGGCAAGTTCAGGTGACTACATGGGTCCAATGCAGGGCGTGGGAGCGCACAGTGTGGCCTGCGGCGTGGCTGCCGGCGCAGGCGCAGCGGGCGCTGCGGCGTTGGCGCGGAGCAGGCCGAAGATGCTGCCGTCGCGCACGGGGTCGCGCCGCGCCGCGAACACCAGCGGCGCTTCGTCCGCCATCGCGGCGCGGCCTGTCAGCGGGCCCCGCTGCGCTTCAGACCTTCAGACCTCACGCTAGTCTGCACCACCTAGCGAGCAAGCTCATTCATCTTCCTCTTTTCTCTTCCCCTGGTGACCTGGCAAGTAGGTTGTGCCTCAATTTGCCCCAGAGCAGCAGCAGCAGGCTCAGTCCTCCCCCACGTGTTTCAGTTGATAAGGAAGTGCGTTTTACGGGGTGCTAGGACTGCAGCACCCTTCCAGCAGCACGGCCGGGCCGCACAAGATGGCGAAGCCAAAGCAGGCGGCCGCGCTGTTCGAGCAGCTGGACAAGGCGATCCAGGGCGGCGAGGGCGATGAGCTGGCCGGAAAGATGAAGGTGGGCCGCCCGTGCCACCGCTTGCTGAACCTGGGCAGGGCAGGTGGTGCTTGTTGTGCTGCAAAGGGGTGGCAGCGGCTTCGCTGACTGGTCTGTGACAGCCAAGGATTGTCTGGTACAGCTGTGTAGCCATGCGCGTGTGCGAGCGGACGATGGACACTAGTCCCAGCGCTTTTCGTTGGGCGTTTGGAGCTCTCAGGTAGCGGTGCTTTCTATGTGGGAGGCGTGTGGCTGATAAGCTGGTTACTGTAGGAGTGCCAGCGCTTGGTGCCAGCCCCCGCCGCACCTCGAGGAGCAGCCAGTGGTCTGGGTGCACTTGTGTCGTCTGGCGTGCACAGCTGCACGCGGAGGGCTGCGCCGCCGGGGCAGGGGTGTCCCTGGGACGCAGCGACTGCGCAGACAGAACAAGGCCTGCGCGCTCTGCTGCGGCGCCCCGGCCCCTGACGCGCCAGAGGCTGTCCTTTGAAGCACGGCGGTGCCCCCCGGCCGGCGCGGACACGCAGCGGCGGCGGCGGCGCGCTGACGCGCCGGCTGCATTTGGCGCGGCAGGGCCTGGTCGTCTTCGACATTGACGGCGAAAAGTGGACGCTGGACCTGCGGCCGGGGCAGCGCAAGGTGAGCTCGGGCGCGCCGGAGGGCAAGCCAGACCTGACGCTCACCATCTCCGACGACAACTTCGTCAAGCTGGTCATGGGCAAGATGGGCCCGCAGCAGGCGCGCCGCCCGTGCGCCGGCCCGCGCCCTGCCGCTCCCGGTCAGAGGCCGCTGCGCGGCGGCGCGGCCAGGGTGTTCTGGTGCAGATGTTCTCCGAGTCAGTGTGGAACTGGTCTGGTGGACTGATCTGGTGTTTATGAAGCGACCAAGGCGCAACGGTTGGCCGTTGCCGACCTCGGGCGCTTGTCGCAGCATGCACTCGTGCAGGGCTGCCGCTCTGCCCGAGGCGTATCCGGAGCGCCGCTGCTGAGCCAGCCGGGTGGACGGCGTAGTCCATGACCGCCGTATAGGGTTAGGGTAAGGGACCCCACCTTTTCGGCCCAGGATGCGACAGCCGTGCGTGCGCAGGCGTTCCTGATGCGGAAGCTGAAGATCGGCGGCAGCATGGCGCTCGCGCTCAAGCTGCAGCCCATCCTCGACGCCGCCGCGCCGCGCGCCAAGCTCTAGGCGTCCACTAGTTGAAGGGCGGCCGCTTCTGGGCTTCTGTCGATTAAGGGTTCAGACGTGCGGCGCGCGGCGGCGCGCGGCGTGCGCGGCGCGCGCGCGGGCTGCCGGGGCGCCGCGCGCGGGCGCGAGGCTCTCGCTCGGCGAGGGCTTGTCCGGCGCGCCGCGAGCGGGGCAGGATGCGCAGCGCGTCGGCTCCTGAGTTGCTGGGGCCGAGGCCCAGGAGACCCTCTGGCACCGGCTGCCTTGGCCATACAGCTGGCAAATGCTGCGGGCCGCAGCTTGGCAAATGGACGGGCTTGCAGCCATGCGCAGCCAGCATCCCTGGTGCTGTGGTGCACGGCTCTGTGATGCATTGTATGCTGGAGGGAGGGGAGCTGGTGCAGAGTACTGCTGGGCCTGCGGCCAAGCGCCGCTCACCAGGCTCGTGCCACGTGTCCAGGGGACAGTGAGACTGGACCAGGCAGCGCTTGCCGGCACGGGCGTGGCGTGCATTAGTTCTGTCCAGCCGTAACGTCGTGCTTCCTTTCTGTACCTTCCCGGTTAGGAGCTAGGTGGTGTGCGCACAACGTGCTCGCTAGGAGCGTGTTGAAGCGTGTGTCAAGGCGTGGATGTCAGAAGAGCAGCTGGGTCGAGGCATATTTACAAGGGAAACAGCACAAGCCTGTTATGTCTTGTGCAGCGTCCCTTGGTGACACGCCGCCAGACTCCTCGCAGAGCTTCTTCAGGCAGACCACAATGCTGGCGTCCTGGGCAGTGTCCACAGGTCTCCATAACAGTGTAGACCGTTGCAAGTTTTTCAAACTTGTTTAGCGATGGAGCGCAGAACCCTGCTCTGCGTTACCCTGGAACCACTCCCATCCATCCACGAGCGAACTCTTGCACCCAGCCTGCGACCGTCCAGTATGACCACCAGGAAGGAGAGCGCGTCGCCCGCGCGCAGGGCCATCGCGCGGCGGCTCACAGACCTGTCCACGCTGCAGGCGCCGCCACAGCAGGCGCAGAACGGCTTCAAGCTCAGGGAGCGTGCGTACCCCCCGGCCCGAGCGCCCCGCAGGCCGCCTGCCGCCGGCCGGGCGCGGCCGCGGGTCTTAGGCGCGTGCCCCCGCAGGCACCTTTAGCACACTGTCCGACCTGCCGGAGGAGCGCACGGTGGTGCTTGATGGCCAGGTGCGCGCCGCTGCCTCCCTGAGACCTGCCGGCCCCGCTGCCGGCGCCCCAGCAGGCTGGCAAGCGAGCGCGCCGCCGTGGGACCCGCGACGCTGTCGCCGTACGGGGCCTTGCTGGCCCCGCCCTGCGGCGTGCTGCGCTGCTCTGCGGTGCTGCGCCGCTGCGCGAGCCTGGCTGGGAACGGGTCTTGCAGCGCTGCTGCAGCGTGCTCGGGCCCGGCGACTGCGGCTGGCCGGGCGGCGCGCGCTGATGGCGCGCGCCGCGCGCACCGCAGGGCGGCAGCATGCTGCGCATCCGCTACGCGGTGTGCACGCAGCCGGGCATGGAGCCCGGCGGCTTCGACAAGGACAACCAGGCGCGCCGCGCACGCGGGGCCTTGCCGAGTCGGCTTTGTCGCCAGAGCAGCGCCAGACGTCGCTGTGCGCGGAAGACACCGTCCTTGTGTTACTTTTGCGCCTAAGCGCGCAGGACTCGTGGCTGGCGGACGAGTTCCTGGGCGGCAGCGCGACGGCGCTGTTCGGCGTGTTCGACGGCCACGGCCTGGACGGGCGCAAGGTCTCCAACGCGATCGCCGCGCGGCTGCCCAAGCTGCTCGCCGAGTGCCCGGACTTCCAGGCGCGCGGCCCCCCGTCCCGGGGAGCGGCTCTCGCAGGGGCGAGCACAGGTGCCGATCGAAGGCACGCATGGATGTTTGCTCCTGCATGTCTTAATATGCAGGGCAGCACAGCCCATCAGGCATGCCAGGCAGATCGTTGCATCCTGGCACGGCAGGCGCATGCGAATTGTTCCACACGCATGCGTGCCATGGCAGCGGCGACGAGGGGGTGAGTCTGGCGCGCGCGCGGCGGCAGGCGCGGCGGTACCCTGAAGCCCTGCGCGCGCAGTTCGCCGAATGCAACCGCGCGGTCATGCACACACCCACGATCAACTGCAGCCTGTCGGGCAGCACGGCGGTGGCCGCGCTGGCGCAGGCGCGCCCCGGCGCCCCACCCTTCGCACGGGCGCCTCGTTCGGCCTCAGGCTGGCCAGTGCGTGTGCATGGTGCGCGCGGGGAGGCAGCCCGCCCTTCCGCGCTGCGTCCTGCAGTCACGCCGGTGCCGCAGCGGTCCCAACAATGGGTCCGGAACCGCGCCCGAGGGGTGTGACCTGGGGTGGGCCAGGCGGGCGGGCGGCTGCTGGTCGCGAACGTGGGCGACAGCCGCTGCTTCCTCGGGCGCGTGGACGCGGCGGGCGCCGCGTCCGCCGCGCCGCTCACCCGCGACCACAAGCCGGACGCGCCCGCCGAGGCCGCGCGCATACGCGCGCACCAGGCGCGCCGCTCGCGCCAGGCGTGACGCGCGCGTCCTGCGTTGCAGCAGCAGCACGGTCCTGCCAGCGCCCAGCGGAGGCGCTGGCCGCTGCTCTACATAGGGTGCATAGGGTACAAGGTTAAGGTTAATGGCGTCCACCGCAGGGCCGCATCGAGCCGTTCCGCGTGGACGGCGTGCCGGTCGGGCCGCCGCGCGTGTGGCTGGCGACCGCCGACTCGCCGGGGCTCAGCATGTCGCGCGCGTTCGGCGACGCGCTCGCCGCAACCGTCGGCGTCACCGACGAGCCGGACCTGGTGGACGTCGCGCTCGGCCCGGCCGACCGCTACCTCCTGCTCGCCAGCGACGGCGTGTTCGAGTTCATGGAGGCGCGTGGCCCGCGGCGGCGGCGCCTCGGCTGGCAGGCCGATTGGGCTCGGCGGCGCGTCGTGCTGGAGGGTCCTGCAGAGACGTGTGCCACTTATCTGTGAGACTCCGTGGGTCCCTGCGCCCGGCCTCTCTGCAAGCGCAAGCGAACCTGACCGCTAGTAAGCTTGTGAGCCACGCGGCGGCAGCCCGGGTCAGCCGACGCCATGCGTGGCGGCACAGAGGGCGCTGCCGCGCGCATGTTGAGACTGAGACCGCGCATGCACTGCTGCATGCGTCAGAGGCGGCGTGGACCGCGCGCGCAGATAGACCAGATCGTGCGGACGGTGCACGAGCGCGCGCAGCGCGGGGAGGCCCCGCAGGACATCGCACAGCACATCGTGCGCCACCCTCCCCGGTGCACGCTTGCGTACCCAGTTTCCATTGTGGTGTGCTGCCCAGGTCGCAGCACTGCATCGCTCGTGAGCCGTGCTTGCTGCACAACCTG
>JAABUV010008643.1_pt1 | contig 10232 bp, 8 predicted proteins | sample 5559971 | NCBI WGS metagenome assembly JAABUV01 (sample SAMN10711881, study PRJNA513362) | rock metagenome | isolation source: Antarctica rocks | place: Antarctica: Victoria Land, Knobhead nord | collected 2015-12-19
GCAGGGGGGCCCGGCTGCGTCGTGTACGGCAGGCTCTTGTTATGAAAGAGCTCTTCAGGACCAGGCACAGCCACTTCTGGGGTGCTGACCAGCCCCTGCATAACGTGGCAGGCGCTGCGTCATCGCCTGGCCCAAAACGCCATGCTCTTGTCCTGCACGGTGCCCTGGCTAGAGCGCCATGTTTTGCTTGGCGCGGGTACGCCCTGCGTGTGTCACGCTGCGCGCGTGTGCGCACCTGTTGCCGTGGCATGCGGGTCCAGCCAGGAGGGGCGCAGCCTGTGCGCAAAGAGCTCTGCGCTGCGGTGCCGGGCAGCTTGCAGTGCACCGCCGGCTAGGCCGCAGCGCGACCCTTGCTCGGCTGAGACGGCCTTCCGGAGCGTGCAGCTGACTTGTGAATAGAGGCGCGCGTGCCGCGCAGGTGCCGTACTACGACTATGCGCTGGACCTCATCCTGGATGCGGACTCGCCGAACAACGAGATACTCACGGAGGAGCAGCACGAGCTGGTGGAGAGCGCAGCGGAGATGCTGTACGGGCTGATCCATGTGCGGTACATCTTGACCAGCCGCGGGATGGCCGCGATGTTCGAGAAGTTCAAAAACTGCGAGTTCGGGCGCTGCCCGCGCGTGCTGTGCAACGGGCAGCCGTGCCTGCCCATCGGCACCAGCGACGTGCCGCGCCAGGCCACCGTGAAGATCTTCTGCCCGAAGTGCTGCGACATCTTCTACCCGCGCTCAAAGTACCAGGCGCGGCGGCCCCGCCGCGCCCGCGCCCGCGCGCTCGGCTCCAGCCCGCGCGTCCTGTTCCGCGGCAGCATGCGGCGCTCGGGTCCTGCTTGACCCGCGTCCAGGCAGCCGCCGGGCGTGCGCCCGCGCCGGCGACGCTCCAGCGCACGGACCCGCGTCGCCGCCCGCTCCGGCGCGCCCCAGCTTCCGCGCCACACTCGCGGCGGACGCGCGCAGGGCAACGTGGACGGCGTGTTCTTCGGCACGACGTTCCCGCACCTGCTGCTGATGACGTACCCGTCGCTGCGGCCGCCGCGGCCGACGGAGACGTACGTCCCGCGCGTGTTCGGCTTCCGGCTGCACGAGTCCGCGCTCGAGCGGCCGCCCGCGGAGCCTGCCGCGCCGCGCCAGAACGGCGCGCCCCGTGCGCGCGGGCAGCCGCTCGCCGATCCGCTCTGCGCGCGGCCGCGCGCATGCCGTGGCCGCAAGCGCCTGCGCGTGCCTGGTCCACACGCGCGCACAACGTGCTCTGCCTCATGCAGCAAGGCGGGGAGCGGCATGCAGCTTGCCGGCGTGCCGTGCTGTTGGTCTCTGGCTGCACCCGTGGTGGCTCTGCGCCGGGGTCAGCAGCACTGTGTGGGGAGTGTCCCAGCGAATGCTGCAGGCGCCGGGAAACGTGCGTGCATTTGCTCCGGCTAGGCGCACGCGCAGACCCTGAGCCTGTAAGGCTACGCAGGCGAGCGCAGCGGCGCGCCAGGCGCTGGTGACGCCTCGGCGGGCCCGAGCAGGAGTAGCATCACCGGTGGTGGCAGCGTTGGGGGCGGCGGCGGGGCGGGCGGCGGCGGGCTGGCTGCGGGAATGGGGGCAGGGCACGAGCGGCGGGGCAGTGGGCCGGGCAAGCGCAAGGACGACGGCGAGCCCTCGCAGCCGCGCAACCCCAGCCAGCGGCTGCTGAAGTGAGCTATGGGACGGGGGTGGGGGTTGCTACCTGGCCTGCGCCCGCCAGGAGCTGAGTGTTCCCATCTGGCAGCTGCCGGAGGCAGAAGGCGGCCCGGGCGGCGTGAGGCAGAGGAGGCCCCTGCCCGGTCACGCTGCCTCTCCCCTGAAGGGAGGCTGAGCCCAGCCAACCTGCTGGGGCGGGGGTGGCGTGGGGCCCAGCGCCTTGGCTGAGAACCGGTAACCGCTGACGGCTTCTGTGCAAAGTTTGGCGCATGGCCTGGTTGTGGCACAGCCCGACGGTCTGGCCGCGGGGTGTCGGCGCTGCGCGTGATCCCGGCGGCGAGTGTGCTGCCTTCATCTGCTTATCGGCATGTGGCGGTCGTCGTGGTGCGCACTTAGGGGAGGGGGTGGGTGGGGCCCGCGTGTGGCAGAGCGAGGGCCTGTGTCTGGCAGAGCGAGCACCAGCGTTTTGGGGCCCTCCCCAAGCGCGTCTCGTGGGGACGCCAGCGGTGCCTCTGAGCATCCCTTGGGAGCATCCCTGGGGCGGCTGCGGGCGGGTCACCGGGCAAGGTGGCCTGAAGCTGGCTTGCGCGCGCCGCAGCGCGCGCGCGGAACCGACCGGATGGCAGGCTTGCGGCGCGTCAGCAGCTGTTCATAAAGGCTGCGTTGAGGGGCTCCAGGATGACTGCCAGGCTTTGAGCCCTGTGCTGCGTGCGGCGCGTGGGCGGGAGCGGCACGCTGTGTCTTCTGGACCTCTTCAGGGAGCCGTGCACAGGGGTGCCGTGCCGTGCAGGGGGCTGCCGTGCAGGGAGCGCGCGCGATGGGGCGCAGCTCGGTGGGGCAGCCGCAGGGCTAGGTACCCCGGAGTGCAGGTGCGACATGCCTGAGTGGCAGCCGGGGGCCGCTCTTGCATCGTCTGACGCACGTCACCAGTCCAGTAACGTGCACGCGGCGGGTCAGGCCTTGCCGGTGCAGTGCTAGAGTCTGGGGCCCTGCTTGTGGGCAGTGTATTCATTGTTGGCAGCGCGGCTCAGCTGGGCGGCGCGCGCCCCCATCATGATAGGTAGCACCTCCTTAGATTGCACCACCGCATCCCCACGCTTTGGTTGCCCAGTCTGCAGTCACCTCCTGAGTGTCCTCCGACCGCGTGTTGATAATCTGAGACCACGTCCTCAGCCTCCCTCTCACATCCAACTCCACTCCTGCCCCGCGCGAGCGCCAGTGTGCGGCAGGCAAGCCCACCGCGAGCGCAGCGCCCCAGCAGCGCAACAGCTTGCTACTCGTTGAAGTGCACGCCGCCCGCCTTCAGCACCACGAAGAACGTCCCGATCATGAGCGCGATGATGGTCGTGAAGCTCAGCACGATGACCTGCACGCAGCGCACCCCGCCATCATGAGCGCCCACCTGCGGCGCAATGTGGCAGGGCTGCGCCTGCACCAGTGGGACGGAGGCATCGTGGGGGCCCGGGGCGCGCACTATCTGCCCGAAGGTGATCGTCTGCCACCAGGGCCGCTCCGTGAAGCTGTCGGGCTCCATGGTCGGCGACAGCCGCGCAGGGTTCTCGGTGAACAGTTTGGCGCCGCCGGCGCCGCTGAAGGGATTGGCCGGGCCGCCGGGCGCCTTGGCGCTCGCGCCGCCGGCCGCCCCGAAGCCGCCGCCGCCGAGCGCGGCCGCGCCGAATGGGCTCAGCGGCTTGGCCGGCGCGCCTGTGGAAGGGCATGCCTCAGTCCCTGACAGCTGCAGCACGGGCCAGAACCCTGCTCACGCACTGGTTCGGCCTTGCAGTGAGGAAGCTGCACGCTTAGCCATCTCCTGCTCGCAGTGCCCAATAAGCATTTCTTTGCTTGCTCTGACCCGTGCGTCACGAGTGCGGGTGGCTGCTTGAGCTTCCTCGCAAAAGCAGGGCCTGCTGGGGGAGGCTCGCGGCAGGAGCCAGCGGTGCCGGGCAAGCGCCAAGACGGGCAGTGCAGGCAGAGCTGCGGCGCACCGGCGCCGAACGGGCTGCCGGACGAGGACGGCGACGGGCCGGTGCCGTTGGCGGACGCGCCGCCCTCGCCGCTCGCCTCCGTGGCGCCCTCCCTGCCGTCGTCAAACTCGGCGCGGAAGCTCGCGCCAATCTCCTCCACGCCCGTCAGCTCCTTGCGGTCACGCTGCAACAGGCGCTGCACCTGCAGGCCCGCGCATGCCCGCTCGGCGGCCCAGCAAAGCGGTGAGCCATCCAAGCCCAGACCTGCGCACACAGGGCTGCAAGGCGCGCCTGTGCAGCGCCCTCGTCGAACTGCCACTCGGGTACCTTGTCCGGCTCGGCGCCCGACGCGCCGCCGAGCGTGCCAGAGCCGAGCGGGAGCGGGCCTGCATATCGGTGTCCTTTATGACAGTATTAAACATGCAGCGTTACTTATCAAGGAGGAACAGTGGTTGAGGCCGTGCAGCAGTACACCAATGGTGCGCAAGCGCAGCTCTGAGCGCAGATATCTTTGGAGTGCGCACCGCTGGGCTCAGCATGCGTCTGTGTCTGCCTGCGACGCCGCTCCGGCGCGCGCTGCGCTCTGCAGCGACAGCTCGCTGCAACAGGCGCTGGCCTGCGCAAGTGCAGGTTGGCGCATGGCCCAGGCAGAGCGTAGACTGCTCCGAAGGCCATCTGCGACATCCGTGTTGGTGGCTGTCTCCTAATTTAACTGCAGGACGCTACAAGGTGTAAGCCGCGATCATCGCTGGTGCAAGCTCGCGAGCTCCTGCTCGGCCCTTGACCTGAAGGGAAGGGGAAGGCTGCGCAGGATGCAAGCAACTCCAGTCTCACACTCCCTTCACCTCACGCTGGCGCTGAAGAGCCCAGAAACTGTGCAGGAGGTGAAGAAGGGCGTCAGCAGCAGCGGGCAGGAGAAGGCGGGCAGGTGGAAGCGCGCACGCGCTGCTCTCACGTCCCCACTACTGCTGAGCCTGCGCCGCCACTGGCATGGCGTCCGCCAAGGGCGTGGGCATACCTGTCAAGCTGCTGCATGAGGCCGAGGGCCATGTCATCACCGTGGAGCTCAAGTCGGGGGAGAACTACCGCGGCGAGCTCATCGAGGCGGAGGACAACTGGAACTGCCAGATGAAGAACGTGCAGGCCACTGCCAAGGTGCGCGGCGCTCGTCCGCCCGCCGGTGCGCTCGCAGGAGGCGCCGGCTGCGCCTCGCCTGTGCACGGTGCCTGACCTCCTTTGCGGTGCAGGACGGGAGGGCGTCGAACCTGGAGCACATCTTTGTGCGCGGCAGCCGGATACGGCGCGCACCACATGCCATCGCTCTGCGCTGCTCAGTTTGCTCCACACGGCTGGCAGACCAGAGCGTGACGCGCGCTGCACCTGCGCAGGTTCATGATCATACCTGACATGCTGAAGAATGCGCCAATGTTCAAGCGCATCGACCCCAAACACAAGGTGACTCCCGGCGTCTCACTCGCTTCCTGCCCGTGAAAAGCGCCGCAGCACTTGAAACCTGGGGTGTTGCCTGCGCAGACAAAGGCTGCACCCATGGGAGTGGGCGGCCGCGGGCGGGCGGTGGCCGCGCGCGCGAAAGCAAAGGCTGGCGGCAAGTGACACCTTCGAGCGTTTGCTGGACGGCTGGAGCGCTTGCTGCGAAGCGTTGTACACACCACTCGCGTGGCTGCCAGTATAGGGGGACCAGCTGCCTGTGGTGGTATGGCGGACATATCAGAAACGGCTGGGCCTGCTGCTCCTGTTGCGGGTGTTGGCCTAGAGTCCCATGGGCAACCGTTTTTGCAGTGCGGGCACTAGTGAAAGACGGGCGCTGCGGCGTCCGCTGTGAGCTACTCATATGTCTGCAGCCTGTCTGTAAACCCCTTCGTGCGTTGTCAAGACGTGAACACATGACCAACCGACGGCCTGATTGCATGCGCTGGAGCCCCTAGCCAAGCAGATGGCGCGCCACGGGCTCGGTCCCCCACATGGCTGCGTCCGCACCCAGGGTAACCGCTGTTAGCTCAGGCCCGGCTGCGCGCCGGCCGGCAGGCGGTCTGCGCCCGTGATATAGGCCCACAGGCTGAACCTGCGCGGCTGGGCCGGCGCCGGCGGGGGCTGCCGAGCGGGCAGCACCCCCGCCCCGCCGCTGCCCCGCCCTGGCCCGGCGTCCTGCCCGCCGTTGCCGCCCCGCCCCGCGCCGCCTGGCGGCTCAGGCCCATCGCCTCGCGCGGCGGCCCCCTTGCCGCCCTCCCGCTGCGAGGCCGCTGCAGCGTGCGTACCGACACCGTCGGCGCCATGCGCCCCATCGCCACCCTCCCGCGAGCTGGGCTGCGCACCCTCGTGCCCACATGCGTCATAGCCTGCAGCAACGATTTCCGGCTGCGACCCCGCGAGCGCGCCGTGCTGGCCCGCACGGTCCCCTGTCGAGCCGGGCCCCGGGCCCGCCGCGCGCGCCGCGCCCACGCGCGCCGGCGAGGGCGCCGCAGCCCCCGCAGCGCTGTCGCTGCCGGCGGCGGCGGCGTCCCCGCGCTGGGCGCCGCGCGCGGCCTTGCGGCCGGCGCCCGCGGCGCGCTCCTCGTAGAGCAGCCTGTTCAGGCGCTCCACCTCCTCGGCCAGCGCCAGCAGCTCCAGCCCGCGCTCGGCCGCGTGCGCGCCACCTAGCGCCCCCGCAGCCACCCGCGCGCTCACCGAGGCGGCCGAGCGCGGGGCGCCCGCCAGACACCCGGGCCGCAGCCGGCGGTTCTCCTTGCGCGTGGCGCGCGCGCCGCCAGGGCCGCGGGGCCGAGCCGGTCATGGCGACCATGATCACAGAACCAGGTGCTGCACCTGACACGGCGGGTCATTCAGGGTTCATTCAGGCTTAAGCAGTTGCGGGAGTGTCCCAACCCAGCCCGGCCCACCCGGCCCGGCCAGCGCGCCGCAAAGCGAGACAGCACACACCGGCACCCTCACGCACGCCGCCCCTAGCCACTTCACTGAAGGAGGGCCAGCGTGTTGCGGCACCAGGCGACGGGAGCGCGGGCGCCTGCGCGGACGCGGCGGCCGCCGCGTTGACCTTGTCGGCCAGCTCAGCATTGGCGAGCAGCAGGCGGTCCATGGCCGACCGCAGCGCAGCGTTCTGCGCGCGCAGGTCCAGGGACACTGCGCCCGCCGCGCGCGCTGGTCAGCCGCTGCGCCGCCTGCCCAGGCGTGCGGGGCGCGCCCGACAAAGCATGCTCGCCCGCGTGCGCCCTCGGGCTCGGGCTGCCGCCCGTCCAGGCGCTGTCGCGGCCGCCACCCTGCATCGGCGCGGCCCCGGCGGACGTGCGAATCTGGCTGGGCATGTGGGGACAGAGTGCGCGACACAAGGCGCGCACTGGACAGGGACACTTGGGGCCTGGCCCGGAGCAGTCCTCGTGCTTCACAGGCGCAGGCTGGTGTAGGACATGCTCAGCAGCCAACTCGCCCGCGGCCGTGCAGGCAGCAGCGCGCCGGCCCGGGCGCCAGCGCTCATCGCCGCACAGGCCGGGCGGCGCGGCGCCTGGCGGCAGGCCGTGGGCGGGCCGTGCGGGGCCGCTACCCTGGTCCGCGGCGCGCTCGCGCTCGGCGGCGGTGCGCGCGGCGAGCTGCAGCGAGTCGCGCTCGGCGACGGACGCGCGCGCGGCGGCGCGCTCGGCGGCGGCCTCCTGCTCCAGCCGCGCGGCGCGCTCGGCGGCCGCCAGCGCCTCCGCCAGCCGCACCTGGGCTGTCATGTTTACCCCGTCACATACCCTATCCAGCCGCACCTGGGCTGCGGGGCCCGCGGCTCGAGGGCTGCCCTAGCCCTGGCAGGTGCCAGGCCCAGGGGCCGGCTCGCCTGTGCCATGGCAATGACAGGCGCCTATGGCAGCGCTGGCAGGCGGCACAGGCAGCAGAACGCGCGGGTCGCGCCGCTGCGCGAGCCGGGGGGGCAGGGAGGCAGGAGCGCGCGCGGCGGCCGCCGCCGGGCTCGGCCGCGCCGCCGCGGCACAGGCGGCGGAGGGGTCGCGGGCGCGGCGGGCGCGCGCCTGCAGGCCGTGCGCGAGCTGCTTCTGCGCGTCGAGCGCGGCGGCGGCGGCGGCGGCGTTCCTCTGCGCGGCCGCCGTCGCCGCCTCCGCCGCCGCCGACGCTGCCGGGCTGCCGCCGCCCTCGGCGGGCTCGTCCCGGCCTGCGGCGCCCTGCGCGGGCCCGGCCTGTGTCGGCCTGCTACGCATGCGTGGCAGTGGGGGCGGCGTGCGCATGCGTGTTTGCAGATGAAGGGGTCCTGACCGCCTGTCAGCCGCGGCTGTGCCAGGGGCAGGCGCTGGAGCAGCTGTCTGCACTTCATGATGCCGGTATGCAGCCGCAGGAGCCACAGGGCGCTGCGTCTAGGGTGCAACCGCACGCACATCTACAGGATAAGCCCACGGCATGGATGGAGAGGGAGGCTTGGGCAGGGCCAGCGAGGCCAGCGCTCCAGGGGCAGGCCCTGTGCCACGAGGGACTACAGCGGCCTATTGGGGGACACAGCCGCGCGCGCGGCGGGCAGGCTGGGCGGGCAGGGGCACCGGGCCGAGGGAGAGCCAGGCCCGGCGCGTGTGCCTGGAGCGCCGCGGGAGGGGGGGGGCGGGCTGCGGCGCAGGGGCGCCGGAGGCACCTGCTCGGCGGCGGCCAGGCGGCGCCGCAGCTCGCAGACGGTCGCGCGCTCCGCCTCGATCGCGCGCTCGGCCTTGTCCAGGCGCATGCGCACGTTGCTCTGTTCGTCGCTGTGCGCCTGCCGCGCGCCCGCGTCCGCATCGGGCGCGCGAGCACTTCCTTGCCGGTTCCAGGCTTGCAGCGGGCAAGGCAGGCCCACACTGCCGGCCTCAGAGCCGTCGCAGACTATTGCCAGCCAGGCATCTGCCGCGAGGAGCCCTGGCTCCATGCCATCTCAGCCGTTGGTCGCCGACACCTTGACTGCAGCAACGGGGCTTGTGCGCGAGTGCGCTGGTCCAGGAGCCCCGCATACAGGGCGCATGCCCTCCAGTGTCAGCAGGCACCCTGCCCGGCCAGGGCAGGCTCGCAGAAGGGCGCCCTGCCGCGCGCCTGCTGCAGGCGCGCGGCCTTCTCGCGCAGCATCTCCGCGTGCGCCGTGCGCAGCGCGGCCAGCTCCGCCGCGGCGGCCTCCGCCTCGCCGCGCGCGTCGGTGTACGCCTCCTTCAGCGCTGCCGCCTGCGCACGGCCAGCCCGTCTGCCACCAGGTAGGAAGGGAGGCTCGTTTCGGGTCTGGAGGTCATGGCGAGTTGCCCGCAAGGCGCACCCTGCGCCTCTCAAAGCGGGGCTGCTGCATCCCTTAGACAACACCACATACGAGCACAAGCAAAAACCACCTCCTGTGACATGCACCTTGACACTAGGCACTGGACCATGATGCGCCCCACACCAAGCAGGCTTGTTCACTCTCAACTGCTTGCCGCCCCTGCCGCACACGGGTGCGGTGTTTCCTGGAACGGCGCGCAAAGCAGGTTCCGCTGTACTCGCTGTGGCGGAGGCGCGCGCCTCGGCCTGCGCGTCCGCCGCCCGCTCCGTCGCGAGCGCGGCGGCCTCCTCTGCCGCAGGCAGGGCGCCGCGCGCGTCCGCCAGCTCGCCCGCCTGCCGCCGCGCCTGCGCGCGCGGACAGCCTCGGCCCGCCGGCACAGGTTTGCTGCCGACCCCATTGCCCGTCACGATCAGTGACGAGCAATCGTGCATGCATGCAGGCGAGAACGCCCAGGTCCTGCGAAGCGGGCGGTCGGCGCTCGGGCGCCGCACCATGTCGCGCGTGTCTGCGAGGGCGCGCTCCAGCTCGCCCACCCTGGCCTCCAGCGCCGCCGGCCGCTCAGAGGCTCCGCCGCCCTCCGCTCCGGGCCCGCCCGCCGCCCGCCCCGTCGCCGCGGGCGGCATGTGTGCGGGCGGCTCCGCGGGCGCGGGCGCGGCAGCCACTGCGCTGTCCGGCGCCATCGACGCCGCGGTATGCGCATCCGCCGCCCCCGCAGCGCCTGCGGGCACCGGCTCTGCAGTCGCGCCCGGCCCCAGCGCGCCGGCGTGCGCCTCGCCGGGGGCGCTCTGGTTGGCGCGCCGCCCTGGGCCAAGGCCCGCCTCTTTCAGGTCGTGTCCTACGCCCTCCCGCTCAGCACCGCCTGCGGGAGGCGGCGCGTCTGGAGCGCCCTGGCGCGACGGACTACGCGCGCTCGCCAAGGCGCCCGCATGCACGGCCGCTGGCGCCTGGGCCAGCGGCGCAAAGGGAGACGCTGGCGCAGCGGGCTCCCCCGCGACAGCCTCAGGCTCCGCCGCGCCGCCCGCCCCGCGTGCAGGGCCGGCTGGCGCTCCGGCCGGCAGCGCGTGCGGCGTCCCGGCGTCGTGCGCTCCTGCGCCTGGCGCCGCCTCGGGCGTCGCGAGCGCGGCAAAGGCAGATACGGGCGCGGGCGGCGGCCCCTCGTCCGCCTCGTCCGCGGGCTGCGGCGCCGCCCCGGCCGGCGCCGCCTGGCGCTCCGCAGGCGCCGCGGCCGGCGGCGCGTCCAGCCACCAGGGCCGCGGCGGGGGCGCGCCCGCGCCGGCCGGCGCGTCCGCAGCGCTTGCGCCCGCCGCTGGGCCTGCGCTCGCGGGCCCCA
>JAABUV010008644.1_pt1 | contig 10232 bp, 7 predicted proteins | sample 5559971 | NCBI WGS metagenome assembly JAABUV01 (sample SAMN10711881, study PRJNA513362) | rock metagenome | isolation source: Antarctica rocks | place: Antarctica: Victoria Land, Knobhead nord | collected 2015-12-19
GTCCTGTGCGTTGATGTCGCGGAGGAGATGGCGGAGGCTACGGCGTCCCTCATCACGGAGGCGCGGGGGACGGCGAAAGCCGTGCCGTGCGATGTGCGGGATGAGGAGCAGGTCGCGCGGCTGGTGCGGACAGCCATCGACCATTATGGAGCATTGGACGTCCTGGTGAATAACGCGGGCATCAACCCCTTAGCGCCGACCCCCGATGACATCCATCCCGACTTGTGGAACCGTGTCCTCGAGGTGAACTTGGCCGGTATCTTCTGGGGTTGCAAACACGGCGCCGCGGCGATGCGTGACCAAGGACACGGCAGTATCGTCAACCTGGCCTCCGTCTCCGGTCTGATCGGCTGGGGTGGGAGCGCAGCCTATGTCGCCTCGAAAGGGGGGGGCATCGCGCTGACGCGGAAGCTGGCGATCGACTATGCGCCCCACGGGATACGCGTGAACTGTCTCTGCCCCGGATCAATCCGGACGCCCATGGTGGAGCAAAATCTGCGTCTCTCTCCTGATGCGGAGGAGCAGTTACAACAGACGATCGCCCAACACCCGCTGGGGCGCATCGGGACGCCGGACGATGTCGCCTTCGGGGCATTGTATCTGGCATCCGACGAGTCATCGTTCGTGACCGGAACAGCGCTGGTCATTGACGGAGGGCTGACCGCCATCTAAATGGATCGCGCTGGGCTGGTGCACAGTGCGTTGCCGCGCATGTTCACATCCCAGCGCATCACATGTGAGAAAGGTGAACCATGGCACGTTTGGATGGCAAGGTTGCGTTGGTGACGGGCGGTGCGCGTGGGATTGGTCGCGGCATTGCCCTGGCCTTTGCGCGCGAGGGGGCCGCTGTCGGGGTGAACGACCGACGCCACGATGAGGAGTTGGAGCAAGTCGTCGACGAGGTGCGGCGCATGGGGAGGCAAGCGTGGGCGTTGGCGGCCGATGTGAGCGATGATGTGGCCGTCCGTGCCATGGTAGCCTCCCTCCTGGATCAGGCGGGGCGCATCGACATCTTGGTGACCAATGCCGGCATCGCCGACATCAGTCCAGTGGCCGAGATGCCGGTCGATGTCTGGGATCGCATGATCGCCGTCCACCTGCGCGGCACGTTCCTCTGCACGCGCTACGTCCTGCCGTCGATGTTGGCGCGCGGTGAGGGTGCGATTATCACGATGGGCTCACAACTGGGGCAGATAGGGCGTGAGAACTGGACACATTATTGCGCGGCCAAAGGTGGTATCATCGCGTTCACCAAGGCGCTGGCGCGGGAAGTCGGACCGCGCGGTATCCGGGTCAACTGCATCGCGCCCGGCCCCATTCAGACGGGGTTGGTGAGCGCGGCGACCGCACCGTCGGCGACCTTCCAGGAGGAGCGCGCGTCGCTGCGTCTCCAAGAGACACTCCCGCTGCGTCGACTTGGCGAGGTTGATGACGTGGCACCGACCGCCGTCTTCCTGGCATCCGCGGACGCACAGTACTACGCGGGACAAACGCTAGGCCCCAATGGCGGGGATGTGATGCTTTGACAAACGTGGGGGAGGACGGACATCAGTCGCTGTCGTCTAGCCTGAATTATTCATGAGCATTTTGGTCTAATCAGATTGATCGCATCTGGCTGAACACCCACCCTTGTAGACCGGCTGAAGCGGCCGTAGAGCCGATTTTGGCGTCCAAAGTGGCCTCTGGGAGCCTGCAAGGCCGCCATCGGCAACCAATCCAATTCGATGAATGTTTTCATGAATAATCCAGGCTAGGTCCGTCCGCCTGCTGTCCTGACGGTCCTCACGCGAACGCCTGTGCGTCCACAACCGTAATCGGGTAAGCTGGCGTCAATACGCCTCGCAGGGTAAGCTGGCGTCAGGTGGGTGACGGGTGCGGAGGGGGGTAGGCTAATGACCACGCAGACAACCGAGGACTATGTCGCCACGCGTCGCATCGGCGACGCCACGGTGACGCTCATCAACGATGGCGTTTTCGACGCCATCCCGCTGATTCCCTGGATGGACGCGCCCGCCGCCGCAGTGCGTCGCGCCGTTCCCGAGGCCGACACCAGCGGCGCCATCGGCCAGAGTGGCATGATCGTCGCCCATGTCCGGATCGGCCATGCCTCGATCCTCATCGACCCAGGCGTGGGCGAACTGGACCCGCGGTCGTGGCTGGTGACCGACCTGAAGCTGCGCCGCACTCCGGGGGTGCAGGCGGGCCTCGCCGCCGTCGGCATCCAGCCGGAGCAGATCACTCATGTGCTGATCACGCACGCCCACGACGATCACTTCCTGGGCGCGACCGTGCGGCGCGACGGCCAGCACCTCCCGCGCTATCCCCAGGCGCGCTACGTGATTGGCCGCGCCGATTGGGAGGGTAACCCCGCGCGCGAGGACCCCGACTCGGCGGTGGCGCTCCGCCTGGGGGCGCTCGACCGCCTCGGTGTGCTCGATGTAGTCGAGGGGGATGCCGAGATTGTGCCCGGCGTGACCATGATCCCCGCGCCAGGTGAGTCACCGGGCCACGCCATCGTCCACGTCGCGTCGGCGGGCGACCACTTCTACTACCTCGGCGACCTCTATCACCATACGTGTGAGGTTGCGCATCCTGAGTGGGTCATGACGCACCGCGACACACCGGCGATGATCGCCTCGCGTCAGCGTCTGATGGCCGAGGCCGTGCCGCGTGGCGCGACCCTGGTCTTCACCCATCACATCTTTCCCGGTTGGGGCCGCATTGTCTCCACCGAGGCGGGGTATCGCTGGGACGACGTTTAACACGGCAGACATCAACACAGCCACCAGGAGGGAATGTTCCCCGCATCGTGGACACATGGACACATGCGCGCCTCGCCTCACGCACGGCGTCCCTGGAACAGCCGCGTGGTGGTCGCCGCGAGCGGGGGCGCGGCGGGCGGCGCGCTTCGTGACGCCGCCCGCTCGGTTCCGGCTCCGCTCCCATGTGGGCGCTGATATAGAATAGAGAGGAAGCTGGAACCGAATGTGCGACACTTCAGGGTTCGGACGCCCATCGTGGCGCCTGGTATCGCTTGAACGGCGTTAGAGGGGCCGCGTGGCCGCGCGCTCGAGCAGGAGACCGCGCCCCGGTCGCCCCGTCACCACGTCGTCGGCGAAGACGACCTCGCCCCGGCTCAAGGTCATGACGGGCCAACCCGTGACCTCCCACCCCTCGTAGACCGAGTAGTCAACCTTGGACTTGAGCATGGCCGCGTCGATCGTGCGCGTGCGCGCGGGGTCGAAGATGACCAGGTCGGCGTCGCTCCCGACCGCGATCGTCCCCTTGCGCGGATAGAGCCCCATGAGCTTAGCCGCGTTGGTGGCGGTAAGGGCGACGAACCGTTCCAGCGAGAGCCGTCCCGTGCGCACCCCTTCGGAGTAGAGCAGCGGCCGCAGTGTCTGTAGGTTCTCGACGCCGGGGCGCGGGTCGGCGACGGTGAGCGCCGGGTCGAGCTTGGCGGCCAGCGCCCATGGCGCGTGGTCGGAACAGACGGTGTGGATCGTGCCCGCGCGCAAGCCGTGCCAGAGGGCGTCCACGTCGGCCGGCGTGCGCAGCGGCGGCTGGCCCAGATACTTTGGCCCGTCCGGCTCCGCCAGGCGCTCCTCGGTCAGGTGCAGGTAGAGCGGACGCGTCTCCACGTAGACCGGCAGCCCCCGTGCCTGCGCCTCGGCACAGACGGCGAGGGCGCGCGCCGAGGAGAGGTGCACGATGTAGACCGGGGCACCTGTCGCCTCGGCGATGGCGACGGCGCGCTGGGTCGCCACCACCTCGGAAACGACGGGGCACGCCTCCCCATAGTAGCGCGGCGCGCGACGTCCCTCCGCCAGGAGGCGGGCCGTGGCGTCGGCAATAATCGCGTGGTCCTCGCAGTGCAGCAGCGTCAAGAGACCATGCGCGCCGGCCCGGCGCACCGCGTCGAGGACCACCGCGCCCTGACGATCAAAGTCATGCGCCACCAGGAAGATCTTGATGCTCGCGCAGCCCGCCGCGCGTAGGTGCGGGATGTCATCCAACGTGTCGGAGGTGAGCGCCCCAAGGACGGGGTGCAGGAAGATGTCCGCGATAGCCTGGCTGCGCACGAGGGTGCCCTCGCGCGCAAGGGTCGCACGCGGTGTCTCCCCAGGGGCGGGGAAAGACATGTTGCCGAGCGTGGTGATCCCGCCGGCGAGCGCGGCGGCCGAGCCGCTCGTGAAGTCGTCGACCCAGCGCGGCCCGCCGGTGTCCTCGCCGGGTGGGAGGGACAGATGGACGTGCGCATCGACGCCGCCGGGCAGGACCAGCATCCCCGTCGCATCGATGGTACGGTCTCCCTGCAGATCATGCCCGATCACAGCCACCGTCTCGCCCGCGATGCCAATGTCGGCCTCGACCACGGCGTCCGCCGTCGCGATGCGCCCCCCACGGATGACGATGTCCAGTCCGGCCATGATGCGCCTCCTTCCACTCCTCGTCATCTGTTCACGGTCATTACGATCATGGTAGCACCAATACCTTAATATGTGCGCTCGATGGCATGGGCGTGTATGGGTGCGCCGTCTTGTAGCCGCACCGTCACGCTCTGCGCGCACGCCGGGAATCACCTCCGGTGACGTAGATTCACCGACTGGTGCGACCCTGTATCGTCGATTTTTTGCTCAGGAAAAGTGCCCCGGTTTCACCACCCAGGCCTTCCACGGGGCGTTGATGTCGGATACACTGAAGCTTCAATCGCGTGACAACGCCATGGAGGTCGGTACGATGGCTCCAACGATCGTGGAGTGCCCGTATTCTCAGTGCCCGTAGGGAGGCGCGCAGATTACATGTGGCAGGCGGCGGCGAAGGTACGTGTTCACCCGAGGCACTCCATGAATGAAAACTGACCGTTTATGGAGCGCTACCTGGACCGCATCATGCCGCCTTCACGGATCGCATAAAGAGGGCAAGGGTTTGACACTACTTAACCTGGCGTTTCTAGGGCTGGCTGCCGTGGCCGCGGGTATCGTTAACGCTCTTGCCGGGGGCGGAAGCCTCCTGACGTTCCCCGTGCTTGTAGCCGTGGGGGTCCCGCCCCTGGTCGCTAACGTCACCAATACCGTAGCGCTGTGTCCGGGGTATCTGGGAGCCACCCTTGCTCAAGCACGCGACCTGCATGGACAACGCGGGCGCATGGCGTTGCTGTGCCCGGTCAGCATCCTGGGAGGAGTCGTCGGGGCCATCCTGCTCCTCACCTCGGGGGAGGGCGTCTTTCGTGCCGTGGTCCCCTTTCTCATTCTGCTGGCCTCGGGCTTGCTGGCGGTCCAGACGCCGCTACGAAGATGGCTCGCGCGGCGCGGCGAACGCTCGCCCTCGGGGATAATTTCCGAGCGTTGGGCAATCCTGCCCGTCGGCCTTGCCGCGATCTATGGCGGGTATTTCGGCGCGGGGTTGAGCGTGATGGTGTTGGCCGTCCTGGGGTTATTGTTGAACGATACCCTGACACGGGCGAATGCGCTTAAGCAATTCATCGCGTTGAGCGTCAACGTCGCCGCGGCGGTCTTCTTCGTGCTGTCAGGCCATGTATTGTGGCTCGCGGCGCTTGTGATGGCCATAGGCGCGCTGATTGGCGGGGCTGTGGGTGGCCGTCTGGCCGGCCATATCAATCCAGATGTGTTGCGGCGCATTGTCGTCGTGGTCGGCGTTGTGGTCGCCGTCATCTATCTACAGCGTCTATAGGATGCTGTGCACCTGACTTGCGTGCATGACGTGGATCGACATGCGACCAGACATGGATGCTTATACCGGGCACCGGGTCGTCCCGTGCTAGCTGCGGGTGCCCTGTCGTGGCTCCCGTCGCTATCCGGGCCTTTTTGACGCGCCACATGAAGCCCTGAGGTGACTTCCGTCGTCATCCGGACGGCCGGATGACGACGGCTTTCTTTATCGTGATGCCCACGCTCGTCCGGTCGCCGCACAACGTCGACGCACGTAGTCGTGTCCCGCTGCGGGCACGTCAGCTACCAGGCAGGGCCCCGTTCATAGCGCGCTTTCCCACGCACCGATGAAGTAGTTGCGCCGATACCATGCACCTCGTTGTTGTGGTTGCGCTGATACCATGCACCTCGTTGTTGTGGTCATGCGACGAAGATCTTGCCTGATGTCACAATCCAGTTCGACGATGCCATCAGCTCATGCTGTCGTTCCCACCACCACTTGGCTAACTCTTGAGGTCAACGATGTGGTCTACCTATGCGCCTCACCCCCAGTCGTAGCAAGAGACCGGACGGGTGTCGTCGCTTGGTCATGGAGTATCCGCGCGAGAGCCGTCGGCGACATGATGCCGTCTGGCCCTACCCGACGATACGCAACGCAGTACCCCGCGTGTCGCCGGCTCGGTGTGACGCGCTCTCGACGGGCGGCAGCGCCCGTAATGCCCCGATGGGCACGAGCGGCAGGGTCAACGCCCCGTCCGCGAGGGCCCGATTAAAGGCGGCGACGACGCGCGGGTCGTACTGCGCCCCCGCGCCCTCGCGCACACGCCGGATCGCCTCATCGACGGGTAGGGCTGGGCGATACGTGCGCGAACTGGTCATCGCGTCGAACGAGTCGGCCACGGCCAGAATGGCCGCATCCGGGGGGATGGCGTCGCCGGCGAGTCCATCGGGGTAGCCACGGCCGTCCCACCGCTCATGGTGATGGCGCACCGCCGGTAGGATCTCCCCGAGGAAGGGCAGCCCCTGAAGGACGCGCTCCCCAATAACAGGGTGTTCCTTGATGACGGCGAACTCCTCGTCCGTGAGGCCGCCCGGCTTGAGCAGGATGGCGTCGGGCACGCCGATCTTGCCCACATCGTGCAGGATCCCGGCCTGGTGAATGCGCGCGACAGCGGCCGCGGGCAGGCCGAGCGCGGCGGCGGTCGCCGCCGCGTAGGCCGCGACCCGTCCCGAGTGGCCACGTGTGTAGGCATCCTTGGCGTCCACCATGGCGGCGAGCGCCTCGACCGTGGCCAGATTGGCGTCGTCGAGCCGTGCGGCCAGGGCTACGGGGTCGCGGGGGAGCGCCCCCACCTCGGCCTGGCACACGCGGTCCTTACCGACGCACTTGGCGGCGTAGGCGGCATTATCGGCCAGCCCAATCAAATCCTCGCGTGTGGTCGCGTGGTCAGGCATGACCGCGACGCCGATGGAGGCGGTGACACGGATGGCGCCCCCCCCCGGCGCCACGGTCAGGCGCGCCATCTCCCCCCGGATGCGCTCGGCCGTGTCGAGCGCCTCGCCTCCTGCGGTCTCGGGCAGGATCACGGCGAACTCGTCGCCCCCGTAGCGCGCGACGATGTCGGTCGCCCGCGTCTGCACGCGCAGGCACCGCGCCACGGCGAGGAGGGCCGCGTCGCCGGCCTGGTGGCCATACCTATTGTTGATCGCGCCGAAGCCGTCGAGGTCGATCATCAGCAGGGCGAGGGGCTGCCCTCCGCGGCGCGCCCGCGCCACCTCCTGCTCGGCGCGATCTTGAAAGGCGCGATGATTGAGCAGGCCGGTCAGGCTGTCTTCGGATGCCTGGGCGAGCGCTTGGGCGTGCAAACGCGCGTTCTCGAGCGCCGTCCCCGCCTGCGTCGCCAGCAGCGCGAGCACACTGCGGTCGGCGGCGGAGAGGGGCGTGGGGAGGCCCATCAAGCGGAGCGCCCCGATGATAACCACGTCCCCGTCGTCGCGCGTCGCCTCCACCGGCACGAGCATCGTCCGCTCCTGAGCGTCCGTCTCGTCGGACACGCCCCGCTCGATCACCGCAAGCGGCACCATCGCCGACCCCGCGTCAGGAGCGTCGTCCGGTTCCACCACGACGCGCGTGAGCACGGTTGGATCGTCCGGGTCGCGCACATAGGCGGTCGCCACCGCCGCGCCAGAGAGGGCACGCGCTCCCGCGGCCACCTGCCGCAAGGTGTCCGCGGCGCCCTGCTGCACGCGCAGGCGCTGGGCCGTCGCCAGCACGGTCTCCAACTGTGTGCCGCGCCGCTCGGCCTGAGCATGCGCGCGGAAAGACAGGCGGAGTCCGGCGAGCGGCGCGGCGAACAAGACCGTGACAAAGGGGTTGAACTGCCAGACAGCGGCGAGGAGGATACCCAGGGTACTGCCTGTGAGCTCCGGGACCAGCGAATGGCGCGATGTCCGCCACCACAGGCGCCAGGGCGCCTGCCGCTCCAGGAGCGCAAACACCGGCAACACGCTCCCGACGTCCAGGAGATAGTACAGGAGGAGCAGGAGGACTAGCACAGGGAGGGCGACGAGGCTGTGCGCAGGGCGGAGATCGACGGGCAGGATGGTGAGCGGCGCGATCAGCAGATCGCACAGCCCGACCGCCACGATGGCGTGGCACACGTTGAAGGCCCGCTTGTAGCTGGGCAGGTGGGTGCGCCGCGCCTCGGAGACCAGGACACCCGGCAGGATGATGAGCAGGGGCAGCGGGGGCGGGAAGAGCAAGATCGTGGCAATTTGCACGGCCGTTCCCAGACTCTGGTGGTTGGTTCCGCGCATCGGCAGCGTCAGACGATCACCCGCATAGGCCAGTGCGACGAAGACGAGCACCTGGCCCAGGTGAGGAGCCGTTAGCCCCCAGCGTAGGACGGGCATCCCGTGCAGGAGCCAGACATGGCCCGCGAACACGGTGGCGCCGAGCACGTAGCAGCCCCACAGGTACCGGCGCAAGGCCGGTGATACGTCGCGCATGGTGGTGTCGCCCTCTCCCCTGTTTGCCTGTCCAGGCGAAACGCGCTGGACGCATACGCCGAGTATCGCCCAGATCCCCGACGCGGCGCATGGCCTAAACGGGCTAGAGGGGCCAGGTCGCAGGGGCAGGTAGCCCGAATGGGCTAGGGGGACTAGCATAAATGGCCGAAATGTACTAGACTAATGCACGGTAGGCCTCAGGCCGACCGGAACGCGGAACAGGACCACCAAGGAGAGAAACATGACACGCATCCACCGCATCACACGCTCCCCCCGTCTGCTTCGTGCCGTGCTAGCGCTCGGCGGCCTCGTCAGCCTCCTGCTGGCCTCGGGCGCCGAGAACAAGTGGTTCTAGACGACGTCGCGCGCTAGCGTGGGGCGGCCCAACCCACCGTCGCCCATGAACTGGGCGACGGTGGGTTGGGCCGCCCCACGCCCCCGCGAGGCTCTATGCTCCTCTTAGCCCCGACCCTTCTCGCCCTCGGCGTGGCGCTCCTGCAAGGGGGGTCTTTGGCCTACCTGGCCCACCTCCCGCTACGCGGGGCTCCGCTCATGCTGCTGGCCCTCGCGCTGCAAATCGTGCTCTACCTGCCGGGCGTCCGCACGTCTGTCCTCGTGGTCAGCCACGGTGGGACAATCTATGTCGCCACGCTTGCCGCCGTGCTTGCCGCGGCCCTGGTCAACTGGCGTCTGGGTCTGACCCTGCGTCTGGCGGCGTTGGGCCTTGCCCTGAACGTGCTGGTCATCGCGGCGAACGGCGGCCACATGCCCACGAATGGGCCGGCGATGCGGGCGGTGCGCGGGGAGGCGACGGTGCGCGCTATTGTCAATCGTCATCTCTACGGCAACACGCTTCTGAGCACGCCGGCGACGCGTTTCGTGGCGTTGAGCGACGTGATCCCGGTCCCGTTTCCCCCTGGGCAGGGGAATGTGTATAGCGTGGGTGACATCATCCTAGCCATCGGCGTCGCCGGGCTTGCATACAAGGCGACGCGTCATCCATACGTCGCGGATGGCGGCAACTTCTGTCCTGGCCGCTGAGTCCATCTGTGCGGGCAGCACCGGACGATGGATCACGATAGTGGCTGAAGACGACCTAGCAGGTGCGATGCGCGCCTCGCCGACGCTTGTGCCCTACCGTCGCCGGAGCGGCGCGTAGCCTATCCCGACGGCACTAGTCACGAAGCGTTCATGCATGCCCATGCGGTGAGGCGCATAGTCATCCATGATCCACGCGTCGCCGTGTCCCTCAACGCGGCCACGATCCGGCTGCGGCCCTTCTCGTGCACCGGAACGGTGCCTATCGCCTACCAAGCCGCTCACATGCGGCTTCCCAACAGGCCGTGAAGTCGTTGCGCCGCAGTGTTGCAAGGCGGGCAAGGCAGGTAGCAGCGAACCGTCGTCTGTGGCAGGCTATGCTGCACGCCCTATGGTCAGGCATAAACCCACTAATCGGCTGCCGCGATGACACTGCACCCATGCACATGTACACAGAGCAGGATCGTCCTGTAGCCTGCACACCGATCATGCGCACCTGGCAGAAATATAGAC
>JAABUV010008645.1_pt1 | contig 10231 bp, 14 predicted proteins | sample 5559971 | NCBI WGS metagenome assembly JAABUV01 (sample SAMN10711881, study PRJNA513362) | rock metagenome | isolation source: Antarctica rocks | place: Antarctica: Victoria Land, Knobhead nord | collected 2015-12-19
CGGCGGCTGCCCGCCGGCCGCGCTGCCCGGCCGCTCGGCGCCGGCGCCGCGCAGCTCGGCCGCCAGCGCGGCCAGCACAGCCAGGGCGACCGCGCGGCGCGCGCCCAGCTCGGCTTCCCACGGCGCCGCATCGCCCGCGGCGGCGGCGGCGGCGGGGCCCCAGGGCTGCGCCAGCGCGGGCGCCAGGTCGGCGGGCGGCGCGCAGGCGGCCCAGTCGCACACGGCGCGCACCACCTCGCCGGCCGCGGCGCCCGACGCGAAGCCCTTGGCCATGAGGCGGCGCAGCTCCTGCAGCGCCGCGGGCGCGCTGCCGGCGCGCTCCAGCGCCTGCCGCCGCCCGGGGGCGGTGGGCGCGCGGGACGGGGCGCCGGGCCCTCGGGCGGCCGCTGCTGCAGGCGGTGCAAGTGCGATCCAGCACTGCAGGGCCGCTGCAACGTAGACAGCCATCTGGGCGGGGGTGTGCTGCTGAGGCAGGCGCGGCTCAGACAGGCAGCAGGCGCGCAAGCCATCAAACACGCAGCAGCGAGCTCAGCGCGGGCGCGCCGCTACCTGGACGGCCTCCGCCTCGTCGTAGGACAGCACGCGCGTGTTGACGGCCGCCGCCAGCGCGGCGCCGCGCGCCGCCACGGCGTCCAGCGCGGCGCATGCGCGCACGCAGCCCGGGTCGGCGCCCGCCGCGGCGCGCAGCACGGCGCGCGCGGCCGCCAGCCAGCTGCGCTCCAGCGCCACGAACGACCCCGGCGCGGCCGCCAGCAGCGTGCACAGCACCTGCCGCGCCCAGGCGCACGCTGATGCGCTGGGTAGGGCCAGCCTTTTGTCAGGGAGTCTCAGCATGCATGCTGCCCTCGCGGAGGCTCCTGCGAGCGGCGCGCAGGACGCTGCCACGAACCACAGGCAGGCAGCTCGGCCCCGGGCGCGGGCGCCCTTGCCGGGCACATCATGCCACAGCATTGGCGCGCGGCGTAGGTGCTCCGAGTCCATGAGATTAACAACCCCAGCCCAGCCGCGGCCGCCAGGCGAGGGTGCGCGCCTGGGTGAAGCCCCAGGCCAAGGCGGCCGGAAGGGCGGCCAGGGCGGCGCCGGCGGGCGCCAGGGCGGCGAGGCCGGCCGGGGCCGGCGGGGATGCGCCCGCGCCCGCGCCCGCGGCGCCCGGCGCGGGCGCGGGCGCGTCGCCGTGCGTGTGCTTGAGGCACACGCACACGCAGCAGCGCAGGTGGTACGACGACAGCGCCAGGTCCTGCGCGCCGGGCGCGGCCGTGTGCAGCGCTCGGGGCAATGCCCAGGCTCCCATGCGCGGCATGTTGACCAGTGCCCTGAGCTCCAAGCTCGAAGCAGCCCAGTGCGGCTGCCGGGGCTAGGAAGGCACTTGTACTTCACTGCAAAAGCAGGTTGCCGCTGAGCCCCTTAGTGATGGTCCCACAAGCTAGGCATGACCTGCAACGGCAGCGGTGCGCGTGTGCTCAGCGGGGCCCGGCCAAGCCGGCGCTGCTGCTCGCAGACAGGCATGCGCCGCAGCGGCGGCGCACCCGCGCGCACAGCTGCACCACGGGCAGCAGCATCGCGGCGGCCAGCGCCGCGCCGGGCTGCGCCAGGCGCCGCATGAGCCAGTGCGCGAGCGGCTCTGCGGCCAATAGGCACTCGCTGCGCGCGGCGCACAGCTTTGTCACTTCAGTGCACCACTTAATTCGTGCAGAGCACTGTGCTGGCGTGCAGCAAGTTGGCTTTGAGATATAGTGCGGCAGACACAGGGGCAGCCTCGCAGGCGCCCGGAAGCGGCACCAGCAGCACGGTCCCCGCATCCTGCTTCCCTCTGTCTGACATGCAGGCCATGCGGGTCAGGCTTGTGACCTGACAGGGCGAGGCGTGCACGCCAGGCACGCGAGGCCAGGGCCGCACCAGTAGGTGAAGCCCAGCAGGCGCAGCAGGTACGCCCAGCGGCCGCCCAGGTCCTCGCCCAGCAGCGCACGCAGGTCCGCCCGAGCGCGCGCTGCCGCGGCCGCCCCGCCATCGACGCCGCCGCCGCCGGCTGCAGGCGCGCCGCCGGCTCGCCTGCGCTTGCCCGCCGTGTAGCCCCGGCCGGGCGCCCCGTTGGCGACGGCCGGGCCTGCACCGGGCGCCCGGCTGGCGGACGCGATCGCCGCGGGCGACCCGCCGGCCATGCCTGTTGCAGCCGCCGCGCTCGTCGCCGCCGCTGCAGCCGCCTCGGAGAGCAGGCCAATCAGCGCCTTGAGCATCGTGGCGGCCCACAGCTCCGCCCTGCCCGCGGCGCCCTTGGCGGCCCTGGCCGCGCCAGCAGCAAATCAGCACCCAGGCTTGGCGCAGGGATGACGCGGGCATGCAAGTTGCATTGGTTGCATCGGCGGCAGGCACAGTGCTGCCAGCATGACGCCTGTTAAATGTACGACTCCCTCCATTCCTCGAACGCACTTGCAAGAGCGCGCTTGCAAGCGCGCTCTTGCAAAAGCGCTCTTGCAAGCGCGCCGGAGCTCCTTGCAGCATGCGCGGCCGCACCGCGGGCTGCGCAGGGCGGTGACGCGCACGAGCCAGGCGGCGCGGCGCACGGGCACGCGGTGCCGCAGCAGCGCGTCCACCAGCGCGTTGCCCTGCAGGCCGGCCGGCACGCTGGCGGCTAGGCGCGCCAGCGGCGCCGTCCCCGCCAAGCCCTGCCGCGCCGCCGCCGCGCAGCTCTCGGCGGGGCACATGGGACCCGCTTGCGCCCGCATGCACCTGCTTGTGTCTGCCGGACAGTGTGCGAGGGCCTTGCACTACTGCCAGCATGACCACTATGTTGCGCGGGCTGAGCCTGGTCCCCCCACTCACGCAATAAACTGCAACACTGGCTTGTGCCCTCAGGATGGTGGAGCAGCGGCAGATCGCGGAGCGGCACACTGACTGCCGTCGTGCTGCGGGTAAAGAGAGTCCCCCAGTGCAAACTTGAACATTGTATCTCCTATTCATTAGCAAGTGGTAGTGCAAAGCTCGCACACTTTGCTTCGCATGCGTGGCAAAGGACCACGCCAGGCGCGCGACTACGCCCTGCTGTTGCGCAGGGCCCGCGCCCGCAGCCAGGCCTCCCGGGCAGCCTCGCTCACAGCGTGCAGCTCCGGCGGAGCACGCGGCGGCGCCAGGTCGTTGCCGGCGAGCGGGACGCCGTAGCGGCGCGCTGCCCTGCGCTGCACGACGTGCGCGTCCCGCGCGCCGCACACCTGCTTGTCCACGGCCTGCCGCCAGTGTCGCGGGTGCGTGCGGCCTTCAGGCGCTCGGAGTGAGTGGGAGTGGCTAGTGCGACCCCTTGTGGCCACGCTGTTGCGGTGGCGCTCGGGGCAGTGGCTGACCAGTCGGCGGCGTGGCGCGGGCGCGGCGCCTGCTGGCGCGGCACGGACACGCTGCCAGCAGCGAGGGGGAGCGCTGCTCGGCGGCGGCGGGGTGATTAGTTGTGGGAAAGGCCTGTGCCAGGCAAGGGCGGGGCTGTTCACACGGCAGAGCGGACCTGGCGCAGCGCCTGCAGGCGGGCCGACGACCACAGGTCCGCGCGGTGCGCGAGCGACAGCTCCAGCTCCTTGGCCTCGGTGATGCCGGCGTCGGCGAAGCTCTCCTTGTAGCCATACTGCACCGTCTGCGCTGTGAGCCGAACCTCCGGGCAGTCCTGCGGCCGATGCACTTGATGGTCATTGGCGCGACGCCAATCTTGTGCACAGGAAGCCTTGACAGTACAGCCTCACAGAATTGGACAGGTGACTACTCAGGAGGGGCGGCAGTGCAATATATACATATTGCATTTGGCGCACTATGGGGACTGGGAAGGTGTCAGCGGGCCCAAGTGTGGCACTGAGCGCCGGCCGATTGTAGTGCGGCCGCTCATCCATGGGGCACTACAGCACCTCCTGCTGAGGAAGCCTCTTCCTCCTCCAGCTCGGCTGAACCTGTTTTGGCTCAGATTGTAACCTCAGGTCAACAGTGGCGGCCTGGGCTTGCGAGAGTTTGCTGCCCTTGGCGTGCCACTCTTGGCAGAGCAGGTCGGCCGGGAGCGCAGGTGGCAACCATGGCGGACGATGGCGCCACCAAGAAGCGCACGTTCCGCAAGTTCACTTACCGCGGCGTGGACCTGGACCAGCTGCTTGACATGAGCACAGACGACCTGGTGGACCTCTTTCCTGCGCGCGCTCGCAGGAAGTGCGTGCACGCTCGGCCCTGCCTCCGCCTGCAGGCGGCTACTCGTCTGTTTGCTCAGCAGCAGCGCATGGTCGCGTGTGTGACGGGCCAAAACTGAGGCGCAAGGTTGAAAGGGCGGCAGCAGCTGCGTGGTGTTTGCTGCATGTCCGGCCGACGTACGTAGCAAGCCCGTCGGCGCTTGCTTGTCTGCTGTAGAAGGGCCCTGGTTGTTCACAGGCTCGTGGTTCTCTGCTGCCAGCTGCAGGCCTGGGCGGGCCTGCTTGGCTGTAGCTGGCCGGTGAGTTTGAGCACGGGCGCCTCACCCGCGCGCACACCCGCCGCAGGTTCCAGCGCGGCCTTAAGCGCAAGCCGCTGGCTTTGATTAAGAAGCTGCGCAAGGCCAAGCGCGAGGCCGCGGGCGGCGAGAAGCCTGATCCTGTGCGCACGCACCTGCGCAATATGATCATCGTGCCCGAGATGATCGGCTCCGTCATCGGCGTGTACAACGGCAAGACCTTCAACCAGGTGCGTCTGCCCTTCAGGCGCTTTGGTATCATACCTGCCCGGCGGCCTGCTGAAGCAGCCTGTCCGTGAAGGGGGACATGTTCTGACGTCACAACTTGCGAGGGCGCAGGTGGAGATCAAGCCTGACATGGTCGGGCACTACCTGGCGGAGTTTTCAATCAGCTACAAGCCCGTCAAGCACGGCAAGCCCGGCATTGGCGCCACGCACTCTTCGCGGTTCATCCCTCTGAAGTGAGCGGCGGCGGCGCGGGGTTTGGCAGCAGCGGCGCTGACTGGTCGGGTGCACTGCATTGAACGTGGCGCTGAGGAGGAGAAGCTGTGGGCAGGGAGGGGCAGGGTCGTGGATTACCAAATAGTTTCAGCGGCCACGGTGTAAAGCGAGGCGCAGAAACGAAGGCATCTGATGAATGGCATTAAAGAGGCAGCCACACCGGCAGGTGGCCGGAGTGTAGGTCATGTTGCACAATATCACAGTTGCTGCAATGTCAGAGCGCCCAGTCCTACGAGAACTGCCACGTTGCGGCGGCCACTCCGGCGAGGAGCGCGACAGCGGCAGCATTTGCCACAGGCGAGCTGGGCTGATCACCCATGGGGTGCACCTTATGCGCTGCAGGGCCGGCAAAGCCGCGCGCAGTCATTGCCACGGCAATGCTTTCACTGCGGAGCATCAAGTTGGCGAAGAGCCGCGCTGTTAGGCGCATGGCGATCTGCCGCTCGCCAAGCAGGACATTGCCCAGCAAAAATTCAGGGTGCCCAGTTACCCTTGTAAGACAACCATCAACGGATGCCTGCAAACCCGGTGACCGGCCACAGACGAAGGCGCCTGCTTGAACACGTCGCTTCACGTGTGCATATGCATCACACAGCGGGCTGGAGGCAGCCTGCGCCTCAGCCCTGCCAATGCGGCACCACTCCGCTGGACTTGCAGCATGCGGCAGCCCAGTGGCCGCCCCTGGAGCGCAGCCAGCGGGTTCCGCGGGCTGGCGCGCCTGCAGGTTGCCGCCAGGGCCGAGCTCCCGCCAGGCCACGCCACGCGCGGCCAGGCCGAGCGCCAGGTTGCGCGCCTCGCCAAACACCAGCGCCATGAAGCGCAGCGACAGCAGCAGCGTCAGGCCGATGTCCGCAACCGGCACGCCCAGCAACCCAGCCGGCGCCAGCAGCGTGCGCAGCGCGCCCGCCAGCTCCTCCGGCGGCGTCGTGGTCAGGCACAGGCTCGCGCTCTGCGCCCGGGCGCCGCCCGGCAGCGCGGCCATGAGGACGGGCAGGGTGCGCGCCAACGGGCGCCGCTGCTGAACAGGCAGGACCGCAGTGCACAGAACAGCATGGCAATGCCGTGGCAGCGCAGGCACGCTTGGGTTCCAGGTCCGCATCATTTTACACATGTGCTTGCGCCGACAGGTGCATACAAGCAGACGTGCTCCCATCTTACCACAGGTCTCTTTGTCATGCTCCAGTGGTGACACGAGGGCTGCTGAGGACGGCATGTTCATCACACAGCGCAGGCAACGCATGGTGAGAGCAGGCGGTCTGCGCCACTCACTGCTGCACGCCAGGGACCGCGCCTGCAGCGCGACAAAGGTCAGCGACGCGGCCGAGATGGCGAGCGCCACCGAGCGCCGCGTGACCGTGATGACCCACAGGTGCACGAGCACGTAGCGGTAGCCGCCGGCCGCCGCCGGCACGCCCGGCAGGCCCTCGATGCCGGGCGGGACGCCGCGCGGCTGCAGCACCGGCGGAACACCATCTGCGCGCTTCATCAGGCCGTAACTCAAGCACTTGCTTACACAGTGTGTTGTGAGAACAGCGGCTGTAGTGTTGCCTCCCGTTAGTGACATACGTGCAGCGCCAACAGCCAGCATTGCGCACCCGCGCCGATGGCGGTGAGGACGAAAATCAGCGCAGAGAGGCCAAACAGGCGGCGCAGCTGCGGGCGCCAAAGCCCAGGCGGCAGCGCGGCCGCCGACAGCGCCGCGGTTGCGCCGGCCAGCGCTGCGCGCATGCTTACCGACGCGCGCGCGAGCAGCAGCAGAAGCACCAGGAGCCATATCTGCACACAAGCTGCCAGAATCAGTATGAGAGTTGTCGAGGAACTCACACCCTCGCATGACAGAGGAGCCAACCGCCCGGCAATTGGCGAGTGTCACACAACACAACATGCAAAGTGACACAGTGGTGCTAGACACGCGGCCTGCACAGCACATGCGACCACATGCCTGCTGCATAGGCTGTCTGTAGGTTTGCTGCCTTGACAGGGCAGAAGTGCAACCTTACTGCACACAGCGACTGTGCACAGCAGAACGCGCAGAACCGTGGCGCCTGCTGTCCTACCCCTGGGGCCGTGCCTGCTTGACGACTGCGTGGACAGCATGCAGGGGCGTCCGCGGGGCAGGCACGTACGAGCTGCGTGCCAGCGGCCTCTGTGAGCTCAGGGCTGCTGAGGCGTGTTCATGACCAAGCACGAGAAGCCCGAGAAGGAGGGGCGCAGGCAACCGGGGCTCTCCCTGGGTGAGGCAAGGCCCACGCCTGTATGGGGTGCTGGTCAGATTGAGGAAGGAGGTCAGCAAGCGCGCCTCAAGGGGCTCCTTCTTCGGGCGCGGCGGGGCTGTGCCCGCCGCCGCCGCACCTGCGGCACCATGTGCTTACTTGTTTGACCAGACAGTTTGCAGTGCGGATACGCTTACTGCATTGGCAGGTGTACTGCACACAGGTCTCTGAAGACACCTCTTTCCCGATGCTGATTGTGAAGGTACGCAAGTAGCACAGCCTGTATATCGCGCACAGCCAGATGGCTCTCCGCACCTGCACGGCAGGTGAATGAAATCCTCCGTTTGTTTGCATGTTGCTTGCGCTTCAGGCAGGCAACTCGCGGCGACACATGTGTCTGCGTAGACCCAGTGGCGCTGCCGTAAAGGCTGCAGATCCTCATACGTTGGTCATTGCAAGACTCGCTTGCATAGCAAAGTGGCACTTCAGTACAGTCTCGCAACTACTTTTGCTCTTGGCTCGCGATGGGCTGCAGCTTGGGCTGAACCTATATAGGCCAAGATTTGAAAACCGAGCACCACCTGTCTCTTTTTGGCGGGACCGCTGACTTTCCAAGCACGCTTACCTCACACTCACACAGCCAGCAATGTGTTTGCTGGCACCCCCTCAGGACGCGCCACATGCACGAGTCCCTTTCCATGTCGTCCTTTTCCTCGCCGTCGGGCCTGGTAGTGGGCCTATTCACGGGCTTGTCTCGGTTTATGATGCTTGCCATGAAGCGCATTGCGCAAGCTCGTGGAGTCTGCTCTGCATTGAGGACGAGGTGCTGCACCCTCTGCTGCCGAGCTTGCTGCGAGCGACATCACAGCCCCTCTGCTCCTGGACACAGACGACCATACGCCCTGAGCTCTGCAAGCTTAGCCCAACCCCTCACAAGGTTCCCGACGCTCTGCTACAATCGATGAAAGGCAACCAAGTGTGCCCTGCATGGACAGCACATCAGGTGCTGGGCTGCCCGCTGCCGCCATGCCCGCCGCCCGCGCCGGCCAGCGCCGCAGCCAGGTCCTGCTCGGCGCTGCGTGGCGGGGCGCGCGGCTGCGCTTGCGCAGCAGTCCCCACAGGAAAGCCGCGCTCATCCGCCTTGCGCCACAGCACACCTGCATACCGCATGCCTGTGAGGCCGCGCGCCCTGCTCCAATAGCCTTGAGCAGTGAGCAGCCTGGCATAGGCGTTGCAGTGCGGTTTGTTTGACCTTCAACTCCACGAGTGCTTCAGCGGCTGTAACCGGACCATGTCTCTGCGGTTCTAAGGCTCACACCACGCCAGTCGCAGTGCTCTATCCTTTCCTAACCCATTGCCATGCGCGAGCACCACCAGGCCGCACCGCAGCTGTGCAGCCAGGGCGGCGCGACGGCAGCGCGGCCGTGCTCGCGCGCCCACAGCACTTTGTCTGTGCCAGCGCGCACGGCAACGACGTGCGTTGTGGCGTGATCCGGCGCCGCGGCCACCTGCGCGCCCAGCTGCATGCGTGCACCCCAGCTTAGCCTTTTGAAGTGTGGCAGGTCATCGGGATCTCCGCCACAATGCATAAGGCGCCCCTCGCAGCACAATGGCTTGCAGCAGCACGTTGCAGCAGCACGGGAGAGAAATGTGTGGCAGGGCGGCGATCATGCAGAGGAAAAGCATCCCACGCTGCAAAGCAGGGCACCTCAGGAGCGCGGCAGGGCCCTGCGGCTTGCTGCCTGTTGCTCCCAGCCGCCAATCCCATGCCATGCGCCAGCCCTGAGGTCCAAGCATGATGAGGGCGTCTGCCTGTCAGGTCAGAAGCGGACGGCATTGCAAGCTATGCCCGTCCCTGCCACCCCTCTCACGCGCGCGCACCTCCTCGGCCAGGCGCCAGAGCGGGTGCGCGGTCGGGTCGGGCGCGCCGAGCGGCACCACGCCACTGAAGCACAGGCGCACGCCCGCCAGCACGCGGCGCCGCGCGGCCGCTAGCGCCGAACGCGCATCGCGGCCGGGGCTGCCCACCCCCGCCGCAAACACGCTTGCGTGCACCTGCACGCGAGGCGCGGAGGTGTGGCACACCGTCGAAGGCTCGGGGCGGTCATACGGGAAAGTGTGCAGTCCAGGCGCGCAGCACCGCATCGCAAAAGCGTCTTGCAGACCGCTTTTGGCCGCGAGGTGCAAGCGCTGCACCAATGCTGAACATGATTGTAAGCAGGCGCGCACAACAGCGGGCTGCACTCACAAACCCGTGCACAGACACCACACCATGTCTATCAGTGGCCCATGCATGGCGCGCAAAAGTGCACATACCTCCAGCAGCACGCGCAGCGCGGCCGCCAGCATGCCCTGCGCGGCATCCTCATCGCGCCCCGCGTCCAGCAGCGCCGCCTTGCCCGTGCCAAAGCGCTCCGCGCACGCCCGAAAGAACACATACCGCTCCACCTGTGACGCGACGCCGCCTCGCGCCCACATATGCCTACCAAGATGTGCACTACCCGCGCCTGGGTTCAGACGCGTGTCTGGTGGCAGAAACGGCTTCGGCCGCATCTGAACATGGACACGTGATGGTGCCCAGCTTCGCGCTGTGTGGTGAAGAGGGCAAAAGGCTGCCTCGCTGGCGGCACGGCGTCTCATGCCAAGGGCAGGCGCAGGGCGTCCGGGAGCGGGGCCACACCGTGAGCAGGTTGGCAGCGTGCTGCGGCCACACGCCGGCGGTGTCGTCGACGATGATGACCGCGGCCTCGGCGCCCAGCACGACGCCCAGGTCCTTCACATGCCGCTGCCGGCTGTCCGCCTGCGACCGACGCCCCCACTCCGTGACGCCGGCCAATGCAGCCCATACCGGTCTGCCCCGAGAGGCTCCAGGATGCGCGCAAAATCTTGGAGAAGCGGCAGGGTGCCGGGCAGCCACGCGCTGTGCATGCGCGGGGCAGCAGGGACACCTTGTGTCTTTGCAGGCGCGCATGCAGTGCAGACGCGACATCTGCAGCAGCCGGCGCGGCGCGCCTGCGAGAGGATGCGCTCGGCAAATAGGCGGCCGCCCGGGTCGAGCAGGGCGGCCATG
>JAABUV010008646.1_pt1 | contig 10230 bp, 8 predicted proteins | sample 5559971 | NCBI WGS metagenome assembly JAABUV01 (sample SAMN10711881, study PRJNA513362) | rock metagenome | isolation source: Antarctica rocks | place: Antarctica: Victoria Land, Knobhead nord | collected 2015-12-19
GCCGAGGGCTGCGGCAGACGCGGCAGCAGCGGGAGCGTCCGAGTGCGGCGGCGCGGGTGGGCCGGCGGCGCTCCGTCTGGCGGGGCACGGCGCGGGCGCCGCGCCCGCGGCCGCCGCGCAGGGCGCGGTCGGCGGCGGCCGCGTGAGCGGGAACGGGGAGCGGGCCGCATGCGTGGACGGCGGGCTGGGCGCACGAGCGGGCGCGACGGCGGGCGCGGAGGCCGCGCGGCAGCCGCCTGCGCCGCCGCCGCGCGACCGCTGCGGCGAGAGCTGCCTGAACAGGATGTCGTACATCATCTGCGACCCGCGCACATGCCCTGCCGGCGATCGCTGCAGCAACAGGTGTGCCCCGCTTCCTGTGCCACCTCGTTGTGTGGGGTGCCGCCGCGTCGCGCTTGGGCTGTGCAACGAAGGGGCCGCCCATGCGCATCCCTACCTGAGCCACTTGCTGCAGGTCGGTTGGTGGGGCGCATGTGGGTTAGAGGTCGATGTGAAGCCCCGGCCAGTTTCTGTTGTGCATGTGCAGCATCGCGCCCCGTGCTCACACGCATCCTTCACACAAGCTGTCCCCAGATGAAAAGCAGCCGCGCGCGCCAGTGGAGCGAGTGCGAGCTGCCCGAGCGCCTGCGCCGCGCGGGGGCGTCACCTGGATGCGTGATGCGCGTGCCGTGACGCGCGCGCCCTAACCCTGGCCCCGCGGCAGGCCGTTCCACCTGCTGCCGCAGCCGCGCATGGACGTCTTCCTGACCGACAACCGCGGCTGGGGCGTGCGCGCGGCGGAGCGCATCGCGCGCGGCACCTTCATCGTCGAGTACACGGGTGCGCCCGCACCGCGCGGCCCGCCGCGGCGGCGGCGCACGCAGAGTGCCCGCTTTGCATGCGCTCATGAGCGCGGGGTGCTCCCGCGCAGCGCGCTCACAGTCCCGGCCGCTCAGTCTCGGGTGCGGGGCGCTGCGGCGGAGGCCCCGCCTGCGCGCGCGCTGAGCGGCGCGCCGGGCCGCGCGCGCAGGCGAGGTGGTGGACGCGCGCGAGTGCGCGGCGCGCCTGCGCGCGGCCAAGGAGGCCGGGCAGGCGCACTTCTACCTGATGGAGCTCGCGCCGGGCCTGGTGCTGGACGCGCGGCGCAAGGGCACGCTCGCGCGCCTGCTCAACAGCTCCTGCGCGCCCAACTGCGAGACGCAGAAGTGGCACGACGCGGGCACGGGCGAGGTGCGCGTCGGCATCTTCGCGGCCGCCGAGATCGCGCCCGGCGCGGAGCTGACGTACGACTACCAGTTCCAGCACGCCGGCCTCGCCAGCGACGCGGGCGCCTACCGGCGCGTTACCCTAACCCCAACCCTACACCACCTCGCCGCGCCGCGCCTGGCCCGCTCCGCCGCTCTCTGGCCGAGCCGTGTCGCGAGGTGCCTGTGTCCTGCTGAGTGCCTGGCACGTGAGCGAGCGCCCGGACGGAGCATACTGCGTTCTGGGCAGCGGTGACGGGGGTCGGCGGAACTCTGGCGAACGCGCGGCGCCCGGGGGTGCCAGTGTATGTCTGATGTGCAGGCACGCACTGCATGCTCTCACGCGCGGCCGTTTACTGCAGCGGCGCACGGCCGCGCGCCCCGAGCGGCGGCGCCGCGCGCGCAGGTGCATGTGCGGCGCCCCGCAGTGCCGCGGCACCATGGACACGCAGCCGGAGCGCTTCCGCGACTTCGGCAAGCGCGTGGACGTGTTCTGGGACGGCGACGGCGTGTTCTACCGCGGCACCGTGACCAGCTACTCGGCCGCCAGCCGCAAGCACACCATCCTGTACGACGACAACGACGTCGAGCGCGTGCTGCTGACGGCGCGCGCCCGCGGCGCCCGCCCGCGGCTCCCGCCCGCGGCCCCTGATGCGGCCCTGGGCGTGCGTCGGCGGCGGAGCGCTCGTGCCGGTCTCCCCACCACACGGCCGCCTGGTGGTTGGAAAGGGCATGTGCGTGGAATAGGCATGCGCTCGTGACCTGGCAGGGCAGCTCTCAACTCACAGACATGAGCACCAAAGCCAAGGCTTTGCTGCGCCAAGCAGTCCATGCATGCTGAGGAACCCCAGTTGCGACTCAAAGGTGTACCCACTGATTCCATCGCATCTGCGGGGCCGCCGCGCAGGGCGTGCAGCACCGCTGGGTGGATGAGAACGCACCAGTGCGGCCGTCGCCCATCCGCGACGGAGTGCCGCCGCCGGCGGCCGGCGCGCCTGCACATGCGCCAATCAAGACGGCCGCAGTGGCCGCCGGCGCAGCCGGCCTCGCGCGCGCGGCCGGCGCGGCGGGCGGGAGCGGCGGCGGCTGCGCGCCCTCCCACGCGGACACGACGGCGGCGCGCCTGGCGCCCGGCGAGCCCGACGCGCGGCGCGCGGCGCAGCACACGGGACCGCGCGAGCGGGCGGCCAAGGTGCGCCGCTCGCCTGCCACGGAATGCCTGTTGGTCTGCCAGGGTCGGGGCCTGTGCAGGCTTTGGATGTTGGTTGTCGCAGCCCGGCCTCAGCGTGTCAAGAAAGAGTGCGCAGCCACGGTACGCATGCGCAGATGTGCGGCTTGCGGTGAAGAGCAGGCACAAGTATGCTCGATCTGTTACGCTGGGCGACGCAGGATGAGGGTGAGCACTGCCTGGCAGCGCCTGGCGGCAGCGGCGGTGCGCTGGGCGGCGGCCCGGGTGCTGGCGCTGAGGTGCGCTCCCCCCGCTCACGAGCTGGGTCTCTAGACTCCCTGCCTGGTGCCTCTCACTGCGCATGGCACCAGGTGCCCGGCTGGCATACTCCCTTGATACTGGGGCGGGCAGCTGCTTGCAGGGCGGCTGGTATGGCTGCGCTCCAGGAGGCTGCAAGCGGCAGGCAGCGCCGCCTCCGCAGCCAAGCATGCGCCCACCAAGTGAGAGTGCGCTGGTCGCCCGCCTGAGCAGCCACGGCGCGCAGGCGCGGCGCGGGCGCAAGCGCAAGGCGTGCCCGCACGACGCGCAGCCACCGCGCAGCGCGCCAGGCCCCGCGCGACCCGATACCGCCGACGGCTCGCAGCGCGGCGGCGCGGCCAGCGGGGCAGGATCGGGCGCTGCGGGCGAGGTGCCGGCCTGCAAGCCCAACAGCACCGCGCCGGCAGTGACGGCGCCCGGTTTGGGCCAGGCGGGGCCGCCAGCCGTGGCCGCTGCGCTGCCGCTGCCGCTGTTCTGCAGCGCGGGCGGCGCAGCTGGCGGCCCCTTGGTTCCTGCTTTTGCAACGCAGTGGGCTGCCGGCGATCTGCACGGCCGCGGCGCGCCGCCGCTGCGCTGCTGGGGCGGCCAGGCGTCCGGCCCGCCGCCAGGGCCTGGCCAGGGGCCTTTCGAGCCAGCCAAGCTCGGATGGGAGGGGCACGGCGGCCACTATGCTGGGCCCGACGCTTACAGCTCGGACCCGTGCGCATGGGCGGGCGGCGCGGCGGCGTGGCTGCCGAGCGCGGCAAGCTTGCCGGCGCTGGAGGCCGGCGGGCCCGCGCAGCTGGCGCCCTGGCCGCTGTCCATGGCGCTGCCGCTGTCGGGCGGCCCGGGCGCGCCGCCGCACCCGGCGGCCATGCTCGCCGCGCTGCACGCCCAGCAGGCGCGCGGCGCCAGCGGCTGGGGCGCGCCGCCGCCGGACGGCGTCCCCGCGGCGGCGCCGCACCCGTACGGCGGCTGCGGCGGCGCCGCGCAGGGCGCCTGGCGCGCCGCCGGTGCCCTGCAGAACGGGCACGCGCCAGCGGGCGCGGGCGGGGGTTTGCTTCCTGCTGCGCACGACGCGGCCGCGCTCGCGCCGGGGCCGCCCGGGCCAGCGGGCGCGCCCGGCGCGCACGCGACCGGCGGCGGCGGCGGATTTGACGCGCTTGGCGCGGCGCTCGCGGCTGGCGGGGGGGGCCAGGCCGCGGGGCCGGGGCTGCCGCCCGGGGCCGGCGCGCCCGCGGCCGCGCACCTGGAGCTGCCGCGCGCCGCGTCGCCGGGCGCCGGCGGCGGCGCCGAGGCGGACATGTTCAGCCAGTTCTTGCTGGCGTCGCCGTGCAAGGCGCCCGCGTGGCCGCCGGGCGAGCCTGGCGCGGGCCCCGCGCTGCCGCACTGCCTGGACCTGGCCTGACCCTGCGCGCGGCCCGAGCCCGTGTGCGTACCCATGGCGCTCCGGCGCGCTGGCCTGCAGGGGCGCTGCCATTTGTTCATGTGCGCCGATAAGCCCCGCATGGGTACATGTTGTCTGGTCAGGCCTGCCTGGCGGCTCGCGGGCGCTGTTGCAGCCCAGAAGGGCCGCGGCGTGCCAGGTCGGTGTCTGCTTGTCTGCTGCTGCACGCCTGAGCCTCCTTCACCGGCTGCTTGTGCGGCGTGGTCGGGCGCTGCGCGACGAGGCAGCCCATGCGCCGCTATAGAATGCACCAACTGCTTTGCAAAGCACCACAGCTTCTTGGAATGAACGGCCTAGCACTCCGTATTCAGGTGGGGGCAAGGTTTGGGGTTGGGACAGAAGTACTGTGACTGGGTCAAGCGGTGTTTATGCACCTGAGCTGCGCCTGCTGGCGAGTGGTGGCAGCTCACTGAGCGGGTAAGAAACCCTGGACTGTCTATGCGCTCGCTGCGCATGTGGTGGGCAGGTGGCGGCCTGGGGCAGGCGCCTGGTAATGTTGTCCAGTGATGTGACAGGATGTTACAGGGCGCTTTGCGGGTGCTGAGCAATGGCGCACGCAGCAGTGCCTCGCGCACTCTCAAGGTGGTCTGAAAGGCCATGCCAGCATGCGAGAGTGGCGGTGAGGCGTCTGTGTGTTGCGGAGAGGCAACTTCAATGCAGGTGGCCCTTGCACATAGGATGTGCGCATGTGAGAAGGCTGCGGCCCTGCCGCTCTGCGCATGAGCGCCGTACTCTGCGCCGCTCACACTTCACTCGCACAGCATGTACAACCTGCCTGTTGAGGCGGTGCACGCTGCCTGTATCCGCGCGATAGCCTTGGTGCGCCGCTCCGTGTCATCAGTGGGCACAGCAGGGCTGGGATCACGTGTTACAGTGCCTGCCAGCTCTACCGGCTGGCATGCAGCTGGCCTAGCAGGAGTCGAGCACATGACTGCGCCGAGCAAGCACTACAGGCCTTGACCCAAGACATCATTCGTCTCTGCATCGAGCTTGCTCGGCCGGGTCTAGTAGGGCCGGCTGTGCCTGTCCAGCACACTCGACCGTCCAGATGCGCAGCAAAACTGCATGACAGGCAGGGCCCAGGCGCGCACCAAATCAGACACAGGGCAGGAGATGGGCATCAGTTTGACGTCGGCACGGTGAGTTTGGACTGACATGACTTCGACCAGTCCTACGCGGGCCCAAGCCATGCGAAACAGGCACACAGCCACATGTGGTACAAAATTGCACAGTACTTGCTTTGCCCTGCCCAGGTCCCCAGCCCTGGAGGTGCCCAGCTTTGGCGCCATGCCAATGGCATGAGGCCCACAGGCGTGCGTTCGATGCACCAGTGAGCGCATGGCCACAGTGCTGGAGAGCACACCGCCCTGGCTGCCGCAGGACAGGTGCTTTGAACAGGCGCGCTCCCTTCTGAACGCCAGCCCTGGGCGCGGTGCTGTGGTGCAGGGGCGCGCTCAGTCATAGTCGTCGTCGTCGTCGTCGTCATGATACCTGCCGCCGCGGCACCGCGTGGCTGAGCTGGGACACGTGCAGCTCAGGAATTGTTTTCCGCCCTTGACGGGCCGCCAGGGCGCACAGCGCCAGCGCCGAGCCGGCGCGGCCGCCCCCGCGTGCAGGAGAACGGCGCTGTGAGCCGCGGGGCAGGCGCGGCGCGCCTGATGCCGACGATGTGCCTCTTCTGGAACGAGATGCGCTGGCCATGCTGCAGGCCCTCCATGTGCTTCACCTTGCCCACTATCTGCGCGGCGCGGCGCCGCGTTAGACCGGCACGCCCCTGTCAGACTTGCGGCAGCGCGCTCGCGGGGGCCGAGCGCCGGGCGCCGGGCGGCACCTTGCCGAAGATGGTGTCTGTGTCCTCGTCCAGGGCTTCTACCGAGACCCTGGGCGCGACGCGGCCGCGCCGAGTGAGCAAGGGGCAGGCGCGAGCGCCGGGTGGCGCAGGCCGCGCTGTTTGGAGGCAGGGCGCGCCAGAGGTCCTCCCTGTTGGCAAACCCGATTTTGACGAGCTCCTCGGTGTTCAGGAACTCGAGCTCCTTCTCGGTGGGCAGCGGCAGGTACTGCGACGGGCAGTGGTGCGCAAGGTCTGCCGCAGCGCGTACAGGCACTCAGCGCGCGTCAAGCTGAACAGAAACCAAGCTGAGAGTGAGCAGGAGGGTGTGCCGCCGAGGGGCTGCGCACACCCACCTAGGGCGTCGGTGGGCTCTATCTTTTTGAACTTTGATGGCTCTGCCGCGCACACAGATGGGTCAACACACAGTTGGTCAAGCGCTGCCACACCGGCACAATTGGTGCTGCAAGCGGACAGGGCAGTGCACGCTGCACAGCAGGTCCTGAAGCTGATGGTGGGCAGCGCACTGTTCGCCCGCACGTTGAGGTGCTGCACGCATCGGGGGTGTCAGTGTGAGCAGCTTCCAAGCGAGGCAAGTATGACGGGACACCACAGCCAGCCAAGCGACAAGCGGCACACAGCGGCAGCATGGCACCTGCAGGTTCTCCTTCATCACGTCAGTGCTGCTGGCGGCAGGAGCTGGAGCACGAGAGGCCCGGGTGCCAGCGCCGAGCTTTTGTCAGGAGTCCTGATTGATGTCTACAGGCTGGTATGGGTCTCCCGCCAAGCGCCTGGCCTGCTGTGCTGTGCTGCCAAGCTTGGCAGGGTGATGGCAGGGTTACACGCTTGCCGAGCAGCTGCCCTGGGCTGTCTGCTAATCGACCGTCCGGGCTCCGCAAGCCACACACAATGCGTGTTCAAGGCGTGGGGTGCGTGGGCGCACCAGTCGCGGTACCCACAGGGCGCGCCCCGCAGCGATGCAGCGCCCGAGCGGGGAGCCTGCGCTGGCCCGACGCGCCCGGGCGGCGCGCCGTGCCCTGGCAGAGGCGCTCCGTGCTGCTGCAGGCCAGCCAGCGGCGGCCGCGGCGCGCGTGCTGCCAGCGTGTGATCAGGGCCATGTTCGAACGCTTCACAGAGCCCGCGATCAAGGCCATGATGCTGTCGCAGTCCGAGGCCAAGGCGGCGGGCGCGCTGGAGGTGAGCGCTGGCTGGGGCTTTTTGAATGCGGCGCAGCTGCTGACAGCGCCCGTCCCGCTGACAGCGCTCGCCCCTGCGGCCGCCCGGTCCCCCGCTGCTCGGGCTCCTGAGACGCTGAACGGGCCGGCGCCCGCGCAGGTCAAGCTCGAGCACCTGCTGCTCGGCCTCTGCCAGGCGGACAAGCGGCTCCTGAGCTCCTCGAAGCTGGACCTGGAGAAGGGCCGGCGCATGCTGCGCGCGCAGCGCGCCACCGGCCACGCGGTGCGCGCCGCCGCCCGAGCCCCCGCGCCAGCGGCGCCAGCTGTTGCCTCGCCTGCGCGCGCACAGGCCTGCTTCCCGCAGCTCCTGCAGCCCCGCGGCGCGCGCAGGCGCAGGACGCACCGTTCAGCGCGGCCGCAAAGGCGGTGCTGGAGGCCGCGGACGCGGTCGCGCGGCAGCTGGGGCTGAAATACATCTCGACGGACGCCATCGTCATCGCCCTGGTCGACAAGGCCAAGCACCCGGACAGCGTCGTTGACTTCCTCGCCAAGTGCGCCGCCCCCCGCGCGCCCGGCCAGCCGCGGCGCTGCGGTCTCAAGGCGGCAGTTACGGCTCGAGCACGCGGGCCGTGCACCCGTGCCTGCCCACACCGTGGCTGGTCCGCTGCGCGCAGCGGGGGCTGAGGGGCGGGCGTGTGGTGCGCAGGCTGGGCGTGGCTGATGGGGGCGCGGCGGTCAAGGCGGCCGCGCTGAAGAAGCTGCAGGGCGACGTGGAGGTGGACCAGTCGACGCGCGCCAAAGTCGCGGTGCGCGTCGGCGGACCTCTGCGCTGGGGTCATGCACCCGGTGCTCACTCAGGTGCAAGCGTGCGCACACGCAACCGAGGAAGGACAGAGCTTGCGTTCGTGCGTCCTCGCACAGCTGTCGTTCCTACAGCCACCTGCGTGTCCTGTGTGCCGCGCTGCCTGGTTTGGAGGCACCGCATGCCCTGTGCCCCGCCCAGCCGCACGCGCCCGGTCACCGATGCGCGGCCGGCGCGGCCGGCTCTGTGAAAGCGCCATGCACGCTTCTATTGGTGAGGACCCCCAGGCTGAGCGCTGCGGCGCGCACCGGCGCAGAGCAAGAGCGGCGGCGGGTCGTCGATGAAGGGCAAGAGCGCGCTGGCCGAGTTCTGCCGCGATCTGTGCGAGGACGCGCGGAACGGCCGCATCGACCCGGTGCGCCGCGAGCTGCGCACATGTATGCTGGGTCGCGGGCACATCAGACGCCGTGGCTCGAGCAGGCTGCGCGCCGGCTGCCGCGGGCCTGGGCATGCAGGGGAGTGCTGCCCATGTGGGCACGTGCTTGCGCGGCGGTGGCTGCGCTTCGCATCCGGTCTCACGCGGAGTGTCTGCCTGCCGGCTGCACGGGTGTGCTGCACAGGCGCTCTGCCAAGCCAACGCGCGACGGCGACTGCACAGCAGGGCCTGACGCGCGCGCCGCAGGTGACCGGGCGCGACAAGGAGGTCGCGCGCGTCATCCAGATCCTGGCGCGCCGCTCCAAGAACAACCCGATCCTGCTGGGCGAGCCGGGCGTGGGCAAGACTGCCATCGCCGAGGGTGCGCCGCGCGCGCGCGTGCACAGGCAGTTTTCGGCCTGCGCTGGTTCACGAGCGGGGCGCCGCTGCGCTCTGGCGTCCTTGTCGCAGGCCCAAACAAGCGGCCGCGCGCCGCCGCCTTCCACACAGAGCCCGTTGCCGGGCATGGGACAGGTGTCTGCTGGGGTTCTGTCAGGCAGGCGTTGCTGAGCGCTGGGCGCGCCCGCGCCAGGCCTGGCGCTGGCGATCGTGGGCGGCGGCGGCGGCGTGCCGGCGTTCCTGGCGGCCAAGCGGCTGCTGGCGCTGGACCTGGGCCTGCTGATCGCGGGCGCCAAGGAGCGCGGCGAGCTGGAGCTGCGCGTCACGCGCCTGCTGGCCGAGGCGCGCGAGGCGCGCGACGTCATCCTCATGTGCGCCCGGCCGCGCCGCAGCTGGCCAGGGGTGTCGTGCGTCTGATGTCCGCGCCGGCGGGCTGGGGCGCGGGCGTGCCCCAGATGAGCTGCCGGCGGCGGCGAGCGCGCTCCGAGCTTGTGGGCACCGCCTTAGCCTCGACCACAGGAGCCCACGCAGCCTGTGCCTGGTGGCGGTGTGCCAACCCGACACCGCCGACCTGCCCCCCCCGCCGCTCGCAGGATCGACGAGGTGCACACGCTGGTCGGCGCCGGCAGCGCCGGGCGCGGCCTGAGCGCGGGCGCCGGCCTGGACGTGGCCAACCTGCTCAAGCCGCCGCTGGCGCGCGGCGAGCTGCAGTGCATCGGCGCGACCACGCTCGGTGAGTTCCGCAAGTACTTTGAGCGCGACGCGGCGCTGGAGCGCCGCTTCCAGCCGGTGCACGTGGGCGAGGCGAGCGCGGAGCAGGCGCTGGCCATCCTGGGCGCGCTGCAGGGCCGCTACGAGCGGCACCACGGCTGCGCGTACGCGCCCGCCGCGCTGCAGGCGGCGGTGTCGCTGTCGTCGCGCTACGTCGCGGACCGCTTCCTGCCCGACAAGGCGCGCCGCCCCTGGCCCTGGGCCGGCGTCAGGGCAGGAGCCGGGGCGCCTGTCTGCGGGACCACGGCGTCGGCTGTGTGCGGGGCCGGCCTGCCTGCGCTGGCATACCCTGGGCGGCGCCTGAGACTGGCTGATCGCTTGTGTTGCCGGCGCCCGCGCGCCGCGTCCCCTTTGAAACACATTGAGGAGCAGGGCGTGAGCGCGGCCGCCGGCGGCAGGCCATCGACCTGATGGACGAGGCGGGCAGCCGCGCGCGCATCCGCGCCTTCCGCGCGCGCGCGCCGGGCGGCGCGCCGGCCGCGCTGGCCGCGCTGCAGGAGCTGCGCGAAGTGCAGGAGGCCAAGGCGCAGGCGGTCAAGGCGCGCCGCCCGCGCGCCGCACCTCCGTGGCTCCACTCCCGGGGATGCGCGGCTCTGGGCTCTGCGCAGCAGTGGCAGGGCTTCCTGTCGCAGCCGCGCCCTCAAGGCGGCTGCCGCCCGCCCAACCCGCCCGCCCGCCCACCCGGAAGCCCATGCGCGCGCGCGC
>JAABUV010008647.1_pt1 | contig 10230 bp, 12 predicted proteins | sample 5559971 | NCBI WGS metagenome assembly JAABUV01 (sample SAMN10711881, study PRJNA513362) | rock metagenome | isolation source: Antarctica rocks | place: Antarctica: Victoria Land, Knobhead nord | collected 2015-12-19
AGCGCCCTCTCTGCCTCCGTCCCGCGTCGCGCTCTGAGGAGGCCTGCCCGCGCGGCGCGCAGATGGGCTCCGGCGGCGGGATGATGGGCCTGAGCAACGGGATGATCCCGGTGCAGGGCCCCGGCGCCCAGGTGCCCTCCATGGTGCCCGTCGGCCTGCCGCCCGGCGGGCCGCCGCACATGCAGGGTGCGCACCCAGCACCTCTCTCCCGCACCCTGGGACACCGCGCTTGTCTTTCCACACGCAGTGTGCTTGAGCAGAGCGTGCCGGGCGCCACGGCTGCAAGGTGGGCTGCCGCCAGGCTGCCCCGTGACTCCTTTTCCAAGGGGCCAGAGAGAGGGGTCTGACCGTGCAGACGGGCGGCGCGCAGGTGGGATGGTACCAGTGGGCGGCATGGGCGGCATGGGCGGGGGCCTGGGCGGCCCGAGCGGCGTAAGTTCGCCGCAGCTGGGCGGCAGCGGCGGCGGCGGCGGCGGCGGCAGCATGGGCGGCCTGCCCGGCATGCCCGCGTCGGTGCCGGGGCTCATCCCCACGACGGGCGCCAGCCTGCTGGGCGGCGGCAACCAGCTGGGTGCGCGCGGCCGGCTTGGGCCCACACATTCAGCTGTGGTCAGAGGCGTCACGCACAGTGGTCAGGCCCGTCTGCACGCCTGACGGCGGGGCCCGTCGTCCGCTGCCGGCGCATTTCTCGCATCTCCCTATATTTGGATGCGCACCTGCCTGGGCGGCAGCAGCGGGCTCACTGCGTTCCCGACCGTGTGGCACCAGCGCCCGCAGCATACGCACCTGACTGCCTGTTACGGCGGCGAGGCTGGTGTGCCGGGAAGGTGCTGCGGCGGGCGCCACGCTGCATCGCGGCAATGCGACCCAGAACCTGAGAGACGCGCAGGCGCGGCGGCGGCGCTGGCTGCCAGGCGCACGCGTACTGACATCCATGCATTGCAGGAGATGTGGGCTATAGAGTGAGGTAGGGTGAGGGACCAACCCCCCGCGCGCCGCGCAGGCGAGGGCCCGGGGCCGATCGACCCGGACATGCTGCGCGCGAGCCACGCGGCCGCGCAGCAGCAGCAGCAGCGGAAGGAGTACGTGGCCAAGCAGCAGCGGTGGCTGCTGTTCCTGCGCCACTGCGCCAAGTGCCAGGCGCCGGAGGGCCGCTGCCAGTACGGGCAGTCGTGCACGGTCGCCAAGCAGCTCTGGCGGCACATCCTGAACTGCGCTGACCCCGCCTGCGAGTACCCGCGGTGCGCCCCCCTGCTGGGAGTCCGAGCGTTGCTGCGCGCCCTGGCGTGCATTGGTTTGTCCCCGCAGAGCGGCCGCAGCCGTGGGCGCGCGCACACACGAGCTCGCGTTCGCCGCGGTCGTCTCTGCGTTCTGGTCAAGGGGGTGCCCCGCGAGGGTCGGCGTGGCACGCGCTAAGCGTGAACCGAGCAGCGCAGGCGGCCGCCGCGCCCTGCCCAAGCGCGTGAAAAGTTTTATCTATATGTATCGGTACAAATCCCGCGCGTGCGCGCAGGTGCGTGACCAGCCGCGAACTGCTGAAGCACCACCAGAAGTGCGTCAACCCGGCCTGCCCGGTCTGCACGCCGGTCAAGCAGTACGTGCAGAAGCAGCGCCTGGCCATGCAGCAGCAGCAGGAGCGCATCCAGCGCACCAAGCAGGAGGCGTTCCGCGCGCAGCAGTACATGGTGCGCCCCCTACCCCGACCCTGACTCATGCCCTACCCCCTCCGGGCAGGCGCATGCATGCGCCTCGGCGGCGCGGCGCTTCGCTGAGCGCGCCGGCGTGGCCGCCCTGGCAGCGCGATGTCTACGCGCCCAGGAGCATGCGTAGCTCGTGAGGAGGCGGGCTGGATGTGCCGGCCCTGCCTGCTTGGCGTGGCGACATGGGTGTGCGGCACTCTGGCGGGCACCGTGTAGCCGCTTACGTGCGTGCGGCCCGGGGCTGCGCAGCAGCAGGGCGGCATGGCCAACGGCGCGCGGAACGGCCTGGTGGCGCACGAGGAGCAGCAGGCGCCCAAGCGGCAGCGCACGGCCAACGCGGCGCTCCTGGTGCGGCCCGCGCCGCGCGCCTCCCGGCCCTGGAGCCCTGCTGCAGGTTTTTCTGGGCAGACCCTGAGCTGTCATCTCGTCACCTCACCGCGCATGCTGCAAGCCGCGCAATGACCACCGTCGTTGTACGCCACGCGCCGCCCGTACCCGCAGGTCACCCAGAGAGGTCTGCGGAGGCCGCGTCTATGGAGGCCGGGCCTGCGCTCACCAGGGGGAACGGCGGCGGCAGGGCAACAACCAGGGCACGAGCCTGGTGGAGGCGATGACGCAGCTGGAGATCAGCCTGCACCTGGAGAGCCTGCGGCAGGCGCCCGCGGCGCCGGCGGCGGGCGGCAAGGCCGCGGGCGCGGGCGCGAGCGAGCTGCCCAACTGGCAGGACGACAACGCGTGCGCCGCGTGCGGGCAGACGCGGCTGACGTTCGAGCCGCCCAGCGTGTACTGCACGTCCTGCGCGCAGCGCATCAAGCGCAGCCAGGCGCGGCACCCGTGCCCCGACCCTTACCCAGTCCTTTACCCTACCCGCAAGCCAGGCAGTGCCCTGTGCTGTTACTGCCCCCGCATAAGGCGGCGATGTCCCATGGGCGACCAGCCCTGCCCGTTGCAAGGCAGCGCCGGTCGGGCGCCCGCCGCGCCGCCAGTCATGGACGCCCGGACGCCGGCACCCGTCAAGGCATCGGAGAGCACAGCGGAAACGCCAATGACGCCGCGAAGGCAGCAGCGCTGGTGTTGAGAGCCGCGCGCCGGGTCTTAACATACAACTGCCTAGCGTGGTGTCTTACACATGTGCCGCCGGCGCGCGGGGCTGACGCGGCGGCCGGTGCGGCGCAGGTGTACTACACTACGCCCATGAAGAAGAGCGAGGTCAAGGGCTACTGGTGCCACGCGTGCTTCACCGAGACGCGCAGCGAGAACATCGAGCTGGACGGCGCGCGCATCCGCAAGGCGCGGCCGCGGCCCCAGGCAGCTGCTACCCTAAATCTTTGAGGGGGCGTCCGCCTGGCAGCGGGGCGGGCTGTGCCTCCCACTGCCTCCCGATGCAGCACCGCTCAAGATTAGTCAAGTCGTGCTGCGCTGCCGAGCTCGCCGGGTGGGTTCTGGCGCGGCTGCGCTGGAGGTGCGGGATCGCGGAAAATTGCCATGATGTAATGCGTGAAGTTCATGCATCTCGCGAGTGGAAGGGGGCTGCGATTGCTCAGCGCTCGCTGGGGCGCACGCCACAGTGCGGGCAGAGGTGTGGCACCGCGGCACTCTCTGATCCCTACCCTAATTCTGAACTGAAATGTTGGACGCGCGGGCGCAGTCGGACCTGGAGAAGAAGCGGAACGACGAGGAGACGGAGGAGGGCTGGGTGCAGTGCGACCACTGCGAGCGCTGGGTGCACCAGATCTGCGGCCTGTTCAACAAGGGGCGCAACGACGAGGACATGCCGTACATCTGCCCCATGTGCCTGCTGGACGGCGCGCCCCGCGCCGCCTACGTCACCCCATTCGTGCATCCTGTATGACGCGCCGTGGTCTCCCCTACTCCTACTCCTGCACCTTTGCCTGCCGTGCAACCTGATCAGGACAGGCCAGTGCGCCAACCCAGTTCAGCAGTGTTCCAAAGGATTGCTGTTATGCCAGCGTGTCAGCAGCTCGGCCTGCCCGACCCACCTGCCCCATGCTGCACCCCTGGGACGGCTCGCCGGGCGCCGCCCTGCTCCGCGCGAGCGGCACCTCCCCGCCCCCGCTCCATGCCATCCGCAACGCGCCGCGCCGCGGCTACGCCATGCACTCTAAAGGAGCTTACCCCCGCATCGGCAGTGCACACGGCTCACAGCGTCGGGCGCGCGCGCGCGCAGGCCTGCACAGCGGGCGGCGGCAGCCGATCGCCGTGCGGCCGCAGGCGATGCTGGAGGCCAAGGACCTGCCGCGCTGCGACCTGTCCGACTTCATCGAGCGCCGGCTCGCGCTCGCGGTCGGGCGCGACAGGCACGAGCGCGCGCGGCTGGCGCGGCTGCCGGTGGAGCAGGCGCGCTGCCCGCTCCTGTTCTCTCAAAGGTAGGGTAGGGTTAGGGCGGTAGGCGGTGGAGCAGGCGCGCGTGTCCCTCTCTTGATCTCTTCTCTGCTCTCTTTTCCCCTTCCTCTCCTTCTCGTCGCGGTGGGCGGTGGAGCAGGCATGCTCTCCGCTCTTGTCCTGCTCCCCGTCTTCCCTGTCTTTGCTCCCTTGTCTAATCGGTTGCCGGCGGCTGTCGCGCAGGTGACCGAGGTGACCGGCCTGACGGTGCGCGCGATCAACAACGTGCGCAAGCGCATGGAGGTGAAGCCCAAGTTCTACGACACGTTCAAGGGCGAGGGCTTCCCGGCCGAGTTCTCCTATAACCAGAAGGCGCGCGGCTGTGACCCTAACCCCACCCTGTGCTCGCTCCCGCCAGCCTGCAGAGGGACAGACTGGGACCAGAGTGGCACCAGCGTGCACAAGGCGGCGGCTCCTGGCAGTCTGATGTATCTTCTGCGCGCCGCTGCTTGCGCCGCTGCGCTGATACCAACCCATCTCGCTTTGGAGTACCCTCCGTGGACTTGGCCGACGTGCTGCTTCGGGTCTGCTGACGCGCGCTGCGCGGCGCGGCAGGTCGTGCTGCTGTTCCAGCGCCAGGACGGCGTGGATGTCTGCCTGTACTGCCTGTACATGCAGGCGCGGCCCCGACCCGCGCCGCGCCGAGCCCTTGCGCCTGTTTTCCAGGGTGTGGCGCAGGGCGGCGCTGCGATGCACCGTCACAATTCACAGAAAAGTGGGAGCGTGCCCTGGCGCCCGCTGGTCGGCCGCGCACGGGCGGCGTGCGCCGGGCGGCGAGCGCGCGCAGGGTGCGGGTGAAGGGTAGGGTATTATGAATCCTACTTGTAACCCTACCCTAACCCTACCCAGACGCGCAGGAGTACGACGACAGCTGCCCGGCGCCCAACCGCAAGTGGGTGTACCTGTCCTACCTTGACAGCGTCAAGTACTTCCGGCCGGAGCTTGACTCGGCGCGCCCGGGCGTGGCGCTGCGCACGCTGGTGTACCACGAGACGCTGCTCGCGTACCTGGCGTACATCAAGCAGCGCGGCTTCACCAGCATGTTCATCTGGGCCTGCCCGCCGCTGCAGGCGCGCGCGGCGCCCGCGCCCCAACACCCCCACCCGCGCGTCCGAGCGCCGTGAGCGCTGTCCCTGCCCTGGCATAGTCAAGCTCACCCCGCGAACAGCCTGGCCAGCAAGGGCGAGCGCGCCACCCTGACCAGCTTGGCCAGCAAGGCGGCCCTGTCCGAGCAGGCGCGTCTGACTGGAGCTGGTGTGGAGGGCCTCGGACCGCACTCTGATGCAGCGAGCCATGCACTGCAGCGGCCGCGCCGCGCGCCGCCGCGCCAGCCGGCGGCGCGTGCGCAGCGCGGCGCCCGCCGGGCCGGGCGCCCAGGGCGCGCCCGCTAACCCTAACCCTGATCCTACCCTGCCATGCGCGCGCAGGGCGACGACTACATCCTGTACTGCCACCCCAGCCGGCAGAAGACGCCGCGCAGCGACCGCCTGCGCGAGTGGTACCTGACGCTGCTGCGCATGGCCAAAGCGGAGGGCACCGTCGCGCACCTGTCCAACCTGTTCGACACCTTCTTCGAGGGCGGCCGCGACCACCGCATGGAGCGCGCGTCCATCACGCACATGCCCTACTTCGAGGGTGCGCGGCGCGGCGTTCGTCAGGGTGCCTCAGGGTTTTGCCTGAGGGCCCGCCGCCTGTCGAGCTCTGTCGCAGAGCCTGCGGCGAGCTGTAGGAGCTGTGCCGCGCCGCATTTGGAGCAACGCTGCGTGCTGCGCGGCGCAGTCCTGATGATTCCGCCTCATGCGTCTGATACTTCCCTTGTCTCTGAGCAGGCTGAGTCAGCGCCTGTGGCGGCATGCGCTTACAGGGCGAGCCGCCGCACGGCCGCGTTCGCCTCTTCAGCACTTGGGAGCCTGCATGAGGCCCCCGCGCGCTTGCCAGGCGGCAGGGCCGCTCCAGGGCGCCGAGCACACACAGGGGCAGGGAGAACTGTGCAGGCAGGGGGCCTCAGCCGCCGTGGGCTGCCAGCGGCGCCCCGACAGGGTTAACCAGATGGTTAACCTACCCTACTATAACCCTACCCAACAGATTGAACCTACCCCGTCGCGCCGCACGCCGCCAGGCGACTACTGGCCGGGCGAGGCGGAGCTGGTGCTGGACGCGCTGAACGACGCCGCGCGGCGTGAGGGCAAGAAGGGCGCCGGCGGCAAGGGCGGCGGGCGCGCCAAGGGCGCCAAGGGCAAGCGCTACGGCGCGGGCCTGGCGAGCGCGGACGCGCACGTCATGACGCGCATCGCCGAGGTCATCCAGGGCATGAAGGAGGACTTCATCGTGGTGCACCTGCAGGAGCCGTGCTCGTTCTGCCGCGCGTACATCTCCGACGCGACGCGGTGCGGCGCCGCGCCCCCGGCTCTCCGGCCGGCCCACTCGAACGCCGGCGTTGCTCCCGGTGTTCCCGGTGTTGGTGGCGCGCGGCCAGCATCACAGCTCGAGTAAAGGCGGCAGTGACGGGCGCTGGTCGGGGCTGCGAGGGCTGTGTCCATGCCTGCGCCACGCCGGCCCCGGCACGTGCGTGCGGCCACGGCCGCCGCTGCGCCAGGGCCGGCCGGCCTGACGGCGCCGGCGCGTGCGCGCAGGTACTACCACCCGGCGCCGCCGGCACGCGCGATCGTGAAGGCCGAGCGCACGTTCGAGGGCATCTCGCTGGACACGCCGGGCACGTCCGGGCGGCAGGTCGCGGCCATGTCGCGCTTCCAGCTCTGCCCCGCGTGCTACGAGGCCGAGGCCGGGTGCGCGCTCCGCCGGGCTCGCCCGGTTGCACCTGTCCTAGATGCACCTGTCCTAGATGCACCCGGGCGGCAGCTCGCCGCGCCCTGTGCATCATGCCAGGCGCTTTGAAAAGGGCCAAAAGCACAGTGCTCAACTTGCGCTCTGTACTGGCTGTGTGCCAAAGACGATGCGCACGTCCCGGCCGCGCGCGTCCTGCGGCTTGCGCGCCGCGTGGCCGGCTGGCCGCGGACGAGCCGGGCGCTACCGAGGGGCATGGCCCGGCGCGCCGGCGGCTGACGCGGCGGCGCGGCGCGCGCAGCGCGGCGGCGGCAGGCGGGCGCGGGCGCGGCCTGCCGGCGGGCATCCAGCTGGGCGACCTGCTGCCGGCCAAGACAGAGGCGGTCCCGGGCACGCACGACACGGGCAACCCGCGGCTGCTGTGCGAGTTCTTCGACACGCGCCAGGTGCGCGCCGCTCCCCTCTCGCCCTGCCTGGGCGCGGCCTGCCTCAGGTGCCCGCGTCGCGCCCGCAGCGCGCCCGCGTTGAGCGGGGCCGCTCTGCGCGCTCTCGACGCGGACGCGGGGCAGGCGTCAAGCTTGCGCCTCGTCTCTGCTTGTGTGGGAGCTGTTGCTGCCGGCCTGGCGTGCAGCGTCCCGGTGCCTCGCAGACGGGCGAGCGCTGGGCGCGCCGCAAGGCCGCTCCGGCCTGCCAGGGCGCCGCCCCGCAGCGGCGCGGCGCCGTGCGCCCGGCCGCGGGCGTGGCGCTGACGCGCGCGCGGCGCTGCGCGGCGCGGCAGGCCTTCCTGTCGCTGTGCCAGGGCAACCACTACCAGTTCGACTCCATGCGCCGCGCCAAGCACAGCAGCATGATGGTGCTGTACCACCTGCACAACCCGGACGCGCCCGCATTCGTGTGCACGTGCAACCAGTGCGGCGTGGAGATTGAGCCGGGGCAGGGCTTCCGATGCACCGTGTGCCAGGACTTCGACATGTGCGCCAACTGCCGCATGACCGCCGGCCACCAGCACCCGCTCACCGTGCGCGCCCGCCCGGTCCCCCACCCCGCCCCGAGCCGCCCTCGCCCTTTGCTGGTTCGAGGCAAGGGGGTTTGTGCTGGTACGATGCAGAGCAGGCGGCCAGCGGCTGAGGGAGCGTCGCATCGCGGCTCTGCACGTGCCAAGTGTCCTGAATGTTGCGCGCTGCGGTAACCGCTGCCTGGCTGAGCCAGGTGCTCGCTTGTTCACTCGTCGGGGGTGAGACGATCGTGCGGGACACCTGATGGGGTGTGCAGAGCAGCGCCGGCATGCAGCAGGGCGCGCGACCCGCGCACGCGCGCCGTCACGCGGTGCGCGTGCGACGCGCGTAGCGCGCGCCCTAGCAGGCTGCCTTCGTGTCGCGCGCAGCCCAGCCCAACCCGCGCCAGCCCCACGGGATGCACTGGGACCGCCGCAACCTTTTGACCCCGCGCTACACACCAGATCCAATTCTAACCCTACACCGGCGCCGCGCGCAGCCGCACGCGCGCAAGGTGGACGAGACGCGCATGCGCATGACCGACGAGGAGCGCGTGGAGCGCGCGGCGCAGCTCGCGCGCACCATGGGCCTGCTGGTGCACGCGAGCGGCTGCGGCAACCCGGCCTGCCCCTCGTCCAACTGCCAGAAGGTCAAGGCGCTGTTCCAGCACGCGGTGACGTGCACGCGCAAGGTCACCGGCGGCTGCCAGCTGTGCCGGCGCATGTGGATGCTGCTGCAGATGCACGCGAAGCAGTGCCAGGCGGCCGAGTGCCCCGTGCCGCGCTGCCGCGAGCTGCGCGAGATGCGGCGGCGCCAGATCGCGCGCCAGGAGGACCAGCGGCGCGTGGCGTACAAGGGAATGCTGCGCGCGCAGCAGCAGGCCGCGCGCGGGCTGCCTGCGCCGGGGCACGGCGGCGGCGGCATGGGCGGCTCCCAGGGCTATGCATAGGGCTGGGGCCGCCGCGCAGCGCACGCGCGCGCGCTGCGTCGGGGCCCCTGCATGCAGCGGCGCCTCTGGGTTCCCTTGGGTCTTGCGAGGGCCGCACGATGTGGTGCACTCTGCAGCGGGGCGCTGAGGACGTCCCTGCCCGGTCGGGCACGGGCAGGGGCCCTTGCCCCAGACCCGCTCCAGGGTCTCGGTGGGAGCCTGCATCGTCGCGCAGCCGCGCTTCAAGCGAGCAGCGCGCGACTGTGTCCGTCACTCGTGCGGGCCAGGGCGCGCCGCGAACCAGGGTCTGTCCTGTACAGCAGAGTGCGGGTTGAGCTTGTGGGAGCGCGCGCGGCGAGCGCGGCGGAGGTGTGAGCGTACTAGGGTTGTGTTAGGGCCGGCAGCGAGGCCGGCGGCATCCGGGGCGGGGCCCGGGCGCGAGAGGAGTTTGTAAGCCTGGCCCCGCACCCTGGCGGCCCTTTTCCTTTTGGTTTGGTTGGACGCCCGGCCCGCGGTGCGCGTGACATGGCCAGTTGGACTTGCTACGCCACAGCATTTTTCCTGGGATGGGGTGGGGCGGGGCGGGCCAGCTCCAGACCTGTGTGTCGGTCCAGCGGGCGGGCTGTTGCTGTGCCCCGAATGCGCTCCTGCGACCAGGCCGCCCCTGTTTAGGCGCGCGCGCCTCGCCGCTGCACACGAGGGGGGTCTGCGTACATTTTATTGGGTCAGATGGAGGGGCGGGGGGCGGGCGCGGGGGGCGCTGTGGCACGCCGGACAGCATCAGCGCGTGCCCGGGCCCATGACTTCACAGTACGGGTGACCGGGGTGTGACGGGGTCTGCAGTTGACGGCCGCTGTTGACAGCCCTTGTGCGGTGCGTGTTGGGTTTTCGACAAGGCGGTAGGGTGAGCGGGGTCGCAGTCAGGGCTTCAGTACTCCGGCCTGGGGCCAGCCGCGTCGACGGCAGGGCCACAGTGCATGCAGGCGCGGCTGCCCCTTTGCAGCCATTCGTGCGTTGCAGCTGATGCGTTGCTAGGCTTCAGAACGCTGCGTGTCACGCTTTAGCACGCGCCCGCTGGTTCTGGACGGCGGCGAGAGCGCCGCACATCATGCGGCCCTAGAGCGCTTGCCCGCCCTAGCTAACCAGGTCCTGCTGGGCAGCAGCTCATGGGCCGTGCGATGCACTGTCGATAGATGCGCCGTATGGGGAGTTTGATGGGCGATGGTGCTCCGGGCGTGCGCTCGCGGACATGGACGGATCTGTGGGAGGGGGGAGAGGGAGGGTCTGCAGGGGCAGGGCGCCCGCACCATATGGTGCGCACCTGCGCCCAGACCCGACCGCAAAGGGGACTGAATGCCTGACAACCCACGTCACGGGACTGCCGTCAGTTTGTTTTAGGCCGCCAGCCGTCGGGCAGGGC
>JAABUV010008648.1_pt1 | contig 10230 bp, 11 predicted proteins | sample 5559971 | NCBI WGS metagenome assembly JAABUV01 (sample SAMN10711881, study PRJNA513362) | rock metagenome | isolation source: Antarctica rocks | place: Antarctica: Victoria Land, Knobhead nord | collected 2015-12-19
CATCCGCCAACTGCCGGGGGCGGGACGGCTGCCGATCTTCATGATGACCTCACGCGGCGGCGCCAAACACCGCCGCGCCGCCGAGCAGTTGGGCGCCACGCGCTACTTCACCAAACCCTACCGCGATTCCGAGCTCGCCGCCGCCGCCCGCGCCGCCCTCACCGCGTCATAGCGCATCGCATCATAACGCATCGCGTCGTTGGGGAAATATTGACAGGGTGATCTTTCATAGCTATCATATATGTGGTTAGCCAATGAAAGGGGCCGCATGTCGTTCCCGTCTATCACACCGATTCAGGACACGGTGAGCTTTCGGCTGGCGCGGGTTTGCCGCGCCCACCGCAACCTCGCCGCGGTGATGCTCGACCCGCTGGGGCTCCATCCGGGCCAGGATCTCATCATGGTGGAACTCTGGGTCGAGGAAGGGCTCACTCAGTCGCGTCTGGCGGAACGCGTGGGTGTCGACGTGTCGACGATGACCAAGGCGTTACAGCGCCTGGAGCGCTACGGGTTCGTGCGGCGCTGTCAGGACGCCGAGGACTCGCGCGTGTCGCGCGTCTTCTTGACGGACCAGGGCCGCGCCCTAGAGCCCACCATCACGGCGGAGTTCGCGGGGATCGAGGAACGAACCCTGGCGGGACTCACGGCGGACGAGCGCGCCCTCCTCTCCAGCCTACTCGAACGCATGGAAGAGACGCTAACGTGACGCCTTTTTTACCGGCAATCTTGGCTAGCCAAAGATAGTGCGGGAGAGGACTGGGTGTGGCGCCTCGTTGACCAGGTCATGATAGAGCCGACGCTTGACGCCTGAGGCGCTGGACGCCGCATGTCCGAGGGTCGTTCGACCGCTAGGAACGCCAGGGACATTCACCGCGCCCGTCGCCCGACGGGCGCATATAACCACCTAGTACTACAACGACGGATTCTTCCAATAGCTACGAAGAGCCGCTTTTGTGCTAGATCTTGACACCCTTATGGCAGCAATAACGGGTGCCGAAGGCCAGCATAGCCGCGACATCGGTCGAGATTTGCCGCTGAAAACGGCGGTTTTACACAAGCGTCGTTGTAGTACTAGGAGAGTTAGGACATGAGCACAACAGCCGAGACCACCGGGCGCGCCGCGGAGCGCGCCATCCTCGTGACCGGGGCGACAGGCCAGCAAGGGGGCGCCGTCGTGCGGCATCTACGGACCCAGGGGTTCGCGGTCCGCGCCTTGACGCGTGATGGGCAGTCGACCGCTGCCCGTGCGCTCGCGGCCCAGGGCGTCGAGGTCACGCAGGGTGACCTGGACGATCGCGCCTCCCTCGATCGGGCGCTCGCCGGCGCGTACGGCGTCTACTCCGTGCAAAACTTTGCGCTCACCGGCGCGGAGGGCGAAGTGCGGCAGGGCACGACGCTCGCCGACGCGGCCAAAGCCGCGGGGATACAGCATTTTGTCTATAGTTCCGTCGGCAGCGCCGACCGCCAGACGGGTATCCCCCACTTCGAGAGCAAGTTCCGGATCGAGCAGCACATCCGCGCCATCGACCTCCCGCACACGATTCTACGCCCCGTCTTCTTCATGGAAAACTTCAGCTATTCCCGCGACGCCATCGTGGGCGGTACGTTGGCCCAACCGCTTGATCCCGCCAAGCCGCTGCAGATGGTCGCCGTTGACGATATCGGCGCGTTCGCCGCGCTGGCTTTCGCCCAGCCAGCGCCGTGGCTGGGGCGCGCCGTCGACCTGGCAGGCGACGAACTGACCATGCCGCAAGCGGCTGACGTCTTCGGGCGCGTGATCGGGCGGCCCGTGCGCTACGAGCAGGCGCCCATGGAGTACATCCGGCAGGCCATGGGCGAAGAAAACGCGACGATGTTCACCTGGTTCAACGACGTTGGCTACACGGCCGACATCCCTGCCCTGCGCGCCCTGTACCCGCGGCTCACCACGCTCGAGCAGTGGCTGCGCGACAACGGCTGGACGGGCGCGGGCGCGACATCAGCGAGTCAGCGCGGCTAATGGACCACCAGGTGGGGGAGCACGCGCGTGACGCTGGGTCGCCGCTCCCCCACCCGACGCCCGCGCCACACGCCGTCGAGCAGTACCGTCAATAGCGGGATCGCCGTGATGGCGACCAGACATAACAGGCATACAACAGGCATAAGAGAAGGACGAGGCCATGAGGAAAGAACGGCATGCAAGCGACGCGCACTGACGAGCAGGCCGAGACCGGACGACTTGAGGCGTTCAGCGATGGCGTCTTCTCTGTCGCCATCACGCTGCTCGTGCTCGGCCTGACGGTCCCGCGCATCGCCGACCTCCATCCGGGGCATCGGCTCGCCGCGGCGCTGCTCGATCAGTGGCCGTCCTACCTGGCCTACGCGCTCAGCTTCCTCAACGTACTGATCATGTGGGTCAACCACCACGCCCTGTTCCGCATCATCCGGCGCACTGACCACCTGTTCTTGCTCCTCAACGGACTCCTGTTGCTGGTGGTCACGGTCTTCCCGTTCGCCACGCTGCTGCTGGCCACCTACCTGGGGCAACCCAACCTGGACGATCGCAAGACGGCGCAGATCGTGTACGCCAGCCTATCACTCGTGCTGGCGCTCGCGTTCAACCAGTCATGGCGCTACGCCGCGCGCGACAGCCTCCTGCTCGACCCCGCGGCGGACCCTCAGCGCATACGCCGCATCAGCAGCCAATACGCTTTCGGCCCACCGCTCTACCTGGTCGCCGTCGCGCTCGCCTTCTTCAGCGCCGAGGTGAGCCTAGCGTTGTGCATCCTGCTGGCCGTCTTTTTCGCCCTGCCCAGTTCGCTCACGCGGACGACGCCCGTCTAAACACAACCTCGCATTGAACGATTAGGAGAAACCGCTGATGGAGACATGGCCGGAGTTGCCGTACGACGCGTGGAAAGAGACGCGTGACACGCTGCACCTGTGGACGCAGATCGTGGGCAAAGTGAAGCTCGAGCTGTGCCCGTTCCTCAACCAGTGGTGGGAGGTCACCTTCCACCTGACCGCCCGCGGCCTGAACACGGGTCCCATCCCCTGGCGCGGGGAGAGCTTCGATGTCGACTTTGACTTCATCGACCACCGCCTCGCCATCCGCCTGAGCGACGGACGGGTCCAGGAGATCGCGCTCGCGCCGCGCAGCGTCGCCGCCTTTTATCGTCTGTTCATGGACGCGCTCACCGCCCTCGACATCGCGGCGCCGATCTCGACCCTGCCCACGGAACTGCCCAACCCCACCCGGTTCGAGCAGGACACCGCGCACGCCTCCTACGATGCGGAGTTCGTGCAACGCTGGTGGCGTGTCATGCTGGCGGTGTCGCGCGCCATGGAGCGTTTCCGCACGCCGTTCCACGGCAAGAGCAGCCCCGTGCAGTTCTTTTGGGGCGGGTTCGACCTGGACGCGACGCGCTTCAACGGCAAGCCCGCCCCCCCGCCGTCGGACGGGGGGCGCATCATGGAGTTCGGGGAAGACGCGGAGAATTTCGCGGTCGGCTTCTGGCCGGGCGACGCGCGCTTCCCCCACGCCGCCCTGTACGCCTACCTGTCGCCCGCGCCCGAAGGGATCGCGCAGGCGCGCGTCCAGCCCGAGGCGGCGGGCTACGACGCCACGCTCGGTGAGTTCGTCCTGCGCTATGACGACATTCGCCGCGCGCCCTCTCCTGAGGACGCGATCGTCACGTTCTTCCAGAGCGCCTACGAGGCGAGCGCGGCCCTGGCGGGGTGGGACCGCGCCGCCCTGGAAGGGCATGTGCCGCCCCCGCGCAAGACGCGGTAGCGCGAAACGACGTATGCACCCGTGTAGACCGCTATCAGCGCGACAAGACAGAGGCAGACAAGGTGGCCGGCGGCCAGAAGCCGCCGGCCAATAAGAGAGGAGCACGCGCATGTCCACGACCCCTGTAAGCCCGATCGTCGAAAAGAGCGGCGAGGGCCATGTCCTGCAATTCAGCCCCAGCGAGAAGCTCGTCTGGAAAGCCACGGCGACCACGACCGGCGGCATCATGGACCAATTTGAGTTGACCGCGACACCAGACCACGCCGGGGCGCCGGAGCACGTCCACAGCGCCGTGGACGAATTCTTCTACGTGCTGGAGGGCGCGTTCCGCTTCAAAGTGGATGGCAAACTACTGACCGCCGAGGCGGGGTCCTTCCTGTTCGTCCCGCGCGGGACGGCGCACACCTGGCGTAACGGCGCCGATACCACGTCGCGCATGCTGCTCACCTACATCCCCGGTGGGATGGAGCCGTTCTTCGAGGACGCCTCGCCGTACATGTTCGCTGATCAGGTTGACCTGACGGGGCTTGAAAAGGTCAACGAAAAATACAATACCCAGATCGTCGGGCCACCCCTGCCGGCGTAACCGTCGTCCATGATCGGGATCCGCGACAGATCCCGGTCATGGATAACGGCGTTGTTCGTTTCGCGTTACTATAGGACGCTCTCAAACTCTCCCAGCGCGCTTGCAGAGAGCGCGACATCCAGGAGCGCTTCCAGGAGCTGCGAATCACCTATCTGCTCAAGCCCCGTGCTGATGGAATGATGGAAGGCGGCAGCGCGCCAAACTGCTTGACCAGCACGCGCAGCACCGCCTGCCTAATGCTGTTTCAGAGGACATAGTTTACAGCGGCCGAAGCCTGCGACTGCGGTCGCATGGCAAACAACGCCGACTGAGGTCGGGTGGAGCGCCGGTCAAATCAAATTTTGTCCCTTGATTCCGCACTAAGCCCCTGCCCTCGCCCCTGCAAAAGCATTCGGTCCACCCGCGTCATTCTGTCGCTTCCATCGTCGTATCGCTCCCTAGCTCTGACTGTACTCGTGCATCCTCCAACTCCCCCTTCGCTCAACGGCTACTGTAGGGCCTGCGCGAACTCTTCCAGCGAGTTTACGGAAAATGCCGTGTCCAAGAGCATTTCCAGGCGCTGCGGATCACCTACCTGGTCGAGTTGCATGGTTATAGAAGATGGCAGGGGGCCAAATCGCTGGATCAGCACGCGTTGCACCGCTTGCCGGGCCACCCTTAAACCCTCCTGCTGCCCCTGCTCCCTGCCGCGCAGGAGTATGCGGTCCGCCCATGTCAGTTCCGTCGCTTCCATTGTCGTGTCCCCTCCTCGCTGTAATTGTACCCGCAACTCGTTCTCTTCACTGGCGCTCAGGGGCAGATACGTAGCGACCATGTTGACCAGCAACTCTGTGCGCGCATCGTCCAGTCCACCGGCCTCCGCCTGATGGATATGGCGCAGGCAGGCCAGGTGCGGCGCGATCCGCGCCGCACGCCCCTTTGCCGCAGGTCGCATTAAGCTTGCCAGTCCCGCAGCGAGCGGCCCCCTCGCCAGATAGTCGTCGGCGGGTAGGCGCGGCAGGCTGATCTGCAGGTACCGAAACGTGACGTAGGCGCGGCCAAAGACGCCCTCGCTGTACTCTTCGAGCGTGATACCCTCGCGGCCGGGATAGAGCACCAAGGCGATGGGGATGACTGGCAGGCGCTCACGTAGGCGCAGGAGATGGTAATACTCCCACATCCGCTGCGAAAAGTCCGGCTCGCGCTTGCGCTGCACTTCGGTGTGGAGCAGCACCAACTCGGGGACGTCCATGATCGTCCGGACGCGCGCGACCAGATCGGCGGTACGCCGTTCGCCCTGCGGGATGTCTGTGAACGTTTCCGGGTTGATGAACGTCACCGTGCTGAGGTCCAGGTTGTCCGCCGTTTCGGGGTCGAACAGCCGCAGGAAGTCGGCGAAGAACGCCTGTAGCAGCTGTTTGAAGAGTTGGTCATGGCCGCCCAGCCCTACCTCTGATTGCATGATCGCGCCGCTCCCTTTGCTAATAGATGCGCCTGGCTAACGCAGGCCGGCGAAGAGGTCGTCCTCGGGAAGCGGGGCGGGGACGAGTGTGCGCACACGCGTAAATGTCTCCGTGCCCAGCATCTGACGCGCCAGGTCGTCGGGCAACAGTTGCGTGAAGTGCTCCGCGCCGATCTGCGTGCGGTGCGCTTGCAGGGCCGCGCGCTTCTGGTCCACATAGGCGCCCACGTCGACGCGCGTGGTAATGTCCTCGTCAGGGACGGTGAAGCTCGACGGATCGAAGTCCTCCGTGTCGCTCCCTGGAAAGGGCAGGACGACGCCGCGCGCGCGCAACTCGTCGCGCATGCGCAGCAGGCCCGAGCGCGGGAAGGCAGCGTAATAGAGTTTGCGTGGCCGCCACGGCGGCAAGTCCTGCTCCGGGTAGCGGTCAGGGTCGCCCGCCGCGTCGAAGACGGCGACGGTCGCGCGGTGCGCGGCGATGTGGTCGGGGTGGCCGTAGCCGCCACGCGCGTCGTAGGTGACGACGACATCCGGCCGCACACGCCGCATCAGTTCGACCACACGCCCGGTGGCCGCGTCGGGGTCAGCGTTGTGGAAGTTGCGCGGGTCGTCGTTGTCGGGCGTGCCGACCATGCCTGAGTCGCGGTAGCCCAGGAAATACAGCTCACCGATGCCCAGGATGGCGCAGGCGCGCCGTAACTCCTCCTCACGGATGGTGGCCAGCCGTTCGCGGGCTTCCTCGGGGTCGAGGTCGGGATCGTGGATCTCGCCGACATCGCCGCGCGTCGCGGTCACCAGCGCCGTACACATACCCAGGGCGGCGGCGCGCGCGAACACGCCGCCGGTCCCGAACACCTCGTCGTCGGGATGCGCGTGCACGGCCATCAATGTCAGCTGCTCATTGTTCAAGCATCGGCTCCTTATGAAAGTAGTTAGTAGCTAGTAGTTCGTAGGTAGTTCTACCTACGAACTACTAGCTACTAGCTACTAAACAAAAGCTACTCTTCAACCGTTACGCCATGCCAGAAGGCGATATGGTCCTTAATGTTCGCCGCTGCCTCCTTGGGCTGGGGGTAGTACCAAGCGGCGTCCTTGTTGACCTTGCCATCGACGACGACATCGTAGTAGCTCGCCGTGCCCTTCCACGGGCACACGGTCTGCTTGTCGCTCGGACGAAAGTACTGCTTGTTGACGGACTCGGGCGGGAAATAGATGTTGCCCTCGACCAACTCGGTGTCCGTTGGTGCGGCCTCGCTCAAGACCGTATCGTTCCATGTCGCGCGTGACATATGCTATCCTCCTTTGTGCTAGCGGCAATTAATCCTCAGCTTTCAGTGTACCGACTTGCGCGGTCGTCGCGGGCGCCACCGGGGGCACCACCGGGGCGCGTAAATTATCGTAGGGGCGTATGGCATACGCCCGTGGCCTCGAACGTGCGGGCGTATGCCATACGCCCCTACGCCATGCCAGGTGTCTTAGTCCTGCGGATAATTCATGGGTTCTGCACGCACTTTTCAGGCTCCGAACGCCTTGGTGACAGGATAGCGAAAGTCGGGCAGGATATCGCCGCCATCCAGGTCAGCGCCGGGGCGTAGCGTGCGACGGGGCGCCTGGTCGCCCGGATACCACACGTCGATCGTGCGCTTGTCCGGCCAGATACCCCAGACCAGCTTGCAGCCGCGCGCCAGCCAGAGCCGCGCTTTGCCGTCCATTTCGGGCCTGAACTGGCTCGGTGACGCCACCTCTACGGCAATATCGGGCGCGCGTCCCACGAAGCCGTGACGGTCCTTGGGCACGATGCTGGCCCGAATGTACGCCGCATCGGGGCCAAGGACCGTCTCCTCCGCCTCATCGGGGTAAGTAAGGTTGAAGCCGGTCTCAGCGGCGTAGGCGTGGCCGCCCCGCGTGTCAGCATAGGAGCGCAACGCGGCGCCAAGACCCAGGCTCGTTTCACCATGGTCAGCGCTCGCGGGAGCCATGTGTATGAGCCGTCCTTTCACTAGCTCGTAGTGATCGCCATCGGACAGCGCCGCTAACTCAGCAGCCGTCCACGTCGTGCGCTCGGCATAGACCATCGTACGTTTCTCCTCTCGCGCTAGTACTACAACGACGCTTGTGTAAAACCGCCGTTTTCAGCGGCAAATCTCGACCGATGTCGCGGCTATGCTGGCCTTCGGCACCCGTTATTGCTGCCATAAGGGTGTCAAGATCTAGCACAAAAGCGGCTCTTCGTAGCTATTGGAAGAATCCGTCGTTGTAGTACTAGGACGTTATTGTATCACTCGGCGCAATCCATGTTCAGCCCCGCCCGCGCCCATACCGTTCGCAAACTCTCCGCGACAGCCTCGACGCGCGGGGCTGGCGGCAGCGCCCGGAGCGCGTCGTCGAACGGCTCGACCGCCACCGGCCCCGTGTATTCCATGCGCTGCAGGGCTTGTAGGAAGGCGACCACGTCGATCACACCGCTGGCGCCGGACAGCAGGCGCTCCGCGTCGATTTGCTCGTCGACCGCGCGCCCAGCGCGCGCATCGTTGAGGTGGACGTAGACCACCTGGCTGGCGTGCAGACGCGCCAGGTCCTCGACCGTGCCGTGGGCGGTGTACCAGTGGAAGCAGTCGAGCAGCAGCCCAACGTTCCCGGTCCCGATACGCGCGGCGAGCTCCAGCGCGCCGTCCATGGTGTGGATGAACTCGTGCGCGTGACCCGCGCGCATTGTCGTGGGACCGACAAACTCCAACCCCAAAGAGCATCCATGCGCGGCCAGAATCTGGGCGACCGGGCGCAATCGCGCGACGTGACGCTCCATGTTGGCGTCCGCGTCCAACTCGTCGGAGAACGGCAAGAGCCAGGTGGAGCACCACGGGCTGCCCACCTCCTGTGCCAGCGCGGCGTCGCGGGGCAACTCCGCCAGCCCCGCGCGGTAGACCTCTTCATCACCGCGAAAGTTGACAGGCAGGCCCCAGGCGCCGGGACGCACCCCCGCCGCGCCGAAAGCGTCCTTTATCTCCTGGACCGAGGCCCGCTCCGCCCTCTTGCGCAGGTCGGTGATAGCTAGGTCGAACGCCGCGAAGCCGTTGGCGCGAGCGAGGTCCAGCGCCTCCTCCAGTGGAACCGACAATCCGATGGCGCCGGTATTCAAGCTTGTAAACACGCTGCTACCGCCTTTCGCCGCGGCTGCGGCATTATTCCTACAAAACAGGCGCTGGCCGCAGATCGCCCGCCTCGACCATGGCGGCCAGCGGGTGATCCTGCACTGTGAGCGGCAAGTCGACCCGGCCCCGCCGCCGGCTGCTCTCGTAGATACCAAAGATAATCTCGGTCGCGTTCAACGCGCGGCGCGCGCTCAACTCCGGTTCGCGCCCCGTGCGCAATGCGTCGATCAGGTCAGCAATGGCGCGCTCATGGAAGCCGGGGCCGTGCAATGTTTCACCCCCCGTATCTATGACCTCCCATGTCGCGGCGCCTGCCCGGCGCAGGCGCAGGAGCGGGCCGTCGTGGACGCCCACCTCGATCGTGCCCTCCGTGCCGTTCAGGCGATGCGTCACGCCGACCAACGCGGCTCCCGCGCCGGTGGCGACCACGCCGTACACGCCGTTGCGATAGCGCCAACTACCCAGTGTCTGGTTCTCGGCATGCGCGCCGAAGATACGCCGCTCCGTGCGGTAGTCAACCTGGCCGATCACCCAGTCCGCTGGCTGATCGCCCGCGAAGAAGCCGCACATGTCGATGTAGTGGGTGCCCGTGTCGTAGATATCGCCACTGAAGCCGGTCTCCACGCGCACGAGGTCACCGATGACCCCGCTCCGCAGGAGGTCGCGGGCGCGGGCAAACGGCGCGCCGAAACGCCGCATATGGTTGAAGGTAAGCTGCACGCCGCGCCGCTCGCACTCCTGCGCCATCAGCCGCGCGGCGCCCCATGAGTCGGCCATGGGCTTCTCACAGTGGATGGCCCGCACGCCGGCGACGGCGCAGTCGAGCGCCATCGGCGCGTGCAGGTGCGGCCAGGTGCACACGCTCACGATGTCGAGATTGGCCTCGGCCAGCATGGCGTGATAGTCCGTATACACACCCGTGGTAGGGATGCCGGTGGCCTCGGCGAATGCCTGAGCGTTCTCGATCACGATATCGGCACAGGCGACCAACTCGCACTGGTCCGGGAGCGCCTGGTAGCCCGCCGCATGTTGGTAAGCCATGAAAAAACCCGTGATGTCCGGCCGATCTTTCTTGCGGCCCGTCCCGATGATCCCTACACGCAAACGCGCCATGTGTTCCGCTCCTTCTACTTACTATCTACTAGTGCTGTCCTAGGGAGATTGCTTTGTCGCAGCGTATCCACTGGGACCGCCGCCGTCCCGGCGGCATGAGGTCGCGCTAGCGATGTCCGCTAGTGACAACACACTCCCCCCGATGATAAGCCGCCGGGACGACGGC
>JAABUV010008649.1_pt1 | contig 10229 bp, 10 predicted proteins | sample 5559971 | NCBI WGS metagenome assembly JAABUV01 (sample SAMN10711881, study PRJNA513362) | rock metagenome | isolation source: Antarctica rocks | place: Antarctica: Victoria Land, Knobhead nord | collected 2015-12-19
AGTGATCCAGGATAATCTCAAACGTAACGGTGAAGCTTACCAGGTATGATCCCACACCGTGTCCGGTACCATGCCTGTAATCCAAACCCTCTTCCCACAGAAATTGGCGAGCCAACGTATCTAGAGCAAACCCGCTTGTTCCTTTGGGAAAAACTGCTTTATCCAGAGCAATGGCGCCTTTAAGGACGAGAGTATAGGCTTTACGTTCCATCGCTGTGGGCTCTCCGAAATGCAAGGTACGAGTGGTGTCTGTGGTGCCGTCGTAATATTGGGCTCCGGAGTCGCAGAGGTAGATTGCTTTTGGGTCGATGATTGAGCAGTTGCCTTTTTCGGGTTTGTAGTGGATGACTGCGGCATTTGGGCCTGTAGAGGAGATGGCGTCGAAGGAGAGGCCGACAAAGTGTTCATGTTTTCTAAGCAGTCATCAGTACGGTACACGTTACGTCTTCCTTGCGAGAGAGAACTCACGATCGGATCTGCTCGAGCTTGTCTGCTCCTTGGACCTCATCGAGTTTGGTCTTTTTCACCGTTAATTCTTCTTCTAACCATGCAAAGTACTCGCATAACGCAGCTCCATCTCTGATGTGACATTGTCTCATCCCCTCAAGTTCTGTCTTATTCTTGATGGCTTTGGCATCGCCAACAGGGCTCCTGACTTCATCAACATTATCTTCACCCCCTAGATCTAGAATCAGAGCCCATGATGCTTTCGTGGATATCATGAACTTCTTCTTCGGGGTCTTCGAAGGAACTCCGTTAGCCGACTGTGATGTTAATTCTTCACCCAATTTACTGTTGTCTTCAAATATTGCATCATACGGCCGAGTTTGTACAGTGTCGCCAAGATGGGCTTTTACCTCATCGCTAAATTTGCCGGAGTCGACGTAAAGGGTTGCGGTTGTTGGTGTGATGGTAGCGTAAGAAAAGAAGACTGGATTGTATGGAATACTGCAACCGTCAGCTTGCAATCAGAGTGAATCTAGAAACTTAAAGAGCATACTCATTTCCCCGAAGGTTGAACAGCCACGCAACTTCATCCAACATTGCTTTGTTAAATACAGTCAGTATGAGATCTTCAGTAGCACCGGTAGATTTTATCGTCAAAATGAATATTACTGAACACGTACAAACTACTAGGCCGGCACTCTTCTTCTTTTCAAGCTCTTTCCTTAGGTCGTCTATTTTTTCTTGAAATTTCTTGCCAGAAAATTCCAAACCTAACGCTTTGACCCTCTCATATGGACGTGACGGACGGTCCTTTCCCCAGATCTGGTCAACCAAATTGGTTTTGACTCCCACGAGTGTAGCGCCACCCTTCTTCTTCACTTTCTCCGTAAGTTTTCGGGCTTCAGCTATTCATTATCAGCAATTTAAACATGCTGTGTAATCATTTTTTTGGTATCTTACGGGCTGTTATCACGGTTGGATCTACACCAACGGTCTTATTGCCCTCTGATTGCTCTGCTGTCCTGGACAATATTAGACATGTAGAACGTTATTTTAAGGATGACTTTAAAATTCACCATTCTTGCCAAGTAGGAACATCTTCTATGCCCTGTTTTAGGAGATGCCAATTACTATCGAGCTGCTTGGATGCCTGGTTGAAGTATCGTCCGTCTGTTGCTAGGGCTGCCTTTTCTAAGGTAATGACTGCCGTACCCGCTGAGCCAGAAAATCCAGAAATGTACTCTGGAAGAGTAAGCGTCGTTGTTTGTATGCATAGACAAGATTCTGACCTCGGCGTGCATCACAGGGAGCGATGTACTCAGATTGGTGGCTGTCTTCGGATGGAACAACTTGAAATAATTAAAAAACGCTTCATTTCCAAAGTCTCCTATTGCTCATACTATATACATCTACCTTATGCTCTTTCATAAGATCTCGAAGCTTTCGCAAACGTTCTGTAGTGTTCACTGTCTCCATATCGACTGCTAGGAATTGAGTCGTGGAGAAATACTTTCTCAAGAACTGAGTAGACGAGGAGCTAGTTGGTGTAGACGCTCGAAAGACCGATTGATAGCGAGAGAAGGTACGGAACAAGTTCATCGGAACATTCGGTGCATCTTAGGATCACGAAGCAGCATAACGCCAGTGTTCAACTATTGTTTCATCAATACATTCGATACATGCACTAGCCCTTTCGGAACACCAGGTACCCAGGGTGCCAGGCACCCGTTGAAAGATGAAACGTGGACTTAGATACTCAGCTGAATCGAAGGTTTGATAATCACGGTCCAGAGATAACTTCATTGACGCATCATCGTTTACTTAAAGTGACCGCCCGTACTTGGGCTGTTTGAACAAAGAGAAACATGATACTCCACTATGCCGCTTTGACAATCACAAGCGTAATATCAGACCACCATAGTGATAATGTTTCAGCTGCCCATATAGCTTGGATACCTCGCAAGTGAGGAAAGACTACTTTGACAATGGCAGCCGTCAATGGCGGCCATATTGATGACGTGGCACAGCCCAGCAGTTTTGCAGAAGTAGAAAAGGTACTCCATGTCAGAATAAGTCAGATTGGTCTTCATGACTGATGGTGTTGTGTGTGGCTACTTAAAGCTGATTCAAAAGCTCTATCTTCCGGGGTCACCACGAGAAATTTCCAACATTCAGAATATCCTACAAAAACTGCAGAGATCCCAAGAAGGTTGGCAATTTGCCGACGCACTTCTTCAAAGCTTAGACGACAAGGTTCGATTCTTTGGAGCTTTGACCTTCACTATCAAAATCAACCATGACTGGTTAGGATTTACATCCCCGCCAAGGGTTACGAGCTGACTCCAGGGGTAGGGAGTCTTTGAGTGACGAAGATTCAAGATTGCTCCTTGACAGACTTCTACTATGGCTAATCCGGCTTGTCAATGCAGGAGAAGGGCCTTTGGTCATTCGAAAGCTTTGCTCTTCATTGATTGCATATTTCCTTCGCCCCTCGGTTTCATGGGAGCGTTCAATTCGACACGTTGTATGCTCCTTCAGCGTGGGAGATGTCGTCCCTGAAGATCTTCTATCTCAACAGCCATCTACTGCCGAATTGGTTAGCAAATTAAGCCGATTGCATCTCATTACCATGGTGTGGTTTTGTATCGGCCTTATCGAAGAAGTTGGGAAAACCAATCCTACTAGCATACAAACGTATGAATCTCATTGTTTGGATTAGGAATCTTCCGTTTTTGGTACTCTGAAGTCTCATCTAATGATTGGAATTATAGATATAAGTACCATGAAAGAGTTTCTTTCAACCTAGACGATGTGGTGATACTTTTGCACCACTCGATATCTGTGCCGTCGACTGGGGACGTGAGACTTGCTGAAGAAGGAATAAAATGCTTACAAGTGAGCTTCCCTCCCAAATTCCCATTTCCTGTGGCAATATTGATGATCTCTAGTCCTGGGTGATGTATGCACATCGGGCATGGATTGACAAAGCTATAGAACTAGAACCGCTAAGATTACTCACGCCACAGACACTGCAAACCTTCAGTGTTGAGGGTTTGCTAGATGTAGCTTTGGAATTCTTCGCGGATGTTTTGACTAATTTTCCAGCGTTTTTCACGACTAACGACTTCTTGTCATTAGGCGATATTCTTTCAAGTCCTTCAGCTCAAAACTATCTCTCTACTATGAAAGGTGGGGATTTTAACTCAGAGGCAATGGCATTCGCAAGAATGCTCCTGGCATACGGAGACGCAACAGTCCAGGACCTTGCCAAGAACCTTGAAGATCCTTCGTCTCGACAGATTCTGCAGCAGCTCCTTGAACTACTTAAGTGTGAGGGCTATGCTGGAGTTGAAGACGAGGTCTGCAGCCAAGCCCTCGAGTTCTGGCAGACATACACTGAGTTTGTCATCGACTCACTCTTCGCAGCTGAAGATCAATTGGCGCCATGGATGGACAAAGCTCGACAGTATGTCGTTGAAGTTATCGAGGCATGCTGGACAAAAATACGGCTACCCCCCACTGATGTCCTGGCATCGAAGTGGGATTCTGAAGCCAGGACGAGCTTCAAAGCCTTCCGAGCTGATGTAGAAGACTTACTTCAATCATCGTACACGATACTTGGAATCGGTATTTTCAACCGTTTCGCCGATCTTGCACTGGAATCACACAGCAATGGCGCTTGGCTTCACCTCGAGGCAACGCTCTTCTGCATTAATGCACTGTCAGACTGTATCGCAGACGAAGATTCCATTGACGGTGTTCTCTCGGAAATCTTTACCTCTTCATTGTTTGCAGACATGGCGAATCAATCATCAATACCTTCGAAGACACGACGAGCGGCCGTAGACATGATTACAAAGTATACCTCTTTCTTTGAAAGACATACCGAATATTTACCCTCGATGCTGAACTTTCTGTTCGAGTCGCTAACGACTCCCTCTTTGACCGATGTAGCTGCAAAGGCTATATTCACAACATGCTCATCTTGCCGAAAGTCACTAACCTCAGAACTTAATGCCTTCTTGCGGCAGTATGAGGCTCTTCTAACTTGGGAAAGCGTCGAAGCTAGTACTAAGGAGAAGGTCATAGGTGCTATTGCGGCTATAATTCAAGCGCTTCCCTCTGAAGAGGAGAGAATGGATCCGTTGTCTGGTTTACTCTGCTCTGTCGAAACAGAAGTTCATGAGTGTATCAACTTATTGTCAATTGGCAAAGCCGAAGAGGCGCAGTCAGCCGGTTTGTGTGCGCTCCGATGTTTGGTCAGCATGGGGAAAGCTCTTCAAGTGCCTGATGAAATCGTTATTGACCTAGACTCCGAAACTCCGCGGATGTCAGTCTGGGCGGCTAGCAAAGGAGGATCCATACAAGCCAAGATAGTGCAATTCTTAGAGACAGTGACCAGCCTGATGCAGTGGGATAGTGACATAATGGAAGCAGGCTGCCAAATCCTTCGTACCGGTTACAAAGAAAGCGCTCCTGGACCGTTCGTCTTTCCTACCAAGGTAACGGCGGACTTCGTGCTTGCTAGCGGATTGAAGACTGCACGTTTAGATTACATCTTGGACACTGCTGGCTCTATGCTCAGTAGACACACCGTGGGTTTGGAGAATGACATGAGAGATGCTGCCTTGTCATTCCTCGTACATCTCCTTAGTTTGATCCGAAGCATGGAGGGTGAGAGAAAGCGGAAAATCATTTGTGGAAAAGATAGACTCACTCATACAATTCTTAGGGAATCCCACTATCGACCCTGAGGTTGCATCCAGCTGCATTGAACTTGCAGCCAAGATGATTCCACATTATCTGGAAGCATTTTCACATCCCCAATGCTGCGATTCAATTCCTCTACTCTTCGAATTTGCTCTCCGCTGCCTGACGGCGGCTGAGATAATGCCCAAACGAGCTGCCGCTCAATTCTGGGTAAGCACTAATTCCTGACTCGTGCACGAACTTATCTAAGCCATGAGTGTAGGCGTCTTTCGTGCAGAAGCATGACGTATCAGAAACAGTTGGAATGATGACGAGAAATGCTATGGATGAATATGGCCCAAAATTAAGTCAGGCCTTGGTGCGAAATATTGGTGGAGAGGCCGCACGAAGCGAGTTGGATACTCTTGCAGACCCGCTGAAGAAATTGATTTCCGCTCAACCTAAAGCAAAGGCGTGGCTATCGGATGCTCTTTTCAGCGATACCTTTCCAAGCCAGAACGTCGGTCCTGTGGACAAGAGGATGTGGATACAAAAGATAATGAAGTAAGTAGTCGCCCAGATTGACCTAACCTAACACTAACACTAACATGCAGCTTAAGAGGCGCAAAAGGAACCAATCAAGCTGTCAAAGAGTTCTGGATGAACTGCCGAGGGACTAATTTCTCATACACGTCCTAAAGAAAGATAGATGAGGCATGAGTCTGATATAGTATTTACGGGGTCAACCCCTGGTGTAAATTACAAGACGCATAGCGACGGCACTTTTTAAACACTCAAAACGTAAATTCTTTTCAGGATATCTATTCAGAATTCTGCAAGTGACGCTAATATGAAAGTGGCACCAAAACTCAATTTGAAGGCCGCATTATCTTCAATTGCAGACCGCAAATTTATCCCTTTGACATACTGCTGAATTCTATTCGTCGGCAAGATATTTATTCCTTTCGATGCCGCGAACTGTAAGCCGTACAGTTAGCATCCATTACACCCAGTCCTCCCGGCATATGTGGGCGATACGGACCTGCACCCCAAACACCAACAGCCCAAACAGTAGTGCCAGCGTTTTCGAGAACGTACTCACTGCTATTCCTCCGAGTAAACCTAACGCCACACACTCAGCCATTTGCTTCTTCTCCCCATCCATCCCAAACTACCTAACCTAGCAGCAACCCTTACATACCTATTATGCTCCCCGCGCTAATCTGCCGGTATGCCGCCGGATTCGGTCTTCCATGTTTGAACACAGGCACCCTAGCCTCGTCGGAATATGTCCGAAACGCGTCTTGTATGCTTGCTGCAGGTGAGGCATCGCAAAGTAGAGGCCGCCGTAGCGAATGAAGCTGGTGCGTTGCGAATGCTGCTGTGAAGCCGAGGCCGAGCGCGAGCGGGGAGCGGAGGATTGGCCGCAGGAGGGAGGGGGATGCCATTGTGAGTGAGAGATCTTGGATGGAAGCCTGGGGTTGCTGGGTAGTGTTATATCTGAACTGAAGATTCAGCCGGAGTGATGGCAAAATCTGTATGTTACTTTCTAGGTAGAGCCGGAGCTCAAGGTTGATGACATCGCGCAGTGAGCGACTAAACCATACGCGGTTGGTGTATAGATTAGATAACCTTAATCTTCAAGGTAGGCGGGGCGAAATCGGATATGAAGATCTCAATCAAGAGTCATACTACAAACTGCATCTGGACCTAGTAGATTTTCTTCGATTCCCTAATTGTCTCTTCACGTACATTTTCTGGCATCTTATTTCCCTACTTTTTCCAGTTCTTATTGCACACTTTCTAGAGGTCTACAGTACTAGAAATTCATTGCTCACGCCACCAAAAGTTCTTTGACTCCTACGAAAAGCAATTGACTCACAACTTCTACTACTTCGTCAAGCATTCTGCACTTTGGCGAAGAGGATCGCAACCACACATCCCGTATCTCTTACCGATATATTCTACTCTACCTCCGACATGACAAACGACGCCTCCACCAACGGCCACGGCCCAGCAGGCGGAGAAAGCAAGAATGGCTCCACAAACTTCACTGTCAAGGCCGGTCTAGCAAAGATGATGAAGGGTGGGGTGATCATGGATGTCGTCAATGCTGAGCAGGTGCTCCATCTCCAATCATCTACTCACACTAAATAGGAGAATCACTAACAAGACTCAGGCAAGAATAGCAGAAGAAGCCGGCGCCTGCGCCGTTATGGCCCTTGAGCGAGTCCCCGCAGACATCAGAGCCCAGGGTGGTGTCGCCCGAATGTCTGACCCCAAGATGATCAAAGATATAATGGAAACTGTTACCATTCCCGTCATGGCGAAGGCAAGGATAGGGCATTTCGTCGAATGTCAGGTAAATCCTCCCTCCTCTTCGTTGTCTTCTTCCACGCAAACCAGAACCCCGTCACTAAAATTCCTATCTTGTAGATACTTGAAGCCCTCGGCGTCGACTACATCGACGAATCCGAAGTCCTCACCCCCGCCGACGCCGTCCACCACGTTGAGAAACACCCCTTCACCACTCCCTTCGTCTGTGGCTGCCGCAACCTGGGTGAGGCCCTCCGCCGCATCTCCGAAGGCGCCGCCATGATCCGTACAAAGGGCGAAGCCGGCACGGGCGACGTCATCGAAGCCGTCCGCCACATGCGGACAGTGAATGGTGAAATAAGCAAGGCCAAAGGCATGAGCGACATGGAGCTGCGCGTCATGGCAAAGGAGATCGGCGCGCCGTTTGACCTTCTCAAGGAAACTGCAACGCTAGGACGGCTACCCGTGGTCAATTTTGCAGCGGGGGGCGTGGCGACCCCAGCGGATGCGGCGCTGATGATGCAGCTGGGGTGCGATGGCGTGTTTGTGGGCAGCGGCATATTCAAATCCGGGGATGCGCGGAAGAGGGCCAAGGCGATTGTGCAGGCGGTGACGCATTTCCGAGACGCGAAGGTGTTAGCGGAGGTGAGTAGTGATCTAGGGGAGGCGATGGTGGGGTTGAATGTTGGGAAGTTAGGGGAGGGGGAGAAGATGAGTGGGAGGGGGTGGTGAGGAGGGGTACAGGCGGGGATGAGTCGTTCTGTGTACATGGAAAGCGGTTGGCTTAGAGAAGTATTCGGTTTTTGAGAGAAGATCTGTAATGTACATAGAAGCATCTTTTCGCCTTCACACTCGGGAGAAAACCGCCATCCTTTTCAAGCCACTGTACCGACTAACTTTCATTGGCTGCGCATCCTCAATCAATGCTTGTGTAGAATTCACATCGTCTCTCGTTTCATCTGAAAACCTATTCGAGGCACAACCTGTTGTAGAGTAGATCTGCGAACAGGGTATAGTAGGAATACATGGTTCAGTGCAGTGCAGTATAGCATGGAGAGGGCCTTTATGCTTTTGGCCGTTCGAAAAGATGATGGCTTGATTGAAGAGGTCCCTTAATGCTCGTCTTCCGTTCTGTCACACCAAAGATCTCCAGGATACGTGAGGAGTACTTACTTGGCTTCTTCAAATCGTGGACTCGACGATATAGCTGTACTGGCTAATGGCTTGGTCCATACAAAACTCATTTTGGTAGTTGAGGTGACGTGTCTTTCGTTCTGTTGCGAAAGGAGACTTTGGATGGTTGTACGGGAGATGAGATCTTAGTGAGACATGGAGAATGATTTTATTAAGGTTTACTGCTGGAGAAGCTGGGTAAGGGTTAGATGGTAATGGTATGTTCATGATCGAGGGATGTGTATTGCATTCGGTTGCCTTGTGGTCTGAAGGGGTTTTCTCCTCCTACGCTTGGGAACGGTTGTTGTTTTTTTATTGATCTTTGAGAGAAGTTGATTCTTGCGAGAGTTTCTTGGGTCGAGTCTTGTGTTAGAGTCGTATTGGCTGTTGTTTTTATCGAAAGCGTACTTGAGGTATGACATTTTCTAGGACAGATTTCTGGACAGAGGAATTTTGAATTGAGTCCACAGTAGCATAGGAGTCAGTGTTTGATTTGACTGCTTGAGAGCCAGACGAAAAACTTGACCAAAGTAGAGGTGCCTAATGGATTGTAACGTAGGAGACGGACTGTAACACTCTACTGCTCGAGAAGCTAATGACTCGGTGAATAGGCTTCTTGATGATTGAGGCGCGTGTCTTGTATTATCGTTCTTTTCAAGAGGCTTAGCATGTACATTTGATTGAGTGAAGGCTGGCGCTGAAAAGTGAACGATAATAAATCTGAGCGCTCGTGATTCGATTGGTGTCACGTTGCAAGGTGGTCAACACATTGTTTTCCACAAATTCCTTCTCCTCTAGGTATTTTCAGAATGGCCGATCTATAATGAGATCTTGAGCCTCAGTGTCTAGTATTTTGAATCCCAGCGTTGACGATTTCCTCAACATTGCATCAACCTTTCTGCGTATCATCGAAGGGCTGGTCAGATAAGAGATACAAACATCAATACGGCAGCGGTGTTTCTCGAGCCATTAGCCCCCTGAACGGTTTGACGTTTGATACCGTAAAAGTTGAAGTCATTGATACACAGCATCGTTTCCATCATGGTGCGTCGCCTTATGATCACGAATATGAAGGGATTTACTGACAAATGGGTAATAGTTTTCACCACACCAACCCTTTGCATTCCTTGCGCTTCCCCGAGAGGTTCGAGATATGATCTATCGATACTGTGTCGTCGCCAATGGAGCAATTGATCCATATCAGAACATAGAGCAGCACAAGATCGTCGTTTTATGCCCGCAAAAGCCGGACCTTGCCTTGCTCAAAGTAAATAAACAGGTGGGGAAAGAAGCAGAGACTGTTCTTTTTGGTGGGAACACATGGCGACTATTCTACGAATCAGACTCCATCGCGGCATGCAAACCATGGAAAAAGGGTGAGCTTGCAACCAAGTTTTGGAATACGAATATCAAATCGTTCCGCCACCTCGTCACGGGTTTCGACTTCCTCGACCAAGTTGGTGCTCCCATTCCATCCGCGCCTACAGGACACGCAATCATAGACACTTCTCTGGCGGGACTTGAAGAGGAAGAAGGCAACTATAACAAGATACTCATGCGCCAACTCGTATATTCATGGGAATGGAAGAAAAACCTTTTAGAGC
>JAABUV010008651.1_pt1 | contig 10228 bp, 11 predicted proteins | sample 5559971 | NCBI WGS metagenome assembly JAABUV01 (sample SAMN10711881, study PRJNA513362) | rock metagenome | isolation source: Antarctica rocks | place: Antarctica: Victoria Land, Knobhead nord | collected 2015-12-19
CGCAGGCCCACTGACGGAGGAGCCAGGGGGCCGCGCCTCCGCCAGGATCGACGCCAGCGGCCGGCTGCGCTCCCGGCCCCGCACCTGCCGCGCTGCCCCGCGGTGAGCGCACGCCGTCGCAGGCGCCACGCTCACACGCGGCTGCGCTGTGCCCAGCTCAGCCTGCACCGCACGGATGAACCATACAAGCAGCAGACTCGTACCGGTGCAACAGACATGCCCTGCCCCAGCCAGGGCGGGCGCGCGCATGCGGGACGATGCAGAACGAGCAGAAGTTGCCGCAGCCGCGCATGACAGACAGGTACGCAGACGTGGCGCCCTGCGGCCGCAGCGGCGCGATGTCTGCCGCGCAGCGCCGCTCGCGCGTCAGCGTCACCCTTATAGTGGACTGGCATGCAGCGCACGCGGCAAAACGCGCAGCGCCTCCCATGTCACGCAGTGCTTGTGCGGGTCATGCTCTGGGCAAGCGGCGCAGCGGTCAGACCTGATGCAGCTCGCTGGCCGCAGCTGGTGCGGGAGTGGGTCGGCGCTGGAGCTGGGGACCGCACCCGCGTACGTCTCCTCATGCGACAGCTGGACGTTCATGGCGCTCTGCCCCGGCTCATGGTCCTCGCCCTGCCCCCGGGACAAGCAGCGTTCGCTGCGGCGGGCCCGCGAGCACACCCATGTGGCGGCTGTCCGCCAGCGCGCCAGTGCACAGTGGGGATCACGCATGCATGGCAGCAGGACGTTAGCAGGCCCCTCGCACAGCAGGACGTCCGTGGGTAGGGCACGGTAGCGCGCCGCGCCTGCACGATCGCCAGCAGGCGCGGCAGGTCGCGGTAGGAGTCGGGCCCGGCCACCACGTCCACCATGCCGCGGTCCAGCATCCGGTCCTTCAGGCGCTCCGCCATGCACCCGAGCACGCCGACCACGGGGCCCCTCGCGCGCCTGCCGCCCCAGCCGCGCTCTCACGCACTGCGCCGAATGGCCGAGCGTTCTCCGCAAGAGTGAACAAACATGCGCTTTAAGACACAGTTCTTCACCCAAGCATGTAAGTGTAAGTGTGGCAGGCGTGGACAAGCGTACCAGGCCTCACAACCCACGACACGTTGCTGGTAGACTGGACGGCAGCACACCCATAGCAAGTGACACTGGTGCAGCACGTGAGCGCACCGGTCCTTGGCGCGCCGCTGCTCCCGCAGCGCGCGGAACGTGCCGAGCCGGCACCAGATCTTGTCCTCAGCCCGCTCGCGGATGGCGCACGTATTGACGAGCACGACATCTGCTTCAGACGCCGCTGGCGCCTCCCTGTAGCCGGCGCCAGCCAGCACGCTCCTCACGACCTCCGTGTCCGCCACGTTCATCGCGCACCCATGGCTGCGCCAGGCACGCAGCGAGCGTCTTCAGGAGCAGAGCAAGTAGCGAGCGTCGTCAGGAGCAGAGCAAGCGCCAGAGCAAGTAGCGAGAGTCGTTAAGCCAGAGCAAGCGCCGGAGCTCGACAGCTCTGCGCGCTGAGGCGGCCCGCACGTCTCCAGCCACACCGAGCGGCCCGCCGACTCGGCCGGCAGCCCGAGCTGCGCGGCGCCGCCGCGAGCGAAGAAGCTGAGGTCAGGCCCCGCCGCCAGGCGTTCCTGCAGCGAGCTGAGCGCCCGAGTGCCGCTGCGGGACTGCACGGCGTTCACCACCCGCCGCCGCACCTCGAGCAGCGCCATTGCGCACTGCGCCGAACCACTCCTGAGTGCTGGGAACCAGACTGTCACATTGCGCTAGACTGGACTAGCCTGCAGCAGCCTCTTTCCGCACTGAAAACAGCTTGGGCTTGCTTCACCCCGCTTAAGGTGGCTGTCAAGATGGCGCTGTGCGTAAGAAGACGTACGCCAATCTCTGCACATGCCCAGCCTCCTCGGCACCAACTCCCACGGGGGCGCACCGCGATGGTCGATGCCCCAAATGTCAAATCCTGCAAGCCCCATTAAGGTAGACAGGATGAAGGCTCGCGACCGAGAGCTCGTTAGTACATTTGTGAGCGCGCCAACCTCCAACTCCGTCTTGCCTTCACGTCAGCTGCACAATGGAGACCGTACGTTTCACCCTGCTGGCCGCTGTGCTTGTTGCGCTGGCCGGCAGCGCAGCAGCAAAGACCAAGGACACAACCGTCACAAACAAGGTCCGAATAGTTGATGTTGTGGTCTGTATGCTTGCAGCTCGCCGCACTGCCCTGTGGCAACTTGACGCTACCTCGCTGATCTGATCAGCGAGTGCTTGGAAGCGATCGCAAGCGCTGGCTGTTTCTGCAGGTGTTCTTTGACATCTCGATTGGAGGAAAGTCAGCAGGTGGGCTGCGCAAGGGCCAGATCACTCGCTTGCCTTCTTGCATGCAGAGGTAAGTGGCTGTCAAAGTGGTGCACGCACGCAAGACCACACCGGGAACTGCTGTGCTGGACGCAGGTCGCGTCGTGCTTGGACTGTACGGCAAGCAGGCCCCGAGGACTGTGGAGAACTTCCGGGCGCTCTGCACCGGTGCGCTCCTGCGCTGCACCCCCTCTGCTAGCCAGCAGACTGCGCTGCGCGAGTGCACACGTATGCGGGTGAGAGGGCGGCGAGCAGACTGCTCGATGCGGAGTAAGAACACCGCCTTGGGAGGCTCACGTGAAGGCTCTGTGCAGGCGAGAAGGGGATGGGCAAGAAAGGCAAGCCGCTGCACTTCAAGGGCTCGACCTTCCACAGGATCATCCCGCAGTTCATGCTGCAGGTATGGATTTACTACCTCGCTGCCCTGCAAGCTGCCTCCGCTCTTGATTCAGTCGTGTGCATCAGGAGCGCCAGAGAGGTTTCCCGGAATGCAGGCTGCGTGTTAGGATGTAACCTGCACCTGCTTATTGCGGCAGGGGGGCGATTTCACCGACGGCGTGGGGACTGGCGGCGAGTCGATCTACGGCGAGAAGTTCCAGGCGCGCACGGCCTGCCCGGCTGCTCCCTGCCCGTAGTGCGCGGCGCTCAACCGACGATAAAGATGCCGCTGTAGCCCTGGAGTAGATGCGCATGGGTATGGCAGGGCAGCAAGTGAGGCAGGCGCGCGCGAGCGCAGGACGAGGACTTCAGCCTGAAGCACGACGCGCCGGGCATCCTGTCCATGGCCAACTCGGGGAAGGACACCAACGGCAGCCAGTTCTTCATCTGCACGGTCGCCACGCCCTGGCTGGACGGCCGGTGCGCGCCTGTGCTGCCTGATGGTCACTGGTGAATCATGTGCACCTGGCTCACATGCGGCCACTCGTGCATGGCTGACCCCCTTGCGGCTGCGCAGGCATGTCGTCTTTGGCAAAGGCGCGCTTCCCGGTCGCTGCGGGTGGGCGTGATGCGGAAAAGCAGTGTCCGCGAAATCAAGCTCATGCAGTGCATGCTGCTGCTGCTTCCCTCAGACACGACATTAGATGAGACGGTCACCATAGGATGACATGTCCAGCTTCACGCCGCGGAGTGCCTGGTGTAATGCATATACACAGCTTGCTGGCGCGGCGCTGTGCGCAATCTGCCGCGTCACGCCACTCACGAGCTCTGTGCGCGTCTGCCGCAGTCCTGGAAGGCCTGGACGTGGTGTACGCGGTGGAGAAGGTAAGTGCAGTCCCTCATGTGTGCCGCCCGTACCTCGCATCCGCCTGCACTTCAGGGCGCGCGCTGAGGCGGCGCCGCGCTGGCAGGTCGGCTCGCCCAGCGGCACGCCGTCTAAGAAGGTGGTTATCACCAACTCGGGCGAGCTGCCCGCCACCGACACCGCCTGAGCGAGCGCGGCCGCTTTTCAACCCCCCGCCTGCGCCGAGGGGTGTCTGGAGCGCGAGGGCGCGGCGGCGCTGGCGGAGCAGGCTGGCCGGGCTGGGCGCGTGACTGTGCACACGCGGAGTTGCCTGAGCGGTGCATTTAAAGAGCAGTGGGGAGCGCATGGCGTGCACGTCGCAGAGGGCTATTGCGCGGCCCGCACGTGTGCATTTTGAGCTGCGCTTCGTGGCTGACCTAGCAGGGATGCAAGCACAAAGCTACCGCACACCTCACAAGTGTCCAGCAGCTGTGCGAGATAATGCATTTGCACAGCCTACCTCCAGACGCAAACCCAGCCAAGTGACTCTCGCTCAGCCAGTGCGACAGGGCGCATGCATGGAGGGTGAGGTGCATGTGGACCGCAGCTGTTGCCATACGCATCGCCCCTCTCATTTGGCGTTCTGGCTCCAGTCGTACGGCTTGAACGTGAACCTGATGCTGCCCACGTCGCCCAGGCTGTCCTCCAGCAGGGCCTCCAGCGCCCGGCTCGCCGCATCCGGCAGGTGCCGCAGCAGGAAGACGAGCAGGTCCTGCTTGGTGCCGAAGTCGCGGCCGTACCTGCGCGCCGCGCAGCGCCGCGCGTGAGGCCGCCGCTGGTTAGGGTAGGGTAGGGTTTAGGGGTTCGGGTAGGGCCGCGCGCGGCAGGCTTAAAGGAGCGGCAGAGCGGCCGCGGGCGCGCGCACCAGCTGAAGATCTTGCTCATGACGAGCTCCCGGTCGCCGCTCCGCACCTCCACCTCGCCTGCGCGCCGCGCGCGCGCCGCGCGCCTCACGCGCTTGAACGCGCGCCCTTGCGCCAGGCAGGCCGGGCGGGCGCCGCCGCCGGCGCGCCGGGCGGGGCGCACTCTCACAGAAGGCGGCCGCTGCGGCCGCCAGGCCCTCCTCCAGCGCGTCCGCGGTGTAGACCCGGATGGGCGGGCAGGATTTGGCGCCGCACACGAGCGCAAAGTGGATGCGCGGGTCGAGCGGCTGCACCACCTGCACGGCGCAACCAGCTTGCGCCGCTGGGCGGCGGACCCTTTGGCCTGGTGGCCTGGTGGCCTGCGTGCGCGCGCGCTCGTGCGCGGCCTGCCAGCCGCTCAGGCACGCAGGCAGACGCAGGCACGCAGGCAGAAGTCACATGGAGGGTGCGAGCCAGGGTGACCATGTCATCCTGTCTGCGTTCGGTCATGCCTGCGTGCGCCGCAGGCCTGCTGCAGCGGCCGGCCTGGGTCACAGGCCAGCTGGGCGGGACCATGCCACACGTGGCGGGCGGGCGCCGGGGCGCGCCTGCGCCAGCCGCGGGTCCCCCTCCTTGAACGTCCGGCCGGCCAGCTGCGGCAGGCCGAGCAGCACGAAGGGCGACGCCGGGCTGGCCGCATTGCCGCGCAGGACGCCGTGCTCGATGTCGTTCGCTGGCGCGCGCGCCCCGGGGTCTGTTACCGACCAACTCACCCGCCGCGCACGGGAGGACGGCCGGCGAAGGCCGGGCCTGGCGTGCAGGCGCTACAGGGTTGTGTAGGGTGTTGTGAGGGCCGCGCGGCAGGCGGGCACCTGAGTAGTCCAGGCCGCCGATGCGGTACTTCACGCTCCCAAACCTGGCCGGGCGCGCCACGCCATGAGCGCAGGCCTGCTGCCAGCTTGCGCGAATGTGGACCACAAGCGAGGGGCCGGCCGCCGCTTGCGCGCACGGGCAGCGGCGCGCGCACCACTGCAACCGCTTGAGCGTGCCGTCGGCCGGCCCGAACAGGACCAGCGCGTGCACCTGCGGCGGCCGCGGCGATGCTGAGCCGGCTGCAGGGGACGGCGGCGAGGCAAACAGAGCAAGAGGCGGCAGCGCTGACGGCAGCGCGCGCGCCGGGAGCAAGCAGGCGCGGCGCGCACGATGAGCTGGTTGTAGATATTGATGTAGAACGCCATGCGCGCCTCGCGCGAGAGGCCCGCCATGTCCACCGCCTGCCGCGCGCGCGCGGTTCTTGCTGGGTAGGGTAGGGTTGGGTTGAGCGCACCACCTGCGATGCAGGCCGCACGCGTGCATGACGCGCGGCGCGACCTGGCGCCCTGGCCGGCTCCCCGCACGCCCCTGGCGGCAGAGCGTGACGCCGGGGCAGGCGCCCGCCCGCTCGCGCGCGCCGGCCTGGCGCTAGCGCCCGGTGCGCCACTGCAGGCGGGCGGGCGCAGGCGCCGCGCGGCGGCGCGCCGCGCCTGCAGCTCCGCCGCCGCGGCGCAGAACGCAGCAAAGCCGGGATCGGCGCCCAGCGCGGCGTAGTCGACGGCGCGGCCGTCCGGCGCGAGGTGGCGGTCGTACAGCGCCAGCACGCGCTGCCGCAGCTCCTCCGCGACCTGCCGCGGCGCCCGCATCCGTAACCCGTGGCGCGGCCTGCACCGCCACGGGCGAGCAATAGGAAAAAAATGACTGATACAAGATTAGGGTCAAGTGACGTATCCGTCAAGCCCTGCTACTCGCCCATACTTGCCCAGACGCCCCGGCCCTCTGGTCCGCAGCGGGTGCGGCGCTGCCGCGGGCGCGCGCCCGAGCGCGCCGCCCGCGGCCCCTGTGCCTCCACTACTGGCGGGCAGGCGCCTGGGACAGCACGCGCGAGCGCCAGGAGAGGCGGCGCCGACCTGCGGAGCCGGCCGGGCCGCGGCCGGCCAGGCAAAGTGCGCGTTGAGCGGCTCGCCCAGGCGCGGGCGCGGCGCGTCCGCCACCAGCCGCAGCAGCAGGGGCGCCGCGCCGGCGGCGCCCGGCCGCGCGGCGTCCGCGTCCCGCGGCCCCGCCGCCACGCTCAGCAGCGCCGCGCGCTGCAGGCCGCGCAGGGCCTCCGCCGCGGCCTCGGCCGACCCGACGCGCGGCGCGAGGCTTGCGAGCGCCTCATTGGGCGTGAAGGTCGCGGCGTACGTGGCGCCCCTGCCACGGCAGGGTGGCTCCGTATTTGCATGCGGGCCCATGCCCCAGGCATGGCATGTGAGGGCAGCGTGCAGGGGGTCAATGAGCGGCTGAGGCTTCAGGCCAAGGCTCGAGCCACATTGGCGAGCGAGCACCTTAAAACAACTGCCAGGACCCTCTCCACGGCTGTGGAGAACTGCGGGGCGCACCCGACGCGGTGCTCAGACCGCGGTATGCACGCCGCCAGCTCCTGCAGCCGGGCGTACTCGGCGGCGCTCAGCCCGCCGACCGCCGACCCCGCTTGCCGGCTCTGCAGCGACGGCGCCTTGTGAGAGCGGGAGCCGGCCCTGTGACCAATACAGGGTGCGCGCTGCGGCGGGCGCACCTGTGCGTTGGCGGCGGAGCGCTCGACGGCGGCCCGCAGGTCGAGCGGGAGCGCGCCGCCGCCCGCGCCCTCGCCGAGCAGCGCCGCAAGCTCCCCCCGCTCAATGGCACCCTCCAGCTCGGTCGCCCCGCCCAGCAGCTCGCCTCCGACAAACACCTGCTCGGCGCGGCGCTGTACAAATCAGTTCGGTGACGTGAGCGTGCGCCGCAGCAGTGCCGCGGCGTGGAACCCGCGGCGCACCTGAGGGACGGTGCGCAGGCCGGTGCTCTTCTGGATGCTCCGCAGCAGGTCCAGATCTTGGGACAGCTCGACCTCCTCAAACGGGACGCCCGCGCTCCTGAGAGCATCCTTCGCCCGCTTGCAGAAGGCGCACCCGAGCGTCGTGATCACGGCCACGCGCGGCTCTGCCGCGGGCTGCGCTGCAGCCTCGCCGCGCGCTGCGCCTGCTGCTGTGCTGCCTGCCATCAGGCTGGGCTCACGCTGCCTCCTCGAGCTGAGCCTGCAGCTCTTTCTAGCGCCGGGCTCAGGCTGTCTATGGGGAGTCAGGACCGGCCCGCTGCACCATCTCTGGCTGCAGTGGGCAGGCCTGGCTGCCTGAGGGCGCCACGCCTTTGAAACAAGCGCAGGCACAGACCTCGCCAGCCCAAGGACCGGCCTCGGCATCAGTGGGTGCAGCAAGCGCTCTGGCCTACTAGCGCAGGCGGCCTCGCCATAGCTTGCTTTGCGTAGCGCTGCGCGCGTGAAAAAAAAGCAGACACAGTGACAGTACCACCGGTGTTACAGCCTATTCCAGCTGCACGGGGTCCCTAGACTTGGCCAGAATGATCGCATGCAAGCCACACACCTACAGGTCTATGTTCCATGCGCATGCGCATGCATATGCATGCCTTGTGTTTGCACGCATGCAAGACACCCAAGAGGCAAGACACCCAACAAGCCCCGGCAAGACAGCCTACGCGCACTCCCCAACCAGCCACTCAAACGCCAGCTTCCTCTTCGCCGGCATGAGACTGCCCTTTGCCCTTAGCCTTGCCTCCGCGGCCCCGCCCACGGCCGTGCCCGCCGCCGCCGCCGCCGCCGCCGCCGCCGCCGCCGCCGCCGCCGCCGCCGCCGCCGCCGCCGCCGCCGCCGCCGCGCCTGCCGCCATGGCCGCCCCCTGCAGCACACGATGATGTGAGCACGCGCCAAGAGGCGCTGCGGCCCGGGCCACGGGCGGCATCGCTGAGAGCAAGCGACTCACGACAGGGCGCGGCCAGAGGGCAGCCTGCGTGCGGGGCCAAGCCGGATCCGCCCGCTCCCACCCACGCTTCAGGCGGCCATGCAGCAAGTAGGGAAACACAGGGAGCCCGCGCACCGCCGGCGCTGCGCGGCGCCCAGGCGGGCATGGCGGCGGCGGCGGCCGCGGCGCGGTCCTCGGCGGGCCGGCCGCCGCGGTCGGGCACGCTGCCCATGAGCACGCTCTTCACGCTGGCCGGGAAGGCGGCCGCGTCGCTGCTGGTCGCCGCCGCGCCCACCGCCAGCAGGTCCCCTGGCGGCGCCCGGCAGGCCCGCCTCGAGCCAGCTCGGCAGGACGGCCCCGCACCGTGCGCGCGCTGCTGTGCGCGCCAGGCCGGCCGCGCGCAGCCCGGAGCAGGGCTGCCCGCTGCGCTCATCTCCAGGCCGCCGGCATGCAGGGCCCGAGCCGGGCAGCGGCCGCGGGCGCGCACCTGGGCGCGCGGCGAAGACGTCATCCACGGCGACTGCGGGCTGCGCGACCAGCGCGGCCGCGCCGGCGTCCGCAGCCGCGCGCGCAGCAGCCGCGCAGCCCTGCTCCGCCAGCCGCTCCGAGCGCAGCAGCGACTGCAGCGTCACCTGCGCGGCCCAGCGGCGCCGCCGCTGCTCGACCGCGAGGTCGTCCACAGGCGAGCCCGGCGTGGTGCGCAGCGGCGGGGGTTGCACGTCGCCAGCCGACCGCCTCGTTGTCTCGCCTCACCCGGGGAGGCAGGACAAGATACGATTTGACACAGGAGCGTTGGCGGCCCTGCGCTTCAAGCCGTGCGTGCGCCGGCAGGTGCAGGTGCAGGCTGGCGCCGGGGCCGGACCTGGGCGCGCTCGATGAGCATGCGCCGCCGCAGCGAGTACTCCGCGCGCAGCGCCTCGTCCACCTCGTGCAGCCGCGCCATCTGCCGGCCGCGCCGGCCGCCCGCGTTGCCGGCGCGCGCGCAATGCGATCCGACCAGGCGTCTCACAGCGCAGCAGCGTCGGCGTTGGCGCTTATCCCGAACAAAGAGGACAAGGCGTGCCAGCACGCCCGTATGCCTTCACCGGCTGCAAACGGCGGGCTCTGGTGAGCGGCCACACTGCTGCAGCGGACGATGGCGCACTGTCGCGTTCCCATGCACAGGGACGGGAATCCGCTCTCACAACCCGATGGACAGATTGCACAACGGTTCATAAGGCACAGCATTCTGGCCTTCCTGGGGCCCCGGCCCGGCCCGTCCGGCTGGCGCGCGTCCCCCCGGCGCACCTGCGCCTCAGACAGGTCGCCGCGCGACAGCACGGGCTCGCCGGCGGCGCGCGGCGCGCCGCCGCCGCCGCCCCCGCGCGCCTGCAGCAGCGCCGCGAGGCGCGCGTCCGCCTCGCCCGCCAGCGCGCGCGCCCCGCTGCCCTCCTCCGCCACGCCCAGCAGGCCGGCCAGCGCGCGCAGCCGCGCCGACGCCTCTGCGGCTGCATCCTGCTGGCGCACGTCGTCAAGCCATCAGGAGCGCGCGGTCATACAGGGGCGCGTGCCGAGTAGCTCAAGGTCGCAGCAAGCAGGTCCTACACGCAAAGTATAAGCTGGGAGCGCCAGCCAGCGAATACATCGGGACACTGGGGTGCGCCCGGACCGCCCTGCTCATGCACAGGCAGCATGCATCCGCAATGCGCCGCAGCAAAGACAAGCGAAATTGAATCACGCCTCAGGTTTTCAGTGCGCTGCAACCGGGCGGCCGCTGCTTGCGTGGCAAGCGCCGCGCCCTTCACATGCGGCTACCGAGGTTGCAGCTGCGGGTCCCCTGCGCACCGCGGGGGGCTTTGCCGGCGTGGGGGACGCGCGCAGCAGCCGCGCGGCCTGCAGGTGGCCCAGCAGGCGCTCCAGCAGCAGCAGGCGCCGCTGCGGCGCCCGCGCGCCGCCCGCCGCGCGGCCGCCACAAACCCCGC
>JAABUV010008654.1_pt1 | contig 10225 bp, 8 predicted proteins | sample 5559971 | NCBI WGS metagenome assembly JAABUV01 (sample SAMN10711881, study PRJNA513362) | rock metagenome | isolation source: Antarctica rocks | place: Antarctica: Victoria Land, Knobhead nord | collected 2015-12-19
CTGCTGTCGCTTGACTGTCCCCATGCTTGAAGGCTGCTATCGACCCAGCTGATGTAGGGGAGTCAGAGCGCATCCTTGAAGGCGCAGTCTGCACATCAGCAGATTCTGCCTTGCCTGTTGCGAGCCAGCGAGTCAGCAGAATCTTTTTGGGATGTTTGCTCTGCTGGTGCCTGTCGCGGTGTTTGATCCCAGAAGGCACTGCCGGTGACTGATTGCTGCCCACTGACACATGCTGCTGACTTGGACAGCTTGCAATGCCCATTTCCAGTCTGTGCATACCCAGCTTGATGTCAGCATGAATGTGCTGATGCTGCCTGGCTGTGCCCTCTGTGCAAGCTGATGACTCTGAGCTGGTATTAAGTGGCATCATAGATGCAGCACTTCTGGCTGGCAGCTGGGAACTGAGTCGCCTATGCTTGGCCAGGGGTGGCGCTGACATGGGCGTTGAAGGTGAGTCTAAGCAAAAGCGAGGCGCAGCAACGGCTGTGGAACAGCCGGATGTGACACAAGCCTCTGAATGTGAGATGACTGGACTGGCAGATGTGATCCTTTCAGCGACAACGCATCCAAGGACATGCTTGCTGCTGGAGATGTAGAGGTACACCTGCATGGGTTGAGCGACAGCTAGTTCAGGCAAGCACAATTGGCAAGTCGACCTCTGCACATGCTGCCTCAACATAATCATGCTTTGCTGTACATATAACACATCTGCATGTGTGCTGATTAGCATTGTGTGTGGTCTGACCTGGTAAGGTGAAGACAGCAACCAGCCTTTACAAAGCCCAAGATGGTCTTCTACCACACCACAGATCTCTTTCACCTGTGCGGAGACACACAATATGATCACCAACTGCTGCAAGGCGTTTGAGCTGATGCATAGTTGACAACAGCCAAAGCTGGTTTGGCGCATGCAGGCTGGATACCACTATCAATTCAAGTTGGTGACAGCAAAATGGCGTACCTGAAACTTTACACCCTGGGTGCAATTGGCATGAAACGAAGCATGCACTTTTTCATCATTGGCTTCTCCTTTAGCATAGATCAGACCACACACGCTGCAAGTGATGCATGCAAAGTTTGCCTGCAAGCAGTCTCTTGCAGCCGGCTTGTACCTTCTTGAGGTGAGTTGCAGGGTCATTTGGTATTACCAAAAGTACTCTGCCTTCCCTTCCATCCCATTTTACTACTCTCTCATGTTGCCAGCCCTGCAAACAAAACAAAATTTAGGCTAGCTGTTGCAAGGTTTCACAGTACATATGGGAATGACTGAAAAGCAGAACTTTTCAGAGCAGTATGCACAAGCTGCTATTGGTGACAGCAAAATGGCGTACCTGAAACTTTACACCCTGGGTGCAATTGGCATGAAACGAAGCATGCACTTTTTCATCATTGGCTTCTCCTTTAGCATAGATTAGACCACACACGCTGCAAGTGATGCATGCAAAGTTTGCCTGCAAGCAGTGCAGCAGAATTACTGCATTGTAATTGCTGCAATTGTAGCTGCTAACATGACGTCAAAGATCACTCTTGCACGCCACATTGGCTTACTGAGCACTATACAGCACACCTGCCCGACATCAAGGTGTAGCTGAGTGAAAGACCGCTTGTTGGGCTGCTGGGGTGCTCTCTTTGGGTGCTGCAAACTGAAGCGCTTGAAAAAAGGGTACGTGACATCAAGCTTAGCTTGCCTGTCAGATTTGGGTGCTGAGGCTGTCAGGGGCCCTGCCTCTTGAACGCTAGGTACAGAATCTGGTATACAGCTCCTGGAGCACAGTCGCATTTGATGGGCAAGACAACCACGGTGCAGTTTCAAAGCATGCTAGCTTTGGACCGGACAGCTTGGCCAGTCACACCTATCCCGCCGACTGTACGTCTGCAGCACTGGTTTGCTGAAAGGTAATTGTGCTGAACCAACTACTGACGATCTTTCCCCTGCGCTTTGAGTGTCCGTCATACACCGTTTACCTATGATTAAGAGGATGAGGTGCGTCTGCAAAGGCACGCGCTCATGTACGCCGAGTTGACACAGGGATGTCGTCCCCTATACGAATGTGTGGTCCGCACTGCTTGCTCATCGCAGTATGTTGTTATAAACAGACAGATGCAAAGTTCTTGACCCCAACTACACGCAATGTGTTGTGACTTGCAATGCCACGTTGACTTAACGTCGTTGAGCTTCATCAGAACTGGTCTCAGAGCCTTTCGGTGTTTTTGCAAAATTGAACATGGAAGTGTACATGAATGATGATTAAACCTTTTACGGAGCCGCACGGAGCGCGAATTAGCATATGTCCTTCACCTACAGCATGAGCATTCACCAGGCCGCTCGTGTGCATTGCCATACTGTGCAATCTATTTGTTGAAACATCACCAAGTAGCAGAGCGGTGGGAAGCGCTGGCATCGCTTGCTTTTCGAGTCCTCACCTCGGCATCTTATACGTCCTCGGCGGTGGGCACGAGCCAAGCGCCGAATTCGGAGCGCTTCTACATGACGTTGCTTTGTGGGCAACTTGCGACGGCCTCGTGAACTCAGCGGAGACTTTCCTTCCGAGCACCGTCCGCTCGCATAAAGTCAAACCTCTGTACACCCGATCCAAAGTCATCTCCGACACATTGTCGCCTGACTCCTCGCCCGTGAGGCATGGGTGGGGACAGCGAGCTGCCACATTCGGTCGTGCGGGGAATCGGCGACAAGCTGTACGAAAAGCGAAAATGCGCAGCACTTGAAGTCGAGCAGCTGGTCAAGTCACTTGCAGCGGCAGGCAATACCAAGCGAGTTGGCCAGATCATCGACAAGCTCATCGAAGACTTCGCATTCTCTCCACAAGCAAACTATCGTAAGGGCGGGCTGCTATGTTTGGCTGCTACAGCGGTCGGACTGGCCAACAACAACCAGGAGTTCTTGCAACGGATTGTACCCCCGGTGCTGAACTCGTTCACTGGTGAGAATGATACACAAGCACAACCTTGGCTGCGCTTCATCCACTCACCTTCTGTCTTTGGTTGCAGACCAGGACAGCAGAGTACGCTACTATGCCTGTGAGGCACTGTACAATATTGCAAAAGTCGCAAGGGAGGGCTTCATGATGTTTTTTCATGATGTATTTGATGCACTGTTCCGTCTCTGCGCTGACTCGGAGGCAAACGTTCAGAATGCAGCGCAGTTTTTGGACAATCTTGTCAAGGTAGGCCTCCAAATCTCAGCTGCATAAGCGATACCACCCACTTGCGGTCCTGCGGCTTGACTTGCAACACCTATGTTGCAGCACACAACAGCAATCACTTGCCTGAGCATGGTATGCAGGATATTGTCACAGCAAGCTATGCATTGGACCTTGATGAATTCATCCCAAAGCTCAGGGAGTACCTGACGGTAGTCAATCCCTACAAGAGGCAATTCCTGATCAGCTGGATCAGTGTCCTGGCCAGTGTGCCTGACATTGACATGTTGCAATACTTACCTGAGCTGCTAGAGGGCTTGATGGGCATGCTGAGTGACACCAACCGAGAAATCAGACAGGCCACCGGCAAAGCTCTTCAGGTACAACAGGCTCACGTGGTGTTGTGTCACAGCAGCTGCTGCATTGTAGCAGGCGTCTTCACAGGTTGTTGCTGCTGGTAGCAGGGGTTGTTGCATTGACACAAAGCCTGCTTGAGCTGTATGGTGCCATATATTCAGCATCTTGCATCATGTGCATGCCATCCAACTCATCTTGTTATATAGTTTGCCATGGTCTTGCATATTGTTTTTACACTGACAGCTGTTTACCAGCATAGGAACACTGCTCCCTATGCACATGCACACACCATGCACAGACTGACTCCCAAAAGCTGCGACATACTCTCATTGCATATGTGATTCTGCACTGCTTGTGATTATCAGGAGTTTCTGCTGGAGATTCAGTCAAGCCCAAATGTGGAATATGGTGAGCTAGCTGACATCCTAGTCAAAGAGGCCCAGTCAGCAGATGAGGTGACTCGCATGACTGCGCTGAGGTGGCTCAGAGCATTTGTCATCCAAGCCAAAGATCAGCTCATGCCCTACTATGCTATCATCCTGGCTGCTGTGCTGCCAAATGTCAGTCATAACAACCAAGATATATGTCAGGTGAGGCTTGTCTCAGAGCTGTGTCTACAGCGACCTTCCTACCTGTGCCTGCACACTGCTTGGATGTACTTGTTCAGTGTGGGTGTCCAAAGGGCATATGCACAACAATACATTGACAGCTTTCATGGTCCTCATGTCCTTCAGGATCATAGGACAACTGCCCAACACGGATCCCCCTGCTCTCATAGCTGAAGCATCAGGTCGGTCAGCACCATCACTTGCCTTTTTTCTCAACAAGGGAAGCATCATGCCGGTCTGTCTCATCACAGCTGCATCAGTGCGTTGATAATTACACAACATTCAAACTTCTGCATCTGAGGATCGCTGATGACTTCTGCAAGCAGTTGTATCCCAGGAGCGCTGATCACTTCTGCAGGTGGCGCTGCAGACAAACGCAGAGCTGCTGCAGCTGCCAGACAAGTACGAGGCCAGTGACAGTGCAGCCATTCTGGCGCAAGTCAGTGCTGACCTCAACAGCCCAGCAGAGTCCACGCGCTTAGAAGCCCTCCACTGGGTCAGTCCAACTTTCTGCACTTCAGCAAGTTTATACGCTTCGCAGTTTTCTGTACTTGCAATTTTCTGCCTTTTGACAGCCTCTGTGATGTTGAATTGCCATGTTTTCTGGGCTGCAGCAGATTCTTGGCCTCGCATTAGCATTTGACATCAGCACAAGCATGACGAGTTGTCTTGGCTGCATATGCCACCAAATGGTGTTTGCATGCTCTGATGTGTAGCATGCTGCCACTTGTCACGCAAGATGTATTCAGGCGTAAGGTACTGGTCAGGTATGTGGCCAGCGCCTCTAGAAACCTTTGAACAAGCACATGAAATGGTATGTCATGGTGAAGCTTCATCTGTGAAGCCTTCATCTGTGTGTTTCAGCACGCAGGTGCGTGCGTTGTTGATACGGTCTCGGCAACAAGTGCTAGGGCATTTGGAGGTGCTGCTGCCGGCCCTCTTTGATGCCCTGAGCGGCCCGTCAGATAGGGTGGTGCTAGAGGCACTCTCAGTACAGGTCTGCTTTCCAGCTCGACACAGACTCTGATCAGGCAATGGTGTCACAGTGACTAATGTGTAATAAAGCCGCAGTCTGCAGTCTTGCAGCCTAGCATCTGCAGGGAATACCTACAAGCAGCAGGTCAATGCATGCATGAACAGACTGGGGGAGAAGAAGACTCAGGTACTGTCACAGATCATGCATCGATCCAGCTTGTGGTATGTCCTGAAGCCTTTGCTTGCAGCATTGTGTTGCAAACACGAGCAGTAGTGTACGCTGTTTGCAGTGGAAAACCTGCCTGTTTGGCAGGGGGTGTTGTCAGCAAAGCAGTTGCATGGATGAAGTTGATGCAATGGGCAGCATGAACATCAGTGCTGCAGCAGTGAGACCAGCTTTTGTGTTTGCAGGCCACTATTGCAGAAGAGCAGCCGCAGTTTGGGCAGGTCATGCAGCAGCTTCTAGAGCGGTACGCTTCTTCTGCTCAGGTCAACATCATGCACTGAGCACTGAACTCACAGCAGGTTGCTGATGCCCTGTCACGCACATAGCTCTTATTTGTGCATCCATCATCTGTGCACATGTGTCCAGGATGCCTGACTTAGAACCCAGGTGCATGTCATGACCCCAAGCGCCCCCATTGCCCCTACACATTGCCTTTGCATTGCTCACATGTGAGACTGGAACCTGCAAACCCTCTGCGGCTTACCAGAGCTGTTAGGAGGACACCAGCTGCGATGCAATAGGTGCACAATTGAGATTGATTTTGCCTTGTCTCTGAACTGTCCTTGTTACTCATACAGCAGTAAAGTTTGTGCTGCCAGCTTTGCTCTCTGCCAGATGCAAGGAGTATGTGCGTAGACCCAGGATCTGCTTACACCAACGCTGCAAGCTGTAGCAGTTGTGCTGTAGCAGGTTTCGAGGTCCACTGGGAGGGCGATTGCTGCAGAGGCGGGGCTCCCTCATATTGCGCAAGCTGTCCCTCCTGCTGGGACCACAGAAAGTTTTCTGTGCTCTGGCTGACATACTGAATCAGGAACGGGACCTGCGCTTTGCCTCTGCCATGGTCCAAGCCCTCAACGTCATCCTGCTCACAGCCCCTGAGGTCACACACGCTTATCATCTTGCTTTGTTTTGTCATCCATTGCTCTGTTAGGTGTGGGCTAAGGTACTTGCTACATAGGCAAAAAATGGCCTTGCACCTGCCTAACTCATGCTGGTACAGGACTTCATTACTATTGTGCTCCAAAGCATGTTGTCTGAGATCACCTGTAAAGATGCACCAAAGCATGTTGCTTGCGATCACCTGTCAAGATACAGCTTGACTTGAAGTCAACTATTCCCCTTCTTTGAGCTGGCTGGCTGTATGCTGACAGTGTCAGGACTACGCACATCAGTATACAAGCCACCCAGCATTTAGCTTGAGCCTCACCTTGCACCACAGGTCAAGGCTTTGCGCAGCCTGTTGGCAGAAGCCACAGCGGCTGAAGCAGGAGCTGACCTCTTCCACAGCTTGTACAGCAGCTGGAGCCACAGTGCAGGCGCAGTGCTCAGCCTCTGCTTCCTAGCAGGAGCCTACAGCCATGCTTGTGATGTCATCACTGCTTACGCCCACCTGCCAATGGGAGTGGAAGTGTTGGTCCAGATAGACAGACTGGTGCAGCTCTTGGAGACACCCATCTTCACCTACCTCAGACTTCAGCTGCTGCAGCCTGCGCGGTATCCAGACCTCATCAGGTGCGCTGCATATTGCTCTCCATGTGCTGCTACCCGCAGCTGCCAACTTTAAGTTGGCAAGGATTTTGCCATTTGCCCTTACAAAAGAACAGGTAGCTGGTAAGCTTGTCCTCCTTGAAGACGCATGTTTATGCTTATTTGTGCAGACATACTTTACACACTATGCCTTCCAGCCCTGTTCACAAAACACATGCCTCCACTAGAGCCAGATATTTTCAGGACCCATGTCATTTTAAGGTAGGCTTGGGCTACAAGATCGGTGAAACAGAACTTGCTATGACGTGATGCAGGTGTATGTATGGCCTTCTGATGCTGCTCCCCCAAAGTGACGCCTTCAAGACATTACACGCCCGGCTGCACAGTGTCCCAACCATGGCCCTGCTCAAACTTGAAGGGGGCCTGGGCCCTTTACAAGACATGGACTTACCTTCACAAGGCTCCCTTTCTCCCAACAAAAGGAGCAAGGCCTTGAGACAGGCCAGTCAGCTATCTGATGCTGCCAGCAAGGACTCTGCGAGGTCGCATGCTCAGCTGGTTGATTTTGAGCAGCTTTTACAGAAGTTTAAAGAGCGACAGGTAAGACTTCTATCTCACTTAAATGGATGTCTTGCAGCCTTTACCAGTTACGCACAGGCAGGTACCATGCGCGTCAGTATCAAAGACTAGAACACAGGGCAGCTGTGTGTTGTGCATGGCAGGCTTTGGTGAGCGTGTGTACTGTTTGCAGGAAGCTCACTCGGCAGAAGAGGAGCGGCGCCAAGCAAGCAGCAACACGCCTGGTAAGGACCCACTGCAGTTGCTGTTTTGATTGTTAAGGACCATGCTGTCTGTTCACTTTTTCTTCGAGGCTTGGTCGTGATGTCTCAGGCCAAGGCCATGCTTACAACGCTTTCATGTGTACGCAGTAACAAATTGTCTTTGCTAGTGGCTGTACTTCCTGACTTCACTCCTTTGCCCAGATCCTGTGGTTAAGGTGGGCCAGGCTCAGCTAGACCTGTCTGCAGGTCAGGTAAAACCTTACATTGCTCTTTCATTTGCAGGTGGTGAGGGCAGTGAGCTTCTGTCCAGCACACTGTAACAAATTTGAGGCCATGTCTGAGGGTGTGTGAAGAGGCTGTACGTGAGTAGGAAGCTGGGTTCCATTGTAGTCATGTGCTCTGATCAAATGCTGTCTTGTTGTTACGCCTCAGCTGTAGCCGATGACAGGTATAAGTGTACACATATGTGTGTTTCCCTCCACTGGCAAGCATAACATTGCCTTGTGTTCTTGAATTTTGGCATATGGCAATATGCCTTTGCTGATGCGCTACAGCGCAACTACTGCTTTTTTATTTGTAGCTGATTCAGCAATGCAGAGCATTGAGCCTGGACACTTAATATAGATGCAAGAGCTGCTATCCAATGACCAAATTACAAGGCATGGCATGTTAGACTGATCCAGTGACCAGTTTAATGTATGTACTGCCTGTTGAAAATGAGTACTCTGACTGTAAGACTGATTTGTCTTCTCGTAAGTGCACAAGCTTCTGCACAGAGACTGGAGACTTCACAGTTGCAGTTTTGCCAGAAAAAGTTGGGCTGACCACAGTTCTGGTCAGCACCACACTCTAAAGGGGAAGTTAATGGTTGCTGGTCTGAAGCCAGTCAACCTGCTCAAATGCTGCTACACAGGCACGTTAGCACAGCGTGCACGACTGTACAGGACTTTGTCAATCTAACCAAGCACAACTCAAGCATGGGGAGCATGTACATCAGTACAAAGACACGGGTAACATTGGGGATACAGAGGGAAAGGTGGCACTAGTGGAGCCAAACAGCTGGTACCCTGCACTTTTAGGCTGCTCACTGTGGCTTGTCTGCAGGCCGCCCAAGCCTGAACAGCTACTGCCACCGTTGCTGACTGGAAAGTGGCTGAACAAGGAGAAGCGATCAGAGCCTGCTGCTTGCTTGGATACAATCATTGTATCTGATGCAGTTGGCACAGCAACACTACTCATAGCACGCACCTGCAGCAGCATAAAACATGAGTGCCGTCCATTGCCTTTTGCAGACCTGGGTACCTGTACCACCTGTGACTTTGCATTGTACACTGTCTTGTGACGTGTATGGTGTCACACGTATGGTGCAATGACTGTGCCTTAGTGTAATGATGGTGTGATACACTCTGTGTAGAGATGATGGCAGAATGGTACAAAGTCTGCAGAATGCATCATGGTTGAGGAAAGTTTTGCAGAAGCAGCAACCAACTTGATACTGCTGCTGTGTGCTGCAACACGATCCAATCTGTTGTTGAAAGCAACTCTGTACAATAGTAATAATTGAAGCACTGCTTTGGCAGTCCACAAGTGACAAATTACACCATGGCAGAAGCACCGTGACCATTTGATTGATGACTGGACCTCCATGTACAAGCAGCTACATAAAGAATTATTCACCTGATGTACAGCAGAAGTCCAGGCATTGTGTGTCACCACCGCAGAGTGGGTCACTAGAGAACCCTTGCCACTCAGATTCCAAGCATTGACTGTGGGTGGGCTAGCAGCATGTGGTGCTTTCTCCTCTTTACAAGCTGTAGCAGCCACACGCGTACGTGGGGGTGGGGGAGGGGGAGGTGGCTGAAAGCTGACAGGCCCAGTGGCTAGGTGCAGCGTCTCTGTGCTGCTTGGGGTCACATGTACATGATGTACAAGCACATCCTTCATGTGCGGCTTGGTGGAGTGAGGACTGGTGCCTGGAACAGAATGCCATGCAGCAGCCAGTCCAGCATGGGCCCCACTCAGTGTCCGACAAGCCCGCGGCTGACTGGCTAGGCTGGCCTGCTTCTCAAGAGCAGCTGGCATTCTCTTGCTGCGCTGCTGCACCTCCCAGCCATCATCAGTCTGCTGGGATGTCATGCTGCCTGGTGTCCCAGGCTCTGTGGGGCTCCTGCTACCACTGCAGGTATGCGTACTGGTACTAGCAGACTGGCTTGAGCTGCTGCTACTGCTAGACAGGCGGAGAAGGCCTGAGGGGAGACTGACAGGTGAGTGTACAGTATGGCTATGTGGTGATGACAGACCCCTGACTGCAGCAGTGCTAGGCTTGCTTGTCTGTGCAGCTGATGGCTGCTTGCTGTGCTTGGCATCGCATGGTTTGCAGCCAGCACAGCAAGCCTTGCCTCTCTTGCTGACCTGTTGAGGACCTTGCAGGATTGCACACTTGGTGCACGCAGGTTCAGGAGAGGTCACAACCTTCTGACTGTCGCTGGCGTCTGAAGGAGAGTCTACAGACTCAGCCTTGTCTGAGCTCTTGAGAACTGCCTTCTTCTTCTTCCTGGCTGTCTTCTTGCTCTCCTGTTGCTTCTGCTCCTCCTCCAGGGCCTCAAGCAGCTCAGCCTGTACAAGTTG
>JAABUV010008656.1_pt1 | contig 10223 bp, 8 predicted proteins | sample 5559971 | NCBI WGS metagenome assembly JAABUV01 (sample SAMN10711881, study PRJNA513362) | rock metagenome | isolation source: Antarctica rocks | place: Antarctica: Victoria Land, Knobhead nord | collected 2015-12-19
CACGCTGTCTGCGGAACACATTTTGAACTTTTGGCACTGAGGGAGGACTGATAGGCCGCAGTGCATACGGCCGCCATAGGCCGCTGGGGCGGGGTGGGCATGCCGGGTGCCGAGAGCGCTCCGGGACGGGGCCGCCAAGATAGGGCCTGTCGGCGCGCATGTCTGCCGCAGGAGAAGAGCTTTTAGTGCGGCGCGGCGACGGGGATGCAACCCCTCCCTGAAAGCCTGCGCATGCACGCTGTGAGCAGCGGGCGGGCGCCGCGCGCGCCACGCGCGCGCGCGGCCGCGCGCCGGCGCTCGCGCTCATTTTGGATCTAGCCTGTCGCTTTTTTTTTCGTTTTGCTGACCAGCGGACCCCTGCAGCCTGCGCCTCCGTTGTGTTTTGTGGCCTGGTGGCGCCTCCGCTTGCTGTGCTGTGCAGGGCGCCGGCGTTTTTGAGTGGGAGTGAGAGACGTCTGGTAGAACCGCTGGCGCTCGCCAATAGTGTGCATTCAGCAGGAGCGGCTAGCAGAGAGGGCCGCCGACGTATGCGAGCGGTGGTCTGTGAGCCGTCCGATGCAAGCTGTGGTTCACTAGCATGGGGCTGCGGCTCACTAGCATGGGCCTGAGTGCTGAGGAACAGTCAACACGTGACGTGGGAACTGTGTGCGGGGCTTGGAGGAGCGCTTGTGTGTTGCTCCGGCGCGGCCGGCGCTGTGAGGGGTGGGCGGAAGTGCCGCCGTAGACGGGTGAGCATGATGTCTGCGAGGAGGGCTGTGCGGCTATATGTCGCTGCGAGGAGGGCTGTGCGGCTATACACCGCTGCTGCATCCAGTTGGTTGGTGAGCGCTGTTTTGACTGAGGAGAGTGCACTGCGGGGAACCTGAGCGATGCATCTGTGTGGCGCCGCGGCGCTGCATCCAGCGCAAACCAGCTGTTGCAGCGGCCGATGGGCTGCCCCGGAGTGGTCTGCGGAGCGTGCATGGCGCGCGCGCGCGCGCGTGTAGAGCTGCGCGCTTGTTGCGCCGAGCTGCGCGACTTGCCTGCTTATACTTCTGTAACAAGCGTCTCTAGCTCGCGCGCTGCTGCCTGTACTGCTCCCTCATCTCCATGTGGCATCGCTCACAAGCGGTCCGATATGAAGATGTGATGCAGGAAACAACCCTGCGGCACAGGCTACTATGGCCTGAGCAGATATACACAGGCAGCGTTAGGTTACATATGCGGTGCACGAAGACGGGCAGATGCAGCAGACCGCTGCGAAAGAATAAAGACATTCAGGGCGAACCGCCGCTCGAACATATGGCACACACGGCCGCCAGACCAGGACGCGCACGCAGCGCCTTGCGAAAGGAAGACAAGCGCACTCCTCCTTCAGGCGCCCTCTGCCTCGCAACCACAACCTCTCGCTCGTCTCTCGACGCACACTGAAAACAAGACATGCCGCCCTCGCCGCTGCCCTACGCGCCCAGCGGGCTCTCGCTCCGGCGCTGCGCGTCCCTGCCGCAGCGTCTGCACCTTGCAAGCAGAGCGCTGCACCCTCGCGCGCACCTGACACTGCCCACCCACCCCCTGCGGCCACGCGTGCCAGACCGGCCCGCTCGCGCCCTGCTAGTAAGTGGGCAGGCCCGCCGCTCCACTGCGCGCCTCCACAGCCAGCCGCACAGCCCCGCGCAGCGCAGGTGCGCATCCCAGTGGTGCGGCGCACTCCGCCGACGCGCGCTGCCCCGCTGCCGCCCTCACTATGCCGCCACAGCGCCGCCGAGGGTTGCCCACCGGCGGCCGAAGAGCGCGGCCGGCGTGCGCGAGCTGCACCGCTGCCCCGGCGCGTGCGGCGGCGCGGCGGCGTCAGCATATGCCGCACGGCCGCAGCTGCTGCGCAGCCGCGGCCTCGGGCGCCCAGACCGACCCGGCGGGCGCGGCCGGCGTCAGCAGCCGCACGCACGCCTCGCCCTCGGCGTTGCTGTCGATCTCAAGCACCTGCACGCCGCGCCGCGCCGCCTCGCGCGCCACGCACGCACACGCTTCGCAGCCCGGCGCGCTCCCAACACGGCGCACAACGCAGGCCCAGCGCCCGCCGGCCACCCGCGCCAGCCCTCAGCCGCAGGGGGCAGGGCCCGCCAGGTGGCCGCCTGCATGTCATAACCCTAACCTCACCCTATTGGGCGGGGCGCGCGCCTGGGGGACGGCGTTCAGCACGCCGGAGGACATGCCGACGTCCATGCGCCAAACGCGGCCGTTGCACTCGCAGTTGGCGCCGCCCAGCTGCCGCACGTCCGCGCGCGCGCGCGCGTCAGCTCGCGCGCCACCACGCTCCATCGGAGTGTGCGGCCGCACGCCCCTCGCTTGCTCAAGTCTCCACGTGCACGCTCTGGAAAGCGCAGCCACTGCCCAGCCACTACCCAACGCACGGCACGCACAAGGGGCGCACTGGCGCGGCCAGCGCCGCGCCCGCCCCCCAGGCGCCTCACTGGAACACACGGCGCGGGCCAGCGGGGCGACCTGCGGCGTGTGCCCGACGACCAGCTGCCGCGCGCCCAGCATCTCCAGCGTGCCCTGCAGCGCGCTGCACACGCGGCGGCGCTCCAGCTGCGTCGTGAACTTCTCCCGCCCGAACTGCGCGCAGCCCCGCGCCACACGGTCGGGCGGTGGCGCCGGCGGGCGCCCTCCGGCGTGCAGGGCGGGGCCGGACAGATGCGGCCGCGCGGCGCGGCCCCAGCACCGGCGCTGCGGGCTCGGGTACGGCGCGCACGCGCATGCAGGTTTGCAACGGGCGCAGTGAGGGTGGGCGGGCAGGGCAGGCTCGAGCGCCTGCCGGCGCGCACGCGGCCCCGGCGCGCCCCCAGGGTGCCAGGGGCCGCGCGCCTCCGCGCACGGGACCGCACCTGGCGGTTCCACATGACGCTGCTCGCGTCGCCCATGGCCAGGTACGGCGGCGCGGCGTGCGAGCCGTCGCACGCGCAGTCGCCGCGCATCCACGCCGCCACGTCCGCGTTCAGCCGCTCCAGCCCGTACTTCACTGCGGCGGCACGGCCGGCGAACCCTCAGCGTCCCGCGCGAGCTCGCCTGTGGCCGCTCGTGCTGCCGAGCAGGGTGCCGCGCAGCGCGCACATTGTGCTCCCACAATGTGCAGTGCGACAGAGGGGACGCGCAGCAGACACCCGGGCCGCCTGCCGAGCGAGAGAGACGCCGAGCGCCACTGCAGCGGCGGCAGGCGCAACGTCGGGGCGCAGGGAGCGGCGCGGCGGTGGGGCGCGCCATGGTGCGGCAGCACGCCGCCGTGCGCGAACAGCGTGTCGTTGACCATGAGCACGGTCGGGTTCTTGGCCAGCTCACGCGCCATGGGCTGCCCCGGCGCGTACATGTGCAGCCGCGCGCGCAGCGTCGTCTCCGCGCAGCCCAGCGCCTCGCCGCGCACGCCCGCCGCCAGCGCGGCCTCGCGAAAACCGCCCGGCGTCGCGTACCTGACGTGCGTGCGCGCGTCAGCGCCGCCCGCAGGGCCCGAACGCGGCTGCCCGGACGACGCCGAGCGACTCGCGGCGCCCGGCGCTGCCATCCACATAATTTGCAAGGCCTGAGTGAGGCGTATCACTGACAGACAAGAGACGGCCTGTCCTCTTCGATAGTCATCCAGCCTGCATGGTCTGCCTACGCTGCTAGGCACGAGCCCGCAAGACCAAGGAAGAGCAGGGCGCCTCTGTTGATGCAGGTGGGCGGCCGCGCCTGAAGTCGCCGCACACGTTGAGGCTCTCGTGGTTGCCGTTCAGCATGTACACCGCGCCGCCCTGCAGCCGCGCCTGCCGGTCCAGCTCCCGCAGCAGCAGGACTGAGCCTGGCGCACCACCATGCGGCCCCTTCAGCACCGCACCGGGCAAGGTTCTGTGGCTGGGCCAAGCCACCACGCTGCGGGTCCGTGGACGACAGAGACCGCAGCAGGCCGAGCCCGCGCTGAGCGGAGGCGGACCCTCCGCACGACACCAGGGCAGCCCATCAGCACGCGCGGGCGCCGGTCTGCCGCCGCCGCTGCAGGTAAACCCGCGCGCCCGCAAAACGCGCCGCCCTGGGTGCAAAGCCGGACCGCGCACCTATCTCGTGGTCGCCGCGGTCCAGCACGTCGCCAAGCTGCACCACCACCGTGTCGCCGCCGACCCACACCGGCCGCTGCGCCTCATCCTCCGCCAGCACGCCCGCGATGCCCAGCGCGGCGATGACCTTGCGGATGTCGCCGTGCACGTCGCCAACTGCGCGCGCACGCGCGCCGTCCGCCGCGGCGCGCGCCGAAAGCGCGCGCTGCATGGGCGGAGCCCTGCAGCGTGCGCTGGTGCTCCGCTCACGCACCACTGTGCGCTTAACCCGCGCTCCCTGCACCACAGCAGGTGCAGCAGGAGGCGACAAGCATGGACGGCCTGGGCCCAGTCGTTCCAAGTTCACGTGGACGGGCCCGCTCACTGGCCACAATCTTGCCCGACGCCTTCAGGAACGTTGGCGGGACGGCCTTGGGCGACGCTGTCGCGGGCTGCTGCCCGCACACCGCCTCCCTGCCACCACCGTCCGGCAGGCACTCGGCCCGGGCTCCCAAGCTGCCTCTCGCTCGCTGCCTGCTGCTCCTTGCGCCGCAGCTGCACGCGCCCCAGTCTCCCCGCAGGCTCTGCAAGCGCTGCTCGCGCAGGCCGCTGCTACGCGCAAGCCTGGCCGGAGCGCGCCGGCTGCCAGACACGCGCCCGTTCCGGGCGGGCACATGGCTGACGGCTGCCCGACACGGTTCCCCTCGGCTGGACGCGGACAGATGGCTCAGCGAGCGTTCCATGCAGCGCGCCTGCGCGCCTCACTCCCACGACAGCCGCTAGCTACTGCAGCCCCGTGCAAGAGCAGCACACGGGGCTCAGGTGGTGAACTTTGTTGTACAGTCCTCGCCAATATCTGCCAGAGCGGTGTAGGCAAGGGTCGAGCAGCAGGGTCCGGAAGGACCATCTCATCGAGCTTAGTTTTGAAGTGACTGTTAAACTCCTGTGTGACTGTGCGGCCAGGCCTGCTGCCTCAGGCATTCAAGGTGCATGGGTGATGGCCAGGGAGCCTGGTGAGGCACTGAAGGTGCACGAGGGGGTGAGCGTCCGCATCCAAGTTGTAGCTGCAGGCAGCTCGGCACCGCACAAGGCCGTTGAGGTCGCCCCAGCTCCCAGCCCTCGGCAGGGGTGCTTTCCGCGGGCGCGCAAGCAGGCACAGCCGGGCCGGTCAGCGCAAGCGCCGCGCAAGCGCAAGCACACAAAGATGTTTCGCTTCGTGGGTGCCTGGAGCCAGCCGCTGCTGGGTACCCTCAACCACGCTCTCAGCCCGCTCAAGCCCGCACCCAAGCCTGTGGTGCTGCCAACAGGCGCGCTATCCTGTGCGCGGGACCCGCTGAGTAATGCGCGGAGCCGCGGGCGGGCACTGCACCGCGCATGCACTGCACCGTGCTCAAACGCTGTGCCTGCCTACTGCCTGCTATAGCAGGCTTGTCCAGACACCCAAAGCGCCTGTTGATGGTAACCGCAAGATGGCGTGATGCCGCTCCTGCAGGCTTCCCAGCCATCCCTGCCACGCCCGAGGCCGAGCTGCAGGCCATCTTGGAGTCGCTGGACAGCAAGAAGCAGGCCTGGGCGGCTCTGGGTACCGCCGAGCGCGCGGCGCTGCTACGCGAAACGCTCCGGACCACCATTGCGGTGCGCCTGCGAGCGGCCACCCAAAGACGCCGGGCCGGGGTGGGTCGCAGCCCTGAGTGTATGCCAGCAGTTTGCCTGCACTTGAGAACAGCATAGGCGCGCACGAGCTGTGCGGGCGGCGCAGCGGGGCCGGGCGCAGCGGGGGACGCGCGCGCGCAGGTGAGCAAGGAAGCCGCGCAGGCGGCCGAGGCGGCCAAGGGCTCGTACGGCGTGGGCATCGGCGAGGAGTGGATGTGCTGGCTGCCGGTCACCTGGGCGCTGCGCGACCTGGCCGACGCGCTGGACGCGGGCGGGGCGCCCGCGCCCAACGCGGCCGCGCAGCGCCCGGACGGCCAGTGGGTCGTGGACGTGTTCCCGCTCGGGTGCGCGGCCGGGCCGCACGGCCCCGCGCGCGCCGCTGGCTCGACCGCCGCTTGATTGCCGGTCGACCGCCGCTTGATCGCCGGTCTGCGCAGCATACCCTCGCACGGACCTGCCGACTGCGAGCGCGGCGAGCGCCGCGCTCTGCGTGCTCTCCAGCATCTGACAGAACAGACCGCGGCGGCGTGTATGAAATGTATACATCTCTGAGATCTGGCTTCCCCGCGCGCGCAGGCTGGAGAGCATCTTCTTCGGCGGCATGCGCGGCGAGGTCTGGATCGAGCCCGGCAAGCAGCCCTCGCAGGCGCGCGCCGTGCCCGCCGCGCCGCCCCTGCCCGCGCGGGGCCGCGCCCCCGACGTCACGGCGGGTGCTGCGCGAATTCGCCGCGCTTGCTCGCCGCAGCGGCGGGCGGACCAGCCGCGGCGACCAGACTTGAGAGCGCGCCCGGCGCCGGTGAGCGCGCCCGGGCCGCCGCGCGCAGGGCGCGCTGTACCGGCGCAAGGCCGCGGGCGAGCGCGGCGGCGCCGCGGTGGCGCTGGTGCTTGGCGCGGGCAACCAGACGGCGGTCGCGGCGCTGGACGTGCTGCACAAGCTGCTCGTCCACGACGCGGTGGTCGTCTGCAAGATGAACCCCGTCAACGAGTGGCTGGGGCCCTACCTGCGGCGCGCGCCTGCTCCCCGCCGCGCCAGCCGCCGTGCTGCGCCCGGTTGCAAGTATTGCGCGTGCGCGCCGTGTGCCGACTTCAGAGCTCATCAGCCTACTACTTACATAAGGCAGGAAGCGCGAGGGCCCTGCTGTCAAAGCGCGCACCAGGTGCCCGAGGCGTGCATGGCGACACTCACCGGGCTGGCGGCGGGCGCGGCCGCGCAGGCGGGCGTTTGCGCCGCTGGTGGAGGCGGGCGTGTTCGAGGTGGTGTACGGCGGCGCGGCCGAGGGCAAGTTCCTGAGCAACCATGCGGTCGTTGAGTCGATCCACCTCACAGGCTCCGCGGCGACGTTCGACGCCGTCGTCTGGGGCGGCAAGCCCAAGGCGCGCCGCCCAGGCGGCTCCTCGTGCGCTCTGGCCACAGGGCCGCGCCCGCATGGCTGAGCCCTCTCCATCAGCGTGCTCTCACAGTGCCCGCACGCTGCCCTGCGCAAGCGAAAACGCCATGCCATTGCCGTGCGCCTAGGCGCCGGCAGCCGCGGTGTGCGCCGCCGGTGCACTCCCCTGCGCACGCGCAGCGTGCTGCCGCGCAGTGCGGAGCCTGGGACGCTTTCCCCAAAGCCGAAGCCGTGCCTCACCTCATCGGCGAGCAAGCGCCGCGCCCGGCGCAGCCTAAGACTCCGTGCGAACGCGGGCGAGCTGAGCGCGCGCGCCCCAGCGCCGGCGTCCCGTCCCGCAGAGGCCCTCATCCACCCCTAACCGTGACCACGCGTGCAGGTCGGCGCGCCACCGCTGGCCAAGCGCGTGGACGCGGAGCTGGGCTGCGTGACGCCCTACATCGTCGTGCCGGGCGCGTGGACGCCGGCGGACATTGAGTACTACGCGGACGAGATCGTGGCGGGCCTGGTGCACAACGCGGGGCACAACTGCACCAAGGCGGAGCTGCTGGTCACGGCGGCCGAGTGGCCGCTGCGCGAGGCGCTCGTGGAAGCCGTGCGGTGCGCGCCGCCGCCGCGCGCGCGCCGCGCGACGGGGCCTGCGCCGGGCGCCCATGCTGCAGCCTGTGCGGCGCTCTGGCGCGCTCCGGGGCGGCGCGCCGAGCCTGGTGGCGGGTGTTTCGCTGAGCAGTGCCCAAGCAGGCGGTCTGCGGTCGCGGCGCCCTGAAGCGGGCGCAGGCCTAGATTAAATTTGGAATAAGGCCAGAGACCGCAGTGGAGCCATGCTGCGTAGCACCAGCTAGGACCAGGGCCTGCTCACGCCCGGAACCAGCGTCATGGTGCACTCCTGCCCCAGAGAGTGCTACGCTGCCCGCCGGCGCCGGCGGCCGACGCTGACAAGCCAGCACCCGCCCGGGCGCACCAGGCTGCGGCTGGCGCGCGAGCCGCGGCGCGTCGCATGGTACACCGGCAGCGCGGAGCGCGCGGACAGCTTCCGGCGCAGCATGCCGGGCGTGGAGGAGCTGGGCGCGGCGGAGGCGGGCGCCGACACGCGCGCGCGCGCCTACCTGCCCTGGCTCTTCAAGGCCGGCCTGACGCCCGACCAGGCGCGGCCCCGCGCGGCGCGCGCGCGCCGCCGGCCGTGCGCCCCGCCGAAGCGCTGCCCCGTCCCTGCCCCCGCGCGCGCCACGAGCCTGCCTGGAGGCCCCGCGACAGGGCCGCGCGCGTGCGGCGTGGCGCGCGTGCACTGTTCGCGCGCTGCGTCATTGCAGGGTTTGTCACAGGCTGCGTCTGCCGCCGCCGCTCTGTCTGCACGCGGCGAGCGCCGCGCAGGGGGCATGACCCGCACGGCGCACGCAGGCCCAGACCAGCACGGAGAACTGGTGCGGCGTGCTGCAAGAGGTGGCGCTGCCGGGGACGGGCGCCGACCCGGCGCGCTTCCTGGACGCTGCCGTGCGCTTCGCCAACGAGCGCTGCTGGGGCACGCTGTCGTGCTCGCTCATGGTGCGCGCGCAGAGCCCGGCCCGCTGCGCTCGCGCGCAGCACTCAGACCCGGAGGGCAGTGCTTGGGGCGCACGGGTCTTGTGGCTGGGCGTCGGCAATCATGCGCTGGGGCCGGGGTGTGAGCTGCAGCAGTACGGAGCGGGATGTTCTGCGGCGTCCAACGCGGGCCGCCTGTCCTGCAGCCGACCCGGTGCCGGGCGCCATGCAGCAGGCCGAGCGCCATGGAGCTTGAAAGAGCCGCGGAAAGACGCCGGGCGCGGCCGCGCGCGCGCGCAGGTCTCCCCGGACGTGCTGGAGCAGCATGCCGGCGCGGTGGACGCGGCGGTCGCCGGCCTGCGGTACGGCTCCGTCAACGTCAACGTGGCCTCCATGCTCGGCTTCTGCGTGCCGCGCCTCACCTGGGGCGCCTTCCCGGGCAACCCTGTGCAGGCGCGACCGCGGCTGCACATGCTAATGTTAACCTCAACATCCATGCTCAGCTTCTGCGTGCCGCGCCTCACCTGGGGCGCCTTTCCCGGGCAGCCCTGCGCAGGCGTGGCCGCGGCTGCGCCTGTACTATAACCCTAATGCTCAGCTTACTGCGTGCCGCGGGGCGCCTTCCCGGGCAGCCCTGTGCGGGTGCGGCCGCAACCATGCGCGGGTCCCCGGTCGCGCAGGGCGCTGCGCGGTGGGTGCCTGGCTAGGAGGTTGCGCAGCAGCAAAAGTCCTGCACCGCCCAGCGCTCTATGGGCGGATTGCAATTGTGGCAGTGGTTATGTACACATATCTATTGTGACAGCGCCTGCTCGGCAGCTGGCTGAAGGCGGTGGCGCCCGTGCGCGCAGGACATCGGGTCGGGCAACTGCGCGGTGCACAACACGTGGATGCTGGACCACCCGCAGAAGAGCGTGCTGTGGGCGCCCTGGCGCTACTACCCGTGCGCCCCTGCCCTGGCCGGCATCATGCCGCCTTGCCTGTCATGCTGTGTGCCGGCGCATTGCCTGGTGCACGATGTAAGCGCTCCCGCCTTGCTGTCATTGTCAACCTTAGCCTGGAAGCGGCATGCCGGCCCCGTGACGTCGTCTGATATAAGCACCCTCACGCGGGCAAGCGCCACCACTAGAAACCAAGCTTGACATTGTGGTGCGCGTGCGCCAGCACGCACCTCTGGTCCTCGGCGCACCGCAACCTGGAGGGCACGGTGCCGGGCGCCATCGAGTTCCTGGCCAACCCCTCGATCTTCACCCTGTTCGGCCCTGCGGTCGCAGCGCTGCGCGGCTGAGCACATGCTGCTGCTGCTGCATGCGGTGCATGATGTGTGCCACTTGGCACCAGTGCTTAGAATGCGGAGTGTGTGTGTATGCGTGTGTGTGTATTAGGTAGGCTGGGGAGTCTGTGGCTAACGTGAGTTTGTCGCGCCGCTTCCCGCAGCTCTGTGCTTTTGCTGCTAGACCTGCTGCAGGGCGTGTGCAGAGCGTGCGCAGGGCTTTACCGCTATGCCAGGCGCCGATGGGCACCGATTGTGCCCACACTGGGCTCAGCATGTGCAATGGCAGGAGTTGTCCGCACCCTACCCTGTTCAGGGCATAGCCTGCTGCCCAGCAGCGAGTTTTATGCC
>JAABUV010008663.1_pt1 | contig 10219 bp, 11 predicted proteins | sample 5559971 | NCBI WGS metagenome assembly JAABUV01 (sample SAMN10711881, study PRJNA513362) | rock metagenome | isolation source: Antarctica rocks | place: Antarctica: Victoria Land, Knobhead nord | collected 2015-12-19
CACCTGATCCCGGAGGGGCTAGCCGTATATTATGGCATCATGGGCATATATCATTCATTCCGACCACCTCCGAGGCTCGGCCTGCCCTGTCGATCACCGGCAGACTCACCTCCGCTGCTTATCGGTCGCCTTTCTTCGTAAATGAACACATTCTTTAAGTCTAGAGCTTGAGGCGTCGACTGTGAAACACCGCGCTACAGCATAAGGACTCGATCTCGTCCTTCCAGGGATACCTTGTAAGGACAGGTACCACCTCGGACGGCTGAGTCGCCCAGTCTAGCCGCTCTTGTAACAGCCTGGACATGAGCCTAGCTACAAAGGCCTTTACACTTTTCGTGCCTTGGAGCCGGTCTACGACTGGGCTTTTCCTACTCAATATGGCTTTTCTCGCTGACATTCCAGGAACCCGGTGTCCTAGACGCGCTGGTCTAACGATGTCTCACTTGAGCGCTTCGGAACTAAGCAAAGCTAAAATCAGGCGAGCATGGAAAACATAAGTATTCTGCCCGTTCCGGCGGCTTTGACCAGGAACAAGAGGGAGTTACAGTGCGGCGGCGGTCTTCTCGCAAATGCCGCTCAGATCCCCGCAATGTCGACTCGAGCTAGCGGCTTTCTGTCCCTTTGATAGGCTAACAGTATGACGGCTACGCTGAGTAATATCGGTCTATTGCGTAGTATCACAAATCTCCCCAACTCAGAACTATGCGGGAAATCACGATAAGCTGACTGATCCTCAAACGATCGAACTGACCTTAGACAGATCCCGGCCGAAGATCCCGCGCTTGATCCAGTCAAGCATCAACAGCATCTTTGTCCGCATCGACGTCTGCTCAGACCAATAGACCCTATGAGATACGTCATTGAAGTGAGTCCAAACTTGAAAGATCGAACGTACGACCTCCAGGCGTACATCGCCAATAAACCTCCAGCAAACGAGTAGCCATTATAGTCAAAGACGGCCCTACTGCTGTCAGTCCGGCACTTACGCTAACGGAGGTCTACTCACGAGTTACCGATGTATGCCAAAGTACCTAGGTTGTGGTACGAAAAGGGATCGTAATACCCCTCATCGTCTAGACCAGGCATGTCGTTGGCTTGGAGCACCTTGCTCTGTTTGGCAAGCTTTGTGAACATCGCGCCGAGGTACTTGCCCTGCTGGCTAGCGACTTGTGCAGTCTACAGTTCTCACTGAGCTGGATACACGAAATTTAAGGGGACGAACGGCAGGGAGCGTTGTGACTTTCTTGCTCAAGTCTTCAAACATAGAGGCGCACTCGTTGAGGCTGAGCGTCTGTTTCTTGTTCTTGTCGTACTGATCGAAAAGGTCCCGGCTGATCCGCTTCGATCAGCCTTTGAAGTGACAGGCTCGAGCGAAGATGGCTCACATCTTTTCGAAATACTTGGAAGCAAGAGGGTGTGACTTGCGGATGTGTGCTGCCATCTTCTGCCACTCGTCATAATCCCTGCCAAAAGATTGATCCAGTCAGCTTGGAACCAAAAGAGCGGCTGGGGTAATGAGACGTACAGCGTATTATCTTTGTTGGCGTCGAATTTATCCCAAAGCTCCAGCAGGTCATTCACGAGATTTGTATGGACCTTCGACCAATATCAGCTGAATCTTGTACGTAGGGGTTACAATAGCTTACCGTCGATGCGTCACCGATGGCATAGACTGTACCCTTCGGCGCCCCGTCAACCCGTAAGAAGCCATCTGTTTGCACTGCCTTCGAATGGAACTGATTCGGTAGCAGCTCGACAAGACGTTTAGTGAATGGTTGCATGGCTATGAGGACCGCCCTGCATCAGGCTTATCCACTTGAAGGAGTTTATACGCACCGATCCCGGTACTCCATAGAACGAAACCAGCAGGGATCTCCTCGATGCGCGGTTTGGATTCCTTGTCCTTCGGATCCTTGATCGAAAGAATAACTTTTTCAGGTGTGACTTCCTGTACACTACGACAATCCAAGTTCAGAGACGGCTTGGCCCCGACGGAAGGTTACACACCGAGCGTTGGTGACCACTCTCACATCGTTGCGGGCGAAACGCTTCTCAGCATACTGCGAGATCTTCTCGGAATACGTGTTGAGGATATGGTCCCTGCTTTGCACGACGGCTATCGATACCTCACCCTCGAGCACCTTCGGATACTGAAACGCCTATGAGTCGGACGAGCGAAGCGAGGTCGAGTGAACATACGTATTTCAAGACGTCCTCGGCCATCATGTCGGCCAATTCTGCCGCGAACTCAACACCAGTCGGTCCACCACCACATACGACGAACGACAGCAGGCGCTTCCGGTCGTCGGGGCTGGTGGTCGGAAGCGATGCGAGCTCGAGATTAGCTGTAGCTGTCAGTCTCGACAACCGAAGGTAGGCAGAGACAAACTCATGATCCGTCTTCGGATGGCTTGGGCGTCCGGTACAGTTTTGAGCTGGAAGCAGTGATCCAACCCTTTCACACCATGGTCATTGGATGTTGAGCCAATCGCGATCACCAGCTTGTCGTCTGCATATCATATCAGCTCCAGCTCGAGATTCTCCTGATGCACATGCTCACAAGGCACATAGCACCGGGTCGTCCCCTCCCCTTGATCCCTCGGCACCTCGACCTCCACCAACCTCTCCGCCATATCCAGATCCACGGCTGATCCCATGATATAGTGACCTCGGACCCTCGCGATGGTCTTGCGCAGCGGTTCCACAAGTGTCCGGGCCTCGACGGTCCCGACGCAAGCGGAGGGTAGGAGCGGGGTGAAGGCGAAGTACGTTTGAGGAGAGATGAGGGTGACGTTGTATGCTTGGGCCGGGAGAGATTGCAATAGTCCTACGGCCTATTGGTACATCAGCCTGTGTGCCGAATTGGAGGGGAAGGGCACGTACACCCCATCCACCACCGATAATCACGAGCCGTGGCTTCCCCTCCATCGACCTCTTCCCCTCCTCCTCTTCATCCAAATTCACCTCCAGCACCGGTAAGCCTTTCTTCCCCCCCAACTTCGGGTGCAAGGCTAGCGGATTAGCAGGTACCCTATCGACATGGCGTTCTGAATAGGTAAAGGCGTCGTGGAATAGGATCACCCCAACGAGGACTCCGAGGCCGAGAAAAGTGGAGAATACGAATCGGGCACCGATCGCTATGTACGGGTGCCGGGCGGAGAAGGCGACTGGAGGGACGTGTAGAGATAAGAAACGGGATTGGGACCGAAGAGGGAGAGTGTGGGGGCGGAAGAAGGTTGGTGTGATCCGAGGAGAATAGGTAGTGAGTTTTCGTAAGGGAGAGAGAGGGGTCCGGACTGGGATCGTGGTGATTTGTGGTTGAAGCGGTCTCCTGAAGGCTGCCAACAGGGGAGATCGCAACATCTTGGGCGTGAGTGCCCGCTGCTGATATCGTCTAGCCAGAAAGAATATGGGATTCGGCCGGGACAAGGTCGCTGAGACGGAATCGATTAGTGCGACGTCATACTCGTTTTTCTCACATCACATGCCGGGTGGATGCATACGCAAAACGATGATTACTGATCAGTATGATCGATCGATGCAGGTCTATCGTGTTTCTGTCGCAAGAAGATGCAGCACCACATCTCCATGCTTCCCCTCCATCTTCCCGTCCTTGTCTCTCTCGAACTTGCCATGATCGGGCTCCTTGCCCTCCAAACTCGGTGCAGAACCTAATGAGCTGGCAAGAAACGCAGCAGAGAGCTGATGCATCGTGGCGAGATAATCCAGAGCGACCGTCGGGGAGGTCGGCATCAGTAGTGGGAAATCAGAGAACGATTGGTCTTCCCGGTCGTTAGCAATTTGCGAAGCAGTGAAAAGTTGACATACGGCTGGCTCCAAGAACCGTCATGAGACTTCCACCGGTCTGATCCAACTTCCGTAGGAGGCGGGCGAAGTGTTCATCCCATATTGTAAAGCCGGGAGAATTGATGACCAGGATCGGCGGCAACGGCGCGGGATCATGTGTCGAGGCGAATGGGGCAGGGAGTGGGTCCAGCCAAGGATCTAGCGCTATGGTCTTTTTCACCGGGAGAGGATGGTAATCATCTGGGGGAGGAACATGCAGCAGATCGATCTGAGTAATTTGTCATCCTGGATGTTTACGATGGTACATACTATAGTGCCGCCGCCGAAGGAGTGTCCGGCGACACTCAAATCATCCAAGTCAATGCTATCCCGGAATGAGGATATCCAATCATCCCTCCTCGTACCTGGAAGATCACTGATGATCGCTTTTTCATCGCCGGTCGGCGAAAGTAGTTGTCGAAAGGATTGATACGCCTCGTAAAACTCTCTTTGTCGAACTTCCAACTGAAGTGTCCGGAATCGGGTAAGCGAACTGTCCTCTCCGTCCGCCCACCTGGGCATTCCGTCAGCTCGGCTAGTGGCACACTATAGAATGACACACAATAACTCGCTGTGTCTGATGTAAGAGAGCACTCGGGGCTCCTTCGATCCCTCTTCAGGGGGTAGCTGCACGGAAGGACCTGACCCATCGCGATGCTCGATCGCCAGCACAACGTATCCCTCGGATGCCAGAGCTGAGCAGTATTGGCTGTATGTTGTCCGTGTACCAGCAAGGCCATGTGAGAAGATGATGATCGGGTACTTGGCGGTGGTCAGGTCGAGCTGTGCGTTGATGAAGGCAGGGAACTGGTCATCCATGAACATATAAGCAGGATGTGGGAGATTGAGGGACCTTCATCCGTCCCACAATAAGCCTTAGTACCTGAACTAGTCTCACATCGGCCTTGAATCTGGACCTAAATATGCTGAGCGACTTACAGATCCACCCCAACCCCCGCTTCCCTAAGAACCGCTCATAGCCCGCCACAGTCTCCCCCACCGGCTCTGGTAGCCATTGCGCATACCCTCTAGAGCCTCCGAACCATCCTCGAGGTTTAGGCTGGGCACCAGGGTAGTAAACTGAGTACGCTATTTCCTCGATCTTCAGTGCTGGTTTGGACGTATCCTGGAAGGTTGGGGTAGGGCGGGCATATGGCGAGATAGCCGGAGATCGTATGTATGCATAGCCGGTATGTATGTGCGGTCCCGGTGTTACATGTGGGAAAGAAAAAGTGGTCAAGGGAGAGAGGGGCATATCACTTTGGAGTTGCTAGGCGGGGAGATGAAGAGCTCAAAGAAGAAGGGAGACGCAATTTGTGGATTATCCTTTATTCCTGCCTAGACAAAGGAGTTTGCTGTACAAGATGATCGGCGTAGTCGGGGGAAATGGATAAGGACCGAAGTACCGATATGTAAGATATGAAGTGGGAGATCATAAACATCCAGATAGGTTGATCGTCAACAGATGTAACAAAGAAACGATCGGATGACGTCGCTGAAACAGAATCCCACATGGCAGATATACTCCCGCGTTTGACTTTCTTTCTGCCTTCGCTGCCTGATATCTATCTTTCCAGGTCAGCGTCTCTTGAAACTTTGAACAAATCATCGTGGGGAAAAGCATGGAGAAGATGCATTTCGAAGCTCCGCACATGTATGCCTCCCGACGCTCCGTCTGTGTCATTGCTTTTCGCTGATAGATTCCCTACCTGTCAGACACCTCTCATCGAATTACACCATGATGTACGTTCCCGGACCCCACCACTTCCCATTTGTCTCGGCAAAGCAAGTTCCTTTCAGGATCTTCAGCTTCTCATGTCAAGCTTAGCGAAAGGGAGTCCCAGCCTGAAGAGGACACCTCCGTACCAGCTCGCTTGTCTCGACTCGAGGCGCAATACGAGGAGACCGGGATCCGGCGGTCGGTTGATGCGGTGATGGTCGTCCTCGTAGGGTTTCCGCTTTTCAGTCCTTTCAAGGCTTAGTGAAAACCTCAGCACCATGGCTTCCCTCACATCCTGGTTCTGCAAGTCGCCAACGCGTTCTACAAGCTGTCAGCTCTTCCTTGTCGGTCATGAGAGCACCGACTTACAGCTCAGACCCGGCGGCTACCTCGACCCGACCGAGACGGACGAGGATGGTATTATCACCCGACTGAATGAGCAGCTCGGCGTCCCGCTTGATGTCCCCGGACAGAACCTGTACGAAGTGCCTGATGGCGGGGATTGGCAGGTCGCGGAATGCTTGAGCACCTGGTGGAGGCCGAATTTTGATACCTTCTTGGTGAGCGGATTGTGTGCAGAAACCAGTAGTAGTCAACTGATAATGGATGCTGTACCCCTATCTGCCTGCACACGTGACCGAGCCGAAGGAGTGCAGGAAGCTGTATTTGGTCGCCCTTCCACCGAAGAGTGAAGCCGGTATTACGCAATCTCGACTGGGCATCGCTGAGCCGCATGGTACACTGCAGAAACCTTCGCTGTCCCGCTCAACATGAAACTCCACGCTATTCCCATCTTTGAGTTTTACGACAACGCCGCACGTTACGGTCCGCAATTTGCCGGACTGCCGTATCTCCTGAGCAGGTAGCACGTTTTTTCCTTTGTTGTCGACTCGCTAAAAGGGTGACAGGTATTGGCTTCCGTCGCACGAGGGCGCAATGGCGGCGTCGACGGAGCATACCGATTACGCCCGCTCCTAGGTGATTGCTTTCCACTCTGATGGTGTCGTCGGCTATGAATCACTGTTTGTCTCCGATTTTGAAGTTTTCGGTAACTTATGATTTCAATCTCACCTTTCCACATGCTTCCGTGACAAGCTCATGGTTTCTCACGACACATGGCATTGTATGATTAGGACCTCTCTTTCGGCTAAGGGACCTGTCCCGGGTGGAGGGGGATCTCGGGCATTACCAAACTGGAAGTCCTACCGCCGGGAGCATTTAGAGTTTTGGGCTAAGGCTAGATTTGATTCCGATTTGTAACGCTTTGTAATCGGGACTTCGGGCAAAAATCAAGCCCGATGTTGTGCCTTACCTCCAAAGAGATCTTAGCGATCACACGAAAATCTCGGTGGCAGTCTTCAGCCCGAGGCACCCTCCACCGAGCGAGTCGGTATCTAACGAAAGGATGAGAAATGACGATTATCAAGACTCGGTGACTTGGTCGAGCGGGTTCTCATATCGGGTGAAAGAACAGATGTATAAAGGTCATGACATCTTCGCCCCTCTGTCCACTCTATACATCTAACAAATCGAGCCACCTCAAATTGCATCGGGAATCTCACCGATCTCTCTCACGTCTTCAGACATGTCATCCCAGCTTGCACCACCCGTCACCTCCACTTCGCCTTCCCTTTCCCTCAGCCCTTCTCCATCACCCGAAACAGTCTCAACACCGACAGTCGGACCCAGCATGTCTCGCTCTGCGACGATGTCCACACTCCGCTCGGCAGACCAAGAAGGAGATCTCCAATCACCCGACCGAACCGTCGTCGACCTCACAGCCCAAGCAAATGGCAGTGAGAAGCTACCAAAGACGAATGGATCTTCGGCCGATGCTCTCGCAAAGGCAGAGGCTCAAAAGCAGGGACCTCGAGGAGCCGAGATCAAACTGAGTCAGACGAGGAAGTGGTTCCTTCTCTTCGTATTCAGTGTCGCCCAGGTATGTAACCCTCTCCTACGTTGCCAATTCATGCTGATGAAAGTACCAGTTCCTGGACGTGCTATCATACAGTGGACTCTTCGTTTACACCGACGCCATCCTCACCGATCTCGGTATCCTGTACGAGTCTTCATCTTGGATCATCGTAAGTCTTCCTCCTTCAATATACATTCCTCAGGCGCTAAGCTGCGGTCAAGACTGCCTACTCGGTCACCTTCGCCTCAAGTCTCCTCTTCTGGGGCCGTGTCTCCGACCTATATTCGGCCAAGCCTGTCTTCGCATGGGGCTTCCTCGCTCTGGGCATCACCAACCTCATCATCTCTTTCATGACCGACAAATACGCGTACTTTGTCTTCCGAGCGATCAGTGGTATCGCCGGGGCAGCAACGGTGAGCCAGCTCTTACAAGATCAAAGTGATAGTCCCTGACATCCCACAGATCCCGTCCGCGTTCAGGTTGATCCTCGCCGTCTTCGAGCCTGAGGAGCTGCAGGTTGCCCTCACCCTCTTCGGACTGAGCGGCGCACTCGCCAATGTCATGGGTCTCGTCATTGCTGGGTCAGTAATTACCATCTTCCGACTGCTTGATACTGATAGAACATCAGCTTATTCGGCTTCATCACCGCCGGTGGTCAAGATGCTGCTTGGAGGTGGTTCTTCCGAATGATCACCATCATCATCGTCCCTTTCGCTTTCGCCGCATTCGCCCTCGTACCCAAGACATCGGGTGACCGCGCACACGAAGTGACCGACAACAAGGAGAAATTCAAGCGTCTTGATATCGTCGGATGCTTCGCCATGCTCTTCTCGATCATCCTGCTCATCCTCGGTCTCACCCTCGGCGCTTCATACGGATTCAAGACCGCCAAGTTCCTCGTCCCCTTCCTCCTTTCCTGGCCGATCTTCGTCGTGTTCTTCATCTGGGAGTCGAGGTTGCCCGAAGGATACGCCCTCATTCCGCCATCGACGTGGAGGATCCCCAACTTCACGGTCCTCATCGTCTTCGCCCTTGGTATCTACCCATGGTGGGCCGTCGGCCAGCTCGCTCTCGTCGAGCGATTCCTCGTGGTATTCGGTGAAAGTCCAATCATCGCCGCCGTCCGCATGCTGCCTCAGGGTATCGCCGCACTCGCAACCGCGATGGTCATTCCCAACGTGCTCACCAAATTTGGCGCTCGCTGGCCAATTGCCGCCGGGATGCTCCTCGGCGCGGCCTCATACCTCCTCATGATCTTTGGTGAAGGCCAAATCCATGACGGCTACTGGCGATGGTATTTCCCAGCCTTCATCATCGGCTCCGGAGCAGCCATGATGTCATTCCTTGGTACCAACATCACCGTCATGACCTCCGTCCCCGCCGAGATGTCAGGTGTCGCCGGCGCTCTACTCCAAGTGGCACTCCAAGTCGGCGCCGTCGTCGGTCTCTCCGTCCAAGCCGGTCTCCTCACAATCAACGAGGGATCATTCGAGAACTTCGCAAACGTCCAAGCATCCTTCTGGTTCCAATTCGGATGGTGCTTGTTCAACCTCATCATCTTCATGGTCTTCTTCCGACCTGGACGTGTCGCCGCAGGGTCCGAGGCGGCCAAGGCACAGGATGAGGAGGGAGGTGAGGGGAAACCCGCACCTGTCGCCGTTTGAACAGTAGATTAGTATGACTCGTTTTCATTTGGCCTTACGACATAGACTTCAATACACCCATCATTAGATTGCATCTTATAATACGCATTTCATCCTTGTGATCTGAGAACGAAACCAGAGTACTCTAATTTCTTGGACCGCAAACGCAGATCACCTCACTTAATAGTCGCGACTCAACAATAATATCTCCATACTAAAGTGACTCGAAGTCCGCGGAGTCTATCCCTCTCTCAGCGAGATCATCGTCTCTGCGACACTAGAAATACCGGATTATCGCGGAACTCCCTCCATTAGCTCATAGCGAAAGTTGACTGTATGTGCATGCATATGTTCTACTGCCTACCATCGCCCTCCATGTCTTCACTCTACCCTCACCTCCTACTATCACCCCTCACTTCGCCACCGCTCCCGGCCCTTCCTTCCAAAACAATCCCGGCCTGACCTTCGTCCTCCTCATCGGATTCACCAACCTCCCTTCTCCCGGTCGCGCACCTCGGACCGGCGCAGGTCTCCCCGGCAGATCCCCATTACCCGGTCTCACCATATGTGGCGGGACTGCTCGTCCCCTGATCCCCATGCCCGCTGCTGGACCGGTCGGTGCGCCGGCTGGAGGACGTATCGCGTTGGTCTTACTCAATACGGGCGCTATCCGGCCGGTGGCCATACCCATGCCCATCGGTGGAGGTGGTCGAGCGAGTCCTATTCCCGGAGGTGGTGGTCCTGGTCGTCCCACCCCTGGTCTCCCCCCAATTGCCCCGCTCACTGCGAGCTCGAAGCCGACTTCTCCCCCGTCATCCGCCGGCTTTATCCGCAACGTCACCTTCTGCCGTCCATTCGCCCATGCAAACTCCTCCCTTTCGACCAACCCCCTCACAAGCTCGTCCGGGATGAACTCGACGTGCAGCTTCTCGCCCGTCTCCTCCGGCCATTCTTGGCCTTCCAGCTGCTCGGCCTCCGCTAGTGCTGCCTCGATGGTAGGGTAGGTGGCATATGCATGGTCCTTCACTCCGGATAACCATAGACTCGGGTGGTCGGATGATGCGAATGGCGGTTTTGGTTTTGGTAATCGGTCAG